>Ga0247842_10000336_pt1 | contig 101730 bp, 99 predicted proteins | sample LaCruzMarch2015__3_FD_192411 | JGI IMG/M metagenome (GOLD analysis project Ga0247842, IMG submission 192411) | Freshwater microbial communities from meromictic Lake La Cruz, Castile-La Mancha, Spain - LaCruzMarch2015_19m | ecosystem: Environmental > Aquatic > Freshwater > Lake | place: Spain... | reverse complement strand
CACGGCGACCCCCGCGAGCCAGGCGGTGCGTCGCCGGCGGGGCGCGCTGGAGCGCGGCCGCGGGCGCGGCTGCGGGCGTGGCGCGGACGAAGCCATTTGGCTGCCGGCAGCCGCAGCCGCAGGCCCCTGGCCGCCGGCAGGCGCGCCTGCGGCCCCCGGGGGAGGAGCTGAGGCTGTGGCGCCGGCTGTCGCAGCGGCGCCCACGGCGGGCACGCCGCAGTAGCTGCAGAACTGCACGCCGGGGTCGTTGGACTCGTTGCAGGTGCTGCAGCGCCAACGTGCGGCCCCGGCAGGGAGCGGCGGCGCGGCGGCGCGGGCCGTCGCCCGGTCGCTGCGGGAGGCGCCGCAGTAGCCACAGAACTGCATGTCCTGGTCGTTGGGCTTGAGGCAGGCGGCGCAGGCCCAGCCTGCGCCGGTCGCCGCCGCGGCCGGCGCTGCGGCGGAGGGCGCGCGGACAGGCTGCTGCGGAGGACGCGGCGCTTGGGCCGGCCCTGTCTCTGGAGGCTCCTGAGCCGGCGCGCCGGCCTGCCCCTTGCCCAGCGCCTGCGCGAGGCTTGCGACCGCCCAGCGGGCGGCCGCAGGGTCCATGGCTATGCGTTCGTGCAGGCGATCCGCCAGGCGCGCGACGACCGCGTCGATGGGCAGGGCGTCGGAGGCGCTGAGGAGATCGGCGACCACGCCCTCGCGCACGGCCATCGTCAGGCAGTGGATCTCGGCGTTCTTGCCGGGGGCCAGGTCGCGTAGATGCGCCTCGAGCCTGTCCGCGTCCTTGATGAGGCTGAGGCCGAACTCGTCGCGCAGCTTCATCAGCGTCTGGCGCACGGAGTCATCCACGGCGGTCCTCTCGAGCGCAGGTGAGGGCGGTGTCCGGCAGGGCCTCATCGTATCCAACATTGCGCAGGGCACCAAGCAGGTGGATGGGATGATCCCGCCTCCTCCGGCGCGCCGGTCGCAGAGCAAGCGGATGATTGAGACTGGGACCTCGAGCAGGTCAAGCAGCCTTCTCTGCGGCTCGGCCAGCTCCAGCGGGAAGCCGATCCTCTCCTCGCCTCGCATGAGCTCCTGCCGGCCCACCGCGTCGAAGGCTTGGACCGCGCTGGACTCTGGGACCGGCGCTCATCTCCAAGAGGTCACGTTCAGCGACCCGATTCACGGCTGGGCCGTGGGCGACGCCGGGACCGTCCTTGCCACCATCGACGGTGCCACTTGGACCAAGCGGCGTTCAGCAGCGTCGATCCCGAAGTGCTCCCGGCGGCCGTCGAGGGACCAAATGCCGCCGACAGGCTGCGACTCGTGGACCTCGAAGCCTTTGCCGGCCGCGCGAGGGCAACGCCAAGGGATACTCCCCGTGCACGAGCGCCGCCACAACGAGCGCCTCTGCAAGCACGCGGACCGCCTCATGCCTCATCGCCGGCAGTACAGGTACCAGCTCAATCGCGGGCACCCGGCGCATTCGGAGTGGACGTTGCAGGCGGACGGCAGTGAGCGGCAGGCGGAGATGCGGCCCGCGGTGGCCGGCAGGCGCGTCAGCCAAGATGGCTGCTGCTGTGAGAAGCGTTCGCGCACCCGAGTCAAGTTCCACTGCCGCCATGCCGACCATAGTAGGGTTCCGTGCGCGGGCCGAATCCAAGGAGCGTCATGCCGAGCTGTCCGTCGTGCTCCAGAGCGGTCGCCGTCGGCGTGCCTTTCTGCGGCTACTGTGGCGCAGCGATCGGCGGTCCCGCCCCCGGCGTCCGGAGGTCTCTTGCGGCCGATGGGGCGCTGCCGAGCTGCTGGACCTGCCCGCTGTGCAGCGTCGAGAACACCGCCGAGACCCAGTTCTGTCGCTCCTGCGGCGCATCGCGTGCAGTGCCGGCCGACACCGCGGTCGCGCCGCCGCCCATTGTCAGTACCCCGCGCTGGCGCTGCGCCGGGTGCAATCAGGTCAATGATCCCGCCGCACAGTTCAGCTACTACTGCGGCGCGCCTGCGGTGACCGTCGTCGCATCCGCCGCCAAAGCATCACCCGCACCGAGCACCTCTGCCGCCGCTCCAGCCCCTCCGACACTCCGCCCCACGAGCCCGGCTGTCGGCGTCGCGCCCGTGCCGGCAGCGACTCGCTCCGGCGGCATGAGCGCTGGCGTGTGGCTGGTCGTGGCCGGCGGGCTGCTCGTCTTCGCCATGAGCTTCGTCGCTTGGGGTGCGTACAGTGAGAACCTCGGAGGCGGTTGGTCGCCTTGGAATTGGCAGTTCGATGTGGGGGTCTATCAGTGGACGGGCCTGTGGCCGCCCAACTTCCCCGACTTCGCGGCATATGAAGGCTGGCGTGGATGGCCCGCGCCCGGTCTGTACGTCGCGTCCATGCTGATGACGGTCCTCTGTGTGATTGCGGCCATCCAGGCCTTGCGGAGGGGGCTCGCCGGGGCGGCTGTGAGCGGCAGCGTGCTCCGTGGCTTCGGCATCGCCGCCTTGGTGGTGTTCATCATGTTGGCTGTCTACTGGGCCACCCCCCAGACTGGCGCAGCCTGTACATCAGCGACATGGCGATGATGGTCGGCGCCGTGTTCATCGCCGTCGGCGGCACGCTGCTGGGTCCTGCGCCGCCTCGGACTGTCGTCGCCCCGGGGCTCGTGGGCACCACAATCCCCAAGGGATCCGCGCCCGGCATCGGCATTGCCGGATTCATCCTGGCCACGTGCAGCGCCGTGGGCGTGGTGATTTTGCTCACCCTGTCGCTCGGAGTCCTCTGATGACCTTGGGACTCACCCTGCTTCTCGTCTCGTTGGCGGCGAGCATCCTCGGCTTGGCCCTCTCGTGGATCGGACTCGCCCAGGCCAGGCGCCAAAGCACGCGCGCGGGGCTCAGTCTCGCCGGCATCATCATCGGGGGGTTCGACCTGGCCGGCGTTGCCGCCATTGCCGCGATACTCGTATACAGCGGATTCATCGATACGGGCTCGAGCGACGGGGACCCTTCCCTAACCGCGATCTCCTTCTGCAACGCCAGCCGTGGCTGGGTGGTGGGCGAGGCGGGCACCATCCTCGCCACCACGGACGGCGGCGTCACCTGGAGTGCGCAGAGATCGGGGAGCAGCGCGGGGATCAACGGCATCACCTTTAGCAACGCCTCCCACGGGTGGGCGGTTGGCGATTCCGGGACCATCCTCGCAACCAGTGACGGCGGCCGTACCTGGATGGCGCAGCAATCAGGGACCACCGTCGACCTCTGGGACGTCGCCTTCGGCGACTCCAAACATGGCTGGGCCGTGGGCAGTGATGGAAGGCAAATCGAGGGCACGATCCTTGCCACAAAGGACGGCGGCCGCACCTGGATAGCGCAACCCTCTGGGACCACGCAGGACCTCCACGCAGTTGCCGTCTCAGACAACACTCACGGCTGGGTTGTGGGCGAGCAGTGCCAGATCTTCGCCACTGCCAACGGCGGCCACACGTGGAAGCTGCCCTGGGAGGCGCCGACCTCGACCTGGAACACGGACCTCCAAGACGTTGCCTTCATCGACGCGATGCACGGCTGGGCGGTGGGTTGGGCTCCGTGGACAACGACAGTGAGGCGGCCGCCATCCTCGTCACCACCAACGGAGGAGCCACTTGGAGCAAGCAGAGCTCGGGCGGTTTTGAGAGCGTCCAGGCGGTCGACTTCGTCAGCGCCACTCACGGTTGGGCTGTCGGCAACGGCGGGGCCATCCTCGCCACCACGAACGGCGGGGCCAGTTGGAGCTACAGTGATCCGTGGAAGGCGCGAACCTCTCCCGGGTCGTCATCACCGACGCTGTCCATGCCTCCACATTGGGCTTCGACCTTGACACACGCACGGGCGTCAACCTCGCCACCACCAGCAGAGGCGATTGCGCAGATGGCTTTGATGCTGCGGAGCGAACCCGGCACGGTCACATGGCCCCGAGCAGAATCCGCCCGGGAACCACACCGTTGTGGAGGGCGACGTCGTGGATGACTCCGTACGCCGAACGCCGATCGAGCTGCGCGACGAGCACGGCCTGAGCCTGCTCCGGGATCCAGACAAGCTCGAGGCCCATCTGCGCGACTTGGCGCCGGGCAAGCACGCCGAGATTCATTGCCTCGTCTCAGCAGTACGCGAAGGAGTGGTGGCCGGTCTTGCAGGTGCGACCGAGGGCATGCCTGTTGCTGCGGTCATTGCGCGCCTCGCCCAGCGCCTACACGACCGGCTCGCGATGGATGAAAGCGCAGCGAAGTGGGCGGTTGAAGGCCTCGCGATCGCGATGGGCCGCCTGCAGATTCGCAGTACGCCCGTCGCGACGGAGGGTCGAGCGGCTGTCCCAGACGAGAAACCGGAACCGATCGCTGCGAACCCCCCGCGCAACCAGCCTCCTGCCGCCAAGCGCGCTGCACCCCGGAAGACAGCCAGGCGGCAGCCACGGGCAGTGGGCAAGTGGGTCAGCCTTGACGCCCACGCGACCTACACCCGGCTCATCATCACGGACTGGGGGCCGCAGGGTCTTCGCGTCCTCATGTTCGAACGTGCCGACGAATCAGTGCCCTCAAACTGTTGGGCGTTCACGAGGACGGCCCCGAACCGCTACGAGTCATCTGGACGACGACGCCTGTCGTTGGCGGCAGTAGACAGAGATTCGCTTGAGTTGGGAGGCGCGCACTACCGGAGAGCCTGAGAGGCCGCAGTGCCGTTGAGATCTTGGCGGCTGCTCGTCCAGGCTCTTCACCGCTGCCATGGCCTTCACCCGGACCATCCGGGCTCGGCGCTTCCTTTCCCCCTCCTTTGCAGGCGGGATCGCTGACGCGACGCGGCGGACTTCGCTTGACGCTACGGAGCGCTCAGTCGAGGGCTTCCCCCGCAAGGGCTCTTGACGCTGGGCTTCGAGCGGGCCCGCTTCCCGGCGCGGCCGCCGGCCTGCTACCGGGCCTCTTGGCAGCTACCCGGATCGGACTCACGCCGGCAGGCGACGACGAGCCTCTCGTTGTCGCTTCACCGGAAGGGCGTCACCTCCAACTGGCGGGGCGCACAGGGATGAATGGTCAGAACGACCGGACGGCACGCACCCTGAGCGTGTTGCCCTTGGGGCTGCTGCCGTTCTGGGGGCCGTCAGCGAAGCCCTGGTACCCCGCGGAATCCGCGTCGACCGGGTACTGGGAGGAGCCCCAGTACAATGGCGACGAAGAAGTGGTGTCGAATCCACCGATAGCCTCACGGTTGAGGTACAGCTTGTTCATCTCGTCGAAGCTGGGCAGATACCAGTCGTCGTAGCCGCCGCCTTTGTAGGCGCGCGCCAGGCCTGCCGCGTAGGAGGTGCCGGCGCCGTTCTGGGCGATGATCGCGTCGGTGTTGGCCGCGCCGGCGCCGATCGCCGTGCCGAGCACCCCCGCAACGGAGGACTCCCAGTACGGTTCGGTCGCCCACTGGATGCCCGAGCCGTCGTCCTGGTCGGCTGTGGCGGCGATTAGGCCGTGCGTCTCTCCGTCGACGTAGCCGGGGTCGCCGGGCTGGAGGATGTAGGCGACGATGCCGCCCTGGTAGGGATCGCCGATGGCGATCTGCTCTATTGGGCTTGGCGAGAGAGATTGCGTCGGCGAGTGCTTCGGTGTCGGCGAGTGCTTCGGTGTCGGCGAGTGCGTCGGTGTCGACGTGTGCGTCGGCGGCCGCCTCTGCACGCGCACCACAGCCACCGTGCCGCCCGCGGCGATGACCGGTATCAGGATGGCTACGGGGATCTTCCAGCCCGTGCCGCCCACCAATCCAGCCAGGAGGCCTTTGCCTGCTGTGCCGCCTGCGGCGCTCATGCCGCCGCCGGATGCAGCCCCGCCGCCGCCCGGCGAGGACCCTCCGCCGCCAGCGTTGGCGGTGCCGCCGCCGCCCGGGGAGCTCGCGGGCCCGGGCGGCGGCTGCGCCGCGGCCGGCGAGGGCGGCCGCAGGACGCCGGTCGCAAGCAGCACCGCGGGAGCCGCGACGGAGGCCGCCGCGGCGGCTCCGCAGGAGCCGCAGAAGGAGGTCCCCTCCTTGAGCGGCGCCCCGCAGAGCGCGCAGCGCGGGGCCGCCTCGGTGTCCGTGCTCTCGGTGAAGGAGACGCCGCAGCGCGCGCAGCCGGCCGCGCCGGCGCCCAACGGCTGCCCGCAGTTGGGGCAGCGGCCGGGCGCGCCGTCGCCAAGGCCCGCGATGAGCACGCCGGCGGCGGCATACGGGAGGGGGCGCACCGCGGCTGCGGTATCCGCGTCTGCGGAGGGGCCCGCCGGACGCCCGACGTCGAGGCGCACGCCGCAACTGCCGCAGAACCGGGCGGCGTCCGCGAGCATACGGTGGCAGCGGGGGCACTCAGGCATGGCGGGCCTCCCGGGACGATGTGCTGAGCCGGGCTTCGCCGGCGCTCGGGACCGTCATCAGGCGAAACGCAGGAGATTGGCGGCCGTGCACGCGCGGGAGGCGCTTTGCCGCCCGCGTCGCGAGCCGGCCGGCCGCGAGGACGCGGAGGTGCCCGAGCAGGCCCGGCGCCGGCCGGCACGACGCGCCACCGCTGGCCATGCGGACCTGGTGGCGCTGCGCTGGTGGCGCGCCACCACAGGCGTGCCTGCTGCGCATGTGAAGCATCGACAGACCCCTCCCGATCCCGGAGTCGCTGCGGTCACTACTATGGTCGACTGAAGGCGGGCTGGACTTGAGCGCAGCGCATCCGCTGGCGCGCACTCTGCCGTCCCACAGAGGTTGGCCTTGCTCAGCGTTAACAGACGAGACAGATCGCCCCAGGACTCACGACTCAGCTGCCGTGAACCGCGGCGAACGTGACGTCAGCGCCGACGCTCGGCCCGTGGTCGTTCCAGAGCCGTCGCATCAGGTGTCGCATCCGGTCTTCAACTGGTCACAATTGGTATGCGAGGGCGACCCAGGTGTACGTGGTCTGTTGCCCGTCGGTCGTGACGACGATCACCTTCATGTCGCGGGGAGTGTTGTAGCCAATATCGTCAGCGAGCCGGCAGTGGACGACGGGGGCACCCGTGTCGCTCGTCTCCATGACGATCTCGCGGTCGGTCACCTCCGTGTCGCCCACCCAGAGCTCACACGCCGCGGGATCGACCGACACGCCGTTGTCCTCGAGCCCCGCGTAGACGCTCCCTTAGTCGTTGCCGTACTGCTGCATGATCGCGCCCTCCCCGAACGGCGCCACGCCCGTGATGACGGGCGCCGGTTCTGCGGCCGTGGGCGCCTCTGTCACCGACTCGCTACGCGTCGGCGTCGGGAGTGAGGGTGAACCTCCGCCAGATAGCGGAGCCAACGCACACGGGAAGGCGGCCTGCACGCAGCGGGTCGCGCCGCATTCAAGTTCGCCCCCTCGACGGTCGACCATAGTAGCGACGAAAGGCAGACCGGACTCCGGGAGGGCACATGCCGAGGCTTCATTCACGCGGTAGGCGCTTGGACGGCGCCGCGCCGCCCACGCAGCACGGCTATGTCCGGACAGCCAGCGGCCGCAGGTCGTGCCGGCCGGTGCCGGGCTTCCCCGCTCACCGCCACGCCGTCGTGGGCGCCCGGATTGCGACGCGCGCGGCAGCGCCCTGCCATCAGGCACACAGCGTTCGATCCCGGGCGCCGGGCCCCACGGCGGTCCTGAACGCTCGCGGGGCGCTGCGCAGCGCCCCGCCCCGGAAGGCCCACCATGCCTGAGTGCCCCCGCTGCCACCGCCTCCTCGCAGACGCTGCGCGGTTCTGCGGCACCTGCGGCGCGCAGGTCGACGCCGGACATCCGGCGGCCTCCCCAGCGGGAGCGGGGACCGCGCCCACAACGCCGCTGCTTTCGAACGCTGCCGCCGGCCACGGCGCTCCAGGCTACGGCTCCGCCGCACAGAGCCGCTGCCCCAACTGCGGGCTGCCGCTGGGCGCCGATGCGGCCGGCTGCGCACGCTGCGGCGTCTCCTTCACCCAGAGCGCGGACACCGAGGCGGAGCCGGAGGAGGCCCCGCGGTGCGCGATCTGTGGGGCGCCGCTCAGTGCGGATGTCTCCTTCTGCGGCTCCTGCGGAGCCGCCGCGGCGGCCTCCGTCGCGGCCCCCGCGGTGCTACTTGCGACCGGCGTGCTGAGGCCGCCCACTCCGGCCCCGGCGCCTGCCGTGCAACCGCCGCCGGTGCCCGGAGGTGGCGGGTCCTCACCCGCCGGCGGCGGCACCTCGTATGCAGGCGGCGGCGGGGCGTCGCCGGGCGGCGGCGGTTCGTCCGGCGGCGGTGGCGCGCCCTCGCCGGGCGGCGGCGGGGTGGCGTCGTCCGGAGCAGGCGGCGCCAGCGCCGCGGGCGGCACAGCAGGCAAAGGCCTCCTGGCTGGACTGGTGGCCGGCACGGGCTTGAAGATCCCCGTAGCCATCTTGATAGCGGTCGTCGCCGTGGGGACTACTGTGGGCGTCGTGCGACTGGTCAACCGGCCGACGCCACCGACACCGCCACCGACGCCGACGCGCAGCGAGTCGGTGACAGAGGCGCCCACGGCCGCCGAACCGGCGCCCGTCATCACGGGCGTCGCGCCGTTCGGAGTGTACGCGCCGCTCGGAGGACATGGAGACTGGGTGGACCAGGAGTACGGCGTCCCGTATACGCCGGGATTCGGCCCGTACGAGCTTCCGAATGTCTATGCGGGACTTGAGAACAACGGAGTCTCCATCGATCCCGGCCAGTGCGAGCTCTATGTGGATGATGAACGGGTGAGCGATGCGGAAGTCGTCCTTGAGACCAGCAGCGCAGGCTGGCCGGTCGTCCATTTCCGGCTCGCCCGGCCAATTGACGAGTTCTTCCACATTGTCCGATTGATCATCGTTTCGACCGACGGTCAACGCGACACCTGCGAGTGGGACCTTGGCGAGGGAGAAAACTGACGAGGGCTACCACCGTCTCTGAGTGATCATCGATTCGACCGACGGTCAACGCCACACCTGCGAGTGGATCATGTGCGCATGGAGAGGTCTCTGGGGCGCTTATCCCAGGCATTGCCCTGGCCTTCATCGATTCCAGCTACGCTTGGGCAGTGGGGGACTTCGGCACGACTCGCCGCGGCGCCCAGAGCCAACCGAGCCAGCTCGTCCACTCGGCGTGCTCGCAACTGCTGTGCGGCGCCTCCGTGCTGTCGATCGGCGGCTCGAACGTGTTTGCGGGTGCGGCGGGAACGCAGATACTGGTGATCCGCTCTGGCTCGGGGCGGGTCACTGCCCATGCTGCTCAAGTCCTCGATTCCGAGCTCTATCCCGCCGCCAGGCCGGTGGTCGCCTGCTCGCCGAGCGGCGAGCGCGTCGGCCATGCGGTCAAGTCGGGTTCGCTCGGGTTCGGCGGGTCCGGCGGCGAACCCGCCGGGTCACCGACGCTCGAGGTGATGAGCCCGGAAGGCGGCCATCGCTGGCCCTGACGGCGCCCAAGAGCACTGTGCAGACGCTGAGCTTCTCGCCGCACTGCGCCTTCGTGACCTACGACTCCGTGGATGCGGAGCATCCCGAACGCGGCACTGTGCGGGCCCGGACCACCGACGGCCCATCGGCGCGCAAGCTCACGGGCACGGCGCAGAGGCCGGCCTGGCGGCCGGATCCGGCGCTGTTGATCGGGGAATCAGTGGTGCCCGCTCGACAGATCCTCTGGCCGGCGGGCCGGCGGGTGTGGATCGCCCACCTCGCGCTGCGTCAGGGTCCGCGGTAGACCTCCACTCGTGCGTGGTTGGCGCCGATCACGGGATCGGCGTTGTCGTTCACGAGGATGCCCCACTTCTGCGAGCCTGAGCATGTGTTGCCGGTCACGGAGCCGCTCGCGTTGTCCATGAACAGGATCCCGTAGCCGCCGTTCGAGGTGCAGATGTTGTCCTTGACGGTCGCCACCGCGAACCTGGCGACGCAGATCCCTCCCCGGTTGTGGTACGTCGTGCTGTTCCTCTCGCAGCGGCTGGAGAGGATCTCGACGTGCGCATGGCCGGTCACCATGATGCCGACGACGTTGTTGCGTGCGCAGACGGCGTCTGTGATCTCGGCATGGGCATGGTCGTAAACGACGATGCCGTGAGTCTCGTTCTCGGCGCAGCTTGCGGCCTTGACGTGGCTGACGGAGTCCCGGTCGCAGGCGATGCCCTCGCACGCGTTGCCGTTGCAGGTCGCGCCGTCGATCGTGCACTGCGCGCTGTCGGTGACGTAAACGCCGTTCCAGTTGTCCGAGCACGTGATCCCGCTCAGGGTCGCGGTCGCGTCATCCATGATGGTGATGCCGTTCGCCTGTGCCGCAGCCAAGTTGCCGGAGCTGACCACGTCTCGCGCGGTCAGCCTGGCTTGCTCGCCGACCGCGAAGCCTGCTTGCCCGTTGCCCGACGCCGTGCAGCCGTCGAGCTCCGTCTGGCTCGAGCCGGCGATCCGCAAGCCACTCTCGCCGGCGTTCACGAAGCGGCAGGCGCGGAGCTCGGCGCGGGAGGCAAGCACGCGCACGGCACTGTCGGTGGTGCTGAGCGGATCGCCGTCCAACTTGAACGTGAGGTCCGCGGCAGAGAACCGGGCCACCGACGCGCTGACCGTCAGGGCTCCGCCGGAGCCGGTGTCGGACAGCAGGATGGTGGTCTGCGTTGATCCGGCTCCCTTGAGCGTCAGAGAGCGATCGACCGTGAGTCCGCCGGAGATCGTGTACTCCCCTGGGGCCAGCTCGATGGTCGCGCCGTCCGCGGCCGTGAGCACGGCCTGCCCGAGCGACTCGTCTGCGCTCCCGTCGGGGGTGACCCGGTAGGAGGTGAGCCCGGGAGAGCTCGAGCCGGTCCCCTGTGCCGAAGAGGAGGCGGAGGACCCGTCGTGGCCGACCCCTCGCTCCTGCAGCACGTAGTAGGCGACCGTCCCCACGCACGCAGCGACGGCGATCGCAACCGCCACGATGATCGCCCGGCGACCTGCCCTGCGGCCGGCCGGCGGGACGGCAAGCGTCGGAGCGGATGGTCCGGGGGGGATCAGGGCGCCCGGTGCTCCAGGGGCAGGGTCCGTTTGAGTTGCGACGGGCGGTCCGGGGACGGCGCGCGCCGCCTGCGGTCCATGTGAGATGGACCGGCTGGCCTGCGCCGGCCGCGGAGTCGGTTCGACGCCGGGGAGCAGCGCGCCTCCCGTGACCGGCGTGGGCCCAGAGGGGCTCTGAGGGGCGACGGCGCCACAGTACCCGCAGAAGCCGGCGGCGAGCTCGTTTGTCCGGCCGCAGGTGAGGCACGCCCAGCCTTTGACCCCGGCGACCGGCGTCGGCGCCGCGGCGCCGACGCCGGTCGCGGACACGTCCTTGACGGCACCGCAAGCGAGACAGAACTCAGCGGTGATATCGCTGTTCTCGCCACAGTGCGAGCAAGTCCAGACAGCGGCCGTCGAAGACCCGGCGTGCGGCGTGTCGTCAGGCTGCCCGTGCGCCTCTGGCCCGAGCCCTGAGAGAGTCGCGCCACAGTGGCCGCAGAAGCCTGCCCCCGCACGAATGACCCTTCCGCAGGCAGAACAGCGCATCAGACACCTCCTTGACTTTCGATTCCCGAGCGCATGCCCGAGGGTGATGGTGTTGTTTTCGGCATGCGTATCGCGGGACTGGAGTTGTGATCGGACAGGCCGTTCCTCTGGGCGATATGCGGAGCGATGACTCCACCCGCGTTCGGCCGCCCGAAGGGAGCTTCCCGGCCCGTCCTTGGCGGAGCGACGCATCGGGCTCGAAGGCCTCGTCGCTCCCGACTCCAGTCCCGGGAGCCGGTTGCCGAAAACAGAGGGGAAGCGTCATTCGTCGGGCCCACGTTGACAGGGAGGTACCATGCCCGTCTGCACGTCTTGCTCGAGAGGCGTCCGCGCAGGCGCGGAGCTCTGCTACTCGTGCGGCGTGGCGGTCGGCGCGAAGCGCGCGGGCGGTCCCGCATCGCCGCTGCGTGCAGCCCTGCAGCGCGCGCCGGGACGTCCGCGTCGGCAGGGAAGAGTTGTGTCGGAATCCGCGTCCGGGCAGGCCTCGCGGTTCTGCTCGTCGGTGCGGCACTGCTGACCTGGGGCCTGGTGGGTGGCAACACGATAGAAGTCTATACCACCTTGGCGTGGGCCGGCGGAGTGGTGATGATCGTGGGCGTCTCCCGAGCAGGCCCAGGGCCTGCCCCCCGACGGGCGCAGCGACCTCTACGCCCTGGGCGTCGTGCTTTACGAGGCGCTCACCGGGCAGGTACCCTACGAGGGCGACACCCTGGGCGCGATCCTCGCTCGCCACATCACCGCCCCGGCGCCAGCCGTCTGCGCGCGCAACCGCGAGCTGCCGCCGGCCATGGACGGGCTCATGCGCACCGTCCTTGCGAAGCGCCCCGAGGAGCGCTTCCGCAGCGGCGATGCGTTGGCCGCGGCTCTGCGCGCGGGGCCGGGGTCGAGGAGGTGAGGGGCTCGTGACGGGTGCGGGATGCGCAACCGGGTACAGCAGGAGGCGCAGGATTCTGAGGGCCTGTCGCGGCCTTCGGCCTCGCAGCGTGCATGCCGGGAGCAGTGCAGCGGAGCCTGAGGCAGCTCGGGCAGCGCGAGGATAGAGGGGACGCAGTGCCGGTCTGTCGATCCTGTGAGCGTGACGTCCATGACGGCGCGAGCTGCTGCGGGTACTGCGGAGCGACTCTGACGGGCCCGGGCCCCGGAGCTGTAGCGGCGGAAGCGCCGCCACAGGGCGCCGACGGCGGCTATTGGACGTGCAGCCAGTGCAGCTCAGAGAACGGCGACGCAGCCCTCTTCTGCCTCGTGTGCGGCGCCCTTCGGGCCGAACCCGCGACCATCGCTCGAGTGCCGCCTCCTTCGCCACCGGCCGGCGCCGCCCGTTGGCCGTGTACGACCTGCGGGCAGGCCAACGATGCCGCCGTCCAGTTCTGCACCTACTGCGGCGTGGCCGGCGGGCCGGTCCTCGTCGAACCCGAACCAGCGCCACAGGTCTCACAGCCCGCCGACGCGGGAGTCGGCCCTCTGGCGCCGCACCCGACCGCCTCCGTCCGACCGCCGGCGCCCACGCAGCAGGTCACTTCGGCAGCGCCCGTGGCTCCGATGCATCGAGGGCCTCGCCGAGCCGGCATGACTCTCGGAGTCTGGCTCGTCATGCTCGGGGGCTTCCTGGTCTTCGCCATGAGCCTTGGAAGCTGGCGTGGGCTCTGGCCGTCGAGCACAGCAGCGCAGTCATGGGGCAACTGGGTGTATGTGGGGCTGCTCTTCGGATGGACGACTTCGAAATGCCTCTGCCTCGTGGCCGTTGTCCAGGCTCTGAGGAGGGGACTCGCAGGGACTCGCGTGAGCGGCCGCGCGCTGCGCAACTTCGGCCTGGTTGCGCTCGCCTTCATCGTCGCGCTGCCGGTGTACCGGTGGGCTGTGTGGAGCATACCGGGCGCAGTGAACGCCACCGAGCTCTTGGCGCTGATCGGCGCCCAACTGATGATCTTTGGCGGAATGCTGATGGGTCCGGCGCCTCCCAGCACGTCGCGTCCTTCGGTTCGGCCCACGAGCGTGCGCTGACATCACGCTCGCGCTCGCGGCGAGCTGCCGGGACGAGTGCGCAACTGTCCGACACCCAAGGGCATCGCAGTCGCAGGCGAGACAGGCAGAGCTCGGCCTTCACGACAAGCCGAACAGCCGTCGGGGCGAGAGACTGGAAGACCAGCCGTCGCGACCCTCTTGCCAATCTGCGAGAACGTCGCCTCGCCGTATCGAAGTGGTCGTCTTCGATGACCGACCGGGCCTGCGTCACGGCATCGCCGAACTGCTCCTCGGGACCACTCGGCAGCGCCGCGCGCGCTTCTTCAGGAAGGCGCGCACGTCAGGAATCCGCCTGTCTCGGCGATGCGCCTGGGCATCACGGGTTGCGCGTCGCTAGCAGGATCCCATAGGCGTGGGCGTGGTGCCAGCATGGTCCCTCCAAGTCCGGATCTTCCCGGCAGCGCTGGTACCTATGGTCGGTGGGCGTAGAGAGGAACTTGAATCGCCGGGACCACGGAATTCGCGTGTAGTGTCCCGTCGCGACGTACGCGAACGGCAGGGTCGGCTGCCTGCTCGGAACAGCTGCGAGCCTTCTTGACACGAGCACAAGCGGATGTGGGGCTTCTGGAGCCCTCGGGGTGACAAGGGAATCCCGGCGGAGGCGTTCGCCCTCCCGATTCACACCCGGGCAGTCCCAGCCGAGATGTCTGGCACGCGCGACTGCGAGCACCGGCGCCCTCGGCCGACCAGCCGCCAGCATGTCAGGCACATCGGACCAGCGTCCCCAAGCGCGCCGAGCCTTCTCTCAGAGGGGCCCACGCCGGCGCCAGAGACGAGCTCACCACACTACTCACGGACCTGCGGACGAGCGCGGGTGCATGTCCCCCGCTGGGAAACTCAAGTTTCGCGCGCCGCCCGTCGATCATGGTCATGACGCTGGCAGTGACGCCGGCGCACGGGAGGGGCCAATGCCGGTGTTGGCAACACGCAAGAGGCGAGCAAGAGGAGCCGCGCTGCCCCCAGAACCCTGCCACGTCGAGATAGCCGGCGGCGCGGCGCCGTGCGCGCAGGCGCTTCATGTGCACCTGAGCCGCGGCCACTCTTGCGCGCCACACTCAACGTGCCGGCCAATCGTCCACGAGGCCCAGTTCGGCACATTGTCCCAGGGGGTCCGCCATGCCTGAGTGCCCCCGCTGCCACCGCCTCCTCGCGGACGCTGCGCGGTTCTGCGGCGCCTGCGGCGCGCAGGTCGACGCCGGACCTCCGGCGGCCTCCCCGGCGGGAGCGGGGACCGCGCCGGAAACGCCGCTGCTCCCGGACGCCGCCAGCGGCCCCCGCGCTCCGGGCTACGGCTCCGCCGCGCAGAGCCGCTGCCCCAACTGCGGGCAGCCGCTGGGCGCCGGCGCGGCCGGCTGCGCGCGCTGCGGCGTCTCCTTCACCCAGAGCGCGGACACCGAGGCGGCGCAGCCGGAGGAGCCCCCGCGATGCGCGCTCTGCGGGGCGCCGCTCAAGGAGGGGGCCTCCTTCTGCGGCTCCTGCGGAGCGGCGGCGGCGGCCTCCGTCGCGGCCCCCGTCGTGCTGCTCGCGACCGGCGTCCTGCGGCCGCCCTCGCCGGCCACGCCGCCCCCGGTGCAGCCGCCGCCGGGGCCCGGAGGGAGCGGATCCTCGCCCGCCGGCGGCGGCACGGCCAACGCCGGCGGCGGCGGGTCCTCGCCGGGCGGCGGCGCTTCGTCCGGCGCAGGCGGCGCGCCCTCGCCGGGCGGCGGAGGCACCTCGTATGCCGGCGGCGGCGGGGCCTCGCCGGGCGGCGGCGGGGTGGCGTCGTCCGGAGCAGGCGGCGCCGGGGTGGCGTCGTCCGGAGCAGGCGGCGCCGGGGTGGCGTCGTCCGGAGCAGGCGGCGCCGGGGTGGCGTCGTCCGGAGCAGGCGGCGCCGGCGCCGCGGGCGGCACAGCAGGCAAAGGCCTCCTGGCTGGACTGGCGGCCGGCACGGGCTTGAAGATCACCGTAGCCATCTTGATAGCGATCATCGCCGTGGGGACCACTGTGGGCGTCGTGCGACTGGTCAACCGGTCGACGCCACCGCCACCGACGCCGATCCACTCGCCATCGGCCACCTCGTCTCCAACGCAGTCTCCCATGGTGGAGACGGAGGCCGCCGAACCGGCGCCCGTGATCACGGGCGTCGCGCCATACGGGTACGGCGCGATCATGGAGCAGGAGCAGTACGTCAACAGCTGGGGGAGCGTCTACGCGGAGCTCGAGGACAACGGCGTGTCGGTCGATCCCGCCCGATGCGAACTGTGGATCGACGGCCAACGCTGGAGCGTCTCGGAGGTCCTTATCGAGAGTGACAACGCCGGCTCGCCGGTCGTTCGCTTTGTACCGATAGATGCCATCTCCTATGTCAGCCCCCATGACGTGGAGGTGATCATCGTGTCTTCCGACGGGCAGCGGGCCACGTACGCGTGGACCGGAGGAGGCGAACAAGGGTAGATTGGGCGACCGCAACCTGGCACAGCGGACAGCCGCTCTTGCGTGGTCCGCCCCGTCTCCTCCTCTCACGGCCTGCAGAGTGGCAGCACGTGCGTGCATTCGACGGACGATGCCCAGGGCCCCCTCCCGCATCGCTCTCGGCAGTCGCGGTGCTCGTGGTGATTGTCGCGCTCGCCGCAGTCTCCGTGCCGAGACTGCTTCGCAGCGATCCAGCACCGACGAGCGGCGGAGGTCAATCAACGCGCAGCGGACGTCCATGGAGCGCGCAGAGTTCGGGGAGCAGCGCGCAGCTCAACGCCGTGGCCTTCAGCGACGCCACCCACGGCTGGGCGGTAGGGACCGTCGGCACCATCCTCGCCACGACGGACGGCGGCGTCACCTGGAGCAAGCAGAACTCGGGGAGCGGGCTGAGGCTCACCGGCGTCACCTTTGCCGACGCCACTCACGGCTGGGCGGTGGGCGACGACGGCACCGTCCTCGCCACCACCAACGGCGGCGAGTGAGCATGCGGGCCGGGTAGAGCGGAGAGGAGACTTGCACGGTGACAGCGACCCAAGCGGTGTTTGCCGGACAACCGTACCAATGTGGAGGGCCAAAGCGTGGATAGCTCTGTACGCCAGACGCTGATCGAGCTGCGCGAGAAGTACGGCCGTGCCTTGCTTGAAGACCCCGGCAGACTCGAGGCCCATCTGCGCGACTTGGCGCCGGGCAAGAACGCCGAGATCCACTGCCTCGTCTGCGCGGTGCGCGAGGGCGTGGTGACCAATCTGGAGACCGCCTCCGACGCCCTGCCCATAGATGCCGTCATCGCGCGCCTCGCCGACAGCTTGCGCGAGCGACTGGCCATGGACCCACAGGCCGCGCGTTGGGCGGTCGATAGCCTGGCGTTCGCACTGGGATTGGCGAAACCGCAGCCACACTCAGGGACGCGAAGTCCCGGCGGGGGACGGACTGAGGGATCGACTGAGACGGATCGCGACACGACGGGCCAAACGGCAGCGACCGCGCAGAGTCTGACAGCCGAGGGTTCCCCGGTAGAGCAGTCCCGCATCGCGGAGCCCGCTGCGCGACCGGCGGCCCCGCAAGCGCAAGCGCCGGTGTCGCAGGCGGGCACCTCCGGCGATCCTCTCCCCGCAGGGAACCGAGACTGGCGCCGGCGGTCGAGCACGAGAGTCCTCGCCTACGCTGCTATCGCGGTCGTCGTGGCCGCTGCCGGCCTGCTCGTCTCCCCCCGCATCTGGCCGAGCGTTCCCGGGTCAACACCCTCCCCATCGCCGGCGTCTCCGCAGCCGTCGGCATCGGCGCCCATCTCGCCCTCTCCGTCGCCGACCGTCACGCCGCCGCTCTCGCCGTCGCCGAGCCGCAGCGCGTCGCCCGCGACGGACGCCGACCGGCAGATGATGGATGCCATCGACACGCTCCAGGTCGGCGTCATCCAGTGGGCCACGAGGAACGACAACCTCTACCCGAAGCCGGCAGACGCGAGCAAGGCCGGCGGCATCGCGCGCTTCGTGCACCCCTGGCCGACGAACCCGTACACCGGCCACCCGATGAAACCGGGCACCCAGCCTGGCGACTACACCTACGAGCAGCTCAACGGCGGCGCCGGCTACAAGCTCACGGGCTACATCGCCAAAGGGCTGACGTACACCGTGCCCTGACCACACGCGCCCGCCGAGCCCCGCGAGAGAGCGGCGCCTGAGCGACTCGCGTCAGAGTCAATGATGAGCTCTCGCGCCTCTGCGAGATCGCGAATGGGACGGCGTCGTACGTTGGGTACGGCGTCGCCCCATGAAGGCGACGCGAGAGGCCAGAAGCGCCAGCCGCTATTCAAGGAGAGAAGGTCGAACCCGGTCTGTCCCACTCGGCAGGCAGCCACTTCCTCTCTCCTGCCCGCGACACCCTCGGGCGCTGGGCCGGAGCATGCCTCCCCGGCGGCTCGCCGCGAGTGGAGTGCCGCGTCAGCGCCCACGAGGCGCCGGAACGGAAGCGCTTGGAAGCCTGGGAGGATCTGGACCCATCAGCGTGCCGCCGACGATAGTCAGCAGCGTGCCGACCAGCGCCGGGAGGTCGCTGACGTCCGCCCCGCGCCAAGTGGGGGACGTCGTGGCCCAGTACCCTGAGCGGGCGATCAGCATGGCGAGAGCGGCCATGCCGAACGCGCGCAGCACCCTGCCGCTCACCCATGCCCCCGCGAGCCCTCTCCTCACAGCCTGGATGCTGGCGACCACGCACAGGATCGTCATCGCCATCCACCCGACGTAGAGTCCCTCCTCCACCCAGACGAGCCTGCCGTCTTCCTCCGACCAGAGGCGCACGGTCTCCGCTATGTTCGACGGTCAGAGCCCGTCCAACTTCACGTGCCAGCCCCGAACCCGTACCGCGTCCAGCCCGACCACGTCGATCCGGCCTTCTCGCTGAAGGGTCCCCACGAGACGAGACTCGCGACGAGGACGAGCAGGCCCCGATCACGACCAGCCACACTCCGGTGGTCATTCCGGCGGCGGGCGGTGCTGCGCCCGAGGGGGCGATGCTCGCGCGCGCGGCGCTGTCGACTGCAGGCGGCCACCCCCCGCCGGACCAACGAGGATGCGGCGCGGGGGCTCCGTTCGGCCGCCGCAGGCCTGCTCCCTCCGCGCCGCCACCGCGGGCTCGCCGCCGCCCAGAGCAGCCGCCACGCCGCCGTAGTAGCAGAGCTCGGCGGCGAGGTCGTTCGTCTGGCCGCAGGTGGCGCACTGCCGGCTCGTGGCGTTGGTGGGCAGCGCCGGCGGCATGGCCACGGGGCTCGCGGCGGACTCGACCCGGAAGCTGCCGCAAGCGAGGCAGAAGGCATTTGCGATGTCGTTTTCGACGCTGCACCGGGCGCAGGTCCAGCAGGCGGCGGACGGCGCGTCGGCCGGTGGCGGGATCGCTCCGGGGACCGATCCCGTCAGGCTGGCGCCGCGGTAGCCGCAGAAGCCGGTACCGGCGAGGACGTCTCTTGCGCAGGATGGACAGATCGGCATGCTACCTCCCCTGGTGCTTGCGCCCCGGTCGCGCGCCCTCGGGCGTGACGGCACTGTCTTCGGCGCGGGCGAACAGGGACCGAAGCAGGTACCCGTGCGAACGTCGGGCGAGGCGCCGGGGACTGGTGGGTCTCTCGGCGCCACGGCCTCCTATCGGCGACTGCGCTGGCTGGCGTAGCTCCGGCGGGTCCAGGCCGTCGAGGAAGTCGAGCGGCAACTGCCTGGTGAGCAGGACTCCCGAGGGGGTCGGCAAGGCGGTCACCAAGGCGTCGCGGCTGCCCACGCGCGGCACAGCACGGTCGAGCTTCCCTTCCTCGACGGCGAGTGCGAATCCGCTCGCCGCCAATCGTGGGAAGCACGGACCGATCTGCCGAAAGAGGAGCGCCTGGAGGCCTTCCCCGACCCGCAACGGGAACCCTACCTCAGCTTCTCGCGCCGCGGGGCGCGAGGCTCCCGTGCATGGCGGTCGCCAGCGCCCGCCCCGTGCGGAAGCGTTCCGCCGGCGCCTTCGCGAGGACCACGCGCATGAGGCCGTCCATCGTCGGCGGCAGCTCGTCGTTCAGCACGCACACAGGCGGCACGGGCGCCGTGATGTGCCTGGCCAGCACGGTGCCCAGGGTGTCGCCCGAGTAGGGCACGCGGCCGGCGAGGGCCTCGAAGAGCACCACGCCCAGGGAATAGAGGTCGCTGCGACCGTCGAGCTCGAGGCCCTGAGCCTGCTCCGGCGACATGTAGTAGGCGGAGCCCATCACCGTGCCCATGGCGGTGTGCTGCGTGACGCCCACGATCTTGGCGATACCGTAGTCGCTGAGCACCGGCTCGCCCTCGGTCGTCAGCAGGACGTTGCCCGGCTTGACGTCGCGGTGGATCATGCCCTTGCGGTGAGCGTAGTCGAGCGCGGAGCAGAGGGGAGCGAAGATGCGCAGCACCTCGCGCGGCGGCATGCGCCGGCCCTGGGTGACCAGCGCGCTGAGGCGCTCCGCCAGAGTGGGACCCTCGACGTACTCCATGACCATCAGGTAGGCCTCGTTGATGCAGTCGAAGTCGAGGACGCGCACGATGTTGGGATGGCGCAGGGCGGCCACCGCCTGGGCCTCGTGCTGGAAGCGCGCGCGGACGCCGGCATCGCAGGCCATGTGCGCGTGCAGCACCTTGACGGCCACGGTCTGAGCCAGCCCCGGATGCGTGGCCTTGTAGACCGTGGCCATGCCGCCCCTGCCCACGAAGGCCGTGATCCTGTAGCGTCCCAAGGTGCGGCCGGTCAGGTCCGAAGTAGGCATGGGAGGGACCTCGACCTGCATCCCGCAGTAGTCGCAATACTCGGCGACGTCGCCCAGCGGGCGACTGCAGGCGGCGCACTCAGCCATGAGGGCGCTCCTCAGGGGAGCGCCGACGCACCCCGAAATGTCCCGCCGGGCCGCGAGAGCCGGCAGCGGCGCAGAGGCCGGCGCCCTTCCCGCCGGCCACTCTCGGCAGGGAACAGCTCGGCATAGCACCTCCTACTCCCGCGCAGCGGCATACGACAGTTCTACTATACTCGGCGAACGGCGCCTCGAACTTGAACAAGGGGGGCGGGACTGCCTCTCGCTCACCACCGGTGCACAGAGCCGTCCCTGTCCTGCTTCAGTAGATTCTGAAGAGCGGCATCATCCTGCTTGCCGACGTCGAACGTCGGGTCCAGGGCGATCACCGCTTCCATTGCGGCCCGCGCCTGGTCGATGCACTTCCGCGCCTGTGCCTCGTTCTCGGCGAGCCGGGACAGGTGACTCAGGAAGATGCCCTTGTTGTACGGCCTGGGCTGGAAGCGGGGGTCGATGTTCAGGACGACGTTCACCCGCTTCACAGCGCCTTCGACGTCGCCGCTGTAGAAGAGGGCGATGGCCCAGCCGGTGCCTACGTTGGGGTCGCGCCGGCCTGCTTGGCCCAGGCGGCCTCGTAGACCTTGGCGGCGGCGGCGAAGTACTCGGCGCCTTGCTGGTTGGGAATGCCGTCGGGCATCTCCGTGACACCTTGGTCGTAGAGGTCGTTGGCGCGCGTCACGAGCTCCCGGTAGCTGCCGCTCGTATCGGCGCTGACGGGCGTCACGGGGCTGGTGCTCTGGGCTACATTATCGGTTGCAGGAACTGGTACGAGACTGGGATCTTCGTCTCGAACAGCACCCTGGTCTGGTCGGCGTCCTCCATTCGGATGCGGACGTGGTCCACCGTCGCGGGCGCGGTAAGGATCGTGAAGAACCCGCGGGCCATGCCGCTGCCGACCGGGTAGACAGGCGAGGGGTTGGCGCTGTAGCCCGGCGTCAGAGCGCCAGCGGTGAAAGGTCGCGCGAAGATCCGCATGCCTCCGGCCTCGTTTGTCGTGTACTTGAACGCGATGTTGACCCTCTGGCCGGGCGCGAGGGTGTTCGGGCTCTCCGGAGCGAGCGTGACCAAGGAGACGATGTTCACGGGGGACTTGAACCGATAGTTGATCACGAAGGCCGCCGCCCCGCCCACAGCCGCGAGCGCAAGAAGGGCGGCCGCCACCAGCAACCACCGGCTCCGGCGGCGGCCCGCCGACGCTTCTTCACCGGCAGGCTGTGTGGGGGCGCCACCCGTCGGCGGGCGGTCCTGCCCCGGCGGCGAGGCGCTGCCCGCCGCAGCGGGGTCCTCGCGCGCTGCCGCCGGCGCGGCGGCGGCTACGCACGGGCCTGCAGCGGCGCTCGCGCCTGTCGCGGCGGCTGGTCGCGATGATACACGGCCTCCAGCTCCGGGCATGCCGCAGTAGGGGCAGAAGCGGGCGGCGGGCTCGTTCGCCTGGCCGCAGGTGGCGCAAGTCCAGCGCGGCACGCCGGAGGGCGGCGGCGCAACGTCTCCGCCCGCGGCGCGCTCGGCCCTGGCGGCGCCGCAAGCGCGGCAGAAGAGGGCGCCGACGTCGTTCTCGACGCTGCACCGTGTACAGGTCCAGTAGGTCATGGTCGGCGCGCCGACGGACTGCGCGGCTGCCGGCCACGCTCCCATCGAAGACGCGGAGGATGGCGACGCGGCCGGCGACGACGCGCTCACCCCCGGGCCGGGCCCTCTCAGGTCGGCGCCGCAATAGTCGCAGAAGCCCGCGCCCTCAGGAAAGTCCTTGCCGCAGGACGGACAGCCCGGCACGTTACCTCCTCACCCCGGCCTACCGCGCCAGCTTCTCAAGCTGTGCCTCATCCAGCCCGTACAGGAAGTCGAGCAGGAACTTCCCTGTGGTCTGCACCTTGGACTTCACAAGGTGGCTGCTCGTGTCGGCAGCCGTGTGGTAGACAGGGTCGTCGCGCCACTCGATCCAGGCGGCGGGGATCTGGTCGCGCTCGAAGGGCTCGTGGTCGCTGTAGCCCGAGGGGCCCGGATTCTGCAGGTAGGACGTCTTGATGTGCTCGCGACGCGCCTCGGCGAGCAGCAGGTAGCGCAGCGTCTGCGGCCCCACGCCCATGGTGCGCACTTCGAGGCCCGGGCGCGTTTGAGCCCTCAGCTCTGCCCGGCGCGCTTGATCAGGCGGCCACAACTGCCGCAGAAGCGCTCACCGGCTCCGAGCTGCATTCCGCAAGCGGGGCAGACAGCCGGGCCGGTTGTCTCGCGGCGCTGCGGAAGCGCGGCAGGCCGGGCAGTGGGCCGGCGCACCTCCAAGACAGTCGCCGTCATCGACCCTGCGGCGGCCGGGGCGGCGGCCACCGGTCGCCCACAGCTCTGGCAGAAGACGTCGTCGAGCTCGAGCGTGCCGCCGCAGTGCTCGCAGTGCTCCACAACAGAGGGTTCGGGTCCGTAGGTGACGGGCGTGGCCCCCGGTGACGGCGTCGCCACCGCCCGCTGACCACACCCGGCGCAGAACGAGTCGCCCGGCACGAGCGCCCCACCGCAGAACCCGCACACGGGCGCCGAGGCCGATGCCGGCGCAGCCGCTGCGGCGGCCCCTGGACTGGCGGCAGGCGCACCGCAACCCATGCAGAAGCGGTCGCCGACCTCGAACGGGGTGCCGCAGGCCGCACACGCGGCGCCGCCGGACGGCTGGTAGGGTGTGCTCACGAAGGTTCCTCCTGTGCCGCCGTTTCCATGTCGTACTCTACGCCAGCCGCTGCAACGTGACGCGATCATCCTCGCCGACGCTCACCAGCACCACCCACTTCACGCCGTAGCGCTCGGTGATCGCGGCCGATGTCTCGCCGAGCGCCGCGCTCACGTCCTTCCCCACGAAGGCCATGAGGGGCATCATCGGCCGATGCTCGATCTGCACGCGCACGCCCTCCTCGGACTGCTTGATGAGGATAGGCTCCGCGCTGAGCTTGCGCAGTTGCTCCCTGCCGGCCAGCGTCAGATCGATGACGTCGCGGGCGCCGGCGACGATGCCTGAGGACTGATCCAGATCCTGCTTGACGTGCCGTGCGTACCACCACACCACGGCCAAGGCGACGAGCGCCACGACCAGGAACACCAGGACCACGATGTAGGCCTTACCCATGTCTCTTCCCCCGGTCCACCTGGTCTGCCTCCCCGGCCACGGCCCGCCGCTTGTCTTCTTCGAGGCGGGCCGCCATCTCTCGTTCTACCCCGCGTATCGGCACATAGTAGCGGCGGCCTGAGAGCTTGTCGGGCAGGTACTGCTGCGCCACCCAGCCACCGTGGCCGTGAGGGTACTGGTAGCCGGCGCCGTGGCCGAGCGCCTTCGCCCCCCTGTAGCTGGCATCGCGCAGGTGCGGCGGCGGCGGCTGGTTGCCCTCGCGCCTCACGTCGTCGAGCGCCGCGTCCACGGCCTTGTACGCGGCGTTGCTCTTGGCCGCGAGGGCCAGGTAGGCCGCCGCCTGGCTGAGATTGATGCGGCATTCCGGCATGCCGACCCACTCGACGGCCCGCGAGGCGGCGACGGCCACCTGCAGCGCCTGCGGGTCGGCGTTGCCGACGTCCTCGCTGGCGAACACGATCATGCGGCGAGCGATGAACTTGGGGTCCTCGCCGCCGGCCAGCATCGAAGCCATGTAGTAGACGGCCGCGTCGGGGTCGCTGCCCCGCATCGACTTGATGAACGCCGAGATGGTGTCGTAGTGCGAGTCCTCGCGGTCGTAGGACACCGGGCTCTTCTGGGCGGCGTCGCGGAGATCGTCCACCGTGAGGGTGACAGATGTCGCGCCGACGCCCGGGCCGCCCCCCGCCGCGGGGCCGCGCGCCGCGGACCGGGCAGCCGCGGGCCCGCCCCCCGCCGGCCGAGCGGCCGCCGGCCGGACGGCTGCGGCGCGCGAGCGCCACGCCGTCTCCAGGGCGTTGAGCGCCACGCGCGCGTCGCCGCGCGATATCTCGGCGAGGAACGGCAGGCCGCCGTCGGCGAGCGTCACGCCCTTGTCACCGAGGCCGCGCTCCGCGTCGCCGAGCGCGGCCCGCACGACCTGCTCGACGAGCTCGGGCGGCAGAGGCTCGAAGCGGTAGAGCTGGCAGCGCGAGATGAGCGCCGAGTTGACCTCGAAGTAGGGGTTCTCGGTGGTCGCCCCGATGAGCGTCACGACGGCGTCCTCGATGGCCGGCAGGAGGGCGTCCTGCTGGGCCTTGTTGAAGCGGTGGATCTCGTCGATGAAGAGGATGGTGCGCGCCGCGCTGAGGGCGCGCGCTTCGCGCGCGCCCTGGATCGCGGCGCGCACGTCAGCGGTGCCCGAGTTGACCGCCGAGAGCTGCACCAGCCGGGCGCCGGTCTCGGCGGCGATGAGCCGCGCCAGCGTGGTCTTGCCGCAGCCCGGCGGCCCGAAGAAGATCATGCTGAACAGCTCGCCGCCCTCGATGGCGGCGCGCAGCACCGTGCCGCGACCGACGATGTGCTCCTGGCCGACGAACTCCGCGAGGCCGCGCGGCCGCATGCGCGCCGCCAGCGGCGCCGCGGCCGCGGCCTGCTCGTCGCTCATCGAGAAGAGGTCCACCGCCGGAGTATATCCCCGTGCTCGGCGCACGAGCCGCCCCCCACTCCCGGGCGTCTTTCTGCTACTATCGAAAACCATGCGGAACGTGCTCGTCCTCAACACCACCTATGAGCCGCTCAACGTGTGCAGCGCGCGGCGTGCTTTGGTGCTGCTGTTCAAGGGCAAGGCCGAGGTGCTCGAGCAGTCCGGCGCCGCCTTTCGCAGCGCGCGCGCCACCTACGAGCTGCCCCACGTCATTCGCCTGCAGAGCTACGTGTACGTGCCGCGGCGCGGCGCCGCGGCGCGCATCTCGCGGCGCGCCGTGTTCGCCCGCGACAGGCACCGCTGCCAGTACTGCGGCAGCGACCGTCACCTCACCGTCGACCATGTGGTACCGCGATGCAGGGGCGGCGCCGACACCTGGGACAACCTCGTCACCTCGTGCGCCCCGTGCAACCGCAAGAAGGGCGACCGCCCGCCGCAGCAGGCGGGGCTGAGCCTCCTGCACAAACCGCGGCCGCCCGAGCCGGCGTCCTTCATCTTCATGCACGTGGACCACATCCACGAAAGCTGGCGGCCGTACCTGAGCTTCGCGTCCTGAGAGGCAGACGGGCGGGCGGCGCTTCCGCGCCGCCCGCCCGTCTCCGTCTTCGTCTCACTCTCAGTCCTCGTCAACCTTCAGGGTGACGACCCTCCGGCTCGCGCGTCCTCAGGCCTCCACCTCCGCGCGCCTGCCGCGCCGGCGCACGAGAAGCACAACGACGAGCACAACGACGACCACGGCGACCACGACCGCCACGATCAAGCCCGTGCTGGAGCTCCTGGTCTTCTCGGCCGAGGCGACCGCGCGCTGGACCGCCACGTAGGTGTCCGGCTGGGTGTTGTACCACCACGCGCCCTTGTTCTGGTTGGCGCGCACCCAGCCGGTCCAGTTGGTGGTGTCGGCGACCTCGAGGTCGAGCGGGTAGACCAGCGGGATGTACGGCGACTCCTTGTAGACGATCTGCTGCATCTGCTTGACAAGCTCGATGCGCTGCTGCAGGTCGATCGTGGACTGCTGCTCGAGGAACAGCTTGTCGTACTCCGCATTCGACCAGATGCAGTCGCTCCATGCCTCGATAGCGCTTGTCGCGAGGATCGAGAGGATGAAGTTGGGGTCGACGTCGCCGCCCCAGCCCCAGATGAACATGTCGAAGTCGGGAGCGTACTGGTCGCCGTCGTAGTTGTACTGCTTGTCGCCGAGGGCGCCGTCGTCGATCACCTGGTAGTTGATGTCGAGGCCGATCTCCTCGAACCAGCCGGTGATGAGCTTGCCGCAGTTCTGGCTCTCGGGGCTCTCGCTGCGGGCGTACAGGCGCAGCTTGATGTCCTTGCCCTTGTACTCGCGGATGCCGTTGCCGTCGCCGTCGGTGTAGCCGGCGGCGTCGAGCGCCGCCTTGGCCTTCTCGAGGTCGAACGTGTAGGTGCCGGGGTCGCCCTCCGGCGGCGTCCAATGGTAGTCGGCGACGTCCGAGTAGTAGTCGCGGGTGACGATGGTGTCGGCCGGAGCGGCGTTGCCGTTGTAGCCGATCGAGACGATCTTGGCCTTGTCGACGGCCCACTGGAGGGCGCTGCGGAAGGCCGGGTCGGTGAGCACCGGGTGGCCGCTCGACTTGGGGTACAGCTTCTTGTCGGCGCAGTTGAAGCCGAGCTCGTCGAAGCCGATGGTGACCGCGCGGATACCGGTCAGACTGGGCTCGCCGTCCAGCGTCGTGAACTGCGCGGACGGGACGTTCCAGCCGCTCTGGATGGCGCCGGTCTTGAGGTCCTGCGCCATCGTGTCCTGGTTCTGGTAGGTCTGGTAGATGACCTCGTCGATCTTGGGGGCGCCTCGCCAGTAGTCCTTGTTGGCGACCATGCGGATGTAGCCGCCCTTCTTGACCTCGACGGTCTGGAAGGGCCCGGAGCCGATGATCGGCGGCGGGTTCTTGAAGCTCTTCTCGGCGTCCGCCGGCTTGATCTTGCTCCAGATGTGCTCGGGCAGGATCGGCATCCACAGCCCGAGCATGTTGGCCTTGGGCTTGCTGCAGGTGAAGACGACGGTGGTGTCGTTGGGCGCCTCCACCTTCTCGATGAACTTCATGTAGTCGATGAACATGCTCATCGGATGAGCCGGATTGATGACGTAGTTGTAGGTGAACGCCACGTCACGGGCGGTGAGCGGCTGCCCGTCCTGCCACTTGGACTTGTCGGTGATCGTGAACGTCCACACCTTGCCGTCCGGCGAGGTCTCCCACGCCGTAGCCAAGCCCACGCCGGGGACGTTGGCCATGTCGCTGGCGCGGAAGCCCACGAGCAGCTCGTAGTTGATCGCCCAGATCTCGTAGGACGACGACTCGTACCCGATGAACGGGTTGAGGTTGTCGGGGTCGTTGGTCCAGCCCAGCCGCAGCGTGGTCTTGCCGGCGGCCGGCGACGCGCTCTCGCCGCCGGCCAGAGCTGAGCCGAGACCCCACACCAGCCCCACCGCCAGGAGCGCAACGACTGCGCTGACGAGCGCACGACGGTGCCCCCTCCTCCGTTTGCCTCCCATGTCCGCTCCTTTCTGTCTGCCCCGTCGGTGCCTGCGAGGGCGACGTTGAGACGATAAGCGGGAGCAGCCGGTGTCCCCCCATAGGTGGGCCGCGCCCCAGCTTCTACTTAACCACGAATGCGGCCGCGAGGCCAGAGCCTGGGGATGCTATACTCCGCCGCGTGATCATCGACGCCCGCAGAGAGCCTCGTCTGCAGTTCGGCGACTCCGCGCCGTTCGCTATCGACAGCTGCGAGGTTGTGCGCGACGTCGAGCACTCGACGCTCACCAACATCATGCTCGGCGGCGCCGGGCTGCCGCTGCCCGTCGGCGCCCGCGTCACGCTGTGGGCGGGGCACAACGTCGTGTTCGTCGGCAAGTCCATGGACGAACGCAACGTCCTCGATCTGCTCTCCACCGAGAGCGACGCCGAGCTCGCGGGCGACGAGACCATCTGAGGCCGCCGCCGGAAAGGGATCGCTTGTGAAGGGACTCGTCCTCAGCGGCGGCGCCGGCACGCGCCTGCGCCCCATCACCCACACCTCCGCCAAACAGCTCGTCCCCGTGGCCAACAAGCCCGTGCTGTTCTACGGCCTCGAGGCCATGCGCGCCGCCGGCATCGACGACGTCGGCATCGTCGTCGGCGAGACGCGCGCCGAGATCGAGGCCGCGGTCGGCGACGGCGGGCGCTTCGGGCTGCGCGTCACCTATCTGCCGCAGGAGGCCCCGCTGGGCCTGGCGCACGCCGTGCTCATCGCCGAGGAGTTCCTCGGCGACAGCCCCTTCGTCATGTATCTCGGCGACAACCTGCTCAAGGAGGGCATCGCGCCGTTCGTGCGCGAGTTCGAGCGCAGCGCGCCGGACGCGCTCATCCTCCTCCAGCGCGTCGCCGACCCGCAGAGCTACGGCATCGCCGAGCTCGACGGCGATGGGCGCGTGGCGCGGCTCGTCGAAAAGCCGGCCGAGCCGCGCAGCGATCTCGCCCTGGTGGGCGTGTACCTGTTCACGCCGGCCGTCTTCGAGAGCGTGAAGGCCATCGCCCCGAGCGCCCGCGGCGAGCTCGAGATCACCGACGCCATCCAGCACATGATCGACCGCGGCCTGCGCGTCGAGCCGCACACCGTCAAGGGCTGGTGGAAGGACACCGGTAAGCTCGAAGACATGCTCGAGGCCAACCGGCTCATCCTCAGCACCATCGAGAGCGATGTGCGCGGCGAGGTCGTCGCGTCCACGCTGGAGGGTGCGGTGCAGGTCGGCGAGGGCAGCCTCATCGAGCGCTGCACGCTGCGCGGCCCCGTGGTGATCGGCGCCGGCTGCCGCCTCAGCGACACCTTCGTGGGGCCGTACACGGCGATCAGCGACGGCGTCGTCGTGGAGCACGCCGAGATCGAGCACTCCATCATCCTCGAGAACAGCCGCATCAGCCGCCTGGGCGCGCGCATGTCCGACAGCCTCATCGGCCGCGACTGCGTGATCGCCCACAGCGAGGCGCTCCCCGTGGCCTACCGCTTCATGGTCGGCGACTCCAGCCAGATCGGCATCCTGTAGGCGCGGGCGGCGAAGGCCCGCCGCGCCCGCGAAGGAGGGACGACAACATGATCGAAGGCGTCATGACCAAGAAGCTCAAGGTGGTCCCCGACGAGCGCGGCCGCCTCATGGAGTGCCTGCGCAGCGACGACGAGCTGTTCGTCAAGTTCGGCCAGCTCTACATGACGACCACGTTCCCGGGAGTCGTCAAAGGCTGGCACCTGCACGACGCGCAGTGGGACAACATCGTCTGCGTCAAAGGCATGATCAAGCTCGTGCTGTTCGACGGCCGCGGGGCCGCGGGCGACGCGGCCGCGCCGGGGCACGAGCCCTCCACGACCGCCGGGCAGATCGACCAGCTCTTCCTCGGCGAGCACAATCCGCTGCTGGTGCGCGTGCCGCCCGGCCTCTGGCACGGCTGGAAGTGCGTGAGCCCCGAGGAGGCGTACATCGTCAACGCGCCCACCGAGGTCTACAGGTACGACGATCCGGACCAGAACGAGCTCCCGCACGACACGCCCGCGATCCCCTACGACTGGGGCGTCGAGCTGCGCTAGGCGCAGCCGGCGAAGCCATGCTGCGCTGGTTCGTCACGGGCGCCGGCGGCCAGCTGGCCACGGCCTTCGCCAGGACCCTCGAGGGCGAGGTGCTCCTCAGCCAGGAGGCCGCGCTCGACATCCGCGACGCGGATGCCATGTACGCGGCCGTGCACGGCTTCGCCCCCGACATCGTCCTGCACACGGCCGCCTACACCGACGTAGACGGCTCCGAAGCCGATCCCACTCTCGCCGAAGCTATCAACGTGGAGGGTACGCGCAACGTGGTGAGGGCCGTGCGCGGCACCCACACCACCGTCGTGTACTTCAGCAGCGACTACGTGTTCGACGGCCTCAAGGGCAGCCCGTACGTGGAGAGCGACCCCACCAACCCGCTCGGCGTGTACGCGCGCACCAAGCTCGCCGGCGAAGCGGAGGTGCTGAGCTGGGTGCGCGGCATCGTCGTACGCACCGCCTGGCTGTTCAGCGACACGGGCAAGAACTTCGTCAAGACGATCCTCGCGGCCGCGCCCCAGAAAGCCGCGGCGGGCGAGCCGCTCCGGGTCGTGGACGACCAGGTCGGCTCGCCGACCTACGCCGGCCACTTGGCCGCGGCCGTCGATGAGGCGCTGCGCCAAGGCCTCGCCCCGGGCATCTACCACATGGCCGGCAGCGGCTACTGCTCGTGGTGCGAGCTGGCCCGCGAGGTCGTGCAGCTCGCCGGCATCGACGTCGAGGTCGTCCCGATCACCACCGCCGAGGCGGGCCGGCGGGCGCCGCGGCCGGCCTTCTCGGCGCTCGCCAGCGAGCGCCCCATCCCCCGGCTGCCGCACTGGGCGGCCGGCGTGGCCGAGGCGGTCGACAGGCTCATCCCGCTCGGCTGACCGGCCGGCGCTGACCACACGGAGGCGACATCGTGAGACTCGTAGTGACCGGCGGCGCCGGCTTCATCGGTTCCAACTTCGTGCGCTTCATGCTGCGGCGCTACGACGACCTCGAGGTCGTGAACCTCGATAAGCTCACCTACGCCGGCAACCTCGAGAACCTGCGCGACGTCGAGGACGATGCCCGCTACACCTTCGTCAAGGGCGACATCTGCGACGCCGCCGTGGTGCGCCAGTCGCTGCAGGGCGCCGACGCGGTGATCAACTTCGCCGCCGAGACGCACGTCGACCGCTCCATCAGCGGCCCGCAGGACTTCATCAGCACCGACGTGCTCGGCACGCACACCCTGCTCGAAGCGGTGCGCGAGCAGAGCATCGCGCGCTACGTGCAGATCTCCACCGACGAGGTGTACGGCTCCACCGAGACGGGCTCCTTCACTGAGGAGTCCGACCTCGCGCCGTCGAGCCCATACTCGGCCAGCAAGGCCGGCGCCGACCTCCTCGTGCTGGCCTACCACCGCACCTATGGGGCGCCCGTCCTCATCACCCGCAGCTCCAACAACTACGGGCCCTGGCAGTATCCGGAGAAGATCATCCCGCTGTTCATCACCAACGCCATCGACGAGCAGGCGCTGCCGGTGTACGGCGACGGCCTCAACGTGCGCGACTGGCTGCACGTGGACGACAACTGCGCCGGCATCGACGCCGTGCTGCGCGAGGGCGCCCTCGGTGAGGTGTACAACATCGGCGGCGGCAACGAGGTCGAGAACCTCACCCTCACGCGCCGCATCCTCGAACTGCTGGGCAAGAGCCCGGAACTGATCCGCTACGTGACCGACCGCCCTGGGCACGACCGCCGCTACGCGATCGATTGCGGCAAGCTGCGCGCCCTCGGCTGGAGCCCGGCCACGCCGTTCGAGACCGGCCTGGAGAGCACGGTCTCCTGGTACCGCGACAACCCCGCCTGGTGGCGCAAGATCAAGTCGGGGGAGTGGCGCGAGTACTACGAGCGGCAGTACGCGGAGCTCGGCTGAGGTCGAGCCGGCGCGGCCGCCCCGCCGCCCCGACCCGTCCGCGCCGGGCCGCCGGCGTCTCAGCCGCGCGCGACGACCCGGCTCACGGCACGTTCCATACCGGCGTGCCGACGTTCACGCGGCCAAAGAGCCAGAGGATGTGGGAGTTGGAGAGCCGCGTGCAGCCGTGGGAGAAGTCGCGCGGGTAGCGGGTCAGCAGCCAAGGCTCGTTGGTGCCGTGGATCGCGTAGGCGCCGAGGTAGCGCATGCGCCGGGGCCCGTAGGGACCATACATATGGGGGTCCTTGGCGTAGATCTTGTAGTGGCCGCGCGGCGTCGGCAGCGACGGACGCCCGAGGACGCAGTCGAACACGCGCACGACCCGTCCGCGCTCGTAGTAGTAGAGCTTGTACTGCGACAGGTCGATGAGTATGAGATGGGGGTACTTGCTGGGGACGCCGTACGGGTTGCTCGCGTCGAACACCTCCAGCTTGCGGACGCCGCTGGCGCCGGCGACATGCTCGGCGTCGGCGACGATGCGCGCGCGCAGGCGCTGACGGCCGGCGTTCTCCGGCCGCCACACCCATTGCGCCCGCGAGTCGCCGCCGAGCGCCAGTGACTGCAGGACGCGCCACTCGCCGGCCGCGCCGTCCCACTGCTCGAGCTCGACCGTGCCACCCGGATGAGCGGGGGAGACCTCCACGCGCACGGTAACGCGGTCGCCGGTGAAGACGGTCCCCATGGAGGATGTCGAGAGTACGACGCGCGGCCGCACGCTCACCGTGGCCTCGGCGCCGGCCGCCGCGAAGGTCGCGTCGCCGGCGAACTCCACACGGTAGCTCACGGTGCGCTGCGCGCGGGGCTCCCAGCTCGCGGCGCCGTCGGCGTCGGTGGTGAGCGTCCTCAGCCAGGTGTACTCGCTCTCGCCGGCGTATCTGCGGGCGACCTGCAACGCGGCCCCGGGTACGTCGATGTGCGCGACGATCCTGGTGGACTGGTCGCTGCGCACCGTACCGGGCGTGGCGGTGAGCGTGAGCCCCGGGTCGGTGGAGCCGACCGGGGGAGCGCCGTACGCGCCGGCCGCGAACGCCGCGCCGGCCGCTGCGGCGAGCGCGAGCAGCAGGGCAAAGACCAGGACCGAAGATGCCTTGTTCAGCAGTGCTTGCACGGAAGCCCCCCCAAGGTGATTCGACCGTTCTGAGCGGGAGTGTACGGCACGGCGGCGGCTGCAGGCCAGCCCCACCTTGGCCGTGACCCGCCGCGACGTGAGGGCGCTCAGCGGACACTGCGCACCGGCGTGCCGCGCGGGTAGCGCGAAGGGGGAAGACAAGGATCTGCCGGAATTCCCTGTTTTACCGATTCGCACTACCCCGCCGGGCGGCCCCGCCGTCCGCGGCGTCAGTCGGCAGCCGGCTGCGGAGAGGCCTGGACGGGCGGGGCCGGCGCGGCCTGGACGGGTGAATCCGGCGCCGGCGGAGCCTCGGTCGCCGCGGCGGGCAGCTCGGAGGGCTTGAGCAGGCGGCGGCCCCAGGCGAAGTACTGCTTGTAGTAGCTTGAGCTGTCGAGCGACGACAGCGTGACGCCGTCCGTGGAACCCGTGGAGTGGATGAACCAGCCGTCCCCGAGATACAGGCCGACGTGGTAGATGGACTCCACCTTCGACCTCGGCCCCTTGGGCCCGAAGAAGATGGGGTCGCCGCACTGGAGCTCCTTGCGCGTGATGCGCGGCTTGGCGCGCGCGGCCATGTCGTGCCCGCCGCGCTCGTTGACCGTGATCGGGTAGTCGAAGTGCATCTTCATGACGTAGAAGACGAAGCCCGAGCAGTCGAAGCCGCCGGCCTTCTGCGCGCCATACGGCGAGCTCCTGGTCGGGTACTCGCCGGCCCAGATGTAGGGGTAGCCGACGAACCTGAGGGCGAAGCTCGCAATCTCCTTCTGGCGCTCGCTGAGCGGCGGGAAGGTGATGCTCTTGTAGTCGGCGAGGCCGTACAGCATCCACTCGCCGCTCACCGCGTAGGCGCGCCAGAACATGTAGGCCACTTCTCCGCGATCGATGGCCTGATCGGGAATGACCTCGTGCCCGTCGGCTGCGGTGGGATGGTTGAAGCGGAGCTGCAGCTGCCGGGAAGCGACGACGTAGGGCAGATAGGACGGCGCGTCGGTCTGCCAGCCCTCGTTGGGCTGCCAGCGCGACGGCCTGAGGCTCGCGAGCAAGGTCCAGTCGGACGACGCATACCGCTCCTCGAGCCAGCGGATGATCGCCACCTCCGCCTGATAGGCCGGCGCCGCGTCCTGCGGCCTGAAGGCGCCGTCCGCGCCCAGGTTCATGTAGCCGTGTGCAAGTGCCACCTGGATGACGTCGTAGTAGCGGTCGTCTGCGGCCACGTCCGCGATGGCGACGGCCTTGACGTTCTCGCCGTAGTTGCCGGAGGCGAGCACCAGGGAGCGCGCCAGCAGCTCGCGGTTGATGGCCTTCTCCGGCCTGAAGAGCTCGCCGTAGTCGTCGAGGACCTTGTGGCCCGTGGGACCGCGCTGGGTGACCGCCTCGATGGCGGCGTGCGCCCAGTGCGACCTGGGCACGTCGGTGTAGCTCTGGGCGCGGGCGTGCGGCGCGGCGACAGCCGCCAACGCGACCGCGCACAACGCGAGGACGACGATGGCGAGGGATCTGTGCGAGAGTCTGGTCATGCTCCAGTCCTGCTGTCGGCGTCCCGGCCGGCGCCGTGAGCGCCTGCGGGGCCGTGCGCCGGCCCCATGGGCTCATTCGCCGGCGGCCGCGGCATTCCTCATGCGGGGCCTCACAGGATAGCACGGTCAACGGCGGTCGTCGCCTTGGGGCCGGTCGCCGACGCGGCGCGGCGGCCTCAAGAAAAGGAGAACGCCGCCGCCAGAAGCAGGCAACACCGCGACCACGCGTTTGCCCCGCCCGGGCGGGGCGCGTATCCTCACGCGAGGCGCCTGCAGACGCCTTTCCTCACATGGACCTTTCTCGCCGCACATCACAGCGCTCCCCCCGCCGCGCCGGACGCGGCGGTCACGGCGCGCAGCAACGGCGCGGGGCGCGGCTCGGGCGCCGGGGCAAGCTGACGCTCGCCGGCGCCCTCGCCGTCCTCGCGCTCCTGCTCTTCGCCGGCCCTGCCGGCGCCTGGTCGTCCGCGAGTGACTTTCTCATCGAGGGCCACGGCTGGGGCCACGGCATCGGCATGTCGCAGTGGGGCTGCTACGGCTACGCCAAGCACGGCTGGGAGTACAAGGCGATCCTCAAGCACTACTACACCGGCATCACCTTCGGCGACTCCGCGAACAGCGACGTCCGCGTGCGGCTGCGCAGCGGCCTGAGCGCGGTCACGCTGAGCTGCCCGAGCACCTACACGGCCACAGGCACGGGCAGCCCGCTCGAGATCCCCGCCGGCGCGACCGCGACCACGACCTACGTCAGCGGCTCGTACCGCGTGGTCGCCGGCGGCATCCGCAAGGATTTCAGCTCCCCCGTCACGTTCACGCCCAGCGCCGGGGCGCTGCGCATCCTCACGGCGACGGACCTCGGCGACACGGGTCCGTATCGCGGCGTGGTCCGCGTGGTGCGCAGCGACGGCTCGCTGATGATGATCAACAGCGTCCCGCTCGAAAGCTACCTGCGCGGCTCCGTGCCGCACGAAGTGCCGCCCGCGTGGCCGGCGGAGGCCCTCAAGGCCGCCGCCTGCGCGGCGCGCGCCTTCGCGCTGGGCTCGCGCAAGCCGAGCCAGTCCTGGGACGTGTACTGCGACGTGCGCAGCCAGGCCTACGTGGGCATAGGCATCGAAGACCCGCGCACCGACGCCGCCGTGGCGGCCACCGCCGGCGTCGTACCCGTCTACAAGGGCAAGCCCATCCTGGCCGTCTACTTCTCGTGCTCCGGCGGCCAGACCGAGAACATCGAGGACGGCTGGCCCGGCGCCGCGCCCATCCCCTACCTCAAGGGCGTGGACGATCCCTACGACTACTACGGCTCGCTGCACGACTGGGGCCCCCTGCGCCGCACCGCGACGCAGCTCGGCGGCCCCCTCGGGGCCAAGGGCACGCTGCGCGCCGTATACACAGTCAAGCGCGGATTCTCGCCGCGCATCGTCAAGGCCGCGCTCATCGGCAGCGGCGGCGTGAAGTTCATCGACGGCAACGACCTGCGCGAGAAGCTCGGCCTCAACAGCACCTGGGCCGTGTTCACGAGCATGTCGATCAGCCCGGCGCCGCGGGACCAGGCGAGCATCAGCCTCGGCGGCAGCCTCACCCTCAAGGGCCGCACCTATCCGGCGTTGGACCCCGGCGCGACGGTGAAGCTCATGTTCTCCTACGACGGCAAGTGGCGCAGCCGTCGCGTCGCCACGACGCCCACCAGCGAGAACCTCGGCAGTGGTTACACGGCGACGTGCTCCGAGTACAGCGAGGGCATCAGCCCCGAGCAGACCACGAAGTACTACTTCTCCTCCGGCAAGGCGCACACGCCGACCATCACCGTCATCGTCCAGTAGGCGCGGCGCCGGGCGGCGCGAGGCAGGAAGTCCGCGCCGCCGGGAAGGACGGTGAGGCGCCGGCGGCGCTCACATCCCGCGCTCGTCCCAGCGGAACAGCTCGGCCGGTGTGTTCGGCATCTCATGGCGGTGGATCTCGCCCTCGACCATGTACAGCACGTCCTCGGCGATGTTGGTGGCGTGGTCGGCCAGCCGCTCGAGGTACCGCGCCACGTGGAACAGGAGCACGATGGCGTCGAGGTGCTCCGGGTACGTGCGGATGATCTCCTTGAGATCCTCGATGAGGCCCCGGTAGAGCGCGTCGATCTCGTCGTCGGCGGCCAGCACGAGGCGCGCCGTGGCCGCGTCCTGCCGCACCAGCGCGTCCAGCGCCTTCTCGAGGATGGCGCCGGTGCGCTCCGCCATGACGGCGAAGCCGCCGGGCGCCGGCACCGGGTGCTCCTGAGCCAGCGAGATGGCGCGCTCGCCGATATTGGCGGCGAGGTCGCCGATGCGCTCCAGCTCGCTGTTGATCTTGATGACCGCGACAAGGAACCGCAGGTCGCCGGCCACCGGCTGGTAGAGCGCCAGGATCTTGAGGCACTCCTCCTCGACTTCCACCTCCTGGTCGTCGATCAGGATGTCGGTGACCATCACCCGGTGACCTTTGTCGGCGTCGCGGGCCTCGATGGCCTGGAAAGCCAGCCGCAGGTTGTCCTCGACGACCGCCCCGAGGGCCAGGATCTTGCGCTTGAGCCGTTCGATCTCGCGTTGCAGATGTGTCATGGGATCCTCGCGGCTCAGCCGAAGCGGCCGGTGATGTATTCCTCGGTCTGCTTCTCCGCCGGGTTGGAGAAGATCTTCGTCGTGGGCCCGAGCTCGACGATACGGCCCTGGAAGAAGAAGGCCGTGTAGTCGCTGACGCGGGCCGCCTGCTGCATGTTGTGCGTGACGAGCACGATCGTGTACTTGCTCTTGAGAGTGAGGATGAGCTCCTCGATCTTGGCCGTGCCGACCGGGTCGATCGCCGAGCAGGGCTCGTCCATGAGCAGCACGTCGGGCTCGGCGGCGATGGCACGCGCGATGCAGAGCCGCTGTTGCTGCCCGCCGGAGAGCGCGTTGCCGGGCTCGCCCAGCTTGTGCTTGACCTCATCCCAGATCGCCGAGCGCTTGAGCGCGTCCTCGACGCGGTTCGACAGGTCGGAGCGGCTCAGGCGGTAGTGCTGGCGCAGGCCGTAGGCGACGTTGTCGAAGACGGTCATGGGGAACGGGCTCGGCTTCTGGAAGATCATGCCGATGCGGCGGCGCAGGTCGAGCAGGTCGGTCTGCGACGACAGCACATTGGCGCCGTCGAAGAGGATCTCGCCCTTCGCCTTCTGGTCGCGGTACAGGTTGAAGATGCGGTTGTAGGCGCGGATGTGGGTCGACTTGCCGCACCCCGACGGGCCGATGACCGCGGTCACGCGGTTCTTCTTGATGTCGATGGTGTTGGCGAAGAGCGCCTGCTCCTTGCCGTAGAAGAAGTCGAGGCCGCGGACGGCGATCTCGTTGGGCAGCGCGGCGAAGTCCTCGCCCGCGCCGCGCCGGTCCTCGGCCACCTCGAGCCGCGGCGGGACCACCGTCGCCGGGCTCTGCATCTGTGTGGGTTCGTCCACTATCGTCCCTACCATTGTTTGCCTCGCTGGAAGAGGAGTCTGACCAGGATGTTCATGCCGAGCACGGCGACGATGATGACCAGCGCCCCGCCCCACGCGAGCTCCTGCCACTGCGGATACGGAGAGCCGGAGAAGTCGTAGATGGTCTTCGTGAGGTTGGCGACCGGGCCCCCAAAGAAGCCGCCCGGTCCGAACAGGCCCGTCATCCAGTACGGGCTGCTGAGAACGGTGAAGAGCAGCGGCGCCGTCTCGCCGGCGACGCGCACGACGGCCAGAGACGCGCCCGTGATCAGCCCGCCGCGCGCCGCCTTGCACACCACCCCGAGCGTGACCCTCCAGCGCGGCGCGCCCATGGCGAGCCCCGACTCGCGCAGCTCGTTGGGCACCAGATTGAGGATGTCCTCGGTTGTGCGCGCCATCACCGGCAGCATAATGAAGGCCAAGGCGACCGACCCGGCAAAGCCAGAGTAGTGGTGCAGTGGCTTCACGATGATGGCGAAGGCGAAGACGCCGACGATGATCGAAGGCACGCCCATCACCACGTTGGCGATCATGCGCACCCCGGTGGCTATGCGCCCGTTGCGGCCGAGCTCGGCGAGATAGACGCCACCGAGGAACCCCATGGGGATCGCGATCAGCGCGGCGACGCCGGTGATCACGATCGTACCGACGATGGCATTGGCGACGCCGCCGGCATTGGAGGTGACGTCCTGCGGCGTGGGCTGAGTGAAGAACGCCACGCTCAGGGCGCCGGCCCCGCGCCGCACGACCTCGTAGACGATGAAGCCCATGACCGCGATGCCGAACCACGCGCCGATCCAGGAGAAGCCTTTGATGACCAGGTCGGTCGCTTTGCGCCGCGCGACGGAGCGGCGGCGCGGCGGCGCGACGCGCACGTCGGCCACGGCGCTCATGCCCGGCCGCCCGTCGAACGCTGCACGCGGCGCAACCATGCTTGCGCGAGGATCTGGAAGACCACCGTGATGAGGAACAGGATGAGACCGAGCTCGATCAGCGCGCTCACCTGGATCTTGTCGGTCGCCTCGGAAAACGTGAGGGCGATGAGCGAGGCGATCGACGTCCCGGGATCGAAGAGGGAGTGCGGCAGCGACGTGAACAGGCTGCCGATGAGAAAGGCGACCGCCATGGTCTCGCCGAGAGCGCGGCCGAGGCCGATGAACACTGCACCGACGATGCCGCTGTTGGCGTAGCGCAGGCTGATCTTGTGCATGACCTCCCAGGTGGTGGAGCCCATGCCGTAGCCCGCCTCTTTGGTGACCTGGGGAACCATCTTGAGCACGTCGCGGGACACGGCGGTGATGTAGGGCAGCACCATGAAAGCAAGGACGACGCCAGCCGTGAAGATCGACAGGCCGCCGCCCTGGAACTGGGCGCCCGGCTTGATGCCGGGCAGGCTCCCGAGCGGCGTCGTCATGAGCCAGGGGACGAGCTTGTCCTGGATGAACGGCACGATCACAAAGATGCCGACCATGCCGAAGATGATGCTGGGGATGGCGGCGAGCATCTCGATGGCCGTGCCCACGACGCGGGCGACGGCCGGATGGACGAGCTCCACGAGCAGCAGCGCGATGACGAGCGCCAGCGGCACGGCGATGACCATGGCCACGAGCGTCGAGAGAAACGTGCCGGCCAGAGCGGCGAGAGCGCCGTACTGGTGATCGACCGGCGACCAGGCGACCGTCGTGAGGACGCTCGTCCCGAGACCGCTGATGGCCGGCCACGAGTTGTAGACGAGCACCCCGGCCAGGCCGAACATGGCCACGGCGAGGGCCAGGCCGCAGGCCGTGGCCAGGACCCGGAAGATCGGGTCGCCGAGACGAACACTCCGAATCACGGCCAGACCGGCGTACCGCTCACGGTGATCGTGGGCCAGACGTCGCTCTGGACGAGCTCGTAGACGTTGGCCGGGATGGCCACGTAGTCGAGCACGGTGGCCCCGTCGGCGCCGCTGGTGTAGGCCCAGTCGAAGAGCTCGAGCGCGGCCTTGCCGCGAGCGGCGTCGGCCTGATCCTTCTGCACGAGGATGAACGAGGCGCCGGTGATGGGCCACGTCTCGGCGCCCGGCTGGTTGACGAGCACCATGTACATGCTCGGCAGGCTGCCCTGCCAGTCGGCGTTGGCGGCCGCGGCGGCAAAGCTCGCGATACTGGGCTTCACCCACTGGCCGGCCTTGTTCTGCACCTGCGCCGTGGTCATCCCGGTCTGCTTCGCGTAGGCATACTCCACGTAGCCGATCGACCCGCTGAGCTGCTGGACGCTGGCGGCGACGCCCTCGTTGCCCTTGCCGCCCACGCCGACGGGCCAGGCGATCTCCTTGTCGGCGCCGGCCGTCCAGACGCTGCCTGCGGCGTCGGTCATGTAGTGCGTGAGGATCCATGTGGTGCCCGAGCCGTCGGAGCGGTGCACGACGTTGATCTTGGTCGACGGCAGCTTGACGCCGGGGTTCAGCTTCACGATGGCCGGGTCGTTCCACGTCGTGACGGCGCCTATGAAGATGCCGGCCACGAGGTCGGGGGTGAGCTTGAGCTGGCCGTCCGCAACGCCGTCGAGGTTGACGACGAGCACGACGCCGCCGACGACCATCGGGAACTGCGCCAAGCCTTTGGCCTCGAGCTCAGCCTGCTCCAGCGGCGCATCCGAGGCGCCGAAATCTACGGTCTTGGCCTCGATGGCGGAGATGCCGCCGCCGGAGCCGATGCTCTGGTAGTTGAGCTTCACGCCGGACACGCCGTTGTAGTCAGAGCCCCACTTCATGTACAGAGGAGCGGGGAAGCTGGCGCCGGCGCCGAGGATGGTGTCGGCGGACATGGGCTGCGGGGTGAAGCCTGAGATCGCCGGGGCGGGGGTGCCGTTGGCGCCGGCGGTGCTCCCGCCGCAGCCGGCGACGGCCAAAGCCAGCGCCGGGATCGCCAGTGCACCGGCGACCAGGAGCACAAGGCGCCACGATCGTGCGGACTTCTTCATTCGGTGACCTCGCTTTCGCGTTTCTCGCGGACCGTCATTCCCTGACAGCAGGCAGCGTGAGTGCGCCCCCGGGAGTCAGACTAGACGGGCAGTGTGAGCAGACGGTTAGCGACGGGTCAGATTGCCGCGTGGCGTGCGTGGCTGACGGGAGGGGCGTCGCGTCAGCTGCCCTGCTCGACGTTGCCGAGAAGGGGGCGCCGACATGATCGTCGTCGGCAGCCACGGCGCGGGTGCGCTTCGGGGAATCGTGCTCGGATCTACGCCGTACAAGCTGTTGCATCACAGCCGCGTCCCCGTGCTGGTCGTGCCACACCGCCACTGACGCAGCGTTGGCGGGGTAACGTCGCTCAGAGCCGCCGGATCAGGCGATGCCCTCTGCCGGCCAGGGGCCCGTGTCTTCGCCCGGGTCCAGCAGGACGAGGGCCGTGCTCCCACAGCCGGGGCACTCCACAACGCCGCAGCGCGCCCGGTACGCGGTGGCGGCGACGGACGGTGCGGAGGCGATCGGTCGGGGCGGCCGCAAGCCGGCCGGCGTCACAGAGAATCGGCGCCGCCAGCCGGCTCAGGCGCTGCCTCAGGAGGCCTCGGGGTGCGGCAGCGGCTCGCGGCGTGGAGGGGAGCCACCGGGGCGGCCGCGTCTGCACGATCTTGCCCGTGAGCGCCTTGCTCCTGGGCCTCGCGCATCTCCTGAAGGCGTTCCTCCTGCGACAGGGCAGAGACGCGGGCGCTGCGGATCTGTTGCCGGATCTTCATGCGTCTGGTCATCATGGCGACATGAGTCTGCACACGGCTGGTTAGAGATACGTGAGCGGGGCGTACCGATGCGGTTAGGCGCCGTCAAGCGCAGCGACGGCGATTCCGAGGCCGCTCGCGGCTGACGCCGGCGGATCGCGGCCGCTTGCGTCGGCCACGTGGACTCGGCGGACCTCTTCCCTGTCGGGGGGAACGTCGCTTGTGCCATGTCTGGGGAGGGCTGGCGGTGATGTCCGTCTGCGTCCGAAAGCCCGATGAATACTCCAGACTGGGCTCCCGCAGGGCCGCGGTCGCCTGATCCCTCTGCCTCAGGCCCGCTCAGGCGCGAGGCAGATGGATGCGAAACGTGCTGCCTTCGCCCACGCGACTGTCGACCGATACGCGTCCGCCGTGCGCCTGGGCGATGTGCTTGACGATCGCCAGCCCGAGGCCCGTACCGCCGAGATCGCGGCTGCGGGCCCTGTCGACGCGGTAGAAGCGCTCGAAGAGCCGCGGCAGATGCTCGCGCGGCACGCCAGGCCCATGGTCGCTCACGCTGATGACGATCTCATCCGCGGCTTCGACGAGGGCCACCTCGACGGCGCTGCCCGCGGGGCTGTACTTGATGGCGTTGTCGATGAGGTTGACCACCGCCTGCTCGAGAAGCGGGGGTTTGACGGCGGCGAGGACGCAGCTCGTGCACGAGACGTCGAGGGCGATGCCCTTGGCCTGTGCCTTGGGCTCGCAGACCTCGACGGCGACCTGCACGACGTCGCACACATCTGACTCCTCGAGGCTGAGGCGCGGCTGGTTCTCGCGCTGCTCGAGAGTGGAGAGCGCGAGCAGGTCGCCGATGATCGAGCTCAGCCTGTCGGCCTGGCCGGCGATGATGCGCACAAACCGGCGCGCCGTCTCGGGGTCGTCGAGGGCGCCGTCCTCGAGAGTCTCGGCGAAGCCCTTGATCGAGGTGACCGGCGTCTTGAGCTCGTGCGACACGTTGGCGACGAAATCGCGGCGCACCGCCTCGAGCCGCTTGAGGCGGGTGACGTCGTTGAGGACGACGACGGCGCCGACGGGGCTCTCGTCGTCGTCGCCGGCGTGCAGAAGCGTGCCGTTGGCCTGCAGGTAGCGGTCCTCCGCGCCCACGCGCATCACGATGTCCGCCTCCACGGGCTCGTGCCCCGACAGCGTCTGCGCGACGACGCGCTGCAGGTCGGGGTTGCGCAGGACCTCCTGGATGGTACGGCCCTCGGCTTCGGCGGGCTCCACGTCGATGAGGCCCGCCGCCGCCGCGTTGAGCGCGATGATGCGCTCGTCGGGGTCCACGGCGAGCACGCCCTCGACCATGCTGGAGAGGACGGCCTCGCGCTCGTTGCGCTCACGGGTGAGCGTCCCTATCTGGTCGTCGAGCTCCTCGGCCATGTGGTTCAGGCTCTCGGCGACCGCCGCGAACTCCTCGGTGCGAGGCACGAACAGCTTGTGCGCGAAGTCGCCCCCGGCCAGGCGCTCGGCGCCCTCCTTGATCTCGCGCACCTGCCTGCTGATGCGCCGCGAGACGTAGAGGCCGATCACCGCCGCCAGCACGGCCACGAGCAGAGCGCTCAGGCCGATGCGCCAGTAGAGGTCGTCGAGGGCGCGGTTGACGGTCGTGAGCGGGATCGCGGCGCGCACCACGGCGAACACCCGACCGTCTTCAGCGACCGGCACGGCGACGTACATCATGTCCTCGTCGAGCGTGGAGCTGTGGCGGATCGAGACGCCCGCGCGGCCCTGCAGCGCCTCCTTGAACTCCGGGCGGTCGTTGTGATTCTCCATGTCGCCGGGCGCCGAGTCCGAGTCGGCCAGCACGGCGCCGACGGGCGCCCCCGGCTGCCCCCCGGAGATCAGGGTGATGCGGGTGCTCGAGGCGGCGCCCAGGCGGCGCACGAGCAGTTCGAGCTGCTCCGCCGTCTGCGTCCCGATCTGCGCCGCGACCTGCTCGCGCACGAGCTGCGCGCGTGCCTGCAGCTCGCTCTCGGTGTGCTGCACGTAGAAGCTCCGCGCGGAGCGCACGGCGTAGAAGCCGACCGCGGCCGTGCACAGCACGATGACGACCAGGTAGGTGGCGTAGATCCGCCAGAAGAGACGGGGCCTACGCACCGGTCACTCGTCCCGCAGACGGTAGCCCACGCCGCGCACGGTCTCGATGGAGGCGCCCCCGCAGCCGAGCTTGCGGCGCAGCGACACGATGTGCACATCGACCGAGCGGTCGGTGACAAAACGTTCGCTGACGAAGACGTCGTCCCCTTGGGCGGCATCGACGATCTGCTGCCTGGTGAACACCCATCCAGGGCGCTTTGCCAGAAACAGAAGGATGCGGAACTCGCTGACCGTGAGCTCGACGAGCTTGTCCTTGACGAACACCTGGTGCCTGCCGGGGTGGATGGTCAGGTCCCTGATGCGGATCGTCGCCTGGTCGTCCTCCGCCTCGTCGCCGCGGCGCAGCACGGCGCGGATGCGCGCCGTGAGCACGCGTGGGCTGAACGGCTTGGTGACGTAGTCCGCGGCGCCGAGCTCCAGCCCGGTGACCACATCGGCCTCGTCGCCCTTGGCGGTGAGCATGACGATGGGGATGTGGCGCGTCCTGGGGTCGCCCTTGAGACGCCGGCAGACCTCAAGGCCATCGACGCCGGGCAGCATGAGGTCGAGGATCACGATGTCGGGCAGCTTGGCGCGCGCCGCGGCGAGGGCGTCCTCACCGGTCGCCACGACGGTGACCTGGTAGCCCTCTTTGACGAGGTTGTACTTGACGAGCTCGAGGATGTCTCGCTCGTCGTCCACGACGAGCACGCGCTCTCTGGCCATCGTCACCGCCGTGTAGGTTTGCCGCCGGCCGGCGCCCGATTCTAGCGACCCGATGTTAGAAGTTCGTTAGCATAGAGGCTACACGCGGAGGCGCAGGCGCGCCCGGTCAGCTTCGCCGCCGGGCGCCGCCGGGCGCGGTTCCGCCGACAGAGGGAGAGGCACATGAGCGCGCGTTGCGACGTCCTGGTGGTGGGCGGCGGACCCGTAGGGGCTTGCGCCGCCCAGGCTTTGGCCGCGGACGGAGCGTCGGTGACACTCATCGAAAAGGAGGCCGAGGTCTGCCCGCCGGTCTGCGGCGCCCACGCCAATTGCGGCCTGCTCGTGCCCAGCGACGTCACACCCCTGGCCGCGCCCGGCGCCCTCGGCCAGGGGCTGCGCTGGATGCTCGATGACTCGAGCCCCTTCTACATCGCCCCACGCCCCAGCGGCGCTCTTCTGCGCTGGCTCTGGCTGTACCGCGCCGCGGCGACGCCGGCGAGAGCGCGAGCCGTCGCGCCCGTGCTGCACGCCCTGCACGCGGCCAGCGCCGATCTGCACGACGAGCTTGCCCGCGACGGCGGCGAACGCTGGCTCTTCCACCACGACGGCGTCGTTCAAGCGTATGAGGCGCCGGCGGCCATGGACGCAGCGGCAGAAGGGGCCGAGGTGGCGCGCGGACTCGGCGTCCGCGCGGACGTGCTCGGCCCCGCAGACGTGCGCGCCCGCTTCTCCGGCCTGCGCGGCCAGATCGCCGGCGCGCTCTTCTTCCCCGAAGACGGGCACATGGACCCGATGCTGTTCACGCGCGCGATGGCCGAAAAGGCCGCGGCCTCGGGCGCGGAGGTGCTGCGCGGGACCGAGGCCATCGCCCTCGAACCGGCCGGTACGGGCGCCGTCAAGGTGGTCACGACCCGCGGCGACTTCGTCGCCGATCAGGTCGTGCTGGCCGCCGGCGCCTGGACGCCGGCCCTTGTCAGAGACTTGGGGCTGGCGCTCCCCATCGAGCCCGCCAAGGGCTACAGCGTTGACGTCGACCGCCCGGCCGACTTCCCTGAGATGCCGCTGTATCTGGGCGACGCCCACTGCGTGCTCACCCCGCTGGGCGACGCCCTGCGCCTCGGGAGCACCCTCGAGCTCGCGGGCTGGGACATGACGATCCGCCGCAAACGCGTCGCCGGGCTGCGGCGTGCGGCCCAGCGGGTGATGGGCATCCCCGAGGATGGCCCCGTCCGGCAGATCTGGCGGGGGCCGCGGCCGGTGACGCCCGACGGCCTGCCGGTCGTCGGGCGCGTGCCGCGACGCGAGCGCGTGATCCTCGCCACCGGCCACTGCATGCTCGGCCTCTCGCTGGGGCCGATCACCGGCAAGCTGGTCGCCGAGCTCGCCGGCGGCCGTCCGCCGTCGCTCGACCTCGCGCCGCTCTCGGCGGTCCGCTTCGGCTGACGAGGCCGCGCAGCCCGGCCCGGGCGGTGGCGATCGTCCGGCGAGGCGATACCCCAGGGGGAAGCGCGCCCGCCGGCCGGCTCCTCCCGCGCCACGCCGTCTGCCCAACGGCGAAGGTGGATGGGGCGCCGAAGGGTCAAGAAGCCCGAGGCCTTCGCGCGAGTGCGGATGCGGATGCGCCACGTCCCCACTGGCTCCGGCGCCGGCCTCCAGCCTCTTGCCGGTGGCGTTTTCGCGCGGAGAGCGACCGTGCGCACCGCGCTTGCCTCGCGCGACGCTCCCGCCCGCGTCGCGAGGCCTGGGTGCAGCCGCGTCGCCGCGCTCACAGAAGACGCCGGATCCCTGGCGCGGCTCAGGGCTCCACCCGGCCCGGCCCACCTGGGCTTCCAGGCTTCCCTCGCCAGATCGGCCAGCCGTGATTGCCGCCGCGGCGGCCGGGCGGCAGGTCGCGAAACGGTATGTTTCCCTCGCGGCTTTCGCGACCCGCGGCCGGTGATGACGGGGGTACTCTCTCGGCCGGCGGCGGGGCGGCACGCGCATCGGTAAGATAAGGAATGGCCCTTTCCTTATCTTACCGATTTGCACTACCCCGCCGGGCGCGGCGGTCGCGCGGCACGAAGTCCCCGCGCACGGTGTGGATCTGGACGGCAGCGTCCGGCCCGGCCGGCTCAGTGCGCAGCGCGTGGAGCCGGAGCAAGGGTGGAGGAGCTGACCGACAACCGCCTTCCGCGCGGAATGCGGCTCAGGCCAGAATGGCCTCGTACACCGCACGCCAGTCGCTCATGTCGGCGAAGAGGTGGTCCGGCTTGTGGGCGGCGAGCTCGTCGAGGCTGTGCCGGCCGGTCGCCACGGCGATCGTCTTCACGCCCAGCCCGGCGCCGCACTCGATGTCGGCCGGCGTGTCGCCGATCACGACGATCTCCTTGCCGGCGAAGCGTCGCCCGGTGATCTTCTCGGCGCGGGCCACGGCGACTGCGGGCAACTCCGAGCGCAGCGCCGAGTCGGAGCCGTAAGCCGCCACCTGGAACAGCGAGGACAGCCCGGTGGGCGCCAGCTTGACCTGGGCGCCCTCCAACACGTTGCCGGTGAGCAGCCCCAGTAGCACGCGCCGGTCGGCGGCGAGCGCCGTGACCAGCTCCTTGACGCCGGGCAGGATCTCGATGTTCACCTTGCCGACCTCGTCGGCGATGAGCTCCACGTAGCGCGCCACGCACTGGTCCACCAGCGCGTCGATGAGGTCGTCAGGCATACCCAGCTGCTCGGCGAGGTCGTGCACGACCTGCGGCTGCGTCTCGCCTTCGTAGCGGCCGACGATGGCCTCGGGGTCGCCGGCGGCCCACAGGTCCGCGAGGTCGCGGACGATGCCGGGGTCGGTGCGCCCGTGGAAGCTGTAGTCACCGAGCTCGCCCTCGACGCCGTACACCTCTTTGATGGCGCGCATGATGGCGCGTCCGCCGGCGCCGTGGCCGTCTATCAGCGTGCAATCGATGTCGAAGAGGGCGAGGCGTTCCACGGCGGCGAGTATAGGCGGAGGGAGCGGGCGGGCGCGAATCGCGCCCGCCCGCTCCCTCCGGGCAGATCGGAGTGACTCAGGTACCGATCAGCCGCCGCCCGTCGGGGCGCTACCGCCGTGGCACGGGCAGCTCGCCGGCTGACCGAAACCGGCCGTGTGGCAGTCGTTGCACTGCAGCGGCTCGTCGCCCCTGGGCACGTGCGGACCCTCCTGCGGATGCGAGAACTTCGACGGCGTCCAGTTCTGGATGGTGTGGCAATCGTCGCAGGTGGTCAGGCCGTTGTGCTGATCGCCGTGGCAGTTGATGCAGCCATCGGGCTTCACCGAGACGCCCTTCGTGTGGCACGTCTGGCACGTGATCTGCCCGTGCTTGCCGGTGAGCGGCCCCCCGGGGTGCGCGAAGTTCTTGCCGCCGGTCCAGCTGTCGATGCTGTGGCAGTCCTGGCACGGGCCGCGGTCGGCATGCGGCGGCTTGTGGCAGTAGCTGCAGTTCTTTGTGCCGTCCTTGTGGCAGGTGAAGCACGACGGCATCGAGCTCGCCGGCGCAGCCGTGACGCCGGGTGCGCCGGCGTGAACGAGCGCCGCGTGACAGGCGACGCAGAGTTGCTTGGTGTGACCTTCGCTGCCGTGCTCGAACGTGACCGGCGCCGGCGTACCCAGCTTCAGCGTCTTGCTGGTCTGCGCCGTCGTGTGACAGCCGCTCCGGTCGCAGGCGGAGTTGGGGATCTTGCGAGTCACCGTGAAGGGCTTCTTCGGGAGGCCGGTGTAGTGCACCCATACCTCTCGCGAGGCGGCCATTTTGGTCTTCACGAAGTTCACGGGCCCCGGCGGGATGTGGCACATCACGCACTCGACGCTCTTGTGCGCCGATTTCTCCCACGTGTCGCGGTACGGCCACATCTCGTGACAGTCGGTGCCGCAGAACTTGTTGCTCTCGGTGAACTTGGCGGCCACAGCCGAGCCGCCGATGAACAGAAGGGCGAAGACCCCCACGACCACGAGGACCTTGGCCCACCACGGGGACCACCACCTGCGTACCTTCTTGGCCATGGCCCACCCCTCCGCGCGACGCCCCCAGATCCGTACCACCAGTATACGCCGCGCGCAGCGCGTGTCACCTGCCGCGCTCGCCCGGGGCCGAGCGCCTCCTCAGCCGGTGGCGCGGCTCTTGAGCAGCAGCAGCGGCACGTCGCTGTTGTGCCGCACGTGGTCGGCCACGCTGCCCAGCACGAGGCGCTTCGCCCAGCCGTGCCCATGAGTGGCCATGGCGATCAGATCGGGCTTGAGCGCGGCGGCCTGCTGCAGGATCGCCTCGGCCGGCTCGCCGTGCACCATGAGGGTGTGGACGGTGACGCCGCGGCTGCGCAGCAGCTCCGCGGCGCGCTCCAGGTCGCGCTCAGCGTCCTCGAGCTCGCAGGCGCGCTCGTCACGGGTGTGGTAGTGCGCGACGCGCAGCAGCGTGACCTCGGCGCCGCACATCGCGGCCAGCTCTGCGATGTGGTCGAGCACCGGCCCATCGGTCTCGGTACCTTCGACGGGCACGAGGATGCGCTCGTACACGCCCATGGCCTCAGCCTCCCCAGAACGTGGTGTACAGCAGAAACACGTTGAGCCCGATGATCAGCGCCGCCACAAGCACGCCAACGATCGTAGTGACGGTACCCATGCGCTCGTCGCCCATCACGCGGCGCGCCCGGCTGAGCCAGAGCATGGGGAGGATGGTGAACGGCAGCTGCAGGCTCAGGACCACCTGGCTGATGATCAGCCCCTGGAAGGCGTCGATGCCCACGACGATCAGCACCATGGCCGGAAGCGTCAGCACCACGAGCCCGACCTTGTACGTCCAGGTGCGGGGGTCTTCGGGGCGGCCGAGATACCCGGTGACGATGTTGGCCTCAGCCAGCGACGCCGTCACCGAGGACGACAGCCCGGCGGCCAGCAGCGCGATGCCGAAGATGAACTGCGCGGCCGAGCCCACCAGCGGCTGCAGCGTCTGCGAGGCCTGCTCGATGCTTGTCACCTCGATGCCGGCGGTGAAGAACACCGCCGCCGCGACGATGATCATCGCGGAGTTCACCAGCCAGCCCATGCCCATGGCCAGCGTCGTGTCCGCCAGCTCGAAGTGCATGAGCCGAGCGCGCCGCTGGGGTTCCAGATCCCAATCGCGCGACAGGATGACGTTGGAGTGCAGATAGATGTTGTGCGGCATCACGATGGCGCCCAGCATGCCCAGAGCGATGAGGATGCTGGCACTGCTCACGTTGGGGATCACCCAGTCGGGCGCCGCCGCCGCCCAATCCGGCTTCACGATGAACAGCTCGACGATGTAGCAGGTGGCGATCACCGCCAGGAACACGAGGATGATGCGCTCCAGGCGGTGGTACTGCTGCCCGAGGATGGCGAGGTAGACGAGCACCAGTGTCAGGGGCGCGCCGATCCAGAGCGGCAGCCCGAAGAGCAGGTTGAAGCCGAGGGCGGCGCCCAGGTACTCGGCCAGCGCCGTGGCCACGCAGGCGACGGCGATGGTGACGCCGAGCAGCCACACCAGCCAGCGCGGCATGTGAGCGCGCACGTTGGCGGCCAGCGAATGCCCCGTGACGATGCCGAGCTTGGCCGCCATGTGCTGCAGGAAGATGAGCATGAGCGTGCTCAGCGAGACGACCCACAGGAGCTGGTAGCCGAACTGCGAGCCCCCGGCGATGTTGGTCGCCCAGTTGCCGGGGTCGATGAACCCGATGGTGACGACGAAGCCCGGCCCGAGGTAACGCAGCAGCTCGCGCGAAAAGAGGTCGCGGGCGAAGGCGCGCGGTCCGTGCGCGGGCGCGCCCGCGAGCGCCTCGTCCAGATGCACAAGCGGGTCCGGCTGCGCCCGCCCGCCCGCCCGCGGCGCATCCGTCACGATCGACCTCTTGAGAAGCGCTCGATGGTCATCATGCCTGCATTCTAGTCGGCACGGCGGCGTCAAGGGGCCTATCCCGTTAGGGATGTGCGTGCGGGGCGTTCGTGGACCGAGCGGGGCGGTCACGAGACGGTTCCCTCGTAGCCCAGCTACGTAGGGATCCGGGGAGGGGCCGCATCCGCGATGTGTTCACGGGCGCATCCGTGCGTGCAGACCTATCGGGATAGGCCCTAAGCACGTATCTGTCGAACCGGGGAACCGTGCACGCCGCCCGGTGGCGGCCAAGCATGCCGAGGCAGTCCCGCGCCGCCCTGCCGACCCGGCCGGGCGCGCCCGCCGGCTGTACGGGTAGTGTCGATCGCGCTCGAAGTCATCCAGCGTACGACCAACGTGACTCCCAACGGTACATCCAACGATCCCGCCAACCGCAAAGGCGCACACGACTGTGCCTCGCGGACCGGCGCACGACGGGAGCGCAGCAGGCGCCGCCGATGCAAACCGTGCTACACGACCATCCCCGTCACTCAGGCGCCGGTGAGCCACGAATGGGGCGCCCTGCGAGTGCGCGGCGGGCGGCGCTCCCGGCGGGCGGCGCGGCCGGCGGGTGCATAGCGGGCGGCGCTCCCGGCGGGCGGCGCGGCCGGCGGGTGCATAGCGGGCGGCGCTCCCGGCGGGCGGCGCGGCCGGCAGCGCCCCGCGAGGCCGACGCTGACCCTGTGGAGAAGGCCGCATCCTTGACCTTCTCATCGAGCACGGCCGTCCGCGGGCTCGCTCGCCGGGGGGAAGACAGGGAAAGGCCGATTCCCGATGGGAAGACCGCTCTTCCCCTCTCATCTTCACCAGCTGCGGGTGGCTTGCCCGCGCGCGGCGCATCGCGCTTCAAGCGGCGCGGCTCCGGCGGCCGCGGCCCGGTCCTTCCGTCGGGCGCGGAAGGCCGTGGTCGCCGCCCCAGGCATAGGTGCTGTGTGACCGAATTCCGTTGGCGGCACCACTGACGGTACTTCCAACGGTATCGTTGGAAGTCCCGTCAACGGCTTCGGCCGCTTTCGACCATGCCCCCGCCGGCGGGCCGCGTGCGCGGAGCGCCAACGTCGATGTTGACGCCACTGTCTCGTCTCGCCTGAGAACACAGCGTTGCCTCGCTCATCTTCACCGGCCGCGGGTGGCGAAGCCGCCAGGGAAGCTGAGGGGAACAGAGCGCTGGTTCAAGCCACCGGCTTCTCGTCGGGCGGGCGCGCGGACGCGCGGGCGGCTGCGGCGGCTCCGGCGGGCGGGCGCGGCGACTCCGGCGGCTCGGGCGCGGGGTAGTGTGAAAAGGGAAGACCAGGATTCCTTAACTGTCGGGTCGCGTACGGCCGTTCGCAGGCTCGGTTGTCGGGGGGAAGATAAGGATCTTCCGGAATTCCTTATCTTCCCTCACAGTACTACCCCGCGGCGGCGGGTCCCACGGCAACGGCGGCTCCGACTGGCGGGCGGGCGCGGCGAACGCGGCGCGGGCGGGCGCGGCGCGCGCGGCACGCCATGTCCGCCTTCTCGCGGCCGTCGATCCGGAGGCTGAACGCGCCACCGGACGGAAGGGGATGGTCATGCCGTGCGAATAGTGGGCCAGGCCAGCGTTGGCACCGATTCACGCCGATTCACGCCGATTGACACCACTGGTTGCACACGGCGCCGCCGCGCGCCTCGTCGGGCGCAAGGCCACGACCGGGCAGGGAGCGCGCGCGGCAGGCGGCGAATAGCGCGGAATGGCGCGGCTGCCGGCACGAGCTGAGTCTGCTTCACGCAGGCCTTCGGCTAGCGTTGCAGACGCCAGTGTGCACCACGGCCGCGTCCAGACGAATCCACCAGGCCGAACCCGCGAAGCATGCTCAAGTCCTCCTGTGCGGTGCGCGCCGCGACCGCTACCGGCATCGTAGCCAGGATCTGCGACAACGATGCCTCGCCGAGCCGCGCAAGCGCCGCAAGCAAGTCGCGCTGCAGTTCGCTGAGGTCGTGATCGACACGGCTTGGAGGCACGTAGGCCGTCGGCAGAAAGCGCACCACCAGAGACCCCGTCTGCTCCTCGAACTCTGGTCTGGTCAGCCCCGCCGATTCGGCAAGCCTCACGATCTTGAGCGTCCCCATCCCCCACTGCTCGATGATACCGCGCCGGAGGAACATGCCGGCGATCAGCGGGTTCCACGGGCGCGATTGGTGTCGTTGGTACAGGTCGCTCGGCCGCAACCCGAAGTGCAGGCCGCCGGCGCTTACGATCTCAAGCCGGTCATCGTAGATGGCGATGTCGATCGACCCGTCCCCAGCGCTGTAGTCGCGATGGCAGAGGGCATTCGCCAGCGCCTCGCGCAGAGCCTCCGGCGGGTAGAGTGGCTCGTCGATGCGGGCGAACTGACGCGGAGAGAACCGACTCGCGATGGGCAGGTTGTCGAGCAGGAACTGCTCACCCAGGCGCAGGAGCTCGAACGCGTTTGCGACGACTTGCCTGTCGTCGCTGGCCTCCCGCTTCTCGGCGCCGCGAAAGCGCGCCATGCGGAGGACGCACTGGATGTAGGGAGCGGCAAGGGCCACGCGGGACCCGAAGAGCACTGCCGCGGCGTTCAGGAGGCGCCCATCGTCGGCGATCAGACCGAGCCGTCGGAGCAGCTCGTCCGGCTCGCGCGTGCCGGGGTCGCTGAGTCGGCCGCGAGCCACACCCGCGTCGACCGTCCGCACGAGCTCTTCCGCGTCCACATGGTCGAGCGACAAGGGGCCAGGCTGGTTCTCCCAGCGTGCAGAGGCGTGAATGCGCTCGAGAAGCAGACGCTGGTACTCGGCCTGCGGCATGACGACGGTCCTCGGCCCCGAGCGCTTGTACGGCCGGCCACGGCAGGCGTGAGGGCCCATCAGGCTGGCTTGGACCTCGAGGGCGATCACCGACAGGCTACCGGCGACGGACTCGACCGTGACCGCTGGATAGAGAGGAGGCTCGATCTCGGCGATCTCCCCGTGAAGCGCCTCGAGAGTGCTCGTGGTCACCTGCTGACCTCTGATGCCACCGTCATCGAGGACGCCGATGAGGATGCTGCCGCCACGCGAGTTGGCCATTGCGCAGGCCGCTTCGGCGATGCGCGATCGCTGACCGGTGCTCCTTTTGAGTACGAGGGTCTCCGATTCGCCTTGAGCGATGAGCGACTGGATCGTGGCGAGGTCCATGACGGCAGGGTAAGGACCCGAGCCCGCTTCGGCGAGGGTGACGTTTGACGATCGTTTCGCAGCCCGGCCGGGTGCAGCACCGTCACCCTTTGAGCCGCTGTATCCCAGTTGCGGTACGCTGCTCGCCGGAAGAGGAGGTTCGTCATGTCGAAGTCGGCCATGATTCGCGCGCGCGTCGACCCGGCGCTCAAGGAAGACGCCGAGAGCGTCTTCGCCGCCCTGGGCCTCTCTGCCACCCAGGCCATCACCCTGTTCTACCTCCAGATCAAGTGCTATCGAGGACTGCCCTTCGAGCTGCGCCTGCCCAATGAGGCAACGCAGCACGTCTCTGAGCAGACAGACGCCGGGCAGGATCTTGAGCGCTGCAAGGACGTCAATGACATGTTCCGGCGCCTCGGGATCTGAGGCGGTCGCCGAGCAACGCGCACCAGTTCAAGAAGGACGTGCGGCGCACGCTCAAGCAGGGCAAGGACGCGGTCAAGATCAGGACAGTGATGAGCGCCCTTGTCGAGGAGGACCCACTCGCGGAGTCCTTCCACGATCACCCATTGGCGGGAAGCTTCAAGGACAGGCGGGAATGCCACCTCGAACCCGACTGGCTCCTCGTCTACAAGCTGGTGGGAGATGAGATCGTCTTTGAGCGCACGGGGACACACGCCGATCTCTTCGAGTAAGCGCGCCACCCGACTGCTTCGCCTCGCACCAATAATGCTCTCGCAAGGCGGCGCCAGCCGCTTGTCCCCGACCAGCTTGGGCAGGAGCACGTCGACCATCCTCAGGTTCACGATTGCCCCAGAAATGCACAAAACTCCTTGCGGCGGTTTCGCGCCCCGAGCCGGAGCTGGGTCGAAGTCCGTGAGAGGCAGGCCAGGAGAGGAGCATTCGGCGCTTCGGGTGTCACGCCCTCAGGATCAACGTCGCCCGGTCGGCTGTGATTTCTGCTGTCCGGCCACGCGTAGGCATCCGCCTTCACCCGCTCATAGTTGGCGTCGAACGCCGGCTCGAGGAGGAGGATGGCGGCGATGCGGCGCGTCATCTCGGTGACGTAGCGCGCCTCTTCGGGCCTCAGGTCACGCCCGAGCAGGGCGCGCTCGCGGTAGGAGAGCCATTTCTTCATCACCTGGTAGCCGCCGATCGTGTACTTCCAGACGCAGGCGGGGACGCAGCGCCAGTAAGGCGACGTCATTGAGGTAGACGTCGTACCAGGCGCCGCCAAGGCAGGCGGTGAGCTGATCGTAGGTGAGGCCGAGGCCTGAGAGGCCCTCACAGAAGGCGGCGAGCTTGGCGTCTCCAGCGGCTGCCGCGTAGTCCGTCTGTCCCGTATTGTCCATCTATTTCGGACAATCCGCGTCAATCAACGGACAATGTGCAGCGCCTCGCACGCGTGTTTCCGGAGGACACCAGCCGCTTGTCCCCGACCAACTTGGACACGAGCGCGATGACGCGCTTCCGATAGTCGATTCCGAGAAGCTCCAACCCCATTGGATTCGTCACGAAGCCACGCTCGCGAGCCCACTGGTCTACCGGCGAGATGTACGGCGCGGCCGCCATTCTCGGTGTCCACGCGCTGCGTAGCGGTGGACGGAACCGACCGGCTGATCGCTCATGACATGTGCCCATCGATGGACAACGTCCCAGTACCACTGCGCGATCGAGTAGTCGGCGGTGTGCCGAGAATCGACAACGGCCACTGTGACGCCCGCCGCTTCGATGGTGGCCATCCAGTCGAGCGGCATGGCGTCGTCGGCGGTCACGACCACATACGGCTCGTCGAGGCCCGCAAGTGCCTCAAACACCTGAGGGTCCTCGAGTCCGCGAAGTCCCAAGGAAGCGATCGATCTGGCGGGACGGCCACGCTGAGTGAGTTGTGTCGCCAGGCGAGTGTTCAGGCACTCGTCGATCACGAGCACGGGGGAAGGGAGCAATCAGGCCGCCTCGGCGTACTCCCGCACCGCGTGCCACCAGCGGCGGGCATCGGCGATCTCGGCGTCGCTGAGATCGAAGCCCTCGCGGAGCTCTTCAACGCCGTTCGGCTCGTCGGCCATCTGGCCCACCATCTCAGCCGACACGCGCCGGCCGGCGATGGTCGGCCGGCCACTGAGCCGATCCGGATTGACCTCGACGTGCTCGAGTCGAGGCAGGTCGCGGGCCGCCCAGCCGCCTCGGCGAAGGATCCCGGCCACTCGGTGAAGATTGTCAGGCGTGATCTGCTGCTGCCACACCTTGTCGCCGATGTCCCACGTGGCGGCGTGTTCGAGAGCGACGACTGCACCGCCCGCCGTGCCGAGGTCGGCGACCTGCAGTGGCCAGCGGTTGCCGTGATACTCGCGCAGGGCGCCGATTGCACGCATGATCTTGCGGTGTGCCACACGGGCGTCGAGCAGTTCATGCACGATGATCGCTTCGGCGATGTCCTGGTAGCTGTAGTCGTACGGCGGAAGATCCGCCTGCGAAGCGCGGATGTAGCCACGGCGCGCCCACTGGCCGATGGTCGTCCCCGAGACGCCCGCGAGTAAGCCGGCCTCACGCGCCGTGTAGTGGCCGCGTGGTTCCATGAATGTCACATTGGCCATGCCAGACTCCATTGTGGAGGTGCTCGATGGCTCCATGCTACTCGTGCCCGGAGCCGACGTCACGTGGACGCGCGTTGACATTCACGCGGACACCGGCGGCCAGGGGTACGTGTCGGCCCTCACCCGCTCGTAGCTCTCGTCCAGCGCCGGCTCGAGCAGCAGGATGGCGGCGATGCGGCGGGTCATCGCTTCAGCGCTCCCTTCGCCCGATTTGCGTCACTGGACCCTGTTATGTCGTGTTCCTGTAGCGTTTCATGCAAGAGTAGTGTTTCTCCTCAGCGCTCGCGCTTGGGAATCACGTACTTGGAGCCGCGACCCGCACCCTCGCGCTGCAAGGCCCCATCACGGACCAGCACGCTGAGCAGCCGCCAGGCCGCCTGCGCGCTCGGCAGCCCCAGGAGGTCTCTGCATTGTCGATTCGCGATCTCCCCATGCGCGTGCACGTGACGCAGCACCGCATCTCTTCTGAGCGCCTCTCCCGACCGAGCCACGCCGGCGCCAGTGCCAACGGATAGCTCGTAGTGAGCACCACCGCGAATGCCCCGCATCTCGGCGGCCCCCGCATCGACCATGTGTTGCAGCTCCCGTCGGGCGAGCGTGCGGTCGACGCGATGGATGCGCCGGTAGTCGCTGTTGGTCATGCGCTGGTTGTGGCGCATGCAGAGGAGCGCCAGGCGCTGACGGTCATTCAGGGTAAGGGCGGCGGCGGTGTCGTCGAGCCACGCCAGATCGGGTCCGCTCATGAGCAGGATGTGGTTGTAGAACGTGACCGTGAACCAACTGCGATCGTCGCCGAATCTCGGCGGCTCCATGTGCGCTTCGCGCATCTCGGCCACCATCGAATCAATGCCTGTGCCACGGTTCTCGACGAGGTTCAGATCCTCCATCATCTGCATGAGACGACGATTCCGCGTGGTCTGCCCGTCCTCGAGGGTGTCGATGGTAACATCCCCAAAGAGCCCGCCGGGGCTACGCACTTCGAGCCTGTCTGCGAAGAGCTTCACCTGCACCTGGCTGCCGCGCTTGTAGCCGCTGTAGTCACGATGCGCCACGGCGTTCAGCAGCGCCTCGCGAACGGCGGCGCGCGGGTACTCCGGCACGTCGCGACGGTAGAGCCCGTCGATGATCGCGGCGGTACGGATGTGGCCCATGATGTGGGCTTCGGCGGCATCCACGACCTCGGGGACAGTGCCCTCGAACTTGCGATTGTCGAGGAGTCGCTCGCCGCGCGGGCCCCTGTCGCGTTCGTCGACCCCCTGGTACTGCATGAACGTGATCACGAGTTGCGGCTCGAATTGCTGGGGGTACTTGCCGAATAGCAGAAGCCCGCTCAACGTAGGTCGGAAGCAGCCGCCATCGTCGGCAACGATGCCGAACGCGCGGAGTCTGTCGGTCGTCGAGACGGCATGCCGAAAGGCTCTCGGGCGGCGAGACTCGATGTCCTGGAGAAAGGGCCGGACGACGCCGTCATCAAGATCAGCCAGCGTCGCTGTCGGCACGACCTCTTCGTCGAAGGTGGGCTGGCCCCGGCCGCTCAGATAGCCGTAGACCTGATACTGCGTCATCCTCTGGTCGGTGTTGCCGACCCGGACATAGGAGCCGGTGAACGCGTCTTCAGATCGCAGGTGGCATGGCCGGGAAGTCGGCGGCAGAGCGGGGATCTCGACGGCGACCACAGACGCGCCCTCGACAACGTGATGCGAGATCGACGGGTCAAGGACCGGGTCCATCTGCCTCGCGAGCGACGCGATGTCCTCTTGCAGGTGCTGGACATCGCCCACGCCCACTGCCTTGAAGCCTCTTCGCTCGTCGAGCCCCAGAAGGAGGATCCCACCGTGCGTGTTGGCCAGCGCGGACAGATCTCGATGAAGGTTCTTTGGCGTGCCTCCCTTGGCGGTCTTGACTTCAAGGTCATCGAGCTCGCAACCGTAGCGGCGCAGTTGAGCAAGGATCTCGGCGAGCTCGGAGAAGGTCATGGCGCCGACGCTAACAGACCTCGGCCGATGGGCAAGGTGGACGATCTCGGCGATCTCAGCGAGCCCGCGAGCGGTCAGGCCCCAGGCCACGGATGAGTATCCGCCTTCACCCGCTCGTAGCTGGCGTCGAGCGCCGGCTCGAGCAGCATGATGGCGGCGATGCGGCGGGTCATCTCGGTGACGTAGCGCGCCTCGTCGGGCTTGAGATCACGCCCGAGCAGGGCGCGCTCGCGGCAGGAGAGCCATTTCTTCAGGCGCTTTCCACGCTCTGCCGCCCGCCCGCCGATGAACGATGCCGTCGACATGCTCGAGTGACCCCGCCCGGAAGGGACACATGGCGAACGCAGAAGGCAACGTATGCAGCACTTGCCGCGATATGCCACAACTCGTGTGGCATATCCGTCTATTGCCGTCTTGCCCGCGGGCCAGCTTCGACGGATGCGACGAACGCACTCATCTGAGGACATAGCGAGTCCAACGCTTCTGTCCCTGCTGCAACAGCAGCCCGCGATCGACAAGGCCTCGCAGGAAGCGACCGGCTCGCCGCGCGTCGCTCCACCCAAGAAGAGCCGATGCAGTGCCGGCTTGGATGAACCCCTGCCGGCGCACATAGTCGAGGATCCGGTCCACATCGCCGACTGGCCGCTCCGGAGCAGCCACGTCAATCGGCAGAGCGAGGTCGTACCAAGCTCCACCCCCAACACCTCGCATGACCGCGGCGCCACACTGCACCAACCCCCGCAACTCATGAAGCGCGTCCCGACTGTCGAGCCCCGGATGCAGTCGCCGGTACTCGCTGTTGGTGATCCGGCGGCTACGGCGCAGGTACAGAAGTGCAAGCTTCTGGCGATTGATCAGCGGCAGCTGGCCGGCGACCGCATTGAGCCAGGCCACTCCATCGTCGTCCAGGACCAAGGTGTGGTTCCTGAAGACGACCGTGAAACGTCTCCGATCATCGGTGAACCGCGGGGGCTCGAGACCGGCGGCCCGCATGGCCTCCACCATGGAGTCGATACCGGACCCTCGATTCTCCACGAGCCGAACGTCCTGCATCATCCGAACGAGTTGCCTGTTCCGTGCTGACTGGGACTCCTCGAGCGTGTCGCTGGTGACGTTGCCGTAGAGCCCGCCCGGGCTCGCTATCTCCAGCCGGTCACTGAAGAGCTTCACCTGCACATGCGAGCCGCGCGCCGCCGAGCTGTAGTCCCTGTGCGCCACAGCGTTGACGAGTGCTTCTCGAATGGCCGCCCGCGGATACTCGGGAATGTCCTGGCGGAAGAGACCCGTGATGAGGGTCCTCGTGCGAACCCGCGAGAGGATGTACGCCTCGGCCACGTCGATCATCACAGCGGCTGGCCCCGCGAATTGCCTGTTGTCCAGAAAGCGCTCACCTGCGGGTCCCGAGGCTCGCTCGTCGGTGCCCTGGTACTGGACAAAGGAGATCATCAGCTGCGGTTCGACGATCTCCGGCGCCACGCCGAACATGAGGAGCCCGGACAGTGTCGGTCGCATGGCCCCATCGACCTCGCGGACTATTCGAAGCGTCGCCATCGCCTTGTCGCGTTGACTGTCGCGCGCAGGCCGCATCTGGACGTTCCTTGAGCAGAAGCTCGAGGTGTGCATCCACGGCCACAGAGTCCAGGTCGGAGATGTCGGCGTCACCCAGGGTCTGCTCATCGTCCTTCGGCTGGTCGTGATTACTGACGTAGCCGAAGACCTCATAGTCGGACATCTGCCGGTTGCTGTTGCCGACCCGAATGAAGGCGCCTTTCGGTAGGCCGGAATCCTTGAAATAGCACGGTCTCCTGGACGGAGCCAGCGGTGGTACTCGCACGCCGACGACTGTGTGGCCCTCCATGCTGACCAAGGTGAATGAAGGCCTGAGCGAGGGGCTCATTCCATCTTGAGCCATGGAAGTGACGTCCGCCTGCAGCTTCTGCGCGTCAGCCACTCCGACCACCTCGAAGTCGTTCTCCTCGTCGATGCCGAAGATGATGACTCCACCTTCGTCGCTGTTCGCGAAGGCGGAGAGGACCTCGAACAACCGACGGGGGACTTTCGTGGACGCGAGCTTCACCTCGACCGTGTCCAGCTCGCAGCGGAGCGAGCGCACCTCATCCACCAACTGGAGCAGTTCCGTTCGATTCACGAGAGCGCCTCCTTGGCTGGCCAAGGATACGTCTCCGCCTTCACCCGCTCGTAGTTGGCGTCGAGCGCCGGCTCGAGCAGCATGATGGCGGCGATGCGGCGGGTCATCTCGGTGACGTAGCGCGCCTCGTCGGGCTTGAGGTCACGCCCGAGCAGGGGGCGCTCGCGGTAGGAGAGCCACTTCTTCATCACCTGGTAGCCGCCGATCGTGTACTTCCAGGCGCGGGCGGGGACGCAGCGCCAGTAGGCGCGGTCGTTCAGGTAGACGTCGTAGCAGGCGCCGCCGAGGCAGGCCGTGAGCTGGTCGCAGGTCAGGCCGAGATCGGCGAGGCCCTCGCGGAAGGCGGCAAGCTCGGCGTCGGTGCAGGGGCGCTCGACGGTGCGGCCGCGGCCGGGCATGGTGACGCCGCCCTTGCCGCCGTGGCCCCAGCCGGCGGTGACGGCGAGGTCGCCGGCGGAGGGGTCGAGCTGGCCGCCCGAGACCGAGGTGAGCACGCCGAGCGGGCGCAGCTCGTGGCGCACGGAGCCGGTGGTGACTCCGTCGACCGGCTCCTCGACGTCGAGCAGCGCCGCGACCCTGCGGCCGAGCTCGGCGGAGGCGAGGAGGGCGTCGCGCGTGGCGGGGAGAGGGATGCGGGGCCAGTCTTGGCGAAGAGCGCCGGCGTTCTCGCGCCCGTACGACGGTGAGCGAAGACCAGCGGCGACGTGTAAGAAGAGATCCAGGTCCTCCGCGACGACGACATCCTTGAGGTACGCGGATGCGGCCTCCGCGAGATTCTTGGCGCGTCCTTCTCCGCCCCAGGGACGCAGCCGCAGCGGGAAGTAGCTGGAGAGACCGTTTCCGAGGTTGTCGCCCAGAGATCGGGTGACGAAGCCCCGGTCAAAGACCTCCATCGGCTGCTTCTGCCGGGCTTCGATCCACAGGTTGTCGGGCACGACATGAGGGAAGTAGTCGTCACGTTTTCTGTCAAGCAGATTCGTCTCGGGTTCCCAGTACAGCCACCGCACGTCCAATGGGCGGTAGTTGTAGCGAACGACCTTGTCCGGAAGGAAGCCCCGGTCGAGAAGCTGAGCGCGCACTTCCTTCGCATGGAAGGCGCCCGAATCTGTCATGAGAGCCGGTGCCACTGCCTCCATCTCCGTGTCACCCGTCGATTTGTCGAAGTAGGCTCCCATGCGCGCCTCGAGCCGGTCGCGGTCCACGTCGACAAGCGCCTCGTCTCGGCTGGTCTTCACGCCAGGGAATGAGACTGGGAACAGCGCGGGCAGCGAAGGCCAGTGGTGATAGTCGTCTAGAACGAGGGCGGGCATCATGGACAGACCCATCGGCTCTGCTGGAGTGAGAATCGAGTAGTCGTCGGCTTCGCCGATCGAAGCAACCAACTCGACAAGCTTCTGCCTGCCCCAGAAGTGCCGGAAGTCCACCAGGGTGGTGGGTTCATGGCGCCTCCGTCTCACGAGCGTTGAGATGGCGGTCCCGACCTGGATCCCCTCGCGGTTCTTCTCCGTCGAGAACACGCTCGGATCCGGCAGCCCCTCCGGCGTCAGTTTCCCGGTCTTGTACTTGTCGCCGTTCAGGCAGTCGATCCAAACCTTGTCGAAGACCTCGAGGTAGTGCTCGCGCATGCCGGTGAACGAGAGGCCGTCGAGCCAGGAGTAGTTGCTGATGAAGCAGACGATGCCCTTGCCCTCGGGGCCTTCGGTGATGCGCCGCTCCGCCACGCGGAAGAAGCGCACGTAGAGGTCGTTGAGGCCCTGGCCCTGCGGCGGAGCGACCTTCTTGACGGTCCGGTAGGCCGTCACGAGGTCGCGCTCCTCGTCCATCGCCGCGCCGGCGAAGCCGTTGTACGGCGGATTCCCGAGAATCACGAGGATCGGTGCATGCTGCTTCACGGCCTGGGCCTTGTCGCGCTCCTCCTCCATCTCGGCGAAGAGCAGGTGCTGCTTGGGCTCGGCGGGCGGCTCCCAGCCGGTGAGGGCGTTGGTGAGGTAGACGCCGGCGCGCTCGTCGGACTCGTCGGCGAAAGGCGCGCCGAGGCGCTGCAGCAGCATGCCGATCTGCAGGTGGCTGATGACGAACGGCGCCGGCAGGATCTCGAAGCCGTAGACGCGGCTCATGGCGGCCTGCTTGATCTCGTGGGCCGCCAGGGCGTCGATGCCGCCGCTCTTCTCGGCCAGAGTGGCGGCGATCTTGTTGAGGACCTCGACCAGATAGGCGCCGGTGCCACAGCACGGGTCGAGCACCACCACGCGCGGGTCGGCGAGGCCGTCGGGGATGTCAAGCTCCTCGCGCAGCACGGTGTCGACGCGGGCGACCATGTACTGGACGATCTCGGGCGGCGTGTACCAGACCCCGAGCTCTTTGCGCAGCTCGGGGTCGAACGCCTCCAGGAACGGCTCGTAGAAGTACTGCACGGCGTGACTCTGTTCGAAGGTCGAGAAGAAGGAGGCGCGGTCGACGCGGTTGAGCGCCTCGGCGGCCCAGTCGAGTACCTCGTCGATACGCATGAGGCCGAGCGCCCCCGGGTTGCTGAAGTCGTAGAACAGCTTCTGCAGGATGGGGATGTGCAGGTAGCCGGCGGCCTCGCGCCAGCGGAAGCGCGCCTGCGCGTCCGTGGGCGGATGATGCTCGGCCCAGAAGACCCAGGCGGCGAAGAGGCCGTAGAACAGCGTCTGGACGAGGGTGGAGCGGAAGAAGTGCTCGCCCTTCTCGCCCGAGAAGCTCATGCCGAGCGCCTCTTCGAGGGCTTTGCGCGTGCTCACCCAGTTGGGCAGGTCGCGCTCCTCGGCGCGGGCGCGGGCCTCGCGCGCGTAGCTGGCGAGGAACCAGGCGAGGTCCTTGGGCGCGGCGATCTGCGCCTGGCGCAGCAGTACGCGCCGCAGGAAGTCGGTGAGGCGCTCGCCGACCTGCCGGGCAGCGTCGCCGCCCGGGTGCGCGGCGAGTGCCCAGAACTCGGCCTCTGAGGCGGCGAGGCTGAAGCTCTCGAGGCTCGCCGCCTCGCCCTCCGCGTTGAACCCCACGAGCACGAATTCGCGGTACGTCGTGACCAGCACCTGACGGTACTTCTCGAGGTAGCGGCGCACCTGCTCGCTCTCGGCGACGACGTGCACGTCGTCTGCCACCGGCTTCACTTCGAGCGCGCCGCGAGCGGGGAGTTGGCCACCGAGCGGCTCCGCCGCGTGCGCGCCTTTGGGGAACTGGCTCGCCGTGAACAGTCCGCCGTCGGGGATGCCGGCGCCGGCGTTCTGCAGGTTGATGAGGCAGCGCACCTTGGGCCTCAGCTTGCCGCCGACCTCGTTCAGCAGGTTGGCCAGGGCGCCGTACCCCGACGTTTCGGGCACGGCGGCGCCGGAGGCGCGGATGTCGCGCAGCTCGGCGAGGTAGGCCTCAGGAGGGTTCATCGCCCTGCCAGTCTAACCGCAGGGACGGACGCCGACTACGTGATCGCCATGGCGAGGCCCTTGACACAGATCCAGCTCTTCACGTAGTTTACATACGATAACTATTTGCCCATGATAGGTAGCTTGGTAGCGCCATGCCGCATCACACGAAAGCCCTCAGTCGTCTCATGCCGGTACTCCGGCACGCGACCACGCATCTCGGCGTCGAGCAGACCTCCACGGGCAAAGCTCTCGGACTCACGAACGCGCGCATGATGGCGCTCGCCGCGGTGAGCGCCGCAGGCGCGTGCTCCATGACTGATCTCGCCTCGCGCCTCGCCTTGCCCGCACCACTGGCGACTCGAGTCGCGGACGAACTGGTCGCCCGCGACCTCGTGGAGCGCTTCGGGGACCCGGGCGATCGTCGCCGCGTCGTGCTGCGCCTGACGGCGCAGGGGCACGCGGCTCTGGAGGCTGTTCACGAAGAGGCGGAGGAGCTCGTGTCCACCGTGCTGCTCCGCATGACGAAGGCCGAGACCGAGTCGCTCCTCGTCGGCCTGCAGGCCTTCCTTCGCGTGCTCCATGCGCCGGCCGCCGATGGAGCCCCTCCCGCGCTTCCCACGCACGAGCACGACTTCCCGATCGAGAGGAACCCATGAGCCACTCACACGCGCGGACCTCCGGCATCGTTATCCACGGGAGCCGGGTCTATGACGTCGTCTTTGGGCGCCTGATCCGTACTACCGACGCCGAGCTTCTCGCGCGCGCCGGCGTCGCTCCCGGCGACCACCTCCTCGATGTGGGGACCGGCCCGGGCTACCTGGCCTTGGCCGCCTCAAGGCTCGTCGCGCCGGGTGGCGCCGCCGTCGGCATCGACGCCTCGCCTGAGATGATCGATCGTGCGCGGACTCTGGCAACACGCGGGCGATCAGACGTCGAGTACCTCGCCGCCACGGCTGAGTCCTTGCCGTTCGACGACGACACGTTCGATGTCGTGGTGAGCCGCCTGGTCTTTCATCACCTGCCCGGCGACGTGAAGAAGCAGGCGCTGAGTGAGATCGCGCGCGTTCTCAGGCCGGGCGGACGTCTGCTCATCGCCGACTTCGCTTCGCCGGCGGCGAAGAGAGCGCATCACGTCGTTGCCCATCTACTGGGCAACCATCCAGTAGCCGGGGCGACCCTGGAGAAACAGATCTCTGACGCGGGCTTCACGCAGCTCACCTCCGGCAGGCTCATGCACGGCATGCTCGCCGGCGTAGCGGCGCGCACTCCAGAGCGCAGCGCGCAGGGGTGAACGTGGCTTCGCGCAACACCGAGGCGCACGCGCACGACCACGATCACGACCACCCCGGCCCCCATCACGGGCGCGACCAGGGCCACGGCCACACGCATGGTACCGTCGACCCGGCGCTGCTCTCGACCGCGCAGGGCATCTCTGCGGTCAAGTGGTCGCTGGTCCTGCTGGCGATCACGGCGGCCATCCAGGTCGTCGTCGTCGTGCTCACCGGCAGTGTGGCTCTGCTCGCCGACACGGTGCACAACGTCGGCGATGCGCTCACCGCCGTGCCGCTGTGGATCGCCTTCTCCTTCGCGCGGCGCCCGCCGACCAAGCGCTACACCTACGGCTTCGGGCGCGTCGAGGACCTCGCCGGGATCGCCGTGGTGCTTACCATCCTCTTCAGTGCGGTCTTTGCGGGCTATGAGTCGGTACTGCGCATCGTCCACCCACAGACCATCACCCATCTCGGCGCGGTGGCGGCCGCCGCCCTGGTCGGCTTCATCGGCAACGAGGCGGTCGCCCAGCTGCGTATCCGCACCGGTCGGCGCATCGCCAGCGTTGCCCTTGTGGCCGACGGGCACCACGCTCGCATCGACGGGTTCACGAGTCTCGCGGTGCTGGCCGGCGCCCTCGGCGTCTGGCTGGGCTTCCCGCTCGCCGATCCCATCGTCGGACTGCTCATCGCCCTCGCCATCATGCGCATCGTCTGGCAGTCGGCAAAGAGCGTGCTCAACCGCGCCATCGACGGCGTCGACCCGGAGATCGTCGATGAGGTGCACGAGGCTCTCGCGCACACGCCGGGCGTGGTCGAGGTCACCGAGACGCGGGTGCGCTGGCTCGGCCACCGCATGCTCGCCGAGGTCAACGTCGCGGTCGACGCTCACGTCTCGGTCGAGGAGGGCCACGAAGTGGCGGTCGAGGCACGACACCGGCTGCTGCATCGGCTCGAGTACCTCTCAGACGCGACCGTGCACGTCGACCCCGACACCGCCTCCGGGCAGACGCACCATCGCATCCCGGAGCATACGCACGACGACCTGCCGGTCCATTCCCACTAGCTTTTCAGCCCGCCGTTGAGGTAGTACGCCCGCCTGCCACATCCGCTTGATGCCCTACGGCTCCCGCCGGCGCAGGCCGGGGAACCGCGCGAAGTCGCGGTCGGCGCTGACCAGCACCGCGCCGGTCTCGACGGCCAGGGCCGCCAGATAGGCATCGGTCACGAGGTCCCCATGAGCGTCGGCGCTGCGGCACAGGTCCTCGAAGAGGCCAAGGTGGTCGCGTCCGGGATTGAGCAGAAGCGCGTTCGGGTGGCCGACCAGAGAGCGCACGAAGGCAAACGCCTGGTCGTGAGTGTCGGGCGGGAGAAACACCCGCGGGTGCGTGAGGATGCGCACCAGCCCGATGAGCACCGGCGGGCAGATCCCGAACGCTTCGTCTCCGGCGTAGGCGGCGCGCAGCCAGTCGCGGCAGCGCGCGTGCATCGGGCTATCGGAGCGATGCGCGCCGATGAGGACGTTGAGATCGGGGAGGACCAACGGCCCGTCAGCTGTCGTTCGCAGCCGCGCCGTACAGGTACTCGGCAAGGCCGGACGAACTGGACAGGTCGACGCCGGGCGCAGCGCCGTGGCCACCGACGATAGGGAACTCCACCGGTTTGGTGGCCGCGGCATCGCGCCCGCGACTGAGGTGCTCGCGCAGGGCGTCTTCGATGAGCCGACTGAGCGTCTGGTGGGTCTCGGCGGAGCGTCGCTTGAACTCTGCGAGCACCTGCGAGTCGATGGTCAGTGTCGTGCGCATGATGGTCTCCATAGCCTGAGTGTGCGGCCGGATCATCATAACGTCAATACACGGCGGGGTTGATGTTGCGTGACCTCAGGTACTCGGCAAGGCCGGACTCTGCCTCAGACGCTGACGCCCGGCCGCAAGCGGTGGCGCTTCCCACGCAGCGCCCCCACAGCTCGCACAGAAGTGCTTCACTGAATCTTCATAGTTTCGAGCAATACTCCCAGAGATATCTGCTTTATCAGGATTCGAGAGGCGGGATTCCGCACATGAGACCTCACAGGCTGGTGACACGATGAGCGCCAACGGCATCACAAGACGTGACCTGCTCAAGATCGGCGCCGTGGGCTTCGCCGGCGGCGCCCTGACACTCTCGGGGTTCGCCAAGATGGCGGCCGACGCGGCGCAGGCCGAAGCGGCCGTGGCCGCGACTTCGGGTGGCGCGCCCCTCGCCGACCCCGTGGAGCTGGCGCTGGCCACCGTGGCCGGCGGCGTGCGCGAGGGCAGCCTCGCGGTCGCCGAGACCGACCTCCGACTCGGCGGCTCGGCGGCTCGTCTGCTCGCGTACAACGGCTCCGTGCCCGGCCCGCTCGTGCGCGTGCGCAGCGGCGACACGCTGCGCCTGAAGGTGCGCAACGGGCTCGCCGCCGGCGGCGCCAACCCGCTCGGAGAGCCGCGCGGGGTCACCAACCTCCACACGCACGGCTGGCACGTCTCGCCGGCTGATCCGGCCGACAACGTCATGCGGCGCCTTGAGCCCGGCGACTCCTGGACCTACACCTACGACCTCGGTCGGCAGCCCGCCGGCGCCTTGGGCTGGTACCATCCGCACGTGTACGGCTTGGTCGCCGAGCAGCTCTGGGGCGGGCTGGCAGGGGCCCTCGTGGTCGAGGACCCCACGGACGCGCTGAGCGGCTACGAGACGCATGTGCTCGTGCTCAAGGACTTCACCATCGTCAATGGTCGCCCCGCGCCCTACTCCTCTCCCATGGACTACATGATGGGCAAGGTCGGCGCCACTGTGACGGTCAACGGCCAGGTGGCGCCCGAGCTCGCGGCGCGGCCCGGCACGGTCCAGCGCTGGCGCCTGCTCAACGCGAGCACAGCGCGCTTCTACCGTGTCGCGCTCGAGCAGCACGCGCTCTCGGTGATCGGCGGCGACGGCGGCCTGCTCGACAAGCCGTACGGCCTCGCCGAGCTGCTGCTGGCCCCGGGCGAGCGCGCCGACATCCTCGTCAAGGTCTCGACCACGCCGGGCGCCTATGTTCTGCGCACCCTGCCCTATTCACGAGGCGGGATGATGGGCGGCGGCATGATGGGCGGGGGCGGCATGATGGGCGGCGGAACGACGCCGCCGGCGACCCTGATGACGCTGCGCGTCTCGGGAAGCAAGGCAATCGAGACGCTGCCCGCGACGATCGATCCCACGGCGCAGCGCGCCCGTCCCGACCTCAGCGCCGCCGTGCGCCGCCGTTTCGTCCTCGGCATGGGCATGGGCCGCGGCTACATCAACGGCCGCGACTTCGCCGTCGATCCGCTGGTGGTGCGTTCGCAGCTGCCCGCCTCGGGCGACGCCTGGGAGGTCTGGACGATCGCCAACGCGACCGGCATGGACCACCCCTGGCACCAGCACACCAACCCTGCCCAGGCGCTCTCCATCAGCGGCGGCGACGCCGGTTGCGCCGCCCTGTACACGCAAGCTTCGGCATGGAAGGACACGGTGATCGTGCCGCGTGGCGGGAGCGTCACCCAGCTCGTCAAGGTGAGCGACTGGCGCGGCATGGCCATGTTCCACTGTCACATCGTCGAGCAGGAGGACGTAGGCATGCTCGGCGTGTGGCAGATCGACTGATCGGCCCTTGGCGGGCCACGGAGAAGAGGTGACTCACGATGATGTGGGACGGTAACGGATCCTGGGGGCACGGCGCCTCCTGGGGAGCGGGAGGTTGGATCATGGGTATCGGGATGATCGTGGTCCTGGTGGCTGTCGTGCTGCTGGTCGTGTATCTCGTTCGAAGCACGACCAACCAGCAGGCGCAGACGCATCCGCCGGCGTACTACGCGGCGGCGGCGCAGCCGGCGGCGGAGCAACGGGCGCTCGAGAGCGCGCGAGACATCGTGCAGAGGCGCTACGCCGCCGGCGAGATCGAGCGCGAGGAGTATCTGCAGAAGCTCAAGGATCTCTGAGCCGCCCCGCAAAGCGCGGGGTGTAAGAACGCGCCTCCTCGCGTGTTGAGAGTGGTGTAGGCATCACTTTCGACCCGAGGAGGCGCCATGAAGGCACTCAAGACGATCGTGGCCACGGCGGTGATCGTGTTCGCGATCACCGCCGTGGCCATGGCCGGCGCGCGGCAGGTCGGCAGCCGCAGCGACGCCGCGTCGCCGACAACCGGCCCAGCCGCGCCGCAGATCCACCAGGGAGCCGGCGTGACCCTCACCGATGGCCAGTTCGCGCGGCTCTTGCGCGCGATGAACGGCCAAGCCGCCAAGCTGCATGCCACGCAGACCGACCGCCAGATGAGCCGCGATCGCGCTCGGGACCACAGCGCGCAGAAGGCAGGCGCCACCGCGAACCACGCGCAGGCACTGCAGCGCACACACACTCGCGCCGGCTCCGGCGACACGCACGACGGTAGCGGCACGCACGACGGTGACACGCATCACGGTGGCGGCACGCACGAGGGTGGCACGCATCATGGTGGTGGCACGCACCACGACGGTGGCGGCACGCACGACGGTGGCGCCCACCACGGGTGACGGATGCGCCGGCGCAACGCATAGCGTACGCTGACAGGCCCACATGATGAGCTCCCTATGAAACCGACCCCCACCGATCTCGAGCTCGTGCGCGGCCTTCAGGCGCGGAGCGCCGCTGCGTTCTCACGCGTCTACGCAGACCACCACGCCGGCGTCTACAACCTCTGCGCCCGGATCCTCGACGACCGTGAAGAGGCCCGGGACGTGACTCAGGACGTGTTCATCAAGGCGTTCAGCAGCCCGCCTCCGGCTGAAGGTGAGGTCAAGCTCAGAGCGTGGCTCTATCGCGTGGCCGCCAATGCCTGCCTCAACATCGTGCGAGGCCGCCGCGCCAGCGGCGGCCTCGCCGAGGCGGATGACGTGCCGGCCACGCACGACGGCTTCGAGCAGTCTCAGTCGGCGACCCTCATCGAACAGTCCCTGGACCGCCTGAACGTACGCTACCGCGCCGCCCTCGTCCTCAAAGACCTGCACGGCTTGGGCGGCGACGAGCTGGCCCAAGTGCTCGAGGTCTCGCGGCCGGCCGCCGATGTGCTCGTGCATCGCGCCCGGGCGTCGTTCAAGAAGGCGTTCGCAGGCTTGGCCGGCGAGGGCTTCGTGGCGCCGGCCAACCTGGCGCTGGCCCTGCCGATCCTGACCGTCCCGGCCTCTCTTCAGGCGCTTCCGCCACTGCCGGCGGCGCTCGCGCCGCCTCACGTGGCGGCGGCGCCCGGACCGACGGGGGCCGGGGTGGATCCCAGCTCGATCGTCGGACCGGCCGGAGCCGGCTTTCTCGCCAAGCTGGCGGCGGCCGCCGGGACCAAGGCGGCGATCGTCGCCGGGAGCGCGGCCATCATCGCCGGCGGCGGGCTGGCGGTCCGCGAGTCGCGGCATGACGGAGCGGCGGCAGGCCACACCGGCGGCGACGCTGCGGCCGCGGTGGCCGCGCCCGCGTCCCACGAATCGGGCGGCGCGCACCACGGGGTGTACGGCGGCGCGCACGACTCCTGGGCACACCACCGCCACGCAGTCGCCGAGCACCTCTCCCACGGCGACCACGGTGGCGCACACCACCCCGGAGCCGGTGGCCACGGCTCTGACCGGCACGTCGGCCAAGCGTCGCACGACGGCGCTCACGCGAGCTCTGCCGCAGCGCCGCACAGCGCCGACGCGCACGAGCCGGCACCTTCGTCGACCGTGAGCACGAGCGCCACCTCTGACCACCACTCAGGCTCCGGCGACACCTCGACCTCACACGAGGCGGACGGCGAGCACTGACGTCGGTAGCGCCTTCTCAGCCCACTCTCAGCCTACTCTCAGCGGCCGCCAAGGTCGATGCTGTACAAGAGGCGATGTACTCGCCGAAGCCCCGCTGGGAGGTCCGTGATGAAGAGAGTGTGGTCCAAGACGGGAGCCTTCGCCACGGGCGCCCTCGCGACGGTGCTCGTCGTCGTGCTGCTCATGGCCACCGGCGTGCTGCCGGTGAAGACCGAGAAGACCACGGTGGTGCGCGAGAAGTCTGTGACGACCGCGGCCGCCACGAGCACGGTCGCCATGACGAGCACCGCCATGACGCCGGCGCAAATCTACGAAAAGTACTCCGCCGGCGTCGTCGAGGTGCTCTCGACCTTCAGCAACGTCGCGAGCATGAGCCCCTACGGCCAGAGCTCATCGAGCGCGCAGGCGCTGGGCTCGGGCTTCGTGGTGTCCGCCGACGGCTCCATTCTCACCAACGCGCACGTGGTCTCCGACAACGGCGTCGCGGCAGACTCCGTGAAGGTCGTGTTCAAGACGCAGAGCGGCAGCGGTACCGACACGACGACCGTCGCCGCGACCGTCGTCGGCGTCGACGAGACCAGCGACGTCGCGCTGCTCAAGGTCGACCCGGCCAAAGCCCCGGCGCTCGACCCTCTCCCTCTGGGAGACTCGAGCGCCGTCCAGGTCGGCGAGGCCGTGGTCGCCATCGGGAACCCACTGGGCTACGACTTCTCCGTGACCTCCGGCATCGTCTCGGCCACCAACCGCAACCTGCAGTCGCCCAACGGCTCCGTGATCCCCGACGGCATCCAGACCGATGCAGCCATCAACGAGGGCAACTCCGGCGGCCCGCTGATCGACGCGTCCGGCCAGGTCATCGGCATCAACGAGCAGATCGCCTCGCAGTCGGGCGGCAACCAGGGGCTCGGTTTCGCCGTGCCCATCAACACGGCGGTGGGCGTGATGGAGCAGCTGCAGGCGACCGGCAAGGTCACCTATGCCTACCTGGGCGTGCAGGGTCAGACGATCACCAGCGACATCGCCGGGGCTCTCGGGCTCTCGCAGAACGAGGGCGTGCTGGTGGCCGCCGTCAGCGACGGCAGCCCGGCGGCACAGGCGGGCATCGGGGGCGGCTCGCAGCAGACCGACCTGCAGGGGCAGCCCTACGTGGTCGGCGGCGATGTGATCACCGCCATGGACGGCGAGTCGCTCGCAAGCATGGAAGAGCTCGGCGCGGCGATCATGCAGCACAAGCCGGGCGACACCGTGACCCTCACGGTGGTCAGCGGCGGTAAGACCACGGATGTGAAGGTGACGCTGGCGGAGCGCCCGAACGGCGCTTGAGGCGGGCGGCGCACGTCGCCGCGCCCGTCGCCCGGCGGCTGAAGAGCCGCGCCCGGAGCCGCGGCTCAGGCCAGCATCCACAACGGCAGGCTGGCCTGAGCCTCGGCTGCGTCGAACCCCTCACGTACGACCAGGAACGCTTCCGTCACGCCGTAGCGCCGCTGGAGCTCGGCCAACCCGCGATGCCCGGCGCGCCGGCTCTGACCCCATTTGACCTCGATCGGCAGGACGGGGCCGCCGTGAGGGGCGAACACGAAGTCGACCTCGACCCCCTCGCGCATCCGCCAATGCATGATGTCCCCGCCTGCGGCGTGACGCCTCAGCCACGCGTGCACGACGACCTCCGCCAGACGACCCTCGAGGGCCGCGCCCTGCGCCCCGCCGAGATCCCAGCCGCTGAGCGCGACCACAAGGCCGGTGTCCACCGGCACCGACTTCTTGCCGCCTCGTTGCCTCCCAGCCAAGGTGGTCGCGTACCTCGGCAGGATGAAGTTCAGCATCGTGCGCTCGATGATCCCCAGGTACTCGGCCACGGTGACGTGGGTGACGCCCAGCTCCGACGCGAGCCGCTCGATATTGATCAAGGCAGGACCCTGGCTCAGCAATCTGAGGCAGAGCTCGCGAAGGACGTGGGCCTGGCGCACTCGCGCGACCGCCGGCACGTCCACGTAGAGCACGCGCTCGACGAGCGTCTGCCAAAGATACTCTCGCGGAGAGAGCGTCCCCGAGGCCGCCAGAGCCTCGGGGAACCCGCCGCTCCGCAAGTACCAGCGCGACAGGCGCGTCAGCTCATCGCCCAGACCGAGAGCCTCGTCGTTCAGGCGGCTCAAAGCGGCGGCCCGCTCGCCGACGAGGGCGCCGACGCCCTGGCTCTCCCATACCCCGACGCAACGTTCCAGCAGCGGCGCGGCGGGGCTGCGGACGAGCACCGCCGCCTCGGCGAGAGAGAACGGCAGGAGGCGCACATCCTGCGCGCGGCCGGCGAGGCTCTCGCGCGAACCACGATGGAGGATCGAGCCGGCGGACGAGGTCACCAGCCAGACCAGTGGCCGCCCTCTGTCGATCGAACGCTTCACCCACAACGGCCAGTCGGCGATCACATGGACCTCGTCGACCAGCACGTAGACCGGCTCGCCGGACCCTCTCAGCAAGCGCTCCTCTACGAAGGCGAGGAGCTCCTCGAAAAGCGTAGCCGTGGGTCCGAGGAGGGGGTCGTCGGCCGAGAGATACACGATCGCACGCGGCGCCGCGCCGCCTTCGAGCAGACGCCTCACTACCTGGTGAACGAGGACGGTCTTGCCGACGCGCCGCGGACCGAGGAGCACCGTCGCGCGGCCGGGCGAGAGCCCCGCGACGACCGACGGCGTGAGCCGGCGGAGCACGGTATCGCGCATCGCCAGCGGCACACGCCCATCTACCCACCATGGGTTCTGCGCCTCAAGAGCAGAGAGATTCACCGAGGTCAGGCTCTCCTTCATACTATAGCCAGATGTTACATATGGCTATAGTGTACCATGCATAACAGCGATTCAGCCCGGCAACGTGACCGAGACGGTGGTCCCCTGGCCCTCGGTGCTGGCGATGGTGATCGTGCCACCGTGTGCTTCGGCGATCAGCCGGGCGATCGCCAGACCCAGCCCGGTGCCCTCGGCCGAGCGCGAGGCGTCGCCGCGGTAGAAGCGGTCGAATAGGTGCGGGAGCTGGTCGGCGGGTACGCCACGGCCGCTGTCGCGGACCGTGACGGCGATGCCGGCCGTCGTGGCCGCCGCGGCGACGCCGACGTAGCCTTCGGCGGTGTACTTGATGGCGTTGTCGAGCACGTTGACGAACAGCCGCACGAGCGCGTCGCCGTCGCCCTCCAGTGCGAGGCCGTCCTCCACCTCACAGGTAAGCCTCAGACCCTTGTCATCGGCGAGCACCTCAAGCGACGCGCAGACATCGCGCAGCATCGCGCTGACATCGATCGGCTCACGCTCGGCCAGGCGTTCCGCGTCGCCGCGCGCCAGCTCGAGCAGGTTCTCCACCAGGGTGCGCAGCCGCGCGGTCTCACCATCGACGTCGTCCAGCGCCTGTTCGTACTCCTCCGCCGACCGCGGCCGCTCCCGCGTGACGCTCACGATCGCCTGGAGCGCGGCCAGCGGGGTGCGCAGCTCGTGAGAGGCGTCGGCCACGAAGCGGCGTTCACGGACAAACGAGGCCTCAAGCCGGTCGAGCATGGCGTCAAAGGTCGCGGCCAACTGGCTCACCTCGTCCTCGCCGGGGGCGACCCCAAGTCGTCGCGAGAGATCCTGCGACGAGATCTCGGCGGCGGTGGCCTGCATGCGCGCCAAGGGCCGCAGCATCCGCCTCGTGAGCAGGTAGCCGAGCAGCGCCGCGATCGCCGCGGCCAGTGGGAGCAGCACCAGCAGCGTCAAGCGCAGTTGGCGCAGCGTAGCCAGCGTCGGCTCCTGGGACAACGCGATGCTGAACACCGCCATCGTCCTGTCGTTCTCAGTCAGCGGAGTCGTGCGCACGCGCACGCGCACGCCGCTGCGAGGGTCCACGCGACTCTCGGTGGTCGTGACGCCGCGCTGCGCCGCGGCCAGCGCGGCGCCCTGGGGGACCGACTGGTCGTACGGGCCAGACCGCCGCAGCACTTCCCCGGACGGACCGAACGCGGCCAGGCTCAGTCCCGGGGCGCGCAGGTCGTCAGAGCCGAGGCCTTCGTCGAGCTGCGGACCGAGCGTCAGGTGGCCGTTCTGGTTGTTGGTGCCGGCCAAGGCCTGCGCCGTCGCGGTGCGCAGCGAGGCGTCCAGAGACGCCGTCAGGCGCTGCGCCGTGCCGTAGTACACGACGATCCCCACCGCGGCCAGCACCGCGAGCACCAGCACGGCGATGCCCAGCGAGAGCCGGGCGCGCAGGGTCCTAGGATGCACCATCGTCCTGCTCGGTCGAGAGCCGGTAGCCGGCGCCGCGCACCGTGTGGATCAGTTTGAGCCCAGCGCCGTCGTCGAGCTTGCGACGCAGGTTGCGGATGTAGACATCGACGACGTTGGAGTGGTTGAACACATCGTAGTTCCACACGTGCTCGGCGATCTGCGTGCGCGTGAGCACACGTTCGGGCTCGCGCATGAGGCACTCGAGCACGGCCATCTCCTTGGCCGTCAGGGCGACCCGCCGCCCGCCGCGCTCCACGCGGTGAGTGAGCGTGTCCAGAGTCAGGTCGGCGATCCGCAGGACGCTGACGCGAGGCTGGTCGTCGGTGCGCCGCGTGAGAGCGCGAAGCCGCGCCAGCAGTTCCTTGAGCGCAAACGGCTTGACCAGGTAGTCGTCGGCGCCGGCGTCGAGACCCGCGACACGGTCATCGACGCCGTCGCGCGCGGTGAGCATGAGGATCGGCGTCTTCGCTCCGCGCGCCCGCAGCTCGCGGCACACGGTGAGGCCGTCGACCTCAGGAAGCAGAAGGTCCAGGACGATGACGTCGAAGGGGACGCCACTGGCCCAGTTCAGCGCTTCGCGGCCGCTGGTGGCGACATCGACCGCGTAGCCCTCCTCCTCCAGGCCGCGCTTCACGTAGGCGGCGATGCGCCGCTCGTCTTCGACGATGAGGGCGTGCATGCGCCATCCTTGGTCGTTGACAGAGAGCCCAGTGTACGCGGGCAACATGAAAGCTACATGAAAGCCAGATGAAGGCGGGCTTTGGAGGGGCAGCGCCGAAAGACCGGGGCGCGGGCGGCAATGCCGCCCGCGCCCCGGTCGTGGTACGCGGTCACGCGTGATTCGCGCCGCGTGTCACACGAAGCCGCGTGTCACTCGACGTCGGCAGGACCAGTGTCGGGCTGACCGTCCTCGACCTGATTACCCGACTGGTCGTTGGGACCACCGGGCCGTCGGCGTCAGCTTCGTCGGCGGCGGCGCCGTCGGGGCTGCTCTGGTCGCCCTCCTGGAGCTGCACATTGTCCGTGTCGGGCGTGTTGGCGTCTTCAGGAGCCTCAGCGGGCGCACTGAGCGTGGTCGCCGGGTCGGGAGCCGGGCTGGTGTCCGCGTTGGCGCGCACCGCGACGCCGCCGAGCGCGCCGAGGCCGAGCACCGCAATCGCGGCGATGACGGCGATCTTCATCTTCCTCATAGTCTGTTCTCCTTGTCTCGCTACTCTGACAGCGTGACTCTACGAAGCGCGGATGAAGCCCTCATGAAGCGAGCATGAAAGGCGTCAACGCCCATTCACCCGCCTATTCGCCCGCCTATTCGCCGGCCTTCTCGCCGGTCCCGACGGCCTTCTTGACCTGAGCCGTCGCCGGCGCGTACCCGGGAGCGCTCACCTTGACGTCGATGACGACTTCGTTCGGCGACGTCCGGTACAGGCTGTAGACGTTCTCCGGGTAGTGGCCGGGGCCGCTGTCGGTGTCGAAGTAGATCGTCTGGCTCGCACCGGGGGCGATCGTGAGGCCGGTGAGCTTCTGGTAGTAGCCTTCGCTCTTGTTCGTCGTGGAGTCGGTCATGTTGTAGTAGGCCTCGAGCTCGCTGAGCGTCGAGGAGCTCGTGTTGACGAGGGTCATCTGCAGGCGGTCGCCGAGGTCCTTCCTGGTGACCGGGTCGACGTTGTTCTCGACCATGATGCCGGTGATCTCGAGGCCCGGCTTGGTCGAGGTGTTCACGATCGGGTCGCTGGCCACCGGGAGCACCGGCCCGCCGGCCGGGCTGGCGGCGGCGCTGGGAGCGGCGCTGGGCGCGGTGTTGCTCGACGCGCTGGCCTGCTGGCCACCACACCCGGCGATAGCCAGGGCGCCGAGCGCCACCACAGCGATGGCGACGACGCCTCCGAGACGTTTGATCTTCATGTCATGTCCTCCGTAAGAGTCTGCGTTTGCTGGTCTGCGTGAGCGCCAGTACGGTCGCCAGAACGCCGCCGCCGAACAGCCACACGAAGTTGGTCCACATGGCGCCGCCGATGACGCCGAGCGACGCCTGGTTGTACTTGTCCTTCGCCCCGAGATAGGCAAAGCTCGTGCGCTCGAAGTGCTTGCTGATCGAGGCCTCCTCGAGGCGGTTGCGGGTGGTCTCGTAGCCGGCGAACTTGGCCATCACGGACTTCTCGTGCGGCTTGTCGACCTGCAGGCTCTTGAAGAGCCCGCCCGGCGCCTGGTTGTCCGGGTCCATCGTGTCGCCGATCTGCGGGATGATGAGCACGAACCCGAGCCACAGGATCAGGCCCACCACGAGTGCGGTGCTGAGCTGCTTCGTGGAGCCCGCGAGGCCCATGGCGAGGGCGCTCCACATGAAGAGGTACAGCCACGCGAGGCCGAGGGTGATGCCGAGCTTCAGGAGCTCGGTGCCCGAGAGACCCGTTTCACCGACGAGGCGGATCGCGACGACCATGACGACGCCCACGCCGACGGTGACCACCAGCCAGATCACGGCCATGGCGATGAGCTTGCCGCCGGCCACTGCGTAGCCGCTCACCGGCCGGCTGAAGAGCAGCCGCAGGGTGCCTCTGTTCTTCTCTTTGGCGATCATCCCGTAGCCGATGACGATGGCGACGATCGCGCCGATGATCTCGAGGTACTCGACGGCTCCGCGCAGGAGCTGCAGCGGGAAGAAGAGCGGCGCGGTGGGCGCGGTCCCCCCCGCCTGCTGCAACGCCTGCAGGTAGTGCTGATAGTCGGCGACCTTGGCATGGAACGCCGACGCCGCGACGATCACCGAAAGGATGGCGACGGCCCCGAGCCCGGCGACCAGCAGCAGCACGAGGCGGCTGCGGAGCGCGTCCCCGAGCTCCTTGCGGAGCACCACGAGCAGTGGACTATTCATAGAGTGGCCTCCGCAGCGAAGCGCGCGTCGCGACGGCCAACGCCGCGACGCTCAGCGCCGCGATCACGATCAAGGACAGCAGATCCCACACGATGGCCGTCGAGGTCACGTCCTTGAGCTGAAGGATCACGGAGCTCGCGTGCTTGAAGTGTTCGGTGACCGACACCGGCTGCAGCACCACCTTGTTGACGCGGAAGAACAGATCCGTGGTGGACGCCGCCGAGGGCACGGGATTGAGCAACGCCGACGGGTTCTGGGCGGTCCCGAGCTGCGGGATGACGAAGGTGATCACGACCCACGCGAGGATGGAGACGAGCAGTGCGGTGGATTCGCGGCGGCTCCTGGCGCCCGCGATGAGGCCCAGTACCGAGAACGGCAGCAGAAAGACCCACGCCAGAACGAAGAAGCCCAGGAGGAGCGCCGACGAAGATACCGACAACGGCTGCCCGGCGACAACCCAGACGCTCGCCCAGCTGGCCACAAGGGCGGCGGCGAGCACGATGCCCATCCAGAGCTGCGTGCCGAGCAGCTTCCCCGCCAGGTAGGCGCGCGCCCCGATCGGCCGCGAGAAGATCATGTCGGTCACGCCCGCCTTGCGGTCGCGCACGGCGGAGCGCACGCCGACGACCGTGGCGAGCAGGGCGCCGATCAGCACGACGTAGATGATGGTGTTGCGGGTGATCTCCAGCGGCGACGCGCCCGCGAACGGGCTCGGGATGTGGCGGCCCATCTGGAGCACGGTCTCGTTGTAGACGCTCATCACGGTGTGGTGCGTCGCCCAGCCGATGAAGCTCGACACCAGAGCCATGCCCAGAAAGACGACGAGCAGCGCCAGTGCCAAGCGCTCGCGGCCGGCGGACCTGACCTCCTGCCGGGCGACGGTCAGCACGACGCTCATGCGGCTTCCGTCTCGATGTGCAGGTAGATCTCTTCCAGCGAGTCCTGCGCCGGGAACGACGCCAGGGTGCCCTGGAGTGAGTCGTGGTGGATCAGGCGGCCGGAGCTCAGGATACCGATGCTCGTGCAGGTCTTGGTGACCTCGGCGAGCAGGTGCGTGTTCATGAAGATCGTCATGCCGAGCTCGCGATTGAGCCGGATGATCGTGTCGCGCAGCATCTTGACCCCTGTCGGGTCCAGGCCGGAGGTCGGTTCGTCGAGAAAGAGGACCGACGGTTCGTGGAGGATGGCCTGCGCGATGCCGACGCGCTGACGCATCCCCTTGCTGAACGTGGACAGGCGTTCGTCGTCGTGACCTTCGAAGTCCAGAAAGCGCAGGACCTCGCGGATCCGGCCGGCGGGCTTCGCGATGCCCGACAGATGGGCGAAGAAGGCCAGGTTCTCCTTGAGCGTGAGCGCGTCGTAGAACTGCACGTTCTCGGGGAGGTAGCCGATCGAGCGGCGTACGCTGAGGCTGTCCGTGGCGACGTCGTGGCCGTTCACCGCGGCCTTGCCGGCCGACGGATCAAGCAGGGTCGTGAGAATGCTGACGGTGGTCGTCTTGCCGGCGCCGTTGTGACCGAGCAGGCCGTACACTTCGCCGCTGGCGACCTCGATGCTCAGATCGGCAATGACCGTCTTGTCGTCGTAGCGCTTGGTGAGACCGCTGGTCTCGATGGCCAAGCCGTTCATGCGTGGGCCTCGATCATCTCTGTGCCTTCCTCTCCGGTCGCGCCTTGCGATGGCGGACATGTCGTTGGACTCAGGTTAGCGGCGTGACATGAACACGGCCTGAACGCGAAACGGGGGGACCGGGGCGGCAATGCCGCCCCGGTCCCCCCGTTGTTCGCGCTCAACCGCGCGCGACGTCACATGTCACGCGAGCTGCACGCAGTGCGTGCTTCGGAAGTGAGTGTTACTCCACGCCTTCGAACTGATGATCGGCGTTGGCGTTGCCGGGGTCGTCGGCATGACCGCCAGGCCCATCGTTGCCGGGGGCTTCGGACCCGGGCTGCTCGGCCGTCGCGTCAGCCGCGGTGTCGGACGTGGTCTGGTCGCCCTCCTGGAGGGTGTCGGTGTCGGGCATGCCGGCGTCGGCCTCGGGGGCCTCAGCGGTCACGTTGACGGCCGCGGCGACCGGCGGCGTGGCGCCCTTGACGGGATTGCTGGCATTGGCCTTCACCGCAGCGCCGCCGAGGGCGCCGAGGCCGAGGATCGCGGTGGCGGCGATCACGCCGATCTTGGTCTTGTCCATGAGGTCTTCTCCTTCGTGTGGATTACCTTACGACGCCACTGTAGAAGGCCGGGATGAAACCCTCGTGAAGCGGGAGTGAAAGGTGGCGTCAGGCTTGAGGCGCCCGCCGCGCGGCTCCATACTGCAGGGTCATGGGCACTGCGAGCATCCTCGTCCTCGAGGACGACATCGAGATGCGGTCGCTCCTGGCGCGCGGTCTGCGCGAGGAGGGCTACCTCGTCGATGGCGTCGGGAGCGGCGGGCAGCTTCTTGAATGGGTCCAGCGCGCCGTACCCGACGCCTTCATCATCGACATCGGTCTGCCCGATGCCGACGGGCGTGACGTCGTACAGGCGCTGCGCGCCCAGGGCATCGGTGCGCCGGTGCTGTTCCTGACGGCGCGCAGCGCGTTGCCCGACCGCCTCTCGGGCTTCAGCGCCGGCGGTGACGACTACCTCACCAAGCCGTTCGACTTCGCCGAGCTTGTGGCGCGCCTGCAGGCGTTGTTGCGCCGCGCGGGTCACGCACAGGCCATCGCCGTCGGCGAGCTGCGCCTGGACCCGACGGTCCACGCGGCACAGTGCGGGGGTGCATCGGCGGAGCTCACGCCCACAGAGTTCCGCCTGCTGGCCCGGCTGGCGGCGGCGCCCGGAGACGCCGTCCGCCGCCACTCGCTCGTGCAGGCGGCCTGGCCGCACGGCGCCATCGTCAACGACAACACCCTCGACGTCTACATCGCTCGCCTGCGCCGCAAGCTGGCTTCGCTCCCCGCCGCGCCCACGATCCACACGGTGCACGGCGTCGGGTACTCCCTGCGATGAGGCGGCCCCTGGGCGTTCGCAGCCGGTTGCTCCTCGTCGTCGTCACGTCAGTCGCCATTGCCCTGGCGCTCATGACCCTCGGGTTCAACGTGCTGCTCGCGCGAAGCCTGTCTCGAGACGCCGACGCCCTGCTGCGCTCGCGGGCCGCGACCGAGGCGGGTGCGGTGGACGTCGGCAGCGACCGCGTCACGCCGTCCGACCAGCCCGACACCGGCGGCCTCGAGAGCCAGGCTTGGGTGTTTCGCGACAGCCGCGCCCTGACCCAGCCGCGAGTGAGCGCGGCGCTCGATCGCGCGGCTGCGAGCGCCGCGGCCACTCCAGGCGTCGTCGTGGATATCCCGGGCCTGGACACCCGGCTGTACGCTTTGGCCACCGGCGATGATCCTTCGACCGTGGTGGTCGCCGGTGTCTCGCTGGCCCCGTACGAACGCACCAAGCGCATCGCCCTCGTCGGCTCGCTGGCGTTCGCCGGCCTGCTCCTGCTGATCGTCGCCCTCATAGCCCGGTGGATGCTGCGCGCCGCACTCCGGCCAGTGGCTCGCATGACCGCCGATGCGGAAGCCTGGAGCGAGCACGAACCGAACCGGCGGTTCGCCGCCGGCGAGCCCTATGATGAACTGAGTCAGCTGGCGGCCACGCTCGACGGCCTGCTGGACCGCCTCGCCGCCAGCCTACGCCGCGAGCAGCGCTTCTCCGCCGAGATGTCGCACGAGTTGCGCACACCGCTCGCGAAGGTGCGTGGCGAGGCCGAGCTGGCTCTGCGGCGCGAACGACAGCCCGAGGAGTATCGGCAGGCTCTGAAGACTATCGTGGCCAACACGCAACAGATGACGACGGCCATCGAGACGCTGGTGGCCGCTGCCCAGCAGGAGAGCGGTCTGGCCCGCGGACGCTGTGACGCGGGCGACGTTCTCGACGAGGTCGCGGACACCTGCTCGGCGCTGGCCGAGCGCCGGGGGCTGCGGATCGAGGCGGAGACTCCCTCGTCACCAATCGCGCTCGGCGTCGAGGCCGAGATCGCCGTACGCGTGCTGCAGCCGCTGGTGGAGAACGCCTGTGCGTTCGCCCGCGGACGCGTGCGCATCCACGTCGAGCGCGGCGACGGCGCTGTGCTGACAGCGGTCGACGACGACGGCCCCGGCGTGACGGCGAACGAGATCGAGACCATCTTCGCGCCCGGGGTGCGCGGCAGCGCTGCCGCGGCCGGAGCCCCTGCTGGCGCCGGCCTCGGCCTCGCCCTCGCGCGCCGCCTTGCTCGCGCCGCCGGCGGCGACGTTTCGGTGCGCCCGGGCGACGGCGGGCACTTCGTCGCCCGGCTGCCCGCAGGCTGAACCCGCGGGCACGCACGCTCACTCGCTTCTCTCCGAGTCGCGTTTTCGCCGGAGCCTGCCGATAGACACACGGACGAGCGCTCGCGACCGGTACCTTCGAGAACACGGAGCGAGCGCCGCAGGTCCGGAAACGATGTGATGGAGGGCGGCCATGAGCGGAACGGGGACAGCGGGCGGAGGACGAATCGTGACGCGGCTCAAGCGACCATGGACATTCGCGGGACCCCGGCGGGCGATAACGATGGGCCTCGCGGGACTGATGGTGCTGCTGCTCGTCGCGGGCGTTGCTGCAGCAGCGCGCGGTCCGGCGCACACTGCCGCGCAGCGCGGCGCGGGCCACCAAGGCATGTCGAGGGTGCTGACAGACGTGAGCTTCACAGACGCCGAGCACGGCTGGATCGCCGGCCAGGCGGGGTACGTGCTGCGCACTTCCGACGGCGGCGCGACGTGGACCAAGACCACGATGAGCGGGCGCGTCAATCTGAACAGCGTGAGCTTCGCCGATTCCACGCACGGCTTCGCCAGCGGCAACTGGTGGACGTCGGAGGAAATGGGTGAGGCGGGTCCCCTGCTGTTCTCAACGTCGGACGGCGGCGCGACCTGGAAGAAGTCGCGTATCCTCCCCAGCGTCAACGGCGAGATGGACCACGTCGTCGCCATCGATGCCGACACCGCATGCGCGGTGGGCGCCACCAGTGAGATCGAGCACTACGGCGTTGTGGTGCGCACCTCGAATGGAGGCTCTTCCTGGCAGACGCAGCTCAAGCAGGCGGGGAAGAAGACCACGGTGCTGACAGGTGTCGACTTCGTCGACGCCGACACCGGTTGGGCGTCCGGCTACGGGGCCCATACCGGTCACGGCGTGGTGCTGGCCACCAGCGACGGCGGCGCCACCTGGCGCAAGCAGGCGACGCCGCAGGGCGCATGGTTCACGCAGATCTGCTTTGTGGACGCCGAGCACGGCTGGGCCAGTGCCGACAAGAGCGTGCTGCGCACGACCGACGGAGGCCTGACCTGGATCAAGGTCGCCGTGGCCCACGGCCGGGACAAGGACCTCGAGGACCTCTCCTTCATCGATGCCGAGCACGGCTGGGCCGTCGGCAACTCGGGCGCCATCTGGGCGACCTCTGACGGCGGCGCGACCTGGACGCAGCAGAAGTCGGGCGTCAAGACCGGGCTGCTGGCCGTCTGCTTCGTCTCCGTCCAGCAGGGCTGGGTCGTGGGCGAGGACAACGTCGTCTTGAAGACCACGGACGGCGGCGCGACGTGGGTGAACGGGCGGTAGGCTCATCGACAGGCGGCGCGACACTGCACGCAAAGAAAAGGGCGGGGCGCTCGCGAGCTCCCCGCCCTTTTCGCGTCGCGTCGCGCCTCAGCTCAGCGGCTTCGTGGCGCGCACGAACCCGCTGATGAGGCGCACGCCGTCGGGCAGCGCCGGGGCGCCGCACATCGAGTTGCCCGCGGACCCGTCGTAGACGTTCGTGACCTCGACGCCGGGGTCGTCGAACCCCGCCCGCCGCAGGCGCACCAGGTAGTCCCGCTCCTCGAGCGCGCCGGCGACGCAGCCCGACCACGCTTCGACATCGTCCAGCAGGCTTTGCGGGACGCAGCTCATGTCGCCCTGGAAGAGGATGTCGCTGACCGCGAACCGCCCACCGGGCCGGAGCACGCGAAAGGCCTCGGCCAGCACGCGGTCCTTGTCGGTGGAGAGATTGATGACGCAGTTGCTGATGATCACGTCGATCGACGCGTCGGGCAGCGGCACGCTCTCGATCTCACCTTTGAGGAACTCCACGTTATCCACGCCGGCCTTGAGCTGGTTGGCGCGGGCCAGGGCGAGCATCTCGTCGGTCATGTCGAGGCCGTAGGCCTTGCCGGTAGGACCGACGCGACGAGCCGACAAGAGGACGTCGATGCCGCCGCCGCTACCGAGGTCGAGCACGACCTCGCCGAGGCGCAGGTCGGCGAGCGCCGTCGGGTTGCCGCAGCCGAGGCTGGCCAGGACCGCCTCGGCCGGCAGCTCGCTGGTCTCGTCAACGGCGTACAGGCCCCGCGCGAGCTCGTCCTGAGGCTCGACCGGCGCGGCGGGGCCGCAGCTGCAGCCGCAGGCGCACGGCTGCGCTTGGCTGGCGGCAACCGCGCGCTCGGCGTAGTGCGAACGGATCTGCTCTCTCAGGACTTCGTCTGTCGTCGTCTCGCTCATCCCGGCTCCCTTCAGCGCGTGCAGCGCAGAACGCATCAACATCTTTCGATGTCATAATACATCAAGATAAGTTGGTGTCAACTGCGCGTCCGCCGCCGGCCGCAAGGTACCGCCGCACCGCGACCCCCGTCCAGATGAGCTCGACGACGCCGAACGGCCAGGCGCCCGAGAGGAACCCGTAGAGGCTCGACAGCAGGCACCCGGCGGCGAACGCCAGGATGAACCCTCGGCCGCGGCCCTCGAGCGCGTACATGACCATCATGAACGTGACGGCGGCGACGCCGTAGAGCGTGATGACGCTCATCGCACCTCCTCTTGTGCGCGGCGGAGACGATCCGCCGACCACATCGTAGTCCACCCGCGGCGGGGCCCTGCGGGCCCGCGGGCGCTCAAGAGCACTCCGTCGATCAGTCCACCACCGGGAGCACTTGTCGAGAGCCGGCGATGCAAGTATCATATGAATGTCCGTTCAGATGTTCAGGTATCGGAGAGCATGACCGACGCAGCGATCTGCGGCAAGGGTGATGAAGACGTGCTCGACCACTGCGACGTGCACGTCGTGAACCCGGAACGCGTACGCGCCGTGCGCGAGCGCCTGGTGACGACCGCCGAGACGGAGCAGATGGCGGCCGTCTTCAAGGTGCTCGCCGATCCCAGCCGCTGCCGTCTGGTCGCGGCCATCATCGAGGCCGGCGAGCTCTGCGTCTGCGACCTCGCCGCGACCGTCGAGATGAGCGAATCCAACGTGAGCCACCACTTGCGCGTGCTGCGCTCCCACGGCCTGGTGCGCGCCCGGCGCGAGGGCAAGATGGTGTTCTACTCGCCCGACGACGCGCACATCCGCGTGCTCCTCGACATCACCCGCGAGCACATCCGTCACGGGCGCGAAACGCGATGACAGAGCAGACCCTGGAGCTGGCGATGCTGCTGCCGCGCGAGGCGGAGTGCGGCCTGTGCGTGGACGAGGTCGGCCGCGAGCTGGGCCGCCTCGACGGCGTGCACGCCGTCGAGGCGGACGTCCCTCGCGGCCTTCTCAACGTCCGCTTCGACGAGGCGGCCCTGGACGCCGACGAGGTACGCACCTTCGCGCGCCGTGCCGGCGCCCAGGCGCACTGCCCCGACCACTGTCCTCTCGCGGTCCACGACCACGGGCGGCTCGACCTGCTTTCGCCTCTTCCCGGGGAGGACGGCTCCGAGCGCCGCGTGCTGCACGTGACTGGGATGGACTGCGCCGACTGCGCCGTCAAGCTGCAGGGCGCGCTTCGCAAAGAGCGCGGGGTGCGCGCCGCCGACGTCAGCTTCGGCGCGGCGACCTTGACCGTCGCCATCGATCCGACCGCGACCGACCTGGACGGCGTCTTCACGGCGGTGCGGCGCCTCGGCTACGACACGGTGGAGCGGAGGACCGCGGCGGTGGCGACGGCAGGGACGGCGGGCGGCGCGGCGGCGACCCGTGCGGCCGCGGCGCCGCCGGTCCCATGGTTCCGCGAACGCCGCGCGCTCCTCACGCTGCTCTCCGGCGTGCTCGTGATCGCGGGCTTTGTCGCCGGAGCGGTGGCGCCGGCCGCATCGCCGTGGCTCTTCGCCGCGGCGATGGTCGCGGGCGGGACCTACGTGGCCCGCGCCGCCTTCTTCAGCCTCCGCGCCCGCCAGATCGACATGAACGTCCTCATGACGCTGGCCGCCCTCGGCGCGGCCGCCATCGGCCAGTGGTCCGAGGCCGGGCTCGTCGTCTTTCTGTTCGGCCTCGGCACGTGGCTCCAGGTCGCCACGCTGGAGCGCACGCGCCGCGCCATCAGCGGCCTCATGGCGCTGACGCCTCCCGAGGCGGTGGTGCTGCGCGGCGGCGGCGAAGTCACGGCGCCGGCCGCCGATGTCGCGCCGGGTGATGTCATCCTCATCCGCCCCGGCGAGCGGGTGGCCGTGGACGGCGTCGTGCTCGAGGGGACTGCGGCCGCGAATCAGGCCCCGGTGACCGGCGAATCGCACCCGGTCGCCAAAGCTCCCGGCGACCAGGTGTTCGCAGGCTCGATCGTCGAGGGCGGCGCCCTGCGCATTCGAGCCACGAGCGCCGCCGCCGACAACACCATCGCCAAGATCGTCCACCTGGTGGAGGAGGCGCAGGCGCAGCGCGCCCCGGCCGAAACCATCGTCGACCGTTTCGCCGCGCGGTACACACCGATCGTGGTCGCTCTGGCGGCGGCCGTCGCCTTTGTGCCGCCGCTGCTCGGCGCCTCCTTCGACACCTGGTTCTACCGCGGCCTCGCGCTGCTCATCATCAGCTGCCCATGCGCCCTCGTGATCTCCACGCCGGTCAGCATCCTCGCGGCGCTTGCCAACGCTACCCGGAGCGGCGTGCTCATCAAGGGCGGCGTCTACCTGGAGCAGATGGCGACGCTCGGGGCCGTGGCCTTCGACAAGACGGGTACCCTCACCGCAGGCAGACCGCAGGTCACCGACGTGGTCGGGCTGGGCGAGACCTCGCAAGGTCGGGTGCTCGGGATCGCCGCCGCCCTGGGGCGCCTCAGTGAGCACCCGCTGGCGCGCGCGATCGTGGAGCGCGCCGCGAGCGGCGCACACCCGGCGGGCGCGCACGAGGTCGAGCGCTTTCGCGCCATCCCTGGGGCGGGCGTGCGCGCCGAGATCGAAGGCCGCCTCTTCTTCGTCGGGCGGCCGGAGCTGCTCGGCGCCCACGCCGGCGACCCGGCCCTGCAGGCGACCGTGACGCGTCTCGAGCGCGAGGGCAAGACGGCGATCGCCGTCGGTGACGAAGACGGCGCGCTCGGCGTGATCGCCGTCAGCGACCCGCTGCGCGCCGAGGCCGCCGCGTCGATCGCCGCCTTGCGCCGGATCGGCGTCACGCACGTGGCCATGCTCACCGGCGACAACCCCGAGACGGCGGCGGCCGTGGGCGCGCAGGCCGGCATCGACGATGTGCGCGCCGGCCTCCTGCCGGCGCAGAAGGTCGCCGCTATCGCCGAGCTGCGCGACCGCTATGGCACGGTCGCGATGGTCGGCGACGGCGTCAACGACGCGCCGGCCCTGGCCGCCGCGACCCTCGGCATCGCCATGGGCGCCGCCGGCACGGACGCCGCCCTGGAGACCGCCGACATCGCCCTCATGGGTGACGACCTCTCCGCCGTGCCCGACACCATCCGCCTGGCGAGGCGCACCACGCGCGTGATCTGGCAGAACATCGTCTTCTCGATCGCCGTCAAGGCGCTCTTCCTGGTGCTGGCCCCGCTCGGTCTCGTCAGCCTCTGGCTGGCCGTGTTCGCCGACATGGGCGCCTCGCTGCTCGTCACGGCCAACGGCCTGCGCCTGTTCCGCCGCTGAGGCCTCCGGCGTACAATGGGATCGGTCCGGGTCGTCCGGGCCGCAACGCGAGGAGGGACCGTGGGCGCTGTCATCTACACCAAGCCCGGCTGCCCGTACTGCACGACCGCGCGCAACGAGCTCATCGCCAGCGGCGCCGAGTACGAGGAGATCGACGTCACCACCACGCCCGGCGCCCAGGAGCGGCTCGCGGAGCTCACCTTCGGGAGCATGATGGTGCCGGTGCTCGTCGAGGAGGATGGGTCGGTGCACGTCGCCGCCGGTGGTGGCTGACGCGTCTGACCCGGGCGCGCGTGCCGCGCCCCAGCCCGACTCCCCACCCCAGCTTCACTTCTTGACCGGCAGCCCCGCCTTCTTCCAGGCCATCAGGCCGCCGTGCACGTTGGTGACCTTCGTGAACCCCATGCCCGCGAGGCGCTTCGCCTGCCGCGGGCTGCGGTGACCGCTCAGGCAGATCACGAGCAGTTCGTCCTCTCGCCCGAGCCCCGTGTCGTCCCGTTTGATGAGGTCTGGTGGCACGCTCCGCGCACCCTTGGGATGCCCGCTGTGCGCGTACTCGCGGGCCGAACGCACGTCGATGAGCTTGGCGCCGCGCTTGCTGCGCGCGAACGCCTCATCGACGTCGATGGTGGGCACGGACGCGGGGCCGGCTGCACCGCCCGCGCCCTTGCGGCTAAATGGCCACATTGTCGTGCCGCGACTGCTCGACGAGGCCGTCGTACAGCGCTTCGAACGGGCCGCTGGTGAGGATCGAGTGCAGCGTCCCGTAGACGCGCTGCACCCGCTCGCCGCCGTAGAGCTCATCGTGGGCTCCGAGTGACTCCCACTGCGTCTCGAAGACGAAGTGCACGTCGCCGAGGGCGGACTCACGGCCCTCGTCGTGAAGCGCGCTGGCGAGCGGGGACATGCCGAACGAACGCAGGATGCGGTGGCTGCTCTGGCCGGGGGCCTCGCCGACCCATGCGGCGAGCTCCTGGAGAGCGGCCTCGGCGCGATGCTCCGTGCCTTTGAGGACGCTGAACATAGTCTGACCGACGATCATCGGGGGCGCTCTTTCTCGGGTGCTGCTTGTCCTGTCTTCCCCACGAAGCGTAGAACCGAACGAAAGGTCAGCGCGCGACCTGGCGGAAGGCGGCCACCAGCGTGGCGGGCTTGAGCGCGGCCTCGCCCTCGCCGGTCCACACGATCTTGCCGGCACGGTCGACGATGAACGCCATGGGCCGCACCTCGCCGCTCTTCTTGAGGGCGCCGTAGGCTTGCGCCACGCGTCCGTCGTCGGGGAGCAGGGGGAACGACAGGCCTTCGACCTCCACGGCCAGCTTCTTCACCTCGTCGCGGCCGGCGTCGCAGATGCCGAGCAGCTGGCCGCGCAGACCCCACAGAGTGTCGGCCGCCGCGCTGAGCCGCGCGAGCGACGCGGCGGTCTCGGCGGCCTGCGTGGGGACGAAGACGAGCACCGCGAACCAGTCGCCGCGGTACTGCTTGAGGTTGATCTCGCTGCCGTCGATGTCGCTGATGGTGAAGGTCGGCGCTTCACGGCCGACACCGAAGTTGTAACCCACGTCGGGGACCTCCTGACGGTGCCGCGGGCACTGCCCGCGCGTGTCGGCATGAGTCTATCAAAGGGCCGGGGGCGTGGCGCCTGTAGACTGTCGACCGTCCACCCGAGCCCTGACCACCGACACGAGACGGGAGCCATGAACACCAGGACCAGGATCACAGACACTCACGCCCGCCAGATTCTCGATTGCCGAGGCTATCCCACGCTCCAGGTCGACGTCTGGGCCGGAGACCATCACGGCCGAGCCGATGTCCCTGCCGGCCGTTCGACAGGCTCCAACGAGGCGCTCGAACTGCGCGATCGCGACGCGGCCGTTTATCGTGGCTTCGGCGTCACCCAGGCGGTGGCCAATGTCAACGACACGATCAAGCCGCGGATCGCCGGCCACGACGTGAGCGACCAGCAAGGCCTTGACCGCCTGCTGCGCGAGATCGACGGCACGCCCAAGAAGGCGAACCTCGGCGCGAACGCCATCATCGGCGTGTCGCTGGCGGCCGCCCGCTGCGCCGCCGCCGCCGCTGGATTGCCGCTGTACCGCGCGCTCCGTTTCGACGCCTGCGTGCTGCCGGTCCCCATGATCAACCTCATCAACGGCGGCAAGCTCACCTCGAACGATCTGGACTTCCAGGAGTTCATCATGATGCCCGTGGGCGCGCGCAGTCTCGCCGAAGCGCTGCGCATGGCCAGCGAGACGCACATGGCCCTCATGGAGATCGTCGTCTCAAGATACGGCAAGCTGTCCGGCAACACGGGCGACGAAGGCGGCTTCGCGACCCCGATCACCGATGTGCGCGAGGCGTTGCAGGTGCTGCACGACGGCGTCGCGGCGGCAGGCTACGCGAAGGACGTGGTCTACGCCCTGGACTGCGCCGCGAACGGCCTCTGGGATGAGCGGCGGCGCCTGTATACCGTCGGCGGGCGCGACTACACCACCGAGGGCATGATCGACTTGTACAAGGAGCTCGTGCGCGACTTCGGCGTGGTCTCCATCGAGGATCCGCTGGCGGAGGACGACTGGGACGGGTGGGTGGAGATCACCCGCGAGCTCGGGGGCGCCGGCGTGCAGATCGTCGGCGACGACCTGTTCGTGACCGACCCCGAACTGGTGCGCAAGGGTGTCGGGCTCGGCGCCGCGAACGCCCTGCTCTGGAAGGTCAACCAGATCGGCACCCTCTCGGAGGCCTTCGAGGCCGCGGAGGTGGCCTTCCGCGCCGGCTACGGAGTCTGCGTCAGCGAACGCTCCGGCGAGACAGAGGACCCCATGATCGCCGACCTCACGGTGGCGCTCAACTGCGGCCAGATCAAGACCGGCTCCCCCGTCCGCGGCGAGCGCACCAGCAAGTACAACCGGCTGCTCGAGATCGAGGAGGAGCTGGGGGCGAGCGCCGTCTACCCCGGCCGCCACTTCCGCCGGCCGGTGCTGCGCGGCGCGGAGGCGCGGAAGGGATGAGCCAGACGGTGCGTCAAGCCGGCGCGGCGATCGCCGCCCACGGCCGCGCCGACCTGCGCCGCGATGCCGTGGAGATCGCGGCCCGGGCGCTCGCGGCGGCCGACCCGGTCGCCGCCTTCTCACGACGGGCCGGCCTCAGCGGCGACGTGCTGCGCATCGACGGCGACACCTACGACCTGAAAGGCCGCAGGGTGGTCGTTCTCGGCGCGGGCAAAGCCTCCATCGGGCTGGCGGCGCACCTCGACCGCCTCCTCGGCGCGCGCATCGCCGCCGGCTGCGTGGTGGTGAAGCGCGGCCAGGGCCGCCGCCTCGAGCACTTCGAGATCATGGAGGCGGCGCATCCCGTTCCCGACGACGCCAGCCTCGAGGGCGGGGAGCGCCTGTTGCGGCTGGCCGCCACCATGCGGCCCGAGGATCTCGTGATCGCGATCGTGACCGGGGGCAGCTCGTCCCTCGTCGTCGCCCCCGCGGAGGGCGTCTCATTGGCCGACGTCGCGGCGACCACGGGCCTTCTGCTGGCCAGCGGCGCGCAGATCGTCCAGATCAACGACGTGCGCAAGCATCTCTGTCGCGTCAAGGGCGGCCGCCTGGCGGCCGCCTGCGGCTGCGCCGTGGTCAACCTGACCGTGTCGGACGTCGTCGGCGACCCGCTCGAAAACATCACCGACCTCACCGTGCCCGACACGTCCACCTTCGCCGACGCCCAACGAGCCTGCGACGCGTTCGAACTGTGGGACCGCCTGCCCGGCGCGGTGGCCGCCCACCTGCGGCGCGCCGACCCCTCCGACGAGACCGTGAAGCAGCTTGATGATGTGCATAGCTACATCCTCGCCACTTCGAAGATGATGTGTGCGGCCGCGGCCGCGGCGGGCCACGCCTTGGGGTATGCGTCGGAGGTGCTGACCCTGGAGCTCGCCGGGGAGAGCGTCGCCGCGGGCCGCTGGCTCGCCGCCCGGCTCCGCGGCCGCACGGCGCCGACGTGCCTCGTCACGGGCGGCGAGACGACGGTCCGGCTGTCCGGCGACGTCGGTGGCGCCGGAGGCCCGAGCCAGGAGGCCGCGCTGGCCGCGGCGCTCGAGCTCGAGGGCGACGGCCCGGCGTGCGTCCTCTGCATGGACTCCGACGGCAGCGACGGTCCCACCGCTGCCGCCGGCGGGCTCATCGACGACCTCAGCGCCCAGCGCGCCCGAGCAGCCGGCCTCGACCTCGGCGCCGCGCTCGCCACGCACACCGCCGGCGATGCCCTGGCCGCCATGGGCGAGCTCCTTGTGACCGGGCCGACGGGGACGAACGTCAACGACCTGCGGCTGGCGCTGACCAGGGGCGCCTCAAGCTGAAGCGGCGGCCGTAGAGGCTGAGGGGCCGCGGCGCGGGGGTAGCCGCCGCGAGCGCGGGGGCGCGCCGGGCGGCGAAGCGCCACCCGGCAAGCACAGGCGACGGGGCCGGCCGCCGCCAGGCGGGCCGGCCCCGTCGGGGTCGTCAGCTCTGTCTGCGGGCGCGGCTGCCGAAGGCGCGCCGCGCGATCCGCGTCTAGAACGTCTTGTAGTACTCCTTGGCGGCCGCGCACACGGGGCACTTGTCCGGTACGTCGCCGATCGCCGTGTGGCCGCAGACCAGGCACACGCTCACGGGCTGAGCGGCGATATCCTTGCCGTCGACAGCCTTGTCGCGCGCCTCGCTGTACATCCACTTGTGGTCCATCTCGGCCTTGACGGCGTACTTGATAGAGCGGCTCGCCTGCGCGTTCTTCTGCACTTTGGCGATCTCGCCGTAAGCCGGGTACATCTCGTCGATCTCGAAGGACTCGCCGGCGAACGCCGCGGCGAGGTTGTCGGCGGTCGAGTTGACGCCCTTCATGACGCGCAGATGGTTGCGCGCATGACGCGTTTCGGCGAACGAGATGGCGCGAAACAGCGTGGCGATGTTGGGGAACCCTTCCTCGTCGGCCTGCTCGGCGAACACCATGTACTTCTCGGCCGCCTGGCTCTCACCGGCGAAGGCGGCCTTCAGGCACTCCTCCGTCATGGCGTTGAGATCCTCGGGTTTGGGAAGGCGCTTCTCGAAGGCTTCGTCCACCTCAGAACTCCTTGAAGTACACGGCCGCGGTGCCACACTGCGGGCACTCGTCGGGGGCGTCGCCGATCACGGTGTGACCGCAGATCGGGCACACGCGCACGACCTCGGCGCCGAGGTCCTTCTCGCCCTCCACACCCTCGAGCGTGCTGTCGTAGATGCCCTGGTGATCCATCTCGGCCTTGAGGGCGTAGCGGATGCTGGTCTGCGCGCTCTTGTTCTCCTGCATCTTCGCGACGGCGTCGTAGGCGGGGTACATCTCGTCGATCTCGAAGGTCTCGCCGCCCCAGGCAGCCTTGAGGTTCTCGGTGGTGGTCCCGATCTTACCGAGCACGCTGAGGTGGTTGCGGGCGTGCGTGCTCTCGGCGTAGGCCACGGCGCGGAAGAGGCGCGCGACGTTGGGGTAGCCTTCGGCGTCGGCGACGTCGCCGAACGCCAGGTACTTCTGCGAGGCCTGGCTCTCGCCGGCCACCGCGGCGGCGAGGTTCTCGGCGGTCATCGCGCCTTTGTCCTCGGGCGCCGGCGGGGTGTTCTTGAATGCGTCTGCCATGTTGTCGTGCTCCTCCTTGTGAGTGGACGCGGCCGGCGGACGGCCGCGCTCCCGGCTTCGCGAGTCTGTCAGTGCAACGGACCCCTATGGTAACAGTGGAAACGGCGTGCGTGCGTGATGCGCCGTGGCACATGCGCGTAGCGCCGCGCCGACGCTTTCGCGGGGCGCGGCATCGGTGACCCTCCTTCACGCGCCCCCGCAGCCTTCCGGAGCCTTGGGGAATCGGCGCGCATTCGCTGGCGTCTTTCCCCAGCCGACGCGCCGATAAACCATACGAAGACAGTGACAACCTCCCGGCGCCCGCCTCGTGGGCGGCGCGCGACGAGCGCCGTCAGAGCAGGCGCCGCGCCGCGGCCTGCGCGCGCCACGCCGCGACGCCGGCCAAGAGAAACGCCGCGGCCAAGCTCGCGGTGGAGATGCGCTCCCCCGTCACGGCGTCCGGGCGTAAGACGAGCAGCGTCACGCCGGCGGCGATACCCACGAGCCCGCCGGCGAGCAGCCACGGGCCGCCGGCTCGATGGCCGGCGAGCCAGGCGGCGTCGCTGGCCATGACGACGTGCATGCGGATGCCGAACCAGTCGTTCTTCGGCAGCCGGCCGGTCATGCCGAGCAGGCCCGTGACCGCCAGAAGCACGCCGAAGATGAACGGCGCGAAGATGGTGAGGCGGCTCACAGCGGCTTGGCGGCCGGCGGGGCGGCGGAGGGGGCGGCGGCCTCAGCCGGCGCCGAACCCGCCGCCCCCGCCGCCGCCCCCTCCGCCGCCCGAGAAGCCGCCGCCCCCGCCTGAGCCCGACGACGAGGACGACGTCGCCACCGACACCGCTTCGCTGAAGCTCTGGTGCATCTCGCTGAACGCCGCCATCCCGCCGTCGCCGGGCGAGACGAACCAGATGAAGTACGACGTGCGGAAGGCCGGGTCGCCGATCACGTCGGGCGCCTTGACGGTCATCGCCCTCGTGACCTGGTCGGCGATGCCGAACACCACGGCGTACACGAGGAAAGCCTCCCAGAGGACGACCGCGTCCGGCGGCTTCTCCTGCAGGCGACCGAAGTCCTTGAGATAGCGCTCCAGCGCCGAGTACTGCGCGTGCAGCTCCGCGGCCTCCTGGGAGCGCCGCTTGATCGCCCGCGACACGAAGATCAGCACGACGCACACGGGGATGCCCGCGAAGAACCACAGCCAGCCGCCGAAGATCGCCGCGGCGCCTGCCGCGACGGCGCCGACAAAGCCGAGCGCCGCCCCGGCGAACGCCATGCGATCGGCCTGGGCGTCGAGATACTTACGCCGCTCACCCTCGTGAGTGACCATGGTCGTCCACGCGCTGTAGCCCTTGGCGAACGCCGCGCGGTGCGTCTTGGCGAGCTCTTTGAGCTCGCTCAGCACCAGGACCGGGCTCTCGGCGATCTCGTGGAAGAGGAACTTCACCAGGTTTCGCTCGTATGGCAGCAGCTCCTCGAGGCGCTCGTCGTGGAGCGTGAGCTGGTAGGTGATGGTGTCGTCCTTGCCGAACAGGCGGTCCTTGTGGACGCTGACGCGTTCGATGTCGATGACCTTGCGGTTGACGAGGTCGAGCAGGGTGGCCGTCGCGTCGTCGCGACCGACGCTGCCCATGTTCCAGATGAAGCCCACGAGCGCCGGCGGCAGCGGCGGCTGCGGGATGTCGCGCAGATACTGGGCCTGGAACTGCGTCTTGGGCTCGCGGCCGTACTTGAGGTACAGCACGATCACGAGGATCAACGCCACCAGCGGGAACCCGAAGCCGACGGCGCTCCAGGCGATGACCTTGACGCGCGCCCAGAGACGCGAGCGATCGGCCTCGCCGGCCCACGTCTTCTCCTCGGCGAGGACGGCGGCCTCGCGGGCGCCCGCCGTCGGGTCTGCTTTGGCGAGGGCCGCGGCAGGGAACAGGATGCGGCCCTCCACGAACGTCCCGGCGGGCAGGGGATCGACGGTCATGACCACACTCGCGTCGGGCTCGATGGCCACGTTGCCCCAGAGCGGTCCGTGCGCCCAGGCGCGCACCTGCTCGCGGGTGACGCCCGCGGGCAGGTGCATGGTGACGCGCACGTGGTCCGCGGGCGCCGTCGCCTCGTCGCCGACGAACTGCCAGTACAGCTCCGCGACGTCGTCCCAGCGCTTCGCGGCGCCGCGGGCCACGTAGTCGATGCTGAACTGCGCCGACATATCGGCGACGTTGAAGAAGAGCTGCACGCGCACCGGCTCCGCGCCGGACACGAAGTAGGTGCCTGGGGTCTTGGCCCATGGGTCCTGCGTGGGCTCGTACTCAATGATCCCGGCGCCATCGACGCCTGGGCCGCTGGCCGCCGTCACCTCGAGGCCGCTCGACCCCTTGGCGCTCAGGTCCCAGTAGACGAACGAGAAACTGCCGTTGAAGTCGAGCGCGCGCGTCTCGTGCACGCGCAGGTCGCCGTTGGCCAGCACCGTGGCGTCGATGTTGACGGTGGTGATACTGAAGTCCTTGGCCGCCGCGGGGCCGGCCGCAAGGCCGGCGAAGGCGGCGGCCAAGCAGATCGTGAGAGCGAACAGCGTGAGCCTGCGCACGGGACCTCCAACGAACGGGGCGAGCGTCAGACCGACTCTACCACCGCGGCCGCACGACCGTAAGCGGGTTGCGACCGTCGCGCTGCGGGCACGCTCCGTCCAGATACATCGAGACGCGGCCCACAGCGAACACCATGCAACGGTCTCTCATGACCACCCCCTTCCGTCCGGTCCCCCGTGTAGCCTCTTGGGTGGCGCGACCCACAAGGGGCGGGTAAGGCGGCTCACGGCGGCAAGGCGGCGGCCTCAGTCGGCGCCGAACCCGCCGCCCCCGCCGCCCCCGCCGCCGCTGTCGCCGCCGGAGAAGCCGCCGCCGTCGCCGGAGTCCGACGACGAGGACGACGTCGCCACCGACACCGCTTCGCTGAAGCTCTGGTGCATCTCGCTGAACGCCGCCATGCCGCCGTCGCCGGGCGACGCGAACCAGATGAAGTACCCCGTGCGGAAGGCTGGGTCGTCGATCACGTCGGGCGCCTTGACGGTCATCGCCTTCGTGACCTGGTCGGCGATGCCGAACACCACGGCGTACACGAGGAAAGCCTCCCACAGGATGACGGCGTCGGGCGGCTTCTCCTGCAGGCGGCCGAAGTCCTCGAGGTACCTTTCGAGAGCGGCGTACTGGGCGTGCAGCTCGGCGGCCTCCTGAGAGCGCCGTTTGATCGCCCGCGATATGAAGATCAGGACGACGCACACCGGGATGCCCGCGAAGAACCACAGCCAGCCGCTGAAGATCGCCGCGGCGCCTGCCGCGACGACGCCTGCGAGCGCGAGGGCCTTCCCGGCGAACGCCATGCGATCGGCCTGGGCGTCGAGGTACTTGCGCCGCTCACCCTCGTGAGTGACCATGGTCGTCCAGTCGCTGTAGCCCTTGGCGAACGCCGCACGATTGGTCTGGGCGAGCTCCCTGAGCTCGCTCAGCACGAGGACCGGGCTCCCGACGATCTCGTGGAAGAGGAACGTCACCAGGTTCCGCTCGTAGGGCAGCAACTCCTCGAGGCGCTCGTCGTGGAGCGTGAGCTGGTAGCTGATGGTGTCGTCTTTGCCGTAGAGGCGGTCCTTGTGGACGGTGACGCGCTGGATGTCGATGACCTTGCGGTTGACGAGGTCGAGCAGGGTGGCCGTCGCGTCGTCGCGACCGACGCTGCCCATGCGCCAGATGAAGCCCACGAGCGCCGGCGGCAGCGGCGGCTGCGGGATGTCGCGCAAGTACTGCGCCTGGAACTGCGTCTTGGGCTCGCGGCCGTACTTGATATACAGCACGAGCACGAGAACAAGGGCGATGAGCGGGAAACCGAAGCCGACAGCGCTCCAGGCGATGACCTTGACGCGCGTCTTGGCTCGGGTGCTGTTGGCCTCGTCGGCCCACGCCTTCTCTTCGGCGAGGACGGCGGCCTCGCGAGCGCCCGCCGTCGGTTTGGCCTTGGTGAGGGCCGCCGCCGGGAACAGGATGCGGCCCTCCACGAACGTCCCGGCAGGAAGAGGGTCGATGGTCATGACCACGCTGGCGTCGGGCTCGATCGAGACGTTGCCCCAGAGCGGCCCGTGCGCCCAGGCGCGCACCTGCTCGCGGGTGACGCCTGCCGGCAGGTGCATGGCGACGCGCACCTGGTCCGCGGGCGCCGTCGCCTCGTCGCCGACGAACTGCCAGTACAGCTCGGCGACGTCGTCCCAGCGCTTCGCGGCGTCGCGCGCCACGTAGTCGATGCTGAACTGCGCCGACGTGTCGGCGACGCGGAAGAAGAGCTCCACGCGCACCTGACCGCCGAGGTCGATGACGGCGTACGTGCCCGGCGGCCTGAGCGATTGGTACTTCGTCGGCTCGTACGGGACGATTCCGGCGCCGTCGTCGCCCGGACCACTCGCGCCTGTGACGTCGATGCCGTCTGAGCCCGAGGTGGAGAGATCCCAGTAGACGCGGGAGAAGTCGCCGATGAAGTCGAGCACGCGCGTCTCGTGCACGCGCAGGTCGCCGTTGGGGCGCACGGTGGCGTCGATGTCGATCGTGGTGATACTGAAGTCCCTGGCCGCCGCGGGGCCGGCCGCAAGGCCGGCGAAGGCGGCGGCCAAGCAGATCGTGAGAGCGAACAGCGCGAGCCTGCGCACGGGACCTCCAACGAACGGGGCGAGCGTCTCTCGGACTCTACCACCGCGGCCGCACGACCGTAAGCTGGGTTGCGACCGCCTCGCCATGCACCCACTCCACGCCCGCTGCTGTTCGGCATCCTTGCGTCTCTTCAGCTCACCTGCTATACCAGCGGCGGCGGCGCCCAGCGGGGAGGTACGTATGGCGGCGGTGGGAGAGAGCTCGGCCCGCGGGACCGAGGGACAGTCGGCGGCGCGGCCCGGCATCGAGGTCAAGTACGTCGTCCGCAAGCTGGCTCTGGGCGGCATCATCGGCATCATCTTCTTCTCGGTGTCCGGCGGCCCCTACGGCCTCGAAGATACGATCGGCGAAGCCGGCGCCGGCATGGGGCTGCTGCTCATCCTGATCACGCCGATCATCTGGAGCCTGCCCACGGCGCTCATGGTCGCCGAGCTGGCCACGGCCATCCCGGTGGAGGGCGGCTACTACTACTGGGGCAAGACCGCTCTCGGCCCGTTTTGGGCCTTCAGTCTCACCTGGTGGGTGTGGATCGCCGGCATCGTCGATCTGGCGCTCTACCCGGTGCTGTTCGTCGCCTACGCCTCGTACTTCTTCCCGGTGCTGCAGGAGAGCGCGCTCGTCGGCTGGCTGGTCGCGGTGACGCTCGTCTGGGTGTTCGCCTACGTTAACATCCGCGGCTCCACGCTGGTCGGCGACTCCTCCAAGCTCTTCCTGGTGATCGTGCTGCTGCCGTTCGTGCTGGTCACGATCATCGGGCTGTTCAAGATGAAGTTCAACGCCTTCGCGCCCTTCACGTTCAAGGGGGTGGGCGTGCCCACGGCCTTCGGCGCGGGCCTGTTCGTGGTCATGTGGAACTACATGGGCTGGGACGGGCTCTCCACGGTCATGGGCGAGATCGACGATCCCCGGCGCGACTACCCGCGGGCGCTGGCGATCACGCTGCCGGTCATCACGCTGATCTATTTCATCCCTACGTTCGTGTGCCTGAGCGTGGTGGGAGCCACCGACGTGCAGTGGACGGCCGGCGCCTACAACGTGGTGGCCGCGAAGGTCGGCGGCCCGTGGCTGGGTACGCTCATGACGATCACAGCCATGATCTCGGCGATCGGCCTCTACTCGGCCTGGCTGCTGCAGTACAGCCGCATCCCCTTCGCGCTGGCCCGAGACGGCTTCTTCCCGCCGCGGCTCACCAGGCTGCACCCCCGCTTCGGCACGCCGACCCTGGCCATCATCATCCAGGCCGCGATCTGCTCCGTCCTGGTGCTGTCGGCGTTCGGGAGCCTGGTGGCCATCGACGTCACCATCTACGCCTGCGCCCTGGTGCTGGAGTTCGCCTCGCTGATCGTGCTCAGGATCAAGCGGCCGGACATGGTGCGGCCGTTCAAGGTCCCCGGGGGATGGGTAGGCGTGGGGCTGATGACCCTCTTCCCGCTGCTCGTGATCGCCGTCGCCGTGTACTTCCAGGTGCTCGACGTGGGCGCCGTGCAGGGTATCGGCTGGGCGGCGATCGGCCTGGCGACCGGACCCGGCATGTACTACCTGCTGCGTCGCTGGAAGCGCCGTCGCGGCATCGACTACGTCTTCGACTTCGAGTCCTGCGAGCTGCGTAACGCCTGGGCGGAGGAGCCGCAGGCCGCGGAGGAGGGATCGCCATGAGCCAGTTCACGCGCCCGGACGACTGGGAGGCTCCGGTCGTCCTCCCGGAGGCGCCTGTTCCCGTCAGGATCCTGGTCCCGTTCGACGGCTCGCACACGGCCGAGCGCGCGCTTGCCTGGTCCATCCTGACTGCCCACAGCAACGACGCCGAGGTGGTCGTCGTGGTGGCGTTCGACCCGCCGCTCACCATGCGCGGACGCGGCGCCGCCTTCATAGAGAGCGTGCAGGTGGGGCTTCAGGAAGAGGCGCGGACCCTGGCGGAGCAGTCGGTCCTGCTCCTGCAGCAGAAGGGCGTCAGGGCGCGCGGCGTGGTGGTGCGCGGCGACGTGGCCCGCGGCATCCTGCAGGTCGCCGACGACGAAGCGGTCGATCTCATCGTCATCGGACGGCAAGGTTTGTCCCACGAGGTCGGGAGCGGGGTGGAGAAGCTCCGCAGGATGATGGTCGGCGGCGTCGCCGAGAAGGTGTCGCGGCACGCCGCCGTGCCGGTGCTGGTGGTGGTGTAGGCCATGGACGTCGAACGAGCGATCACGCGCAGGAAGCTTCTGGAGCTGGGGGCGCTCGGCGGAGCGGCGCTGTGGCTCTCGCCGCTGCTCGGCGGCTGCGCCAAACCCAGCGACAACCGCCTCGTGTTCCTCAACTGGCAGGACTACATCGATCCCACCATCCTCGCGGACTTCACGGCCGAGTCGGGCCTGCAAGTCGCGTACGAGACGTATGCCTCGAACGACGAGCTCGCCGAGCGCCTGACCTTGGCGGACGTCGCCAGGCGCAGGGGCCGCAAGGGCACCTCGTTCGACCTCATCGTTCCCTCCGAGTACCTCCTGGAACGTCTGCGCACGCTCGGCGTGCTGCGGCTGCTCGATCGCGAGATCGTGACCAGCCTCGACAACCTCGCTGCCGCGTTCCGCTCCGAGCCCTTCGATCCCGGCAACCGCTTCAGCGTGCCGTGGGCCACCGGCACCACCGGCATCGGCTACGACACCACCGTCTTCGACGCGCCGCCCGGCTGGGATGTGTTCCTCGACAAGGCGCACGCCGCCAAGATGACCATGCTCGACGAGCTGCGTGACTCCATGGGCGCCGCCCTCTTCGCCCTGGGCGACGACCCCAACACGCGCGACCCCGGCAGGATCGACGCGGCGGCCGACTGGCTGATCGAGGCCAAGACGGTGATCCGCGGCTTCGACTCGGCCACCTATCTCGATCTGCTGGCCGCCGGCGAGCTGGTCTGCGCCCACGGCTACTCCAGCGACGTGCAGCTCGCCAGGAAGAGGAACCCCGACCTCGGCTTCACCATCCCCCAGACCGGCGGCTTCCGCTGGATCGACTCGCTCTGCATCCCCGAAAGCGCGCCGAACCCAGAGGGGGCAAACCGTTTCATCGAGTACTACCTGACCCCCGAGGTCTCGGCCCTGAACGCAGTCGCCTGCCAGGTGGACACCGGCAACCAGGCCGCCAGACAGTTCATCCCGGCCGACGTCCTGGACAACCCAGCGATCTTCCCGCCGCAAGACGTTCTCGACAGACTGCGCTTCATCGAGGATCTCGGCGAGACCGAGAAGCTGTACGAGAAGGCCTGGGCGCGCGTCAAGGATTCCTGAATAGCTGCCGCGGAGGTAACCCGTGCAACGTATACGTACCGCCGAAGCGCCGAGAGCGAGCGCCGCCCTGGTCCTGGCGGCGGCGCTGTCGCTCGGCGCCGTCCTTCTTCTGCTCGCCGTCTGGCTGGCCTGGCCGGGCGCGGCCGGCGCGGCGGTGAACACCGCTCCGCCGGCCGCGCCCGTCAAGCTGGTCTTCATCCATCACTCGACCGGCGAGGCCTGGCTCTCCGACGAGCACGGCGGCCTCGGCCTCGCGCTGCGCGACAACGACTACTTCGTCAGCGACACCAACTACGGCTGGGGCCCCGAGGCCATCGGCGACAGCACCGACATCGGCCACTGGTGGACCTGGTTCCGCAGCCCCGGCTCGCCGACCTACATGACGGCGCTCTACGCCGAGAGCGGCCAGAGCTGCGGCTACTCGCGCCTCGCCGCCGACCCCGGCGGCCCCAACCAGATCGTCGTCTTCAAGAGCTGCTTCCCCAACTCCGACCTGCTGGGCGGCGCCGCGGCCGCGCCGCCGCCGATCGCGAGCAACCCCCTCAAGGGTCAGGGCGCCGGCGGCGAGGACTTCACGGTGGCCAACGCCAAGGGCGTCTACAAGGACCTGCTGCCCTACTTCGCCGCCCATCAGGAGAAGCTCTTCGTGTGCGTCGTAGCGCCGCCCATCCAGGCGCCGCAGATCCCCGCCAACGGCCGCGCCCTCGCCGATTGGCTGGTCGATGAGTGGCTGGCGAGCTACGCCCACGACAACGTCTTCGTCTTCGACTTCTACAACGTGCTCACGAGCCGCGCGGGCGGGGGCGCCAGCGACGCGGGCCTCGAGGGCGGCAACCACCACCGCGTCTGGAACGGCGCCGTCCAGCACAAGACCGACGACGGCGTCGACTACCTGATGTACCCCAGCGGCGGCGACGACCACCCGAACGCCGCCGGCGACCAGAAGGCCACGGCGGAGCTCCTGCCGCTGCTGAACAACGCCTACAACGCCTGGAAGGGC
>Ga0247842_10000335_pt1 | contig 101742 bp, 94 predicted proteins | sample LaCruzMarch2015__3_FD_192411 | JGI IMG/M metagenome (GOLD analysis project Ga0247842, IMG submission 192411) | Freshwater microbial communities from meromictic Lake La Cruz, Castile-La Mancha, Spain - LaCruzMarch2015_19m | ecosystem: Environmental > Aquatic > Freshwater > Lake | place: Spain... | reverse complement strand
GGCGACTACTTCCCGAGACTTGACCCCGAACGCCAGACGAGGCGCCTCGTGCGTCAGCTGGAGGCGCTCGGTCACAAGGTCATCCTGGAGGAAGAGGCAGCCTGAACGGGACGTATTTTCCCATCAGGTCAAGCAGGTGCGGGCCGTGATCGTGGAGCACCGGTTAGCCTGAGGAGCCGATGCCCGTTAACTGGAAGTACGAGATCATCATCTCCTGGAGCGACGCGGACGAGGCCTACATCGCCGAGGTCCCCGAGCTCCCGGGCTGCGCGGCCGACGGCACGACCTCTACGCAGGCGCTCGCGAATGCAGAAATCGTGATCCGCGAGTGGATCGAGACCGCGCAGGAGCTTGGCCGGCCGATCCCAGAGCCCAAAGGACGCCTGTTGTCTGCGTGAGGGGGCGAAGCCGGGGCCACGCGCGCGGCGCGGAGGGAGTCTTCAGTGGCCCTCCAGGGTGATACTGCGAGCTCTCAGGCCGCCCTGTGCGGTCGCACCATGAGGGGCGCGTCGGGCGTGATGGTGAACTCCAATCCCAGGACCTGGGCGACGCGATGCAAGGTGGTGAGGGTCGGCAGCGTCTCGCCCGCCTCCCAGCGTGCCAAGGCAGGCTGCTTGATCCCCAGCCGTTCCGCCATCTGGCGTTGGGTAAGGCCGGCGTCAAGCCGCGCCGCGATCAGCGCCCGCCGAAACTCGTACTGCGGGCGCAACTCCTGCCGCGCGGCTTTGAGCGCGGGGTCAGCGGCCTCCATCTCGGCGAGGCAGTCCTTCCAGTCCATCAGCCCATCCTCTCAAGATAGTCGGCCATGCGCTGCTTCGCTGTTCTCAAATGCGCCGCCGGGATCTGGGGCGTCTTCTTGCTGAATGCGTGGAGTAGCACCAAGCGCCCGCTTGTGGCCGCAACGTACAGCACGCGGTGTTGCACTTGCCCGCGCACCCGCAGCTCCCACAGCTTGTCCCCGACGCTTCTCACGTGCGGCATGCCCAAGGCGAGCCCGAAGGTCTCCAGAAGGTCGATGCCGACCGTGACGCGCGCCCTTTCATGGGGGGCAAGCCGTTCAGGTACTAACGTACCGGGCAACGTCCGGCCTCAGTGGTGTAGAGAGTCACGGTCCATCTGGCCACGGCCGCAGTATAACACTAGCGTTATCGGGCTGGGGCAGGGGCGCAGCCCGCGAACGGCGCTCCGCTGGTGCCCGCGGCGAGCACCGCGCTTCCGGCTCACATGCACGTTTGCCCGCGACGCAGACGCGCCTTCGGTCAGCGAAGCGGACGCCGCGCTGACCGTGTCGGCTGCGGGACACGTGCTCAAGGCGGTCCGCCAAGAGGAGCTGCAGGTCGCTGACGCCGAGAGCGATGTTCGGCATGGACAGCCTGCGCGACGCGCAAGCGGGCTCGCGCGCGTGTTGGCTCACGCCCGGGCTCGTCAGCACGGCTGCATTGCCTGCACCTTCATGAGCATCAACGGCGGGGTCCTGTAGAAGCGGCTTGAGTCGTCTTCTGCGCCCAGCCGCCAACCGCACCATCAGGGGCGCCACGGTCACGGGAGCGGCCTGCCGGCGGACAAGAGCCGCCTTCATTCGCACATGCAGCAGCCGGCTTCATCCGGAAGACGGGCGTGCGCCACTCCTTTGACCGGCTCGATCCCATTCTCTGCAGAGGTTCGAGCCTCAATTACGCGCAGGGGCTTGTCCACCTGTAGGCACAAGGAAGGGCCCCTTTTTGGGGGGCCCGGTGGATCCTACTGCCGAGTCGAGCTCGGGGTCAGATCCATGATGAATATATGCCCGAATGGCCGAGTGTTCAAAGAGCGAAGCTCACAGGTGGTCCCAGGCGGCCCGACCGCCGCCGCTGCATTTCTCCCTGTTCGGGCAGGATGGGCGTGGGTTCGGGAGCCCCCGTCAGTCGCTGGAAACAGTGACACCGCGGCAACGCGGGCGGCGGCCCGGACCCTCTTCTTTGCCTACCGTCTGCAGAACGCCTGCACCCACAAATGGCGTGGGTGCGGCCATGGGCAGATCTCGAGCCCGTGCGTCTGCGGGTTGCCCGCTGGCGATGTGCGTCCCAGGCACATCGAGAGCCTGGGATAGTTCTCCCACGATTGTCTCCCAGTCCGTCGTTGCAGGAGAGTCGCCGCGCGCATAGCCTTGGCCAGAACATGGCCAAGGAGGCGCGGGGGAGTGACTCCGCTCGACGAACGCGAGGTGTACGACTTCTTGCTGGCGGCGAAGACCGTCAAGCGGCCCGCGCCGCCATGCGCTGGGTCAGAGTAACGCAGGATCATCTCCGCGCCTCGTTTCATGTGGAGGTAGACAGCGTCTCCGTGGGAGAGCTCAGCGTCGTGCACACGTCGGCGCTGCCGCGTCGCTACAACGTGAACGCGATCTCCAGGGCGAGACCGTCTGCATGTGGCGCATCCGCGATTTTGGGAAGCATAGAAACTAGAGTTGCCCCCACGGCTTCCCCGGCAGAGTGAAGGACCGGCCACACCAGCATGTGTGGGTCGCGGGTCGTGGGACGGATTGCGTGAAAGAGATCGAAGGGATGGACGGTCAGTCCCCGCAGGAGACCCCGGCGCTGTTCTGCGAGCGACTCTCTATCGAGCTCAGGCCAGCCTATGCTCCACCCATCATCGCCGATCAGCGGGTGATGCCGATCGAGGAGGAGTCATGAACCCCGCAGCGATCACAGAGGCTCTGGTGCGCCACATGGCCGACGAGACGTCCTGCTCGTTCTTCGACGATCGCCTGGCTTGCGACACCGCGCTGTACTACCCGAACGGCGACAGCGTGGTCGTCTACGTCACCGATCACGACGGCCTCTTCGAGGTGAGCGACTACAGCGAAGGCATGGCGCTGGCCATGCAGCGGCTTCACCGGCGCAGCGGCGTGCTGGCCACGGTCGGGCGGCGCGCGTGTGCCGCCTCGGGTCTCACCTTCACCAATGGCCGGGTCTCGACCGTCGTGCCACACGGTGACCTCGCGGACGCTGTGATGCGCGTGGCAGCCGCCTCCGCGCGCATCGCCGAAGCCATCGACTTCGAGCTCGCCAAGCCCGAGCGGACCAAGCGCGACTTCTCTCAGGAGGTCGAGCGCGAACTGGTCGAACGCAAGGTCGGCGTCGAGCGCACTCACACGATCGTCGGCCAGTCCGGCCACAAGCATCACCCCACCCTGTTCGTGCCCGCGTCCCAAGCGCTGGTGGAGCCAATCGGCGCGGAGGCGCCGTGGACCAGAGCGACCGCGGTGTACGCCTTGTTCGGCGACGTGATGAAGGTCGATGGTTTCTCGCGCTACGCCGTCATCGACGACCGTGGCGACCGCGTCAAGGACGAGATCCAGAACTTGCTGCAGCAGGTCGGCAGCCTGGTCTACTGGTCCGACCGCGAGCCGTGGATGGAGCGCGTGGCGCGGTAGCGCTTGCGAGCAGCGACTGCCTGGGGCTGGACGGGGACGGCACTGTCAGGGTCCGTCCCCTGCTGGTTGCATTTCTCCTGGGGTCAAGGATACTGAGGGCGGGTTCGGGAACCCCGTCAGTCGCTGGAGACAGTGACACCGCGGCAACGCGGCCGACGTCCCGGGCCCATTTCTCTGTCTACAATTGGCAGAACGCCTCCACCCACGAGTGGCGCGGGCGAGGCCATGGGCAGATCTTGAGCACGTGTGTCCGCAGGCCCCCCGCGGGCGATAAGCACCCGCGGTGCACCGACAGCCTGGAGGAGCGCTCGCCCTCAACGTCAACCGCATGGCGGCTCTCGTCGCATTGACGCCCGGTGCCCGCGGTGTCACCATAGTGGTCGTTCATCGCCAGCGGGGCTACGGCTTCCTGGTCCCCCGGGGGTTGCGATCCCGGGGGTTTTCTTCCCTCTGGGGCAAGCTTCTCCGTGCGAGAGGTGTGGCGCAAGACCGGCGCCGAGCTCGCAGGGCAAGACCAAGTTGAAGCGAGCTCCCCAGGAGGCCATGAAGACCAGACCATCATCGCTCCCGTTGTACTCATTGACCGACGTCGCGCGGTATTCGAGAGCGCAGCACCAGCTTGTGCGCCGGCTGTACCTTGGCCACCGCGATGGTGACGAGGTCCGGTCACCGCTGCTCACGGCTGCCGAAGCCATCGATCGCCCGGCGCCGCTCTCGTTCGAGGATCTCATCGAGACCTCGCTCATCGCTGCGCTCAGGGCGCGTCGCATATCGCTGCAGGCGATTCGCGAGGCGCATCGCATCGCCACCCGCGAGGTCGGCGAGCACGCCTTCGCGCATCGCGACATCCTTGTTGCCGGCAGCGACATCTTCATGCATGCCGGCGAGGCTGCGGACGGACATGGCGAGCAGCTCGCGGCGCTCACCAAGGGCGGCCAACGCGCCCTCGAGCCGGTCCTTGCAGAGTACCTGGAGATCGTCGACTGGCAAAAGGGGTGGCCGGTAGAGTGGCGACCACGCGGCGGCGTTGTGCGGCAGAACCCCGAGGTCGAATTCGGGCTCCCGCAGGTCCAGGGCGTGCGCACCGAGATCATCGGAGGTCGCTTCGAGGCCGACGAGCCCATCAAGACCATCGCCGGCGATTTCGGCCTCACTCAGACCGAGGTCGAACACGCTCTCAGGTACGAGCTCTGGTTGCGCCCCGCGGCGTAGTCTCCCTCGGCGCACGACGACCACTTCGCGCCGGTCACCAAAGACGTGGACCTGCTTCCGGCCGTCGCCGAGCGCGGCTGACTGTTCCTCACGCAGGATGCGCACATCCGGTATCACTCGGCGGAGTTGGCGGCGCTGCGCGAGTCAGGGCTCGGTGTCTTCGTTGTGATCACCGCCGACTTGACGGCGGAGCGCACCGTCGAGATCCTGGAGAAGGCCGGTGCGCAAATGGAGCGGGTCGGCGGCGAAGAAGCGCGGCCGTTCATCTGGCGCGTCGCCAAAGACGGCTCGGTCAAGCCGCTGAGCTGACGCGCCTGCTATCCTGTCGGCACATGTCGGAGGCGTGGCCGGCGCGAATGGGAGAGCCATGAGACGAGTGGCATTGTCAAAGGTGAAGGACGACCTGTCGCGGTATCTGCGGGTAGCAGAGAGCGAGGAGGTCATCATCACGCGTCACGGGCAGCCGGCCGGGGTGCTGATCGGCTTCGAGACGGAGGAGGACTGGTTCGACTACCGGCTGGAGCACGACGCCCGGTTCCTGCAGCGGGTGGCGGCGGCGCGTGAGAGTCTGCGAGCAGGGTTGGGCGTCCGGCTGGAGGAGATCGAAGCAGGGTGAGGTGGGGATCTGTCGGTTCTCCCGGCGGCCCGTCGCCAGAGCCGCCGCGCCCAGCTCGGCCGCCGTCAAGGCTATCACCTCCTTCGGCCTCTCCTCCCCCGCCGTCCGCGGTTTCATCAAAGCGGAGACCCAGCCCATGTAGCCGCAGAGACGCAAGGCTTGACCGCCGCTCCGGCCGACCAAGGCGACGGCGTCCGCCACCCCACCCTGTTCGTGCCCGCGGCCCACGCCTTGGTGGAGCCGATCGGCGCGGAGGCGCCGTGGACGCGGGCGACCGCGGTGTACGCCTTGTTCGGCGACGTGATGAAGGTCAACGGTTTCTCGCGCTACGCCGTCATCGACGATCGTGGCGACCACGTCAAGGACGAGACCCAGAACCTGCTGCAGCAGGTCGGCAGCCTTGTCTACTGGTCCGATCGCGCACTTTGGATGGAGCCGGTGGCGCGGTAGCGCCGGGGAGCGTCGGCGGCCTGGAACCGAGTCACTGCGCGAGTGGTGATTGCACACCCCCGCCGTCGTTGCCGGAGCTCCGACCACGGCGTACTCTTGTCGTGCTTGATTTGGCTGTGGCGAGCGGACCTCCGGGTCGCCCGCGAGGGGCAGCCGCGGAGGGATGACAACGCCGGCGGGAAGAGCGGGAACATCACCAGAGTGGCTGTCAAAGGTGATGTGGTGCGCTGGGCGCGAGAGCGCTCCGGCACGTCGCTGCACGATCTCTCCAGGCGCTTCCCCAAGATCGAGGAGTGGGAGGCCGAGGAGTCGCAGCCCACACTGAGGCAGCTCGAGGACTTCGCACAGAAGACGCTCACGCCGCTCGGCTATCTGTTCCTCGCCGACCCTCCGGACACCCGCCTGCCGATCCCCGACTTCCGCACGGTGCAGCAGGACGCCGCGCCGCGCCCCAGCCCGAACTTGCTCGAGACGGTGTACGCGATGCTACGCCGGCAAGACTGGATGCGGGAGTATCTCATCGAGCAGGGGCGGCCTCCGCTGGGCTTCGTGGGCGCGGCGAGCCCGGACGACCCTGCTCCTCAGGTCGCGGCGCGCATGCGCAGGGAGCTCGGTGTCGGTGACGCGTGGGCCGGGCAACATGCGACCTGGACGGGAGCCCTCGCGGCACTCATCGACCTTGTCGAGAATGCCGGCATCCTTGTCGTGAGCAACGGGGTCGTCGGCAACAACACGCACCGAGCTCTCGATCCTGAGGAGTTCCGCGGATTCGTGCTGACCGATGACTACGCGCCGCTCGTGTTCATCAACACGGTGGACGGCAAGGCGGCGCAGATGTTCACGCTCGCCCACGAGTTGGCGCACGTGTGGTTTGCGCAGAGCGCCGCGTTCGACCTGCGCGACGTGCAGCCGGCCCGCGTCCCTGTCGAGCAGGCGTGCAACAGGGTCGCGGCCGAGCTCCTCGTGCCGGAGGCGGCGATGCTTGCCGCATGGCCCTCAGCTCGCGGGGAGGTCAGGCCATTTGACGAACTGGCGCGGCGCTTCAAGGTCAGTACACTGGTCGTCGCCCGTCGGGCCCTCGACCTCCGGCTCATCGATCGCGAAGGCTTCTTCGCGTTCTACGGCGGCTACCGCGAAGACGCGCGCCGCCAGGCGGCGGCCAAGCCGAGTGGCGGCAACTTCTGGGCAACGCAGGAGGGCCGCATCGGGCGCCGTTTCGGCGAGGCGGTCGTGCGTGCCACTCAAGAGGGCCGGCTTCTGTACCGCGACGCATTCCTGCTCACCGACCTGCATGGCGGCACCTTCGCGCGCTACGCCGCGCGGATTGACGCTTCGGGCGCGGCATGAGGAGCGACGTCGTCTATCTTGTGGACGCCAACGTCCTCATCGAGGCGAAGAATCGGTCTACTCCTTCGCGATCTGCCCCGGCTTCTGGGACGCCCTGGTGTGGCACGCCGAATCGGCCACAGTGTGCAGCGTCGATGTCGTCAGGACGGAGCTCGTCGGTGGCAACGACGGTCTGGCTGAGTGGGTCAAGAGCACAGTGCCGGGCGACGCCTTCGTCTCGACGAACGATGCAGACGCGGTCGCGTGGTACCGGCGTATCGCGAGCTGGGTGCTGGGAGAGCCACGGTTCACGCCGGCCGCCAAGGACGAGCTCGCGCAGGCGGCAGACCCTTGGCTCGTGGCCTATGCCGGCGCGCACGGGATGACACTGGTCACGCTGGAGACTCCCGCGCCGCTGTCGCGCACCAACGTGAAGATCCCAGATGTCTGTCGCCGGTTCGCGGTTCCGTGGCTGAACACGTTCGAGATGCTGGATGGCCTTGGCGCAGCCTTTGGCTGGAGGGCGCCCGCATAGCTGATGGGCCTGGCTTGATGGGGTGTCGGTCATCAACCAGGCGCTCGTCTCGCCCCACCGGTCGATAGCTCGCGCGTTGGGCTACCTCCTGCCGATTGTCCATCTTGCAAGATTATCTTGCGTGGCGCTACACTAGATGCGACGCGTGGGAGGAGACACATGTCGCAGGAAATCCACACCATCGGTGCTCGCATCAAGGCTGCCCGCGAGGCTGCGGGAATGAAGCAAGAGGAGCTTGCGCTGGCAGTCGGGTTCGCGTCGCGCCAGATCATCTCCGATCTGGAACGCGGGGTTCGCGACGTCAAGGCGTCTGAGGCGGCTCGTATCGCTCGCTTGCTGCACCTCGACCTTTCGTCGCTCTTGTCGGAGCCTCAAGCGAAGCCACGGGTGCTCTGGCGGGCGCAGCCGAGCGAAGGCGCCGAGCCCATCGAGGCCATATTCCTTCAGTGGTGTGACCGGCAGCGGCGTGTTCTCAGGCTGCTCGACCAGAAGCCCCCCGACCAGCCGCCGAGCTACGACCGCGACCTCGCGCAGATGACGTACGCGGACGCGGACCGACTGGCAAGAGACGTCGGCCGGTCACTGGATCTCGGGGCACGGCCGGCGCGAGCACTGTGTGACGCCCTCGAATCGCAGTTCGACGTGACGATCTGGTACCTCGACACGCCCCCGGGTTGCGCCGCCTGCACGCGCGGAACGCACGGCGTGTCGATCATCGTGCCTCGCGGTGAGGCTCCTTGGCGTCGCTACTTTGATGTCGCGCACGAGCTGTTCCATCTGCTCACGTGGACGGCGGCAGAGCGCGAGACGTCGGTGGAGGGTACGAGTGCGCCGAGCAAGCACACGGAGCAACTCGCAAATGCCTTCGCAGCCAGCCTGCTGTTGCCGGGGCAGCTCGTCCTCAGAGAGCTGGAGGAGCGCAGTGCGGCACGACGCGTGAAGCTCGCCGAATTGGTCGCCATGGCGCGCGACTTCAGCGTGGCGCTCGACACTCTCGTGTGGCGTCTGCACAATCTCGGCTGCTGGCCTGATCGTGCTGCCGTCGATGACCTGCTGTGCGATCCGCGGCTTCGCGAGCTCGACCGTGCGTCTCAAGTCGGAGAGTGGTCGGAGTCCACGCATCTGCCTGAGCGCTTCGTCCAGTCGGCATATGCGGCGACCCTCCGCGGTAGGCTGTCCCGGACCAAGCTCGCCACATATCTGCAGTGCGGCCTACCCGATCTACCTGCGTGCCTGGCCACCTACGGCATCGATGAGGGTCTTGCCGAGCTGACCTCACAGGACATCGCGCTCGAGTTCCAGACGGGCGATCTCGACCCCATCGCGATGCCCTGTGAGCAAGAGTAGGCCTCTCTGTTTGATCCTTGATGCCGGGCCCATCATCGGCCTGCACGAGCTGGGCGCCTGGAGGGCGGAGAGAGGGCCGTCACCGGCTTTGGACTGCGCGACTGACCGCGCGGCCGAGGGTTGCGGCGCCGTGCCTGCTATCCTTTCGGTCCGTGCCGCAGACGACGGGAGGCCACATGCCCGACACGCCATACGAAGACGTCCAGATCGAGGGGCACCTCATCGACTCGCTGATGATGCCGCACATCATGGACCAGATCATGGATCTCGACGGCGAGTTCGAGATGCTCAAGTTCGAGGTCGGGCGCATGAAGGACGACCCGTCGCACGCTGTGATGCGCATCTTCGGCCGCGACGCTGCGCATCTGGACGAGCTGCTTCAGGCGATCACCGAGTTCGGCGTCGTGGCCGTCAAGCCGCAGGACGCCGTGCTCGAGGCCGCCGACATGGACGGCGTCTTCCCCGACCGCTTCTACTCGACCACCAACCTCGAGACGTTCGTGCGTGTGGGCGGCGAGTGGATCCGCGTCGCGCATCCCGAGATGGACTGTGGCATCCGCGTGGACGAAGTGGCCCGCACGGCCGAGACGGTGGCGATGAGCGACGTGCAGGCCGGCGACCGCTTCGTCACCGGCCATCGCGGCATCCGCGTGCTGCCGCTCGAGCGGCCCCGCGAGAGCCAGCCGTTCGAGTTTATGGCTTCGGCGGTCAGCAGCGAGAAGCCCAAGGCGCAGATCGTGCGCGAAGTGGCCCGCGAGCTGCGCCAGGTCAAGGAGCAGGGCAAGCTCACGATCGCCGTCGTCGGGCCGGCTGTGGTGCACACGGGGGCGGCGCCGCACCTTGCCCGCCTCATCGAGGCGGGCTACATCGGCGCCGTGTTCGGCGGTAACGCCATCGCCACCCACGACATCGAGTCCAACCTGTTCGGCACCTCGCTGGGCATCAGCCTCAAGGAGGGCACGCCGATGCCCGGCGGCCACGAGCATCACCTGCGCGCCGTCAACACCATCCGCCGCTGCGGCTCCATCAAGGCCGCCGTCGAGCAGGGCGTGCTGACCGGCGGCCTCATGCACACGCTCATCAAGACCGGCACGCCGTTCGTGCTCGCCGGCAGCATCCGCGACGACGGCCCCATGCCCGAGGTGATCACCGACGTGATGCAGGCGCAGAAGGTGATGCGCGGTTACGCGCAGCAGGCCGGCGCCTGCCTCATGCTCAGCACGATGCTGCACAGCATCGCCGTCGGCAACATGCTGCCCGCCGCGGTGCGCACCGTCTGCGTGGACATCAACCCGGCGGTCGTCACGAAGCTGGCCGACCGCGGCAGCTTCCAGACGGTCGGCATCGTCACCGACGTCGGCCTGTTCGTGGAGCAGCTCGCCGACGAGCTCGAAGGCGCCGGCAGCTGATCGGCCGCAGTCTGGCGACGCACTGGGTCGGCTTCCGGGCGATTCCCGGCGACGCTCGGCAGTGCGACCAGATGCAGATGATAGCGCGAATAGTGACACTATGTGCAATCATGGCTGCACATGGTACTGCGTGACTACTGGATCGAGCGTGTTGAGCAACTCTGGGGCCTGCGCTCCATCGTCTGGCTGACCGGCGTCCGCCGGGTCGGCAAGACGTGCCTCGCCACGTCGCTCGCCGATGTCGAGTACTTCGACTGCGACGAGCTCTCGGTGCGCCGGAGCCTGCGCGATCCCATGCGGTTCCTGGCCGCTCTTCGCGGCAAGCGCGTCGTCCTTGACGAGCTTCATCGGCTAGACGATCCCAGCGCGGTGCTCAAGAACGCCGCCGACCACTACCGCGACGTCAGGATCGTCGCCACCGGCTCCTCGCGCATCTCGGCCTCGCGCAAGTTCCGCGACTCGCTCACGGGCCGCAAGTTCGAGTTGCACCTGCGGCCCCTCGTCATGCCCGATCTGGCGCCGTTCGGCACTGCGGACATGACTCACCGGCTGGCTGCAGGGGGACTCCCCGAGCACTTCCTCGTCCCCCAGCCCGATGGTGCGTTTCGCGAGTGGATGGACTCGTTCTGGGCCAAGGACATCCAGGAGCTCTTCCCCGTCGAGCAGTATGGCCCGTTTCGGCGCTTCGTCGAGCTGCTGCTCACCGACAGCGGGGGGATGTTCGAAGCATCCCGCTTCGCAACTGCGAGTGAGCTGAGTCGGCCCAGCATCTCCAAGTACCTCGCGATTCTTGAGGCGACGCACGTGGCGACCGTGGTGCGGCCCTTCACGAGTCGCCGCGCCGCCGAGATCGTCTCGGCGCCTCGCGTCTACGGCTTCGACACCGGCTTCGTCGCTCACTACCGAGGCTGGCGCGAGCTGCGCAGTGAGGACATGGGGGCGCTCTGGGAGCATTTCGTCCTCAACGAACTGCTCGCGCGTCTGGATGTGGACCGCCTCCACTACTGGCGGGACAAGCGCGGCCACGAGGTCGATTTCGTCGTGGCGCGGCCCGGTCGGGATCCGGTAGCCATCGAGTGCAGGTGGTCTCAGGCGCGGGCCGATGAGCTCGGCGGCGTCGCCGCGTTCAGACGCGCCTACCCGGATGGCGACAACTACGTGGTCGCCAGCGACGCGACGCGGCCACTGCCTGTGAGTGGCGCCGGGACGCAGGCCACGGTTGTCTCGCTCGGGGAGCTCGTCACGAAGCTGGCTCAGGAGCAGAACCGCGTGCCGTGCCCGTCGGCGTTGTATCGTCAACTGTGAGGATGCCAAACGCTAGCGCACTTGCGTTTGGTCTGACTATTCGCTAACGTCTTTGCGTATGGTCGACCGTACCTACTGGCAGCAGCGCATCGAGGACGCGTGGCGGACTCGCCCCATCGTCTGGCTGCGCGGGGTCCGGCGCGTCGGCAAGACCGTCCTTGCGAGGAGTCTGCCAGACACTGTCTATTTCGACTGCGAGCTGCCGGACCATCGCCTTGAGATGGTCGACACGGCACGCTTCCTCGACGGCGTTCGCGGGCGTCGCGTGGTGCTGGACGAGGTCCATCGCCTGGCGAACCCCTCGGAGCTTCTCAAGAACGCGGCCGATCACTACCCGGACGTCCGCGTTCTGGCTACCGGTTCATCGACGCTACAGGCCTCGGCCAAGTACCGCGACACGCTGGCCGGACGCAAGTGGGAGGTCTGGCTCGTGCCGCTCATCTCTCCCGACCTGCGTGATTTCGGCAACCCCGATCTCTCGCACAGGGTTCTCGCCGGCGGCGTGCCCGAGGCTTTTCTCGGTGCGGAGGTGGACGGCCGGCTTGTCGGAGAGTGGCTGGACGCGTTCTGGGCGCGCGACGTCCTCGAACTGTTCCGGGTCGGCCGGAAGTGGGGCTTCACGCGCCTCTGCGAGCTCCTCATGGCGAACAGCGGAGGCGTGTTCGAGGCGACCCGTTACACGGCCGCCTGCGAGCTCAGCCGCCAGACCATCATGAATCATCTGTGGCTGCTCGAAGCGACCAGCGTGGTGCACGTCGTGAAGCCGTTCTCCACGCGTCGCTCGGCGGAGATCGTGCGGGCGCCGAAGGTCTACTGGTTCGACAGCGGGTTCGTGCGCTTCGCGCGCGGTTGGTCGCGGCCGGCGGAGGTCGAGATGGGGGCGCTCTGGGAGCATGTCGTGCTCAACGAGATCGTCGGCCGCATCCCCTACGTCAAGGTCGACTACTGGCGCACGAAGAACGGCAGCGAGGTCGACTTCGTCCTGACGCGACCGAACGCCGCTCCCCTGGCCATCGAATGCCGCTGGCGGTGGGCTGGGGCTCGTGACGCGCCGGGGCTCACCGCGCTTCGGCGGGTGTACCCGGGTGGCCGCAATCTGGTCGTGACGAGCCACACGTCACGAGACTACTCTCGGCGACGGGGCGATCTCCTGCTTGAGATGGTCGGCCTCGACGGACTGATCGGGATCGTCGACGAGTACCTGCGGGGCTGGCTGACGTAGGCGCGATGGAAAGGCCGGCCTCAGTCACTCTCTACCAGCGCGCTTCGTCGAGAAGCTTCATCAGGTTCCGCTTCGGCTTGTGGGCGGCCCTGACCGCGGCAACGTAAGCCGGGAGCTCGGCGCCTCTATCGACCCGCTCCAGGAGCTTCTTGACCCTGTGCATGAGCGCGACCGCGTCGGCGTAGGTGTGATTCTTCTTCACGTCGATCAGCCGCTCGATCTGCCGCTGGTAGATGGGGAGGACATCCTCCGGATGGCCCGCCTCCCGCCTCGCGGCCAGCTCCATCCACAGCACGTCGTTGCACCCACCGGCGACCGCCTCCTGCCAGGCGGCCTCGTCGTCGCCCTCCCAGAGCAGCGCCTTGACCACCTCGGAGCGATCCATGTGCCGCCCCCAGCGATTCGACCCCAGTACGTCTTTGGCGGCTGCAGCGCTCGACTGCCGCATGAGGTCCAGCGCCCGCGCGCGCCAGGAGTCCCACTCGCCGGCCGCCGTGGCATGAGTCTTGAGCCGCTGGTAGCAGGCGAGGGCCGGTTGCTCGGTGAACGCCGACCACATGAGGTCCATGGCCTCCTCGTGCCGACCGCGGCGCTGGTATTCGTCGGCGAGGATCTCGCGCAGGCGCACGTCGGTGTGCTCCGGGAAGGCGGCCACACCGCGCTCGGCCCAGGCGAGCGCCTCGTCGTGGCGGCCGGCCTCACGGTAGGTCTCGGCGATCCTCACGAAGCCGTAGGCGGAGGAGAGATCGCGGGCCATGACCGCGACCAGCAGATCGGGATCTGCGGACAAACCGGCGAGGGTCTCCATGATGTGGGTGATGCTGGAGCGGAACGACGAGTACTCCCTCTCCTTCCCGGGAGCGAGGGCCGCGATCTGCTCCCACTCCTCCTCGGCGCGGCGCCGGTAGGCCGCCAAGCCGGGTTCGCCGAGGACGTCGGCGTAGGTCGCCGCCGCCCCAAGGAAGGTGTCCCACTCGGAGTGCAGCTCCGCTTCGAAGAGCCGTTCGGCCAGCGCCACGGGCTCGGGGCGTGCCTTCAGGCAGGCGGCGTGGTGCAGATCGCAGAGGCTCTCCCTGATGCCACTCGTCTCGCCGTCGGAGTCGTCCAGGGAGTCGATGGCTTTGTCCAGGCAGGCCAAGGCGTGCTCGCAGAGCTCCACGACCTCGAGGGCATAGCCGGCGTCGAAGAGATCCCGCAGGGAGCCGATGAGGTCCTCGACGCCGCTCGCGTAGTCGTACATCGCGCGGTAGTCGATGTAGTCACCGGGATCCATCGCGTCGTCGATCGCGCTGCGGTAGCCGCCGAGATCGAGGCGCGCGCCCTGGGCCTTGGCCGCCTCGAGCAGCAGGCGTTCGTGCAGGAGCTCGTCGCGCTCGGCCTGCTCGAGGACGAGGTCGACCAGCCGGCCCTTGTCCAGCCCCTCCAGGTGGGCGCGCAGATCGATGGCTGCGGGCGGCGAGCCCTGCTGCGCAGCTCCCGCGCCGCCTTGGGCGAGGACGAGGCCGACGGCGACGCAGTGCTTGCAGAACAGGCCGTCGGCGGCCACGGGGCAGGTGCACGAGAAGGTCGGGGCGCCGCCGGCGATCCAGAGGCGGACCTGGTAGGCGCGGGTCCCCCGCACGGTGGCGGCAGCCTCCTCGGCGCCGACCTTGAGCCTCTTCACCCTGCCTTCTGCCGCGTAGGCGACGCCACGCTCGAAGGAGCGGCCCGTGGCGAGCAGGCGCAACGCGCTCGGGCCGAACACCGTCTGCAAGTCCGAAGTCATTCCTGTACCAGTCCCGTGCTACGTCCGCCGCCGCGAGTGCGCTCCTCGACCCAAGCCTCGGGCAGGATACAGCAGCGGACCATGGGGACGCGAGCCGCGGGCGACCTCCTGACGAGAGTCCGCCGCCGCGCGACTACCGGGAAAGGCCGGCGGGCGGCTCAGCCGCCGCGTAGCCGCCGCTCGGCGCCGTCGATGACGGCGCGTACGGCGGCGGCCACGTCGGCCGGCAGCGGCTCCGGCCAGTGCCCGGCCAGGATCTCATCCACGCGGGCGGCGGCGACCTGCGTCGCGTTCGCGCCGCCGCCGGCCGGGCCGCCGGCCGCCCAGTCCTGGTACGGCCGCCGGTCGAACGCCCGGCCGCTGAAGCGCTCGCGCGCGTGCCGCCGGGTGTGCTTGTGCTTCAGGAAGAGGCCGCCGGGCCCGACCTCCTCGATCACGTCCAGGCCGAGGGCCTCGTCGGTGATCTCGACCGGCGCCAGGAAGTGCTCCACCCAGCTCACGATGTCGTCGCAGAGCACGAGCTGCGTCAGGGAGCCGGTGTACGCCGACTCCATGAACCCGAGATCGTGGATCATGTGGCCGCCGCTCACCGCGTCGGCCATGATCGTCAGCGCCGCCTCCGCGGCTGCCTGCTGGTCGGGGAGCTTGCTCTCCGTGACCCCGCCCAGGGTCCACATGGGCAGCCCGTACCAGTGCAGCAGGCTCGAGTACACGGCGCGGTGGTCGGGCCCGGCGAACACGTCGACCATCGTCTGCATGTCCAGCGCCTCGCCGGCCCAGCCGATGGCGATGAACGGCGCGCCTTCGCGCTTGAGCTGGTTCATGACGAGGCCGGCGAGCACGCCGGCGTTCACCACCACGAGCGAACCGAGCACCGTCATCGGCGCCACGGTGCCGGCCGTGCTGACGGGGCTGTACATGATCGGGAGGGCGCGCGCGGAGAGGTCGAGCAGCGTGCGCACGGCCTCCCGGTCGTGCACCAGTGGGAACAGGGTGTTCTTGTAGCAGGCGACGAGAGGCCGTCGCTCCAGCGCCTCGGCGCCGCCCACGACGGCTTCGGCCATCGCCGTCGCGTCCAGGTGCGCCCGGTCGTCGCTCAGCGTCACGTACACGATCGGTTTGGCCGTGTGCGCGAGCATCGCCTCCATCTGGTAGCGGTCCATGAGCTCCGGGGTCACGTCGCTCGGGCTGAAGAGGCTCATCGCGAAGTCGAGGTGCTCGCAGGCGTCGGTCACGCGGGCGGCATCGCGGACGTCCTCGAGCACGGCGCGGCGCCGCTCGCCGGTGCGGTGGTCGTGGCGCCACATGCAGTCCGAACCTGGGCCGTAGTACCTGTTCCAGCTCTCGCAGCGGATGACCTCGGCGCCGGCGCGGTCGTACAGCGAGACGCAGCGCGGGACCGTGGAGAACGCCTGCTCGACGAGGCGCTCGGGGATGCGCACCCGGTCGCCGTCGACCTGCGCGCCGGCGGCGCGCAGCAGCTCGAGCGCCTCGGGCTCCTGGATGAGCAGCCCCGTCCGCTCGAGCACGCGCAACGTGGCGGCGTGCAGCTCCTGACACTGCTGGTCGGTGAGGCGGCCGAGGAAGGGTCCGGCGACGGTGTGGGCGGCGGGCATGGCGCCTCCTTGGCTGCGGTTGTGCGGGTACTGGGGATGACATTGCACGAGACCGCGGAGGACGCAAGCGCCGATGGCGCGCGGCCGGCGCGGGCGCGCCGTTTGGCGACGAGCGCTCCGCGGCAGCCCTCAGGGCAGCTCCGGCAGCCCGTCCTCACCGATCTCCCAGAACGGGTTGTGGGCGACCTCCCAGGCGTGGCCGTCAGGGTCGGCGAAGTAGCCGGAGTAGCCGCCCCAGAAGCGCTCCCGGGCCGGCCGCAACAGCGTACCGCCGGCCTCCACGGCCGCCGCCAGGGCCTCGTCCACCAGCGCCCTGCTCTCGAGGTTGATGGCCAGGGCGACGCCGATCGCGCCGGGTGGGGCTGCCGCCCGCCCGGCCTCCTCCGCCATGGCCTCCCGCGAGTACAGCGCGAGCCGTGACCCGGCGTTGTTGAAGAACGCCACGCCGTCCTGGGGCGCGCCGCTCAGCGGCCAGCCGAGCGCCTGATAGAAGCTTCTGGCCCGTGGCACGTCTGCGACCCCCAGCGTCACGACGCTCACTCTGGCCTCGATTCCCATCGCCCTACCTCCAGCGTTGCCGACGCGTCCAATGCTACCCCATCGACTCCCCGTTCCGGCAGGCCAGTCCGGGGTCTTCGCGGATATAATCGAGGCAGCCGCAGCCGCGGTTCCCGACCTCATCGAGGGGTGTCATGAAGCCACGCAAGATCGTCCCCAACGTCCATCTCATCGGCGCCATCGACTGGGACCGCCGCCTCTTCGACGCCCTCATCCCGCTGCCCGACGGCACCAGCTACAACGCCTACTTCGTGCATGGCAGCGAGAAGAACGCCCTCATCGACACCGTCGATCCGGTCCACTGGCGGACGCTCTCGCGCCAGCTCGACGAGCTCCCCACGCCGGACTACCTCGTGATCCACCACGTGGAGCAGGACCACTCGGGCTCGACGCCGATGCTTCTCGAGCGGTACCCCGAGCTCACGATCGTCTGCAACGAGAAAGCCAGGGGGATGCTCATCGACCACCTGCACGTTGACGATGCCCGGTTCCAGGTGGTCGCCGACGGCGACGAGGTCTCGCTGGGCGACAAGACGCTGAAGTTCCTGTTCACGCCGTGGGTCCACTGGCCCGAGACCATGAGCACGTGGCTGGAAGAGGACAAGATCCTCTTCAGCTGCGACTTCTTCGGCTCGCACTACGCCACCAGCGACATCTTCGCCGACAAGCACGAGGTGTACGACGGCGCCAAGCGGTACTACGCCGAGATCATGATGCCGTTCGGCGCCCAGGTGCTGAAGAACATCGAGAAGGTGACGCGGTACCCCATCGCGATCATCGGCCCGAGTCACGGGCCCGTGTACGACGATCCGGGGTTCATCATCGAGGCCTATCGCGACTGGGCCGGCGGCGAGCCGCAGAACATCGTCTGCCTGCCCTACGTCACGATGCACGACAGCACGCGGCTCATGGTGGATCACCTGACGGCCGCGCTCACCGACCGCGGCGTGGCGGTGGAGCGCTTCGACCTCACCACGCTCGACGCCGGCGAGCTCGCCAGCTCGCTGGTCCACGCCGGCACGATCGTGCTGGGCACGCCGACCGTGCTCACCGGGCCGCACCCGCTGGCTGCCTATGCGGCCTTCCTCGCCAACGCTCTGCGGCCGCGCGCCAGGTTCGCCACGGTCATCGGCTCCTACGGCTGGGCCGGCAAGACGGTCGAGACGCTGGTCGGCATGATGCCCAAGCTCAAGGTCGAGCTGCTCGACCCGGTGCTCGTCAAGGGCATGCCGCGCGAGGCGGACTACGCGGCGCTCGACGCCCTTGCGGACACGATCGCCGAGAAGCACAAGGACCTCGCGCCGCGCGACTTCGCCGACCTCACGGTCTGCCGCACCGAGCAGTGACGTCGACCGGCTGAGGCGGACGCCGTGCTGACCGTCGTCCTCGGCCTGGGGTCGGCGCTCGGCTATGCCCTGCACGACTTTCTGATGGTCAAGGTGGTGCGCGCCGCCGCCGTGTGGACGGCGCTCACGTGGTCGATGGGCGTGGGCGTCGTCATCCTGCTGCCGCTGGCGCTCGTTCTGAGTGGCCTGCCCAGCGGCTCCGCCGAGTGGCGGGCCGTCGCTTTCGCCACCGCCAGCGGTGTCTGCGAGGCCGCTGGGCTCGGCGCCCTGCTCCGCGGACTCGTGAAGGGCAACCTGTCGGTGGTCACGCCGCTCGCCTCGCTGGCCGGCGGCTTCGTCGCCGTGATCATGATCGTCCAGGGCGAGCCGCTGCCGGCGTTCGCTCTGATCGGGCTGCCGCTGGCCGTGGTCGGCGGCCTGATGGCATCGGTCGAGAAGGCGCCGAAGGAGGAGCTGTTCGGGCCGGACGAGGGCGCCGGGAGCGTGGGGGGCGCCGGGAGCGGCGCGGCCGGCGCCGCGGCGCCGGCCCGCCGAGCCCGCGCCACCGCCGGCGCCGGCTGGGCGCTGCTCTCGTCGGCGCTGTTCGCGGTGACCATGCTGCTCTTCGTCGAGGCGGGCGCGCTGCACCCGGTGGCGCTCGCCGCCTACGGACGGCTGGGCACGATGGTCGTGCTCGTGCCGATCGCGCTCATGCTCGCGGGCCTGAGGCTGCCGCGCGCTCTCGCGCGCCGCTGCGCCTACGCGGGGGTCTTCGACGCCGCCGCGTTCGTGGGGCTCGCGGCGGCGATCAGCGTCGGCCCCGTCGCCATCGCCTCGGTGGTGGTCGCGCAGGGCGGGACCATGGCAGCGATCCTCGGGCTCGTGGTGCTGCGCGAACGGCTTTCGCGGGTGCAGATCGCCGGCGTGGCGCTCACCTGCGTGGCGGTGGCGCTGCTCGCGAGCGGGTAGCGGCGGGCGGCTGCGCCCGCGCCGCCCTCGCTCCGATAGACTGGCCGGATGGTGACCGTCCTCACAGGCCTGCTGGCGTCCCTCTCCTACGCGAGCAGCGACATGTTCTCGCAGCGCGTGACGCGCGAGACGCGCCCGCTCACGCAGATGGTCTGGGTGCTCGCGACCGGCGCGCTCGTCGTGCTTCCGATTGCGCTGCTGGTGGACGGGCTTCCCGACGTCGGCGAATGGCGCGGCGCCGGGCTGGCTGCACTCGCCGGCGCCCTCTACTTCGGCGCCCTCTTCTGCCTGCTGCACGGCCTGCGGGTCGGCGACCTCGGCCTGATCTCGGCGCTCACCTCGCTGCAGGGCGCCTACGTCGCCGTGGTGGTGATCCTGCTCGGCGTGCCGGTCACGCCGCCTGTCGGCGTGGCGCTCGTCCTCTGCGCCGGCGGCGCGGTGCTCACGTCGTTCGAGGGCCGCGCCAAGTCGATGCGGGGCGCCGCGTGGGCGCTGGCCGCCGGCGCTCTCTTCGCCGGCGTCATGCTCTGCTACGCCTACGGCGACATCGGCTGGCTCTCGCAGTCGGCGATCTCGCGATCTGTCTCGCTGGTGATCGCGCTCCCCGTCGCGCTGCTCACCGGGAGCGTCGCCGTGCCGCGGCCGATGCGCGTGCGCGCCGTCGGCGCGGGCCTGCTCGAGCTCGGCGGCGTCATGCTGCTCACTATCGCGTTCGCCTTCGGGCCGCCGACGGTCGCCGGCGTGACCACGACCCAGTTCGGCACCTTCGCCGTGATCCTCGGCTTCGTGCTCCTGCACGAGCGCCCGAAGCCGAACCAGTGGGTCGGCATCGTCTGCACGATCGCCGGCGTGACCCTGCTGGCGGCGATCGTCTAGGTGTAGACTGCTTTTCACCCTCCGGGGACCCGGCCCCACACCCGTGGGTCGCCGCGCCGCGCCCGGCCGTTCTTGAAGGAGTCGAGAGTCCCATGACCGACAATCTCATTGACGACAGTCACCTCAGCAAGACCCGCGAGATGTTCGCCAAGTGCCAGGAGGTCGTCTCCGGAGGTGAGTCAAGCTACGCGCGCCTCATCGGCACGCGCCCCATCGTGATGGACCGCGGCGAGGGCGCCTACTTCTTCGATGTCGATGGCAACGCCTACATCGACTGGTGCATCGGCTACGGGCCGATGATCTTCGGCCATCGGCCGAAGCCCATCCTCGACGCGATCGTCGCGCAGATCACCCAGGGCGGCATGCTCTACACGTTCCCCCACGAGCTCGACTACGAGGTGGGGCGCAAGATCGTCCAGGCCGTTCCCGGCATCGACCAGGTGCGCTTCGCCAACTCCGGCAGCGAGGCCACGCAGGCGGCCATCCGCCTCGCCCGCGCCTTCACAGGCAAGGACAAGGTCCTCAAGTGGGAAGGCAGCTACAACGGCTTCCTCGATTGCCACGCGTTCAGCCACATCACGGCGATGGGGGCGGCGGGCACCGAGCGCTTTCCGCGTACCCTGCCGTCGTCGGCCGGCATTCCCAAGGCGCTCGAAGAGACGATGGTCGTCGCCTGCTTCAACGACCTCGACAGCGTCGAGACGGTCATCAAGCGCAACCGCGACCAACTCGCGGCGGTGCTCAGCGAACCCATCCTCGCCGACGCCGGCATCATCCCTCCCGAGCCCGGCTTTCTCGAGGGCCTGCGCCGTATCTGCGACGAGAACGGCGTGCTGCTCATCTTCGACGAGATCATCACCGGCTTCCGCGTGTCGCTGGGCGGCGCCCAGGAGCTTTACGACGTGATCCCCGACATCACCTGCGTGGCCAAGGCGGTCGGCGGCGGCACCCCGGGCTCTGCGGCCTTCGGCGGCAAGAAGGAGATCATGGCGCTCGAGGCCGACGGCACCGTGCTGCACGGCGGCACCTACAGCGGCAACCCGCTGACCCTGGCGGGGATGAACGCCACCCTCGACATCCTCATCAACGACCGCGAGCGTGTATACGGGCACCTCAACACGATCGCCAACGCGATGGTGCAGGGCATGCGCGGCATCTTCGCCGAGAACGGCGTGCCCGCGTACATCAGCCAGGTCGGGCCCATGTGGCAGGTGTTCTTCGGGCAGGAAGGCCCGGTCACGCGCTATCGCCAGGCGCGGGCCAGCGACACGCGTTTCTTCGGCATGCTGCAGACCGAGTGCCAGTCACGCGGCGTGTACTTCCACAACTTCAACTTCGAGCGCTTCTTCGCCTGCACGGCGCACACGCAGACCGAGGTCGACCGCAGCCTCGAGGTGATCGCCACGGCGACCAGGATCGTGAGGGATCGGCTGAGCGCGCTGCCCGCCGGCGTCTGACGCCGGCAGCGGGACGCGAGCGCCGGGGGGCGGGAGGCCGGAAGGGCCGCTCGCCCCCGCCCGCGTCTGCCTCCGGCGCTCAGCCGGCGGCGGAGTACCGCGTGAAGCTCTGCTCCTCGAAGTGGGGGTCGAGCCCCAGGTACTCGCGGATGCCCAGGCGGCGCATGACGGCGAAGCTGACGCAGTCGACGAGGCTGAGGTGACGCCGTCCAGCCGCAAGCAGGGCGTTGAGGGCGGCTGTGCGATCCTCTGTGGAAACAGGACCGACCTCGATGAGCGGCAGAAACTCATCGACGAGCGCGCGCACGGCGACGAGGCCCCATCGGCGCTGAGCCACGGCGACGGCCTCGACGACGACGTAGTCGGTCGTCACCAGCCCTTCGGCTTCGAGAACGGCCTGTCGCCAAGCCTCGCGGCAGGCGCTGTGCGCGGGATCGTCGTCGTCCAGAAACGCGATCAGCGCCGATGTGTCGATGAAGACGGTCAATCGAGGATGGAATCGGCGAAGTACTCGTCGTGTCGGGCCGACACGTCGCCTGTCCCGGAGCGGAAGCGCCCCATGGCCGCCAATGAGCGGCGGAGAAGCTTGTCGCGGGACGGGGTGAGATGACCGTGCGACAAACGATCGTCGACCGCCTCGCGCACGACGGCGGAGATCGACACGTGGCGCTGCCCGGCTTCGCGGCGCAGCGCCTCGACCTCTTCCTCGGTGAACTGGATCTGCACGCGGACGATGACGGCCTCCATGGCTCGACTATCAATACGATGGCGCTATCGCCAGTGTGATGGCATCGAGCGCCAGTGGCAAGGTGACAATGGGAACGCGGGGCGGGCGGGCGGGCGGGCGAAGCCGGCCCCGCCGCCCGGCGCGAGCCGCGGGGCGGCGAAGCGCCATCCCGCCGTCAGAAGCTCAGCACCCAGAGCGTCTGATAGACGACGACGGCGGTGAAGATGCCGGTCAGCAGCGCCGCCGCAAAGAGCGCCGTGCTGTAGTGGCGGAGGCGCCAGAGCAGCAGGGCGCCGACGGTCACCATGCCGATCTTGAAGACGAGCGTCGGCGCCGTCCCCGAGCGGAAGAAGTAGTCCATCACGCCGTTGGACTCCTTGGCGAACCCCAGCCATAGCGAGTAGCGCGTGAGCAGCAGATCGGCGACGTTGAGGATCCACAGCTCGACGAGGACCCACAGCAGGACGAGCTGACCGAAGCGGCCGAGGCGCGGGGAGCGGCGCGCCGACCAGGAGGCCATCAGGGGAGCCTCGCCGTCTGCAGGTAGGTGTCGAACAGCAAGGCGCCGGCGACGTGCCAGGCGACCGTCTTCCCGCTGACAAGGACGCTGCGCACGCTGCCGCCCGGGACGCCGGCGATGGGGAAGGTCCCGCCGCCGCTGAGGCGAAGGCCCGTGACCTGCGTGCCGCCTTCAGAGGACGGCTGCGCCCAGACCACCAGGTCGTCGTCCGCCGCCGGCGGCGCGAGATCGGCTGCTTGGGCGATCACGCGCACGGCCGAGGTGTCGAGGTCGTAGGCGAGGATCTGGTCGGCCAGCGTGGCTGTATTGGCCCGCGCCCAGACGAGCGTGCGCCCGGCGAGCGCGATGCCGAGCAGACTGCCCTCCTGCCCGTCAAGGTACGGCGCGATGCTCCAGCGCCGGCCGTCCGCCAGGTCGATGACGGTGATCACGGGCGGAGCAGCCGGATCGTGGCGCCGGGACGCCCAGGCGACCAGGGCGCCGCTGATGATCAGCTCGCCGGCGTCGCCGCTCTCGCCCAGAGAGAAGCGGCGCCCCGTGACGAGGTCGGCGCCGTGGATCTGCGGGGCGCCGGCCACAGCGCCGTCGGCCTCCCACACGGCAGTCGTCCCCGAGACCGCCGGTGACTGTGCGATGCCCTGCACGTCGGAGAGACGCGTGCGGCGCCCTCGGGAGATCTCGTAGACCCAGACGACCGCGTCCTGATAGCCGGACGCTGGCGCCTCCAGCCACACCACAAAGCGCTCGGACATGGACGGCGCGGACGCGCTGCCCGCCGTCGCGGCGGCGCCGAGCAGCTTGCTGTCGCCCGAGCGTAGGTCGGTGAGCAAGGTGAACGGTCCTGCCTCCCAGGCGAGATGGTCGTCGCCCAGCGCCGAGCCGCCGAGGTGCAGCCCGTGCGAGGTGGAGATGTGCCAGCCGTCTGTGGTGGCCGCGACCTGCGGGCGCCAGGTGGCGCGCGACTGCTCGTAGACGAACCCGGCGGCGCCGAGGACGGCGCCTGCCAGCAGGATCAGCCCGGAGACGAGGAGGGCGCGCACCCAGGAGTGGGGGCGCTCGGGGGCGGCGCCGGGCGTGAGCGGCGCCGGCGGCGTCGCCAGAGAAGGCGCCGGGGACGCGGCGCCGCCTGTCAGCGGTACCGGCACAGGTGCAGCAGGTCGGCGTACACGCCGTAGGCCGTCTGGGGCACGAGCCCGGCGATCTCGCAGACGAAGACGTCGGCCATGAGGTCGGTGTGGAGGATGGCGCCCAGCGACTCGCCGCCCACGGGCGCCAGCGGGTGGTCGATGTCGAGCTCGGTGGCGCGCACGTGGCCGCGGACGGCGCCGGCGGGCAACGAGTCGGGGGACCGGCGCGGATGTCGAAGGCCAGCCGGGTCGGCCTCGGGCGCGACGCCGTCAGGCGTTTCGCGCCATACGGTCGTCACCAAACGCAGCCGGTTGCCGTTGGAGCGCGCTTGCGCGATGCGCTTGAGCGGTACGTCGCGGAGACTCTGCTTGTCGATGTCGGCCGGGGTGATGCCCGCGTCCATGGCGACGTTGGCCAGCGCGGCCGCTTTGCAGGCCGCGTCCCAGCCGTCGATGTCGTGCGCCGGATCGGCCTCGGCGTAGCCTTCGGCCTGCACGTGCGCCAGGGCCTCGTCGAAGGAGCGGCCGATACCCATCGCGTCGATGATGTAGTTGGTGGTGGCGTTGAAGACGGCCTCGAAGCCGAGCAGGCGGCAGTCCGGCAGGGCGAGCTCGAGCAGGCTGAAGACCGGCAGCCCGTCCATCACGGTGCTCTCGAAGCGGATGCGACGGCCTGCGGCTTCGGCCGCCGCCGCCACGCGCCGCCAGTTCCAGGCGATGGGCCCTTTGTTGGCCGTGACGACGTCCATGCCCAGGCCGAACGCCGTCTCGATGTGGCCGGTGGCGACGGGGGCGAAGCCCTCTTCCATGACCGTGAGCTCCACGAGGACGTCCGCCCGGGAGGCCGAGAGGAGGTCGGCGGCCGGCCGGGCCGCCTGTGGCGGGGCCGGCCGCTCGCCGACGGCCGCCAGCACGGCCGCCGGCGTCATGCCCTGCGGCGCCAGCAGACTGCCGTGACGGGCGCCGGCGGCGGTCACCAGCACGCGCAGCCCGTGACGCTCGGCCAGCACGCGTTCTTGCTGCGCGAGGAGCGCGCAGAAAGCGCGCGCCACGCTGCCGAAGCCCAGCAGGCAGAGGCGGATGGTGCGGAGGCCGGCGCCGTCGGCCGGGGACGACGTGAGGCCGGCGGCCTCCAGGCGCCGCGCGGGGCCGGCGGCCGAAGGCTGCCCGGCCCTGCTCATCGCACCGACCGCGAGAGGTCGGCGACCGCCGTCACGAGCCGCTCCAGCTCGCCCTGCGTCGTGTACGGGGCGAGACCGACGCGGATCAGGCCGCCGCGCGGGGCCAAGCCGAGCAGCTCGACGAGGCGCGCGGCGTAGAAGTCGCCGTCCCAGACGAACAGGCCGCGCTCGCCTAACGTGCGCGCGGCCTCGCCGGCGAGGAACCCGTCGAGCGTGAACGAGACGGTGGACGTGCGCGGGCTGCCCTCCGGCGGCCCGTAGAGCGTGACGCCGGGGACGCCGACGAGCTGCTCGCGCAGCCCCTTCGCCAGGGGTCGCTCGTAGACCTCGCCGGCCAGCATGCCGGCGACGACCGCCCCGCGCCGGCCTGTGAGGCCGGCGGGCAGGCGGTCCGCCACCATCCCCACGTGCCGTGCGCCGAGATCGGCGATGAAGTCGATGGCGGCGGTCGTGCCCGCCAGGCCCTCGAAGTTCAGCGTCCCCGTCTCCCAGATGTACGGCGGCTCCGGGGTCTGCGTGGCCAGGCGCAGCGGCTCGACCTGGGCCGTGGCCTCGCGGCGCGCGTACATGAGGCCGACGTGGGGGCCGAAGAACTTGTACGCCGAGCAGAGCAGGAAGTCGCAGCCCACGGCGCGCACGTCGATGGGGCCGTGCAGGGCGTAGTGTACGGCGTCCACGACGCTCCAGGCGCCGGCGGCGCGGGCCAGCGTGGCCGCGCGCGCGACGTCGTTGACTGTGCCCACGGCGTTCGACGCATAGCCGAGGGCGACGACCTTGGTGCGTCCCGGTTGAACGAGCGCCTCGAGGGCCGCCCAGTCGAGCGTGCACGTGTCGAGGTGCACGGGGACCTCGCGGACGACGACGCCGCGCTCCGCGAGCCGCAGCCAGGGGCTGCGGTTGGCCTCATGGTCGAGCGCCGTGATCACGACCTCGTCGCCGGGCCGCAGACGGCGCCCGAGGGCTTCGGCGAGGAAGTACGTGAGCGTGGTCATGTTGGCGCCGAAACTGACCTCGGCGGGGTCACAGCCGAGGAAGTCGGCGCCGGCCCTGTGCGCTTCGGCGATTGTCGCGTCGGTCTCCTCGCTGGTGGCGAAGCGGCCGCCGTAGTTGGCGTTGTGGCCGACAAGGTAGTCGCGGACCGCGTCGAGCACGCGCTGCGGCGTCTGCGTGCCGCCCGGTCCGTCGAGATAGGCTGCCGGGCGGCCGTCGATCGTCCGCCTGAGGGCGGGGAACTGGCTGCGCACGTAGGCGACGTCGTAGTGGGTCATGGGCTCCCCTCGGGCCGGGCCTGTGACAAGGCGCCGGCCGCGGCCGGCGCGACCAGTGTATCGCGCCGTCGTGCACGAAGTCGGCCAATGAGGCAGGATTGCGGCGACATGCCGCATCCCGACGACACGAGCAAGGCGCTGGACCGCGAGTTCGCGGTCCTGTGCTTCGGTTGGGACGGGACGGCCGTGGCCGACCGTCAGGCCGACGCCACGGCGGTGCGCAGCCGCGTGGAGCGCCTCTGCGCTCTGGGCGTCGACATCGCCATCCTGAGCGGCTCCAATGTCGCCACTGTCGATGGGCAGCTTCGCGCGCGCCCCGACGTGGAGGGCCGCCTCTTCCTGTTTCTCTCCTCCGGCTCCGAGGTCTACGTGGTAGGGCCCAACGGGCCGCGGCTGCTGGAGCGCCGCCGCGCCACGGAGGTGGAGGACGTGCAGCTCACCGCGGCCGCCGAGGCGCTGCGCGACAGGCTCGCCGGCGCCGGCCTCGACGTCGGGATCGTCAGCGACCGCCTGAACCGGCGGACGATCGACCTTGTCCCCGAATGGGCGGACCCTCCCAAGGCGCAGAGCGCCGCGCTGCAGGAGCGCGTGGGCGCGCGGCTGGCGCGCGCCGGCCTCGGCGGCGTCGGCGAGGTCGTCGAGCTGTCGCGCGCTCTCTCGCGCGAGGCGGGCTTCGCCCATCCCCGCATCACCAGCGACATCGGGCATGTCGATATCGGCCTCACCGACAAGAGCGACAGCATGCGCTCTGTGCTCAAGGCGCTGATCCACGACCGCGGGCGCCGCCCGCAGGACATGATCGTCCTCGGCGACGACTTCGGCCCCCTCGGCTCCAGCGAGGGCGGCGACTACCTCACGCTGATCCCCGAGCTACGCCGCTCCACGTTCGTCAGTGTCGGTGTGGAACCCAACGGGGCGCCGCCGCGGGTGTTGCACGTCGGCGGCGGCCCCGACGAGTTCCTGCGCATCCTCCACGACCAGCTTGCCTACCGCGAGAGCGTGGCGCACGCGAGCTTCCCCGCGCCGACCCGCGACCCGGCCTGGCGTTTTGAGGTCAAGGGCTTCGATCCGTTCCGCGAGCGCGAGGTCGAGACCTGGCTGACGGTGGCCAACGGGGAGAGCGGTACGCGCGGGGCGCTCGAAGAGGGCTCCGCCGTGTCCACGCCGGCCACCTTCGTGGCCGGCGTCTTCGGCGACGGCGCCGACGAGCCGAGCTTTCGGCAGCCGGTCCCCGCGCCCGACTGGACCGGCCTCCGCCTGCTGGCCTGGGGCAGCGTCGTCAATCTCTCCAACGGAGAGCTGCTCGATCACGAGCGCGTTCTCGACATGCGGCACGGCGTCGTTTACCGGTACTGGCGCCAGCGGCTGCGCAGCGGCCACACGCTGCGCGTGCGCACCGCGCGGTTCGCGTCTCTGGCCGACCGCCAGATCATGGCGGTCCGCGCAGAGGCGACGCCCGAGGATGCTCCCGGGCGCATCGTGTGGGCCGGCTCCCTGGGCGTGACCCACGCCGGCGGGCCGACCAAAGAGACCGTGTTCGAGAAGCTCGACGAGCCCGGTTTCATCGCCCGCACGAAGGGCCGCAACGGCGGCGGCCACGTGCTCGCGGTCACCACGCGCCCGGCGCCCGGCTCGCCCGTCGTGCGCCACATGGAACAGGCCCGCGACGTGATCGGCGGGCGCCTCGAGCCGGGCGACCCGGCCACTGTGGACCGACTGGCGGCGCTCGTCTCGGCGCGCACCAGGGTTCCATCGTCGGACGCGGCGCGCCGCGCCCTGGCGCGGGCGGAGGAGCTCGGCTTCGACGAGCTCCTCCGCCGTCATCGCGCGGCGTGGGACGCGCGCTGGCGCGACGCCGACCTGGTCATCGACGGCGACGCCGTCGACCAGGAGGCCCTGCGCTTCAGCATCTACCACATGATCAGCACCGCCCATCCCACCAAAGACACGGTGTCGGTGGGCGCCCGTGGTCTGGGCGGCATGTCGTACTTCCTACACGTCTTCTGGGACACGGAGATCTTCGTGCTCCCCTTCTTCATCTACTCGCACCCGCAGACGGCGCGCACGCTGCTGGCCTACCGCTACCGCAACCTCGACGGCGCCCGCGAGAAGGCGCGCCACATGGGGCACCGCGGCGCCCTGTACCCGTGGGAGTCGGCCGACAAGGGCGTGGAGACGACGCCGCCGTATGGCATCGGCCTTGACGGCGAGATAGTGCCCATCCTCAGCGGCCTCATGGAGCACCACATCTCGGCCGACGTCGCCTGGGGCGTGTGGGAGTACTGGAAGGCCACCGCGGACGACGCCTTCATGGCGTCCATGGGCGTGGAGATCCTGCTTGAGACGGCGCGCTTCTGGGCCTCGCGAGCGTCCCTCGGGGAAGACGGCAGGCACCACATCCGCCTGGTGGTGGGCCCCGACGAGTACCACGAGGGCGTGGACGACAACGCCTACACCAACGTGCTGGCGCGCTGGAACATCGGCAAGGCCATCGAAGCGCTGGGCTGGCTGGAACACATCGACTCCGGGTATGCCGACGAGCTGCGGCGCCGGCTCGACCTCAGCGACGCCGAGATAGAACAGTGGATGGGCGTCATGTGGAACCTCGAGGACGGCTTCGACCCCGCCACCAAGCTGTTCGAGCAGTTCGCGGGCTTCTATCAGATGGACGACGTGCCCATCGAGAAGCTCCGCCCTCGCCCGATGGCCGCCGACCTCATGCTCGGCCGCGAGGTCACGCTGCACGCCAAGGTGGTCAAGCAGGCCGACGTGGTGATGCTCTGCCACATCCTCTCCGACGAGTACGGCGACGACGTGGCGCGGGCCAACTACGACTACTACGAGCCGATCACCTGCCACGGCAGCTCCCTGAGCCCGGGCATCCACGCCGCCGTGGCGGCGCGGCTCGGCGACGTATCGACGGCCGTGGAGGACTTCAAGATGGCGGCCGCCATCGACCTCGCCGACAACATGGGCAACGCCGCCCGCGGCCTGCACATGGCCACCATGGGTGGCCTCTGGCAGGCCGCGGTGATGGGCTTCGCCGGCCTGCAGCGCCGCCACGAAGCGCTGCTCATCGATCCGCACCTGCCGCCCGCCTGGAAGAGGGTGTCGGCGCCGCTCTACTTCCGCGGCGCGCGGGCGCAGTTCGAGCTGCGGCGCCGCAAGGCCGGCGATGAGGTGGGCATAACCATAGAGCGCGCCGCGCTCCGGGTGATCCTCGACGGGGTGGAGCGCGAGCTTCGCCCCGGCAAGCACCGTCTGCGGCGCGCCGACGGGCAACCTTGGCAGGAGGTCACGCGATGACGCTTCTCATCGCCGTCGCCGATACAGTGGCCGACGGCGAGCTCGTGGTCAGCGCTCGCTGTCTGGCGAACGCCGCCGGCTGGGAGGCGCGTGCTGTGCACGTGCGCGAGGCCGGCGGCGCGGAGCTCGGCAGCGACGACGCAGGCCGCTTCGAGGTCGTGGATCTCGTCGGCGACGCCGTCGAAGAGATCGCGCGGCTGGTCGGGACGGCGGACGTCGATGCCATCGCTCTCGGCCTGCGGACGACTGACGCGCCTGGGATCGGGCATGTGACTCAGGCGCTGCTCGAGCGTCCCACGGCGCCGTTGCTGCTGGTGAGGCCGGGCATGCGCCCGCTCACCACCCTGCGGCGCCTCGTCGTCCCGCTCGAAGGCAGCCCGTCGGCGTCCGCCGCCATGCGTCACGCCGACGACGCCCTGTGCGCCCGCGGCCGCGAGATCGTGATGCTGCACGTGGTCACCAAGTCCACGCCGCGCGAACGCGGCAGCTTCCCGGCGCCGCGCATCGTGGACCAGGAGCACTACGAATGGTCCGCCTGGCAGGACGAGTTCTGCATGCGCTTCTCGCAGTGCCCCGAGGGCGGCCGCCACCGCGTCTGCCTGCGCGTCGGCGAGCCCGCGCCGACCATCGTCAAGGAAGCCGACTCAGTAGGCGCCGAGCTCATCGTGCTGTCGTGGAACGGCAGCTTCGCCGAGGGTCACGGCACCGTCGTGAAAGCGCTTCTCGAGACGGCGCCCTGCCCGCTGCTGATCGTCCCGGCTGGCTGAAAGGCCGGAGCGGCTGCGCCCGCCGGCCTGTGTTCGGGTTTCCTTCGTCGTCGATCAGCATCACCAGGATCTCAGGTCCCAGATGCATGAAGCTCTGAGGCCGCCGGCCCCCCAACCCGAGCGCGCCGAGCTCGAGCGGACGTCGGAGTGCCACTACGTCGCCAAGCCACCCACACGCCGGAGTGCACGCAGACGGGGTATCGCCGATCACAGATGGCGGCCTCCCCAGATGGGACACCTCGCCCAGCCGTCGGGGAACCCATGGGGGTTTGCGGGATCTCCGGATACTCGGCGAAGAGCGCGGTGAGCCGGCTTGGCCACTGACTCTGCGGGGCGACCTCGTCAAGGAGATACTTGAGGATGGTCAAGATGCCGAAAGGCCGGTTGTCCGACACCTCCACCGGGTCACGCCGGCGAGCATCCTTGTTGGGTATCTTCGGCCGAGGCCAAGTTCCCTGTTCCAGAGGCGCCGTGCTGGGCGCACGTGTTTCTCACGCCGTTCAGAGCGCGAAGCCACGACATGAGCACCTCACCCGATACCCCGAAGCGCCTCGCGATGCTCTGCTTGACCGACGTTGGGCTCCCTCGGAACAGGCTGAGCAGCATGCCGAACGTCATCGGCTCGGTGACCATCAGGCAAGGCGGACGATCATGCTCGGAGCCGTACTTCTCGCAGAAGTGCTCGATGACCGGCTCATGACTGCGACTACATTCCGTATCGAGCTTGTCGACGAAGTCCGCGTACGACTCGGCCGACAGATTCGGCAGGTTGGCCGCGTCACAGTAGCCGAAAGGACCTTGGGCGTGGGCAAGGGTGTAGACCAGCTCGGTGCGGACACAGATCTCCACGCGCTCGGTGGCGTCGAGCACGAGCAGCCGGAACTGACGGTCGAAGGTGTAGCGGCGCCAGACGGCCTCGAGCGTTGTCCCTTCGACAAGGGAGTCGTCCGACAGGCGAAAGGGATACCAGTAGCCGTTCAGGCGGTAGTAGCTGACGCTGCGCAGTCGAGCCGAGAGCTCATCGCGATCGGCCACAAGACCGCGTCCGAGAAGCCGGTCAGCCTGCTCGTCAACGGTGAGGGCGCGCTTCGCGTACTTCACGTGCCGACCCCGGACAAGAAAGACCCGCCAGAAGTGAGCATGCCGGGCAGAGGCTTGGCGGGTGTGCTGTGAACAGTGTCGGCCGATTGCTCGCGGATAGCAAGCATTCGCGCTCGCATGATGCAGTTGGCCATCCAGGTCGAGATGATGGGGTCCACCAACTCTCCTGGTCCGACGACAAGCAGGAGGGCGCTGGTTCGCGGGGACGCGCGGCGAGTCACGTCCAGGGCACGGCTGAGATGTCGTGGGTCGGTGCCCGGCCGACCTGTCAAGCCTACCACCGGCTTCGGACGGCAGGGGGTTCAGGCTTGAGCGGCCGTCGCTCCGGTAGACTGAGACCACTGTCATCCCCGATGCCGGACGGCGTCGCAGATGCCCACGCGAGCGAGAAGGAGTGTGTCCCGTGAAGGCTACGCCCGTCGTCAACACCTTCAACGAGTGGGACCCCCTCGAGGAGATCATCGTCGGCGTCGTCGAGGACGCGCTGATCCCGCCGTGGGAGACGATCACGCCGGCCGTGGTGCACGACAAGACGCAGTGGCCGTTCTTCAAGGCCGAAGGCGGCCGGCGCTGGCCGGCCGAGATGCTGAGGAAGGCCGAGGCCGACATCGAGGCCTTCGCCCACATCCTCGAGGCCGAGGGCGTCACCGTGCGCCGCCCCGAGCGCTTCGCCTGGGACCAGCCCATCGCAGCGCCCGGATGGTCCCTGCCCAGCTCGTGCTATGCGCTCATGCCGCGCGACGTGCTGCTGGTGATCGGCGACCAGATCATCGAGGCGCCGATGGGCTGGCGCAGCCGCTTCTTCGAGCACCATGCCTACAAGAGCCTGTGCAAGGAGTACTTTCGCGGCGGGGCGCGCTGGATCTCCGCCCCGCGCCCCGAGCTCTCGGACGCCTCATACGAGCCGGGCTTCGTGGCGATGGAAGAGGGCGAGCCGCAGCGCACCATCGTCACCGAGTACGAACCGCTCTTCGACGCGGCCGACGCCATCAAGTGCGGCCGCGACCTCTTCATCGCCCAGTCGAGCTGCTGCAACAGCTTCGGCATCGAGTGGCTGCGCCGTCACCTCGCCCCGGACTTCCGCGTCCACGAGGTCGAGGTCTACGACACGCACCCCATGCACATCGACGCCACCTTCTCCCCGCTGGCCCCCGGCAAGCTGCTCGTGCATCCCACGCGCTGCGCCAAGGTGCCGGATCTGTTCGAGAGCGCCGGCTGGGACATCCTCGTCTGCCCCGAGCCCGACATGCCGCTCACGCACCCCATGTACAACTGCTCGCGTTGGATCAGCATGAATGTGGTGATGCTCGACGAGGAGCGCGTGATCGTCTCGAAAGGCGAGGAGCGCCTGATCGCGGCCTTCAAGCAGTGGGGCTTCACGCCGATCGAGTGCCCGTTCTACGACTTCGAGACCATCGGCGGCGGCTTTCACTGCGCCAGCGTCGACGTCCGCCGGCGGGGCACGCTGCAGTCGTATCTGTAGAGGGCCGAGCGTGGCCTGCCCAGACGGCAGGCCCTATACTGCGCCCATGAACGTGACCGACGATCTCGCCGTCCTGCCCGAGAGCGCGAGGGTTCACCTCACGAACGTCGCCGAGAACCTGCAGCTGTTGGCCGACCTCGGCTACGGGCACGTCTCGCTGGTCGTCGCCGGCGGCGACGGCGCCCTCACCGTGGTCGACGAGGCACGGCCGAGCTCGGCGGTAACGCCGCACGTGTCCCCGCGCGTCGCGCAGACGCTCGAGCGCGCGGCGGAGCCCGAGGCTTACGAGGCGCTGACGAGCGGCCGTCCCGTCAAGGGCGACCGCCGCCGCAGCGCGCGCAGCATCAAGTACACGACGTCCGCGTACCCAATCGGTGACGGCGAGCCGTTCGCCGTCGTGGTGCGCGACTTGGCGCAGCAGGTCGCGGCCGCCCCCGGCAGGATGGAGATCGCGCAGATGGACTCCATCGAAGAGCTGCTGGAGACCTTGCGCGACGGCCCACTGGTGGACGTGGCCACGGGAGAGCCCTTTTCCACCACGCGCCACGCCGGCGACGGGGTCCTGCGCGTGCGTCCCACGGGCCGCATCACGTTCGCCTCGCCGAACGCCGTCAACACCATGCGGCTGGCCGGCGTCGAGGGCCGCGTGACCGGCATGCAGGCCTCGGCCCTGCCCGGCGGCGGCTTCGGCATCGCGCCGGTGCTCGGCGCGCAGGGGGCGATCCGCGTGGACGCCGAGGTGGCGGACCGCGTCCTCGGCTATCGCTCCATCGCCTTGCAGGCCGGCGCGCTGGTGCTGGTCGAGGACCTCACCGAGACGCGCCGTCGCGAGCTCGAGCTGCGCGTCAAGGAGACGACCATTCGTGAGGTGCACCACCGCGTGAAGAACAACCTCCAGACGATCGCCTCTCTGCTCCGTATCCAGGCGCGCGGCAGCAAGAACGAGGAGGTCAGGCGCGCGCTGGCCGAGGCCACCGAGCGAGTGATGTCCATGGCCGCCGTGCACGAGCTGCTGAGCGGATCGGCAGACGAGCGCGTGGAGTTCGCGGCGGCCGCCCGCACCGTGGTCGACCTCGTGCGCCGCGGCCTCGTGGGCGAGCGGCCGCGCATCACGGCCACGGTGAGCGGCGATATCGGCGCGCTCGGCGCGCAGGCGGCCACCTCGCTGGCGCTGGCCGTCGCCGAGCTCGTGCATAACGCCATCGAGCACGCCTTTGACCCGGACGCCGACGGCGCGGTGGCCGTGGAGCTGCGCCGTGAACCGGGGGAGCTCGTCGTGGTGGTGCGTGACGACGGTAAGGGTCTGCCGCCCGACTTCGACGTGGCGGGCTCCGGGCACCTCGGTCTGGCCATCGTGCGCACCGTGATCGAGGACGACCTGCGCGGCACCCTCACCTTCGCGAGCGACCACGGGACGACCGTGACCATCCGCGCGCCGCTTCGCGAGGAGGAGCCGTGACCGACGTCGGCAAACGGCCGCCCGCGGCGGAGTCCGGCGCTCAGGCCGCTGCCGCGGCGCGCGTGCTCATCGTGGAGGACGAGGCCATCATTCGCATGGATCTCCGCGAGATGCTTCAGGAGGAGGGCCACGACGTGGTCGGCGAGGCGCGCGACGGCGTGGAGGCCGTCGAGCTCGCGCGCCGGCTCCGTCCCGATGTCGTGTTCATGGACATCAAGATGCCGCGCATGAGCGGCCTGGAAGCGGCGGCCGTGATCGGCAACGAGCGCCTCGCGCCCGTCGTCATGGTCACGGCCTTCTCCCAGTCCGAGCAGATCGAGGAGGCGTGCCGCGCCCAGGCGATGGCCTACGTGGTGAAGCCCTTCTCGCGCGGCGACATCATCCCGGCGATGCACATCGCCATGTCCCGCTTCGCCGAGGCGCGCCTGCTCGAGGACGAGGTCACCGATCTCACGGAGCGCCTGGAGACCCGCAAGGCGGTCGATCGCGCCAAAGGGATCCTGATGGCCCGGGGCCTCAGCGAACCCGAGGCGTTCCAGCGGCTGCAGCGGCTGGCCATGGACAAGCGCAAGACGCTGCGCGAGATCGCTGCAGCCCTGATCATCGCCGAGGAGGCGCTGGAGTAGGCGGCCTGCCAGCGGCGGCGCGTTGCCGACACGGCCGCCCCGTGCTACTCTGTCTCGACCGGCACAATGGCGTGCCGCGCATCGAGGCAGAGCAACGACGCTCGCCCGGCCACTCAGGCTGCGGCGGGCTTTTCTCGTTGCTGGAACGGAACGACGAGGCAGGCAGGCGGCATGCAGGAGTTCGCGGTCTTCTGGGGATGCACCATCCCCGCGAGGTTCCCCTTCATCGAGAAGGCCACGCGCGTGGTGCTCGACGATCTGGGCGCGCGAGTGCACGAGCTCGAGGGCCACACCTGCTGCCCGGAGGGCACGCTCGTGAAAGCCAGCGCACCGCGGGCGTTCTACGCCGCCGCGGCCCGCAACCTGGCCTTGGTGGAGCGGGCCGGTCTCGACGTGGTCACGCCATGCAACGGCTGCTATTCGACCTTCAAAGAGGCGCAGAACCATCTGGCGACTCATCGGCGCGAGCGCGACGAGATCAATCGGCTGCTGAGCGCCGATGACCTGACGTATGAGGGCGACCTGCGCGTGTGGCATCTGGCCGAGTGGCTGGCGGACGACATCGGCGCAGGCCTCGTGGCAAGCCGCACCGTGAGGAGCCTCGGCGGCCTGCGCATCGCCGTGCACTACGGCTGCCACCTGCTGCGTCCGCAGCCGGCGGTGCGCTGGGACGATCCTATGGCGCCGACCAAGGTGGAGCGCCTCGTGGCCGCCATGGGCGCCACCGTCGTGGACTACCCGGCGAAGATGCAGTGCTGCGGCGGCGCCCTCGACCGCGTCGGCGAACGTCCGTCGGCGCTCGAGTTCGCGCGCCGCAAGTTGCTCGACCTCAAGGAGCACGATGTCGACGCCCTCGTCGTGGTGTGTCCGAGCTGCTTCCAGCAGTTCGACCTGAACCAGGCGGCGCTCAGGCGCGCCGGCGAGGACCTGCACGTGCCGGTGCTGTACCTGGCCGAGCTGATGGCGCTGGCCGGCGGCCACGCGCCGGACGAGCTCGGCCTCGGCATGCACCGCGTTGACGTGCAGCCGTTCCTCGACGCCTGGAGCGCCAGGCTCGACTACCGCGAGCAGCTGGCGGCGTCGTTTGACGTGGCGCTGCTGGACAAGTGCGACGACTGCCGCGCCTGCGCGGACGACTGCCCGGTGTGCAAGATCGACACCTCGTTCGCCCCCAACGAGCTGATCGCGGCGCTGCTCCGCGAGGGCTTCGACGGCGTGGTCGCCGACCCACAGGTGTGGAAGTGCCTCGAGTGCTACACGTGCCAGGAGCTGTGCCCCTCGGACATCGGCATGGCCGAGACCTTTCGCAAGCTCAAGGAGCTTGCCACAGCGTCGGGCGCCGCCCCGGACAGCGTCACGCAGGCCTACCGCATGTTCCTCGAGCAGGGCACGCTCGGCGCACCCAAGGAGACCGCCCGCCGCAGGCTCGGGCTCGATCCCCTCCCGGCCGGCGGCGGCGACGCCGTGGCGCGCCTGCTGGGCAGCGCCGCGCCCCATGGCGAGGTGGCCGGGCGATGAGCGACGCGTCGCCGCGCAGCGACTTCCTTCTCGAGCGCCTGACCACGGCGCGGCGGCGTTCGCCGGCGTCCTTCGGCGCCGGTCTGCGGCCGGCGTACCGCGAGGAGGCGTCGTTCAAGATCCCCGGCGGCTGCGGCCTCATGGGCATCTGCGACGAGTCCGGTGCGCTCATGACCGCCGACGTCGCCGTGCGCGCCATGGCCATCCAGCGGGACCGCGGCAACGGTCTCGGCGCCGGTTTCGCCGGCTATGGCATCTACCCCGAGTTCCCCGAGCACTTCTGCTTCCACCTGATGCTGCACGACGAGCGCGCTCGCGAGGAGGCGGAGGCGGCCCTCGAGCGCGCGTTCGTAATCGACCAGGCGGAGCCCATGGCGACGCGGCCCTTCGGCGCCTCCGTGGACGTGCCGCTCCTCTGGCGCTACTTCCTGCTGCCAGACCCTCACGCGCTCGAGACCCTGGAGATGGGACCGGAGGACCTGGTCGTCCACACCGTGATGCAGATCAACGCCCACATGGACGGCGCCTTCGTGGCCTCCTCGGGCCGCAACATGGGGGCCTTCAAGGGCGTCGCCTTCCCCGAGGAGATCGCCAACTTCTACCGCCTCGACGAATACGAGGCGCACACGTGGCTGGGGCACAACCGCTTCCCCACCAACACCCCCGGCTGGTGGGGCGGCGCGCATCCGTTCAACCTGCTCGACTGGTCTGTGGTGCACAACGGCGAGATCTCCAGCTACGGCATCAACAGCAGGTACCTGGAGCAGTTCGGCTACACGTGCTCGCTGGGGACCGACACCGAGGTGGTGGCCTACCTCTTCGACCTCATGCTGCGCAAGCACGGCCTGCCGCTCGAGCTGGCCTGCGAAGCGCTTGCCAGCCCGCTGTGGAGCGAGATCGACCGCCTGCCGCCGGAAGAGCGCGAGCTGAAGCGCTCGCTGCGCGCCGTGTACGGCCCGGCCATGCTCAACGGGCCGTTCGCCATCGTGCTCGGCTTCGACGGCGGCATGGTCGCACTGAACGACCGCATCAAGCTGCGCCCGCTGGTCGCGGCGCGCCAGGGTTCGCGTCTGATGGTGGCCTCGGAAGAGAGCTCCATCCACGAGGTGCTGGACGCGCCCGACGAAGTGTGGGCGCCGCGCGCCGGCGAACCGGTCATCGCGCGCGTCCAGGGCGCCTCACGAGTGGCGGGCTGACGGATGCCGACGAGCTTCGTCCAGGCCGAGTTCCGCGTCTGCATCGACGACGACCGCTGCCGGCGCTGCGGCCGCTGCGTGCAGCAGTGCGGCTGGGGCGTGTACTCCTTCGACGAACGCCCTCTGCCGGATGATGTCAAGTGCCGCGCCTGCCACCGTTGCGTGACGTTCTGCCCGGCGCACGCCATCACCATCGAGAAGAGCCCGCTGGCCTTTCGCGACAACGCCTCGTGGCAGATCGGCCTGCGCAAGTCCATCTGGCGGCAGGCCGAGACCGGCGGGGTGATGCTTACCGGCATGGGCAACGACAAGCCGTACTTCAGCGTGTTCGACCACCTCGTGCTGGACGCCTGCCAGGTCACCAACCCATCGATCGACCCATTGCGCGAGCCCATGGAGCTGCGCACCTATCTGGGCGCCAAGCCGGATGCGGTGCAGGTCGAGGCGGACGGCGCCGGCGGCTTCCGCCTCAAGCCCGGCGCCGGCCTGCGCAACAACGTCGAGCTCGAGGCGCCCATCATCTTCTCGCCGATGAGCTACGGCTCCGTGTCGCTCAACGTGCACCGCTCGTTGGCGCTGGCCGCGACACGCTGCGGCATCCTCATGAACACTGGCGAGGGCGGCCTGCACGAGGACCTCTTCCCGTACCAGGACCACGTCATCGTGCAGGTCGCCTCGGGCCGCTTCGGCGTGGACCCCGAGTACCTCAATCGCGGCGCCGCCGTGGAGATCAAGGTCGGGCAGGGAGCCAAGCCGGGCATCGGCGGGCATCTGCCCGGCGAGAAGATCGACGAGGATGTCTCCGTCACTCGCCGCATCCCCTGTGGCGCGGACGCCATCTCGCCGGCGCCGCACCACGACATCTATTCGATCGAAGACCTGCGCCAGCTCATCTTCGCGATCAAGGAAGCCACCGGCTACAAGCCGGTGGGCGTCAAGATCGCCGCCGTCCACAACGTTGCCGCGATCGCCTCCGGCATCGTGCACGCGGGCGCCGACTACGTGTACCTCGACGGCTTCCGCGGGGGCACGGGCGCGGCGCCGCAGGTGGTCCGCGATCACATCGGCATCCCGCTGGAGATCGCCATCGCCGTGGTGGACCAGCGGTTGCGCGACGAGGGCATCCGCAACCGTGCCTCGATCATCGCCGCCGGCTCCATCCGCTCGTCGGCCGACATGGCCAAGGCGATCGCTCTCGGGGCCGACGTGGTCGCCATCGGCACCGCCGCGCTCATCGCGCTTGGCTGCCACCTGTGCCAGGGCTGCCATACGGGCAGCTGCAGCTGGGGGCTGACCACCCAGAAGGCAGAGCTCACCCGCCGCCTGGACCCCGAGTGGGGCGCCGAGCGCCTGAGCAACCTCGTGCGCGCCTGGAGCCACGAGCTCAAGGAGATCCTCGGCGCTCTCGGCGTCAACGCCATCGAGTCCCTGCGCGGCAGCCGCGAGCGGCTCCGCGGCGTCGGCTTGGACGCGCAGACCTGCAAGATCATTGGCGTGAAGCCGGCCGGCCTGTGAGCGGCGGGGAGCGATGAGCGCGCCCCTGTTCTTCGGCGGGCGCGTGGTCGGCCACACGCGGGCGGCTCCGCCAGTGGTCCGCAGCGGCGACAGGGCGACCATCGACTGCCAAAGCACGTACTACACCCACGTCAACGACGCCGTGCGGCAGGCCTTCGCCGAGGGCGTCCAGACGGTCTGCCTCGACAACGTCAACGGCCAGCGCTACATCGGCACGGGGCTCGCCGGTGCTGACCGGCGCATCGAGGTGCACGGCACCCCCGGCCAGGCCCTTGGCATGTTCATGGACGGGCCCACCATCGAGGTCTTCGGCAACGCCCAGGACGGCGTGGGCAACACCATGAACGGCGGCACCATCATCGTCCACGGCAGCGCCGGCGACGTGCTCGGCTACGGGATGCGCTGCGGGTGCGTCTACATCGAGGGCGACGTGGGATACCGCGTGGGCATCCACATGAAGGCGTACAAGGACCTGCGCCCTGTGCTCGTGTGCGGGGGCAAGGCCCGCGACTTCTTCGGAGAGTACATGGCCGGCGGCCTGCTCGTGCTGCTGGGCATGGACTCGCGGCTGCCGGGCCCCGTGGTCGGCGGCCATCTCGCAACTGGGATGCACGGCGGCGAGCTCTACGTGCGCGGCGAGATCGAGCCGTGGCGCTGCGGCAAGGACGTCGCCGTGTTCCCCGCGACCGCAGAGGAGATGGAGGCGCTGGGCGGCGTGCTCGCAGACTGCTGCGCCGCCCTCGCCAAGAATCTGGACGAGGTGCTCGCCGCACCCTTCGTGCGCGTCAGGCCGGCCAGCCTGCGGCCGTACAGCGAGCTCTACACGTCGCTCTAGGCCAGTCTCCCAGGGGTGCCTTATCCTTGTAATTCTGCTTTCTCATGGCATGATTGCAAGGACATGACCGATACCACGTACATTCCGCGGACCTTGGAGGCGACTCTCCTCCGCGCTCTCGAGCAGTTCCCCGCGGTCATGCTCACCGGACCGCGGCAGGCGGGCAAGACGACGCTTCTGCGGCATGCCCTCGCGAGCACGCACCGGTATGTTTCGCTCGATACGCCGGAGATGCGAGAAGCCGCGGTCACCGATCCGCGCGGCTTCCTCGCCGCCTTCGCGCCGCCGGTGATCCTGGATGAGGTCCAGAACGCGCCGGCGCTGCTCTCCTACGTCAAGGAACGCATCGACGCGGACCGCGGCGCGCGCGGCCAGTGGGTGCTCAGCGGCTCGCAGAACATCCTGCTCGCGGCCGGCGTGACGGAGTCGCTCGCCGGCCGTGTCGCCCTGCTTCGGCTGCTGCCCCTGTCGCGGCGCGAGCTGGCCCGAGACCCGGATCGGCCGCTGCCGTGGGAGCTTCCGCAGCGGCCGGAGGCTGAGGCTGTTCCCTCGGCATCAGCCGTCGACTACTGGCCGACCTTCGTCCGCGGCCTCTTCCCCCAGCTCGTCGCCGAGCCCGGACTCGATGCGGCCCTGTGGCACGACAGCTACCTTGGGACCTACCTGGAGCGTGACGTGCGCAGCATGGCCCAGGTCGGCGACCTCCTGCAGTTCCAGTTGTTCGTCCGCGCCGTCGCGGCATGCTCGGGCCAGCTCCTCAACCTCAGTGGTCTCGCGGGCGAGCTCGGCATCGCTGCGAACACGGCCAAGCGCTGGCTCTCCGTCCTCGAGGCGAGCTACCAGGTGTTCACCCTGCGCCCCTACTTCGCCAACCTGAACAAGCGCCTGGTCAAGACTCCCAAGGTCTACTTCACCGACACAGGCACGCTCTGTCACCTTGTGGGCTTGCGCGACGCTTCGCACGCCGCCGCCGGTCCCATGGCCGGTGCGATCCTGGAGACCGCGGTGATCGGCGAGCTGCTCAAGGCTGCCCTGCATCGTGGTGAGACCTCCCGGCTGCACTTCTGGCGCACCGCGACCGGCGTGGAAGTCGATGTGCTCGCGCAGCAGTGGAAGTCGATGTGCTCGCGCAGCAGTGGAAGTCCGGTGCCGAGCGGCTGGTCCCGTTGGAGGTCAAGACGTCCGCCACTGCCACCGCGCGGATGGCGCGCGGCATCCGCGGCCTGCGGGCCGACCTGGGCGGCATGGTCGCTCCCGGCTACGTGGTGTATCTGGGAGATCGCCGGCTGCCGCTGGGCGACGAGGTCATGTCGTTGCCGCTCAGCGAGCTGTAGCGCCGCGCCGGGCGGCGCGTCGAGCGCCGGGTCGCCGTTGTCGCCCGCCCGGCTCCGAGCCGTCACGCACAGCGCCAGAGGCGCCTCCTCCTTCCCATCGCCGCCGGGCCGGTGGCGCTGGGCAGCGCTTCTTGGACGTCTATCGCGTCAACGGCGCGACATGTTTGGCGGGGTGTGGCCCGGGGCATTCCCGGGCCACGACTTGGCCGCAGGGAACTGAACGGACCCATGGCTCAGAGGCGTTGGCATGTGCGAGTGACGAGACGCTCCCCTCTTTCGGAGCCTGCTTCGATAGCCACCGGGCGGTCATGCTCCTGGTCAATTCGGAGACCGGAGTCATCGTCTACGCCAATCCTGCCGCTTGCGCTTGGTGTGGTTGGAGTCACGATGATCTGCTGGGCATGCGCATCGACCAGATCGATACGCGCGACGCAGGAGATCCGCGCGGGGATGGCGGCGGCCCACGAGCACAGGCGCGATTTCTTCGCTGCAGAGCACCGCTTGGCCGACGGCACGATCCGCGACGCAGAGGTGTACTGCGCGCCGATCGAGATCGGCAGCCGGACGCTGCTTCATTCAGTGGTCCACGATGTCTCCACGCGCCGGTTGGCCGAGGATGCGCTGCGCGAGAGCGAGGAGCACTTCCGCGTCCTCTACGAGCTTTCTCCGATCGCCGTCGAGACCTACGACCACGAAGGACGGCTCATGGGCGTAGATCCGGCCTGTCTCGAGCTCTTCGGCATCAGCGACGACCTGGATCTGCCGGGCTTCGATCTCTTTGCGGACCCCAATCTGCCGGCTGAGCACAAGGAGCGGCTGAGACACTGTGGCATCGTCCACTCTGCATGGGTGATGGGGGGCGCCTCCAGACCGATGACCGAATCGCGTCGCCACTGTAGGGGTGAGCGCCTCTGGAGCGCTGGTGACCCTGAGGACGCGAGATGACGAAGAACCTGCTGCATTTCAGAACGGACCGGACACTGCCGATAGGTCTGTGTGGAGACCGACCAGAGCGCAGGCTCGGGGGGATGATCGTGCCAGAGCATGCTGACGCCGCAGTCGCATTGCGTCGCCGCTCGTGGGCGCTCAGGCGGGGTGACGAATCAAGGTGCACATCCTCATCCCGACCCTTCGCGCACGCGGTCTCGCAAGCGGCGCGCCGGGAATCCGAAGGACGCCGCCATCCCTGAGGTCCTGCTCATCGTGCCACCATTCGCGGATGCGAGCGCTCCAATGCTGGGTGCGGAGTTGCTCGCTGCCGCCTGCCGCGGTCGCGGCGTGAGCTGTGACGTGCTGTACGCCAACCTGACTTTCGCCGCGCTAGTCGGCGAGCAGACGCACGAGCGCGTCGCGATTCCGAGGATCTCGCGACCCGTGGGCGAGATGGTCTTTGCCCCCGAGGTATTCGCCGGGCTGCCGGACCCGGTGGAGTACCTTCTCACCGCCGAGGATGCAGGACCTCTCCACATGCAGTGTGATCACAGCGAGGAGGTGCGCTGCTACGAGGCCTGCCGGGCCGAGGCCGCCGACTTCGTCGAGGAGACGGCGGCGGCCATTCTCGGCCTCGAGCCCCGCCTCGTCGGCTTCAGCGCCGTGTGCCAACAGACCCTGGCCTCACTGGCCGTCGCCAAGGCCATCAAGGCGCGAGCGTCCGAGGTCCTCACAGTGCTGGGTGGCCCGGCCGCGAGCCTGCCCATGGGGCTGGCCCTCGCGGACGTGGCTCCGATGCTCGACAGCGTCGTGGCCGGAGAAGCCGATCTCTTCTTCGCAGAGCTGTGCGTGGCCTACCTGCGGGAGGGCATACGTCCGCCGCGCATGGTCGACTGCGGCCATATGCATGACCTCGACGAGGCGCCCCGGCCCGACTACTCCGCCTACTTCGCGCAACTTGCGGTTCTGCAGGCGGCCGGCAGCCTGCCGCTGCGGTACCCCCGGCACCTCCTGTTCGAGTCCTCGCGGGGGTGCTGGTGGGCGGAGAAGACCAAGTGCCGCTTCTGCGGGCTGATAGGCTGCCGCTACCGTCGCAAGAGCGAGTCCCGGCTCCTCTCCGAGCTGCGCGGCCTGCACCAGCGTCACGCCGGGGTCCCTCTGCTCGCGGTGGACTGCATCATGCCCCGGGAGATGGTGCGCGACGTCCTTCCGCAGCTGATCGCGGACGGAATCAGGACCCATCTCAAATACGAGATCAAGGCGGACGTCAGCCCTCAGGAGCTGCGGACTCTGCGGGAGAGCGGATGTACCTGGGTCCAGCCGGGCATCGAGTCCCTGTGCCCGAGCATCCTGAGGGCCTTCCGCAAGGGCGTGCGAGCCACACAGGGTATCCGCCTGCTGCGCGAGTGTCGCTCGCTGGGTATCGCGGCCTCGTGGAACTTCCTCTACGGGGTGCCTGGGGACGAACTGCAGGACTACCGGGACGTGCTTCGCCTGCTGCCGACGCTCACCCATCTGCACGCGCCCGTGAGCTACAGCAGCATCGCGCTGATGCGGGCGAGCCCCTACCATGACGAGCTCGAACGATACGGCTTTCGCGACGTGCGGCCGCTCGGCGCCTACCGCTACCTCTACCCGCCCGAGGCGAGAATGGCGGACATCGGTACGGACTACGACGCCGACTGGCCGACGGCCCTCGATGAGGATCCCGGACTCGCCGAAGAGCTGCGACAGGCGCTCGAAGCGTGGACGGACCTCTGGCGCGAGCGCCAGCGACGACCGCATCTCATGGCCGTGCCGCTGCCCGGGGGCCGCGTCTTGGTGCAGGACACGCGCCCTTGCGCAAAGCAGGGTGTCTTCCTCGGTGACGCAGGGCACGCCGAGGCTCTCGCCTTTTTCGACGAGCCTCGCACGCGGAGCGCGGCCGGGGCGGTGCCGGCCGCGATCCTCGCAGGTCTGCTGGAGCGCGACTTCGTTGTCGACTGGGACGGACGGTACCTGTCTCTGGTCACGCGCGGCGCAGCGGAACGCGTCTCGCCCGCCGCTCATCGCACGGACTGAAGGAGGGACCCAGGGCCAGACAGACGCATCTTGGCACGCCACACCCGCAACAGAGGAGACACAGGATGGGTAAGGACGAAGCGCTCGAGTTCCTCAAGCACATGTCGTCGGACCCCGCCACCGCACAGAAGGTGGTCGAGGAGTACAAGAAGATGCTTCAGGACCTGGCCCGCGAGAAGGGCTTCGAGTTCAGCGACGCTGAGCTCGTGGAGGCGGCGCAGGCGCTCAAGGACGCGAACGCCGGCCAGGTCTCCGACGCGGCCATCGCGATGGTGGTCGGCGGCGGGGAGGCGTTCTGCATGCCGATGAACCCTCCCCCGAAGCCCCAGGACGGCTCGGCCGTTTGAGAGAGCCTCCAGTGATGGCAGCGCACTGACCTGCGAGCGGCGCCCCTGCACCTCGAAAGAGGACGCAGGGACGCCTTGCCCGCAGGGTCCCGGAAGGAGAACAGCGACTGCCTCGCGACAAAGGCCCGCGGCATCCGCGGCTTGCGGTCCGACCTGGGCGGCATGGTCGCTCCCGGCTACGTGGTGTATCTGGGAGATCGCCGGCTGCCGCTGGGCGACGAGGTCATGTCGTTACCGCTCAGCGAGCTGTAGCGCCGCGCCGGGCGCTCTGCCGTCCGGCCGAGATGCGCACGGCCGGCCGCTTGCCGAAGATCAGCACCAGCACGACGCCGATCAGGATGCTCACGACGGCCACCCATTGCGGCTGCGTGAGCCCGGCGAACCAGACGGGGTTGCGGCGCAGGAACTCGATACCGAAACGCTCTACGGCCGACAGGATCAGGAACCAGCCGAAGGCCCACCAGCCAGACTTGTCGTAGCGCGTGGCCAGGCGCCACAGGATCCAGACGACGAACCCCATGATGATGATCTCGTAGATGGGCGTGGGCTGGACGCGCACGCCGGGAGGCGTCGGGACCGTGCCCTGCGGGTAGCCCATCGCCCACGGGAGCCCCGACGGCTTGCCGTAGTCGCCGTCGCCGGCGAGCTGGCAGCCGATGCGCCCGATCGCGTACCCCATGGCGACCGCCGGCGCCATGGCGTTGGCCACGATGTCGAGGGGGATGCGGCGGATCAGCGACCAGGTGACCACACCCAGGAAGCCGCCGATGAGGCCGCCGTACCACGTGAAGCCGATGCCGCCGAAGGCGACGCCCCAGAAGTCGGCCTTGATCGCCGCCCAGCTCTCGATGAGGTAGTAGACGCGCGCCCCGACGAAGCCGCCGACGCCGGCGGCCACGACGAGCTCGTAGGCGAAGTCGGCGGCCACGCCGCGGCGCTTGATGAGCGGCCGCACGATGGTGAGGCCGGGCACGATGAGCGCCAGCGCGGCCATGAGGCCGAAGCTGTAGAGCTTGTAGTCGCCGATCTGGAAGAGGATGGGCCGCATCAGCGCCTGACGTGAACGTAGCCGCGGTTGCCGGCGATCTTCACCGAGGTGCCGAGCGCGGCGGAGAGGTTCTTGACGCGCCGCAGAATGCTGAGGCCTGTGGAGCCGGCGGCCACGGTCGGCACGCCCGAGCCGCTGATCTGCACGGGGATGAGCATCGCGTCGATGGCGTGGGGCGTTACCTTGGCTTTCACGAGCACCGTCTGGGCGGTCTCGCCGGCGAAGCCGCCGAACACGAGGTTGCCAAGGCTGTAGCAGATGAGCCCGCCGTGGTACGCCTGCACGCCGTCAAGCAGGTGCGGGTGATGGGCGAAGACGATGTCGGCGCCGGCGTCGATGGCCGCCTTGCCCTCGCTCAGCTCGAGGTAGCTCGGGGCACGCTTGTACTCGAGGTTCCAGTGCCAGCCCACGAACACGTAGTCGGTCTTCTTCGCGGCGGCGCGGATGTTCGCCTTGACCGCGTTGAGGTCGGCGCGGCCGGGGGACGTGCCGGGGCTGCCCGACGTGGCGGGGTAACCGAGCGGCAGCACGTCGCTGAAGCCGAGGAAGGCCGTCTTGGCGCCGTCCCTGGTCTTGAGCACGGCGCCGGTTTGCGCTGCCTTGAGATTCCTGCCGGCGCCGACCACGGTGATGCCGGCCTTCATGCAGAAGTTGAAGCTGTCCAGAAGGCCGCTGTCGCCCATGTCGCCGGCGTGATTGTTGGCCATGGTCACCACATTGATGCCGCTCTTGGCCATCGCAGGGGCCAGCGCCGGGTTGCCCTTGATGACGACGTCCTTCCAGGCCTGCGGGTCGCCGTTGTAGGTGAGCGGCGACTCGAGATTCACGAAGCCGAAGTCGCTCGCCTTGAAGAACGGGGCGATGCCGCGGAAGAGACCGCTGCCCATTCTGCCGACGACGGCGCTCACGCCGAATCCGCCGATCACGTCGCCGCCGCCGGTGACGGTGACGGCCGACGGCCCCGCCGGGGTGGTTGGCGTCGACGAGGGCGTCGGTGTGGGTGAGGGGGTGGCGGTTGCGGTCAGCTGGGCCGCCGCCGTCGGCTGCGGGGCCGCCGTGCTCGCCGTGGCGCTGGTGCCGCCACCGAACGGGCGCAGGGTCGCGACGACGTCCACCGCGACGAGGGCGGCGAACACCACGAGTACGATGGCGACGAGAAGGAGCCCGTAGCGCCGCGCGCGGCGTCCGCGGCGCGGCGGGCGGCCGCCGCTCGAAGGCGGGGGCGCCGGTGGGCGCGGCGGAGGCGTAGCCTCAGCCGCCGCGCCGGCCTCGCTGCGGTACACCGAATAGGGCTTGCGTGCATGGGGTGCGGGATCCATGTGCCGCAAGGGTACACGTGCGCCGGGGTCAGGCCAACTGCCGGGCGCACGCCGCTCGCGCGGGCGCTCCGCCGGCAGCACGGCGTTCGTCAAAGGCTCACGCGGGCACTCACTGCCCGGCGGGCGCCCCCTCGGCCTCGCCGCGGCCACCCGCAAGCCGCGTACAATAGGGGCATGGACCCCTCTCGCCGCAGCGTGCGCCCCTGGCTGATGCTCTTCGTCGTGGCCGGCGCTATCTTCGTCCTCGCCGGCTTCGTCTTCTTCCTGCCGCTGGCCTTCGACGAGCCTCAGGTGACGCTGCCGCCGGTCGCCCGGGCGGCCACGCCCGAGGAGGCGCGGGTGGCGCTGGGCCGTGCGGCTGAGGCGCTTCGCGCCGGCGACCGCGCCGCGTACCGCGCCGCTCTGCCCGCCTCCGGCCGCGCCGCGCGCCAGTCGCTGGGCGAGCTCTTCCGGCATCTGTCGCCGCTGCCGTGGACCGATTTCACGCTGCTCGGCACGCCGGTGCCCGGCGCGCCCGGCCGCTTCGATGTCCGCGCCGTCGGGCAACTGGGCAGCACGGGCCCGCGCGATCGCGTCGGCGGCGAGCGCATCCTCGACCTGCAGATGCTCGGCTCTCGCGTCGTCGCGACCGGCGACTCGACGCCGTCGGCGGTCAAGCGGCAGTACCTGATGGCGTTCCACGACCCTGTGGCCGTGAGCCGCAACGGGCTCCTCGTGCTCGCCGACCGGCGCGCGAAAGACAGGGCGGAGGCGCTGGCCGACGCCGGCGCCACCGCGCGGACGCGGCTCGCGCTGCTCGGCGTCGAGCCCGACGCCTCCGTGCTCGTCTCTGTGTACTCGTCCCTGGAGGACCTGAAGGCGTCGCTGGGCGGTGGTCCGGACGAAGACAGGATCAGGTTCTTCTCCCATGCGGGGCCACGGGTGACGCCGCGGGCCTGGCGCATCCGCGACATCGGGGTGCTCGGCCCCTCGCTCGACGGCGCCGGCGCGTGGATGCCGCTGATGCTCTCCCACGAGATGACGCACGCCTACACTGGGCAGTGGTTCGCGAAGACCGCGCACGCCCCCACGTTTCTGCTCGAAGGGCTTGCCACGGCGGTCGAGGGAGGGCGCGACTGGGCGCCGCTGCGCGAGGAGGTCGCCACCGGCAACCAGCTTTGGCCGCTGCTTGACGCCATCGGCGCCGGGGACCTCTGGATGGGCAACTCGACGGAGCAGGTCCGACTCGCGTATCTCGAGGCCGGCTCAGTGGTGCTCTACGTCCTCGACCACTGGGGGCTCGCCAGGCTCCGCCCGTTCGTCACCGCGGTCGCCGACTCCGATCTCAGCGAGCAAGGCATCGACAAAGCGACCCGTGAGACGCTGGGCGTGAGCTGGGACGGCTTCTACGCGGGCTGGAAGGACTACGTCCTCGCGCTGCCGTGAGCCGCGAGGGCCTGCGGCCGCGCGGCCGTAAGGTTGCGCTCTGCCCGTTCTGGGGGTACACAGTAGAGAGAAGCAACCTCCGGAAGGGGATCCCCATGCGTTCCAAGCTCGCCATCTACATCGCCATCGGTCTGCTGGCGGCCGTGGCGCTGGTCGCCGGCGTCGTCGCCGTGGCAGGCGCCGGCTCATCGACCTCTCTGCCCGCCATCTCCGCCGCGGAGCTCATGGCCAGGATGGCCGAGTCTCAGGGCCAGGTGCAGGCGGTCAGCGGCGACATCTCGTGGAAGAACGACCTGTTCGGCGACCTGAGCGGCGCCGCTCAGATGGGGCAGATGCCCGCGCAGTCGCCGCTCACCAGCAACGGCTCCGGCCGCATCTGGGTCAGCGACGCCGGCATGCGCGTCGAGTCGCAGGGCAGCGGCGGCGACCAGGTGGCCGGCGCGAGCAAGGCCACGCGCACCGCCTGGACCTACGATTACGCCACCAACACCGTGCGCCGCTGGGTGATGACCGGCGACGCGCCGGCGGACGAGCCCATGCCGTCGCCTTCGGCGTCCATGATGACGCCGGCGGCCATCGGCGTGTACCTGCAGCAGCTGGCGCCCTACGCGACGGTCGATGTCGCCGGCCAAGGCGCCGTCGCCGGCCGCGAGGTGTACCTGCTGCGCATGACCCCGGTCGCCGACGACACGGCCCTCGGCGCCGTGCAGGCGTCCATCGACGGCGAAACGATGACGCCGCTGCGCCTCGAGGTGTTCGCGAAGAGCGGCGGCGCGGCCGTGCTGCAGTTCGGCTTCGACAGCGTGTCGTACGACCCCATCGATGCCGCGCTGTTCGACTTCACTCCGCCGGCCGGCGCCAAGGTGACGACCAAGCAGATCGACCCGTCGCAGATGAAGGGCGAGGCGGGCGCCAAGGCGCAGGCCGGCGCGCACGCCGACGGCACACCGAGCGAGGCGGACAAGGCCGCGCACCAGGAGATCGCGCGTCGCGCCCTGCTCACCCTTGACCAGGCGCAGAGCCTGGTCGACTACCAGATCGCTGCGGCGCGCGACTACACTTCGCGGCCGTTCCGCTGGGCCTACGTCTTCGACAACGGCATGCCCATGACGGCGCTCGGCAACCCCGTCTTCGAGATGGCGGGCATGAGCGGCGGCTCGGGTGACGGTGCTCCGCCCGACACGGGCCCCGCCTCGGTGCTCCTCTACGGCGAAGGCTTCGGCGCCATCGCCCTGGCGCAGACCAGGACGACGCCGGAGCTCGAGAAGCAGCTCAAGGAGCTGCCGGCCCTGGTCGACACGACCACCGTCAACGGCGCCCCGGTCCGCTCCATGACCACGCCGCTGGGCGGCGTGTACATCTGGCAGCAGGGCGACACGACGCTCATGGCCGGGGGCATGGCGCCCAAGGCCGACCTCGAGGCCTTTGTGACCTCCGTACGTTGACGTGGACGATGGAGTGACGCCAGCCGTCGCGGAAGCGCAGACGCCGAGTCAACCAGAGGGGACGCGGCCCGAGCAGCCAAGCTGCGGAGGCCGCGTCCCCATCCTGACCACGCACGCGCTCACCAAGCAGTTCGGCAGCATCCGCGCCGTCGATGGCCTCGACATCGAGGTCTGCCGCGGCGACATCTTCGGCTTCCTCGGCCCCAACGGCGCCGGCAAGACGACGGTGATCCGCTTGGCGCTGGGCCTCATCCACCCCACCAGTGGGTACGCCGAGGTGTGCGGCCATCGCGTGCCCGGCGAGCTGCAGAGCGCCCTGCGCCACGTGGGCGGCTTTGTCGATGATCCCACCTTCTATCCGCTCATGAGCGCGCGGCGGAACCTGCGCCTCCTGGGCAGCATGACCGGCCCCGTCAGCGAGGAGCGCATCGACGAGGTCCTCGAGATCGTCGGCCTGAGCGAGCGCGCCGACTCCCGCGTGGGCGGCTTCAGCCACGGCATGAAGCAGCGCCTCGGCATCGCCCAGGCGCTGCTGCACTCGCCCGAGCTCATCGTGCTGGACGAGCCGACCAGCGGCCTCGACCCGCGCGGCATGAAGGACGTGCGCGAGCTCATCCGCGAGCTGGGCGCGGCCGGCACGACCGTGTTTCTGAGCTCGCACCTGCTGCACGAAGTGGAGCAGGTGTGTACGCGCGCCGTGATCATCAACCGCGGTAAGGTCGTCGTGCAGGGCCCGGTGTCGGAGCTGCGCCCCCAGAGCGACGCGGTGAAGGTGCTCACCGGCGATCAGGGCAAGGCGGCCGACACGCTGCGCGCGCAGTTCGGCGCCGGCAGCGTGCTCGAAGACGAGGGCTTCCTGATCGTGCAGGCCGGCGAAGACGCGGTGCCCGAGATGGTGCGCCGGCTGGTCGCGGACGGCGTCGCCGTCCGCGCCGTCGTGCCGGCGCCCGAGCAGGGCCTCGAGGACTTCTTCCTCGAGCTCACGGGGACCGACGGTGACAGGCCGGCGCCGAAGAAGCGGCGCGCCGGCCTCGCCCGCCTGCTGCCCGGAGGCCGGCGATGAGGGCCGCGACGCGCTGCGCCGCGCGGCCCGCCGCCGGAGCCCGGCGATGAGCCCCGCGGTCTGCGCCTGCCCGCCCGCGAAGCCGCCGGACAAGGACGGTCCGGCGGCCCCGCCCAAGGCCGGCGGTCCCGCCCACGGCAGCACCGGCCCCCGCATGCGCGGCCACGCCTGGGGTCCGCTGCGCCGCGAGTGGATCAAGCTCCTGTACCAGCGCCGCAGCTATCTCATCTGGGGCGGCGCCGTCGTGATCCCGTTTCTCATCGCCCTCGCGTTCTACCTCGCCAAGTCCGACCCGCACGGCGGCGAGGGCCCCCTGTTCTTTCAGCAGGTCACCGGCAACGGCATGTTCGTCGCCTTGGCCGCGCTCTCCGCGCTGCTGCCGTTTCTGCTGCCCATGGCCGCCGCCATGGTCGCCGGCTACATGATCGCCGGCGAGGCCGAGCTGGGGACGCTGCGCATCGTCCTCCTGCGGCCTGTCAGGCGCGGCTCGGTGCTCCTCGCCAAGTGGACCATGGCGATCGTCTATCTGGCTGTGGGCTTCGCTCTCATGCTTGCCGGGGGCCTGCTCTTCGGCGGGATCTTCTTCGGCCTGCACCCCATGATCACGATGTCGGGCACCACGGTGAGCGTGTGGCACGGCCTCGGCCTCATCGTGCTCTGCTGCCTGTACGGCCTCGCGGCCATGGCGTGCATCGTGTCGCTGGCGCTGCTGTTCAGCGCCATCACCGACTCGAGCCTGACGGCGCTGATCGCCACCATCGTCATCTACATCGTCGTCCAGGTGCTGATCGCCTTCAGCTACTTCGACTGGCTGCGGCCGTGGGTGTTCCCCAACTACTTCCTCGAATACGTGAGCTTTTTCCGCGACCCGATCTACTGGACGCCTATCCTCAAGGGCCTGGCGTCGTTCGGCGCCTGGAGCTTCGGGCTGACGTTCGTCGCCTACCTGCTGTTCCGGCGCAAAGACGTGCTGTCGTAGGTTGGCACCGCGACGGGGCGTGGGCCCTCCGTCAACCAGGAGGATGACGGTGAGCGAGACGATTCCCGCGACTATGCGAGCCATGCAGCTGGCGGCGCCGGCGCCCGCGGCCGAGGCGCCGCTCCGGCTCGTCGAGCTGCCGGCGCCGCGGCCGGAGGCAGGCCAGGTGCTGCTCCGCGTGCTGGCCTGCGGCGTCTGCCGCACCGACCTGCACATCCTTGAGGGCGAGCTGCCGCCGCACCGCTCGCCCGTCGTCCCCGGGCATCAGATCGTCGGCGAGGTGGTGGCGCTCGGCGCCGGCGCGGAGCTGGTCGCGCCGGGCGGCGAGCCGGGCGCGCCGCCGCTCGCCGTCGGCGAGCGCGTCGGCGTGCCGTGGCTGCACCAGACCGATGAGACCTGCCGCTTCTGCCGGCGCGGCGACGAGAACCTCTGCGAGCACGCGCTGTTCACCGGGTGGGACGTGGACGGCGGCTTCGCCGAGTACACGGTGGCGCCGGCCGGGTTCGTCTACCGTCTGCCGGCCGGCATGACCGCCTTGGCCGCGGCGCCGCTGCTCTGCGCCGGCATCATCGGGTATCGCTGCCTGCGCCTGACCGGCGTCGTGGGCGAGGGCGCCGGGCTGCCTTCGGCCGCCGGCCCGGCCGGGCCGGCTACGCCCGCCTGCGGCGCGTTCGCCCCGGCGGACGACCGCCCGCGCCGCCTCGCCATCTACGGCTTCGGCTCGGCCGCCTCCCTCTGCACCCAGGTCGCCATCTGGCGCGGGTGGGAAGTGTACGGCATCGCCCGCGACGAGGAGCACCGCGCCATGGCTCTGGAGGTCGGCGCCGTCTGGGCCGGCGAATCGAGCGATGACTCCGGCGTGCTCTACGACGCGGCCATCGTCTTCGCCCCCGCCGGCGAGCTGGCCGTCGATGCCCTGCGCCGCCTCGACAAGGGCGGCATCGTCGCGCTGGGCGGGATCTACTCTTCGCCCATCCCGCCCATCGAGTACCCGTGGATCTACCACGAGCGCGTGATTCGCAGCGTCGCCAACTCCACGCGTCAGGACGCCCGCGAGCTGCTGCGCGACGCGGCCCTCGTCCCCGTTGTGAGCCGCGTGCAGGAGTACGACCTCGAGCAGGCCAACGAGGCGCTGCTCGATCTCAAGGAAGACCGCGTTCGCGGGTCGGCGGTGCTGAAGGTCGCGGCGGTCTGACCTGCGCACTTCGGAATCTGCCGGGCCCGTCTGTCGCGCCCTGGTCGGCTGCGCGGGAATCAACACCAGCGGCGCGTGGTCAGCGTGTCGGTCGGCGGCGTATGATTGCGATGGCAGCGGGATGACTGAGAGGTGAACTGCTGTGACTATCGATGAGCTCAAGCGTGAGGCCCTGCGGCTGGATCCTTCCACGAGGGCGAATCTGGCTCGTGAGCTCCTGGTCAGTCTCGACGATCTCTCTGAGCCGGAGGTCGAGCGGCTGTGGCTCGAAGAGGCCGTCCGCCGTGACGAGGAGATGGCGTCGGGCAAGGTGAAGCCCATCCCGATGGACGAGGTCTTCGCAGAGTTGCGAGCCGCTCGAGGGTGAGCGGCCAGCCAGGATTCCATCCCGACGCTCGGCGTGAGATGCGCGAAGCGGCGGACTTCTATGACTTGGAGCGGCCTGGCCTCGGCACCGAGTTCCTGGACGAGGTCGAGCGGACGCTGCGGCAGGTCATGGAGTACCCCGAATCCTCGCCGGTTGCCCTCGGCCAAGTACGCGAGTGTGCGGTAGTCCGATTCCCCTACATGGTCGTCTATTCGGCGCGTGACGGCGGGATCTACGTGTCCGCGGTCGCTCACAATAGCCGCCGGCCGTTCTACTGGCGAGATCGCACGTGACGCGAGTCGTGTGATTCGAACCAGCGCATCGACCAGACAGGCCGGCCTCGGTGCGGTGGGCTCAGGTGGAGCGCACGGTGGCCGGCCTGCAGGTCATGCGCAACACGTTGACTCGCTCGACCTGCCGATCAAGTCATTGCTGACCTTCGGCGCGTCTCGCCGTGAGGCCGGACGCGTGATCGGGAAGGCGGCATAACGACGGCTGCCGGCACGAGGTGATGCGGACGTTGAAGCTCTGAGCATCCTGCGAGGGACGAAGAAGCTCGAGCTCAGGAAGGTCGGCAGCAGGCACCCGGTCAATCGCATCGTGATCTACTCCACCGCGCCGGTCAGCATGATCGTCGGTGAAGTCGAGGTCACGGGCGCCGTGGGCGGGAGCCCCGAGGAGGTCTGGCGGCAGACAGCCGAGCTTGCGGGCATCTCAAAGGAATTCTTCGACAGGTACTACGCCGGCAGGGACGAGGCGATCGCCTATCGTCTCGGCGAGGTCAGGAAGTACGAGACTCCGAAGCGGCTCGCCGAGGTCGGCGTCGCCAGCGCGCCCCAGTCGCTTGTCTACCTGCCTTCGTAGGCGACCTTCACCCGAAGCTCCCCGTCTCAAGCTCCTTGAGCACGGCCTCTCCGGAAAGCCGCCGGAGGGGCCTGATGCTGAGCGAGACAAACGGACCCCCGTCATATCCAGGGACCTCATCGAGCGGCAGCACATGTGTGACGACCGCGATCTCGGCGTCGTTCCTGTCAGGCGTGTTGAGGAGGAGCTCGTCGCCCACTGAGAAATCGCGATCCGCTCGTCGGATCTCAGCCTTCTTGTGCCCGCTGGTGACCGGTGCGAGCCACCGGCGCTCGATCTTGAGATTGTGTCGCATCCTTCGTCTCCCGCCGAGAGTGCCGCCGGCTTCGAGTGTACACGCCCACGTAGTCGTCTTCAGCTGGTCGTCATCCGGTTGTGCCGTCCGTCCATCGTGCAGTAACCACATTTCTGCGAATCTACGGTTGACAGTGCCTCTCTCGCTCCGTAGAATGCAAAAAGTAGGTTACAGCCAGTGGAGATTGAGCCATGGGGACGACAGCGCTCGGCGAGCTCGTGGATGTTCAGATTGGGCACTCGTTCCGCGCGGGTGTGCAGCCCGACGCGGCTGGTGCAGTCGGCGTCATCCAGATGAGCAATCTGGGAGACGATAACCTCGTATGCCTCGCTTCGCTCGTGCGCGTGTGCATGGACGTCCGACCGGCCGAGCAGGTACGCGAGGGAGACATCATCTTCCGCTCGCGCGGCGACCGCTCCACCTGCGCGATCGTCGCCGTCGACCCGGGCTTTGCTGTCGTCGCGGCGCCGCTGCTGCGCCTCCGCGTGACCGACGCGCGCCTGCTGCCGGCATACCTGAACTGGTTCGTCAATCAGCCGCCGGCCCAGGAGTACTTCGCCAAGCACGCTGAGGGGAGCAACGTGAAGATGATCAGCAAGAGCGTGCTGGAGGACCTCGACGTCGAGGCGCCGTCCATCGGGCGGCAGCGCGACATCCTCGAGCTCGCCGGTCTGTCGGCGCGGCAGCGCACACTGAACGGCGACATCGAGAGCCTGCGCTCACGGCTGCTGTCCGACGTCATGATGAACTACGCCAGGGGGAGTGAAGGCCGATGAGCGCGATGATCCGCCAGCAAGACGTGAACGCCGCCGCGTGGGCGGCCTGCGATACCTTCCGCGGCGTCGTCGACCCGGCTCAGTACAAGGATTACATCCTCGTCACGCTGTTCCTGAAGTACGTCTCGGACATATGGGCCGAGCACTACGAGCAGTACCGCGAGCAGTACGGCGACGACGAGGAGCGCATCCTGCGCCGGCTCGAGCGCGAGCGCTTCGTGCTCCCCAAAGGCTCCGGCTACTACGACCTCTACGAGCAGCGCAGCGCCGACAGCATCGGCGAGCTCATCAACGAGGCCCTGTACGCGCTGGAGGATGCCAACAAGGCCAAGCTCGCCGGCGTCTTCCGCAACATCGACTTCAACAGCGAGGCCAACCTCGGCAAGGTCAAAGACCGCAACCGGCGCCTCAAGAACCTGCTCGAGGACTTCCACAAGCCGCAGCTCGACCTGCGGCCCAGCCGGGTGCCCGAGGATGTCATCGGCGACACCTACATCTACCTGATCGAGCGCTTCGCCACCGACGCCGGCAAGAAGGCCGGCGAGTTCCACACGCCGCATGCGGTGTCCGGGCTGGTGGCAGGGCTGGCGGCGCCGGAGCCGGGCGACACCATCTGCGACCCGGCCTGCGGCTCGGGCGGCCTGCTCATCGAGGCCGCGCGTGCGGTCGGCACGCCGGACTACGCCCTGTACGGCATGGAGGTCAACGGCAGCACGTGGGCGCTGGCGCGCATGAACATGTTCCTCCACCACGCCGACAGCGCCGACATCGAGTGGTGCGACACGCTCAACAGCCCGGCCCTGGTGGAGGGCGACCGACTCAAGCGCTTCGACGTGGTGGTCGCCAACCCGCCGTTCTCGCTCGACAAGTGGGGCGCCGAGGAGGCCGCGAACGACCGCTACAACCGTTACTGGCGCGGCGTGCCGCCCAAGAGCAAGGGCGACTGGGCGTTCATCACGCACATGGTCGAGGTCGCGCGCGAGCGCGAGGGACGCGTGGCCGTGGTCGTGCCGCACGGCGTGCTCTTCCGTGGCGCCGCCGAGAAGCGCATCCGCCGGCACATGATCGAGGAGAACCTGCTCGACGCGGTGATCGGCCTGCCGGCCGGGCTGTTCCCCACTACCGGTATCCCGGTCGCGATCCTCGTCTTCGACCGGGCGCGCGAGGAGGGCGGCGCGCGAGAAGCCTGCACCGATGTGCTCTTCATCGACGCCGGCAAGGAGCCTACGCCGGGCAAGAGCAAGAACACGCTCGCGCCCGAGCACATCGAGCGCGTGCTGAGCACCTACGCCCAGCGCGCGGACGCGGACAAGTACGCCCACGTCGCGCCCGCGAGCGAGATCGTCGAGAACGACTTCAACCTCAACATCCCTCGTTACGTGGACACGTTCGAGGAGTCGGAGCCAATCGACATCGTCGCCGTGCAGGCCGAGATCGAGAAGCTTGAGGCCGAGCTCGCCGAGGTGCGCGGCAAGATGGCGGAGATCATGAAGGAGATGCTGCCGTGAGCGACTCTGTCGCACTGCCGCATCACGATTCCTTCGAGGCGCTGCGCCACGTCGATGACGACGGCAACGAGTACTGGCTGGCGCGCGAGCTCATGCCGGTGCTCGAGTACGAGACGTGGCGCAGCTTCCGCGCCGTCATCGCCAAGGCGATGACGGCCGCCGAACAGGTGGATCAGCCTGCAAACGACCATTTTGCCGAGGTCGGCAAAATGGTCCGGCTCGGCTCCGGCACGGAGCGCGTGATCGAGGACTTCCAACTCTCGCGCTACGCCTGCTACCTCATCGTCCAGAACGGCGATCCGAGCAAGCCGGTGATTGCTGCCGGTCAGACCTACTTCGCCATTCAGACGCGCCGCCAGGAGCTCTCCGACGACGCGGCGTTCCAGCAGCTCAACGAGGACCAGAAGCGCGTGCTGCTGCGCGGTGAGGTGCGCGAGCACAACAAGCAGCTCGTCGCCACCGCGCAGCAGGCCGGCGTCGAGACGCAGCAGGAGTTCGCGATCTTCCAGGACCACGGCTATCGCGGGCTCTACGGTGGGCTCGGCGCCCGCGACATCCACGAGCGCAAGGGCCTCAAGAAGAGCCAGAAGATCCTCGACCACATGGGCAGCACGGAGCTTGCCGCCAACCTCTTCCGCGCGACGCAGACTGAGGAGAAGCTGCGCCGCGACGAGATCAAGGGCAAGGAGGCGGCCAACAAGACCCATGAGGACGTTGGCCGCCGCGTCCGTCAGACCATCGAGGACATCGGCGGCGCCATGCCGGAGGACCTGCCGACGCCCGAGACCAGCGTGAAGAAGCTCGAGCGCGAGAAGAAGCGGCTGGAGGGCAGCGATGAGTGACGGCCGCTCGAAGGCGCCGTTCGTGCGCCTCGGCGATCTGCTCGTGGACAGCTGCTACGGGACGAGCGAGCCAAACACCGCCGATGGGACGACTCCCGTCTTGGGTATCCCACACGTTCGTGGAGGAAGAGTTCGTCTGACTGACTTGCCACGGACTCAGCTTCCTGATGCAGAGTGCGCGAAGCTTGCGCTAAGATCGGGCGACCTCCTGCCCACGCGCACCAACAGCCACGAACTGGTTGGTCAGACTGGGCTGGTTGAGGTCGACACCGATGCCATCTTCGTCTCGGCAGCGGCGCAGCCACCTGCTCACAGCGTGTCGCTCGGCGACCTGTGTGTTGCCGGCAGAGGCGGCACGCTGAGCAAGGCGATCTCGCCGCCGAGGGATCGCGCCGCTGCATCCTCTACGGCGAACTGCACACGACCTACTGCGAGGTGGCTACGAGAATCCTCAGCCGGACCAACGCAGCGATGGACGTCGCGACCGCGGGCGGAGAGGTCTTGATGCCGAGGGCATCGAAATCGGCTGAAGACCTGGCCAGCGCCACTGCCGTGCAGCAGGCTGGCGTCCTCCTGGGTGGCGACATGATCGTACTGCGGCCGAAACAGCGGCGTCTGTATGAGCCAGCCTATCTGGCTCACTACATCACTCACATGCGTCGTAGGGAGGTGGCCTCGCTTGCCCAGGGCAACTCGGTCGCGTACATCTACGGGCGGGACGTCCTCCGGCTCAAGGTGTCACCTCCCTCGCGTGAACGACAGTGCTCGGTCGCCGAGCTGATGTCCTGCGTGCAGGCGGAGATCGGCCACCTGGAGTCACTCGCCGCGGGGTACACGAAGCAGCGCGAAGGGCTCATGCATCTGCTCTTTGACGATGAGACTGGACGGTGAGGCGACCGATGCCCACAACGCCTCTCACGTGCTCGGCGCTCGACAAGAAAGCGTCGAAGTGGGAATATCATGAGTATCCGTATGCCGGTAGGCCGGCAGTTCATCGGGAAAGCCTCTCGGCGCGCAGTATTGCGCAGGCCGAGAGGCTTTCCGCTGTTGTGGGGCGGACATGAGCAAGAAGACCGCGGTGCTACTGGACGGCGGCTTCGTGCTCAGACGGCTTCGCGCCATGCTGGGAGGCCGCGAGCCTTTCGCGAGCGACATCCTCGCATTCGCCCGCAAGTGCCTCGCCGACGACGAGGAACTCTTCCGCATCTACTACTACGACTGTCCGCCGTTCGGCGGTGACCTCGTTCACCCCATGTCGGGCGTCCCCGAGGACTACTCGAAGACCGCAGTGTTCGCCGGGCGCACCCGCCTTCTGGACAAGCTCGAGCGTGCGGACCACGTTGCTCTGCGCACGGGGCTGCTGGCGGCCCGGGGCTGGAAGCTGGCGAATCGGTCGCAGCAGGAGCTCATGCTGAGCCCTCGCGCTTGCATGGCCGCCGATTTCGAACCCGACTTCACTCAGAAGGGCGTCGACATGAAGATCGGCCTCGACGTCGCCTGGCTGTCCAGCAAGGGCATCGTGGATCGCATCGTCCTGGTGACTGCCGACACGGACTTCGTCCCGGCGATGAAGTTCGCCCGTCGAGAGGGAGTCCAGGTCGTGTTGGTCCCCATGAACAGCCGGGTCTTGAGCAAGACACTTCGCGCTCACGCCGATGAGGTGCGCGAGGTCTCGCTGTGACCGCCTTCCCCCTCAGCGAGAAGCACCTCTCCCAGATCCCGGCTCTCCAACTCCTGATCAACCTGGGCTACGAGTACGTGCCGCCCGAGCGGGCGCTGCGCTTGCGTGGCGGGCGGCTCAGCAACGTGATCCTCGACGAGGTTCTGCGCGAGCAGCTCAAGCGCATCAACCGCATCACCTACAAGGGCGGCGAGTACCTGTTCAGCGAGGAGAACGTGCAGACGGCCATCCAGAAGCTCAAGAGCGTACGGTACGACGGGCTGCAGCGCACCAACGAGAACGTCTACGACCTGCTCACGCTCGGCACGACGCTGGAGCAGACCATCGAGGGCGATTCCAAGAGTTTCAACCTGCGCTACATCGACTGGGAGCACCCCGAGGACAACGCGTTCCACGTGACGGCGGAGCTCGCGGTCGAGCGCACCAGGAGCGACGAGACCGCGCGGCCCGACATCGTCTTGTTCGTCAACGGCATCCCGCTGGCGGTGATTGAATGCAAGGCGCCGGCGGAGGAGCTGGAGCAGGCCATCTCCCAGCAGATCCGCAACCAGAGGGTGGAGTACATACCGCAACTCTTCACGTTCGCACAGCTGCTGGTGGCCGCGAACAAGAACGAGGCCAGGTATGGGACCGTCGGGACCACGCCGCCGTTCTGGGCGCAGTGGCGGGAGCTGCGTGACGAGCCGGGGGCGGTGGCCGCAGCGGTCAACCGCCCGCTCGATGCGGCCGCGAAGGCCGCACTTTTCTCGGGCGAGCTCGCCGCCGCCCGCCCGCACTACGAGGCCGTCGAAGAGGCGGGCGGCCGTGAGGTCACCCCGCAGGACGAGACGATCTTCAGCGTCTGTCGTCCCGAGCGCCTGCTCGACCTTGCCTATCGCTTCACCCTCTTCGAGAACGGCGAAAAGCGCGTCGCCCGCTACCAGCAGTTCTTCGTCGTGAAGTCGACGTTGGAGCGCGTCAAGGCGCTGGACGAGAACGGCGTGCGCGCCGGCGGCATGGTGTGGCACACGCAGGGCTCCGGCAAGTCGCTGACCATGGTGATGTTGGCCCGCAACTTGGCGCTGGATGCGGACATCCCCAGTCCGCGCATCGTGCTCGTCTGCGACCGCGACGACCTCGACAGGCAGCTCAAGAACACGTTTGCGGCCTGCGGGCTTGCGCCTCAGCGCGCCACCTCGGGCCGTAACCTGCTCAAGCTCGTGAGCGGCGATGCGGCGATCGTCACCACCATCATCAACAAGTTCGAGAGCGCGCTCGAGGCGAAGAGCTACGTCAACGACTCGCCCGACGTCTTCATGCTCGTCGACGAGAGCCACCGCACCAACTTCGGCGCGCTCTCGGCGCGCATGCGGCAGATGTTCCCCCGCGCCTGCTACCTCGGCTTCACCGGCACGCCGCTGATGAAGAAGGAGCGCAACAACTTTCTGCGCTTCGGCGGGATGATCGACCCGTCGTACTCCATGAAGCAAGCGGTGGACGACAAGCAGGTGGCGCCGCTCCTCTACGAGGGCCGCCATGTGGTCATCGAGCAAGACCAAGCGGCGATCGATCTGTGGTTTGAGCGCTACACGCGCGATCTGACTGACGATCAACGCGCCGATCTGAAGAAGAAGTACGCGCGCGCCGAGATGCTCTCCAAGGCCGACCGCGTGATCTTCATGCGCGCCTTCGACATCAGCGAGCACTTCCGCGCGAACTGGCAGGGCACCGGTTTCAAGGCCCAGCTGGCTGCGCCCGACAAGCGAACCGCCTTGAAGTACAAGGACTGCTTCGACCAGCTCGGGGACGTCACGAGCGAGGTTCTCATCTCCGCTCCCGACATGCGCGAGGGCTATGACGACGTCGACAGCGAGCCATCCGACGAGGTCGTGAAGTTCTGGGCGCGCATGTTGGCCAAGTACGGCGATGAGGCCACCTACAACGAGCGCCTCATCGGCCGCTTCAAGAACGACCCTGAGGCGCCCGAGATCATCATCGTGGTCCAGAAGCTGCTGACTGGCTTCGATGCTCCGCGCAACACGGTGCTGTACCTCTGCCGAGGCCTGCGCGAGCACGCGCTTCTGCAGGCTGTCGCGCGCGTGAACCGGCTCCGCGAGGGCAAGGAGCTCGGCTTCGTCATCGACTACGAGGGCACGCTCGGCGAGCTCGACCGCGCGCTGAGCATGTATGACGCGCTCGACGGTTTCGACGAAGCCGATCTGGCAGACACCGTTCGCTCGGTGCTGGCCGAGGTCGCCAAGTTGTCGCAGCGCCATTCCGACCTCCTGAGCATCTTCAAGTCGGTCGAACACACGCACGACGAGGAGGCCTGCGAGCGGCTGCTCGCCGACGAGGCCGTCCGCGACGAGCTCTACGAGCGGCTGTCCGCGTATGCACGCTCACTCGCCGTCGCGCTCTCGACCGAAGCGTTCGTGCGCGACACGAGCGTGGAGAAGATCCGCGGCTACAAGGCCGACCTGCGCCGCTTTGAGAACTTGCGCCGGTCGGTGCGCAGGCGCTACGCCGAGACGGTGGACTACGGCGAGTACGAACCGAAGATCCGCAAGTTGCTCGACACGCACATCGGCGCCGACGAGGTGATCCAGCTCAACGAGCCGGTCAATATCTTCGACGAGGCCGAATTCGCGGAGCTGAAGGCGGAGCGCGGCGTCGATGGCGCGGGCTCGAAGGCGGCGCGCGCCGACGCCATCGCCCACGCGACCAAGCGCGTGATCGACGAGCGCATGGACGAGGATCCGGCGCTCTACGCCTCGTTCTCCGAGATGATCCAGGACGCCATCGACGCTTTCCTCGCACGCCGGCTGAGCGATGCGGAGTACCTCGAGGCTGTGGCTGAGATCCGCGAGCAGGTGGTCGCCGGGCGGCATGACGGAGCGCCACTCAGACTGCACGACGATGACGCGGCGCTGGCCTATTTCGGTGTCATCCGGCCGGTGCTTCAGGACGCGGGGCTCGACGACGACTACGGCGAGAGTGTAGCTATCGACGCCGCCCTGGCCGTCCCTGACATCCTGCGGCGGCACGACAAGGTGCACTTCTGGGACGACGCCGACGCGCAGAACCGGGCCCTCAACGATCTCGACGACTACTTCTTTGACGTTGTGCGCGACGACGCGGGTGCGCAGCTCACGACCGAGGCTATCGATGACCTCATGTCCCGGATCATGCGGGTGGCGCGCAGCCGGAGCGGCGGGTGACGGCGTCGGTTGCCGGGGCTGCGACGCGCTCGGTGCGCTACGGTGACGCCGTGATCGAGTTCGAGCTGGTCCGTGCAAGTCGCGCGACTCTCGAGATCGCGGTGCTGCCGGATAGCTCGGTGGTCGTCAAGGCGCCGGGGGACGCGGGCGAGGCCGACGTGCTCGCGCGCGTCGAGCGGCGCGCCCGCTGGATCCTCCGCCAACAACGCTACTTCGCGCAGTTCCAGCCGCGAACCCCGCCGCGCCGCTACGTCGGCGGCGAGACGCATCTCTACCTCGGGCGGCAGTATCGGCTGGCAATCGAGGAATCCGATGCCGAAGGCGTTCGGCTGATCGCCGGCTGGTTCCGGGTGACTGTCGTGGGCGACTCGTCCCCCGAGCGCATTCGTTCGCTGCTGGAGCGCTGGTATCTGGAGAAGGCGCAACGTCGGCTGCCGGAGCGCATGGCAGAATGCTTGCAGCGTTTCCCTTTCGCCGCGCTTGAACCGCCTACGCTGCGGCTGCGACGGATGCGCACGCGCTGGGGCAGTCTGTCCGACGCCGGCACATTGTCTCTGCGTCCCGACCTGGTTCGTGCACCGCGCGACTGCACCGACTACGTGATCATCCACGAGCTGTGTCATCTGGTCCACGCGAATCACGGCCCCGAGTTTCGTCGTCTTCTCGAGCGCGTGATGCCGGACTGGCAGAGGCGAAAGCACATGCTTGAAGTCGCACTCATGTAGCAGCACGGGATCAGCAGCACGCGGAACGCGCGCAACCCCTACCCCATCGGCGCTCCGCTTCGGCGGCGTTGTGCGATGCCCCGGCGCGACCGGCGCTCAGGCGCCCTCGACGAAGGCGGAACGAAGGGACTGCTGGGCGGCTTCGTCGAGTCCCAGCCCCTCGCTGAAGTACCCCTCGATGCTGCCGAACGTCTTGTACATCTCGTCGAGCGCCGCCTCGAGGTACTCCGGCGCCACGGCGACCGCGGGGCGCAGGACCTCCGGGTCGCCCCCCAGCGCCTTGAAGCGGTCGAGGAGCGGCCGCTCTGCCGGCAGGAGCTCGGTGTTGGTGAGCAGGTACTCCTGCATCACCAGGTCGTCCGGGACGCCAAGCAACAGCAGCAGCGACGCCGCCGCCCAGCCGGTGCGGTCCTTGCCCGTGGTGCAGTGGAAGAGGGCCGGCCGGTGCTCCTCGCCCGTCAGGTCCGAGAACAGGCGCCGGTAGGCGGCGCTGGCACTGGGCAGGCTCACGATCTCGCGGTAGCCCTCCTCGAAGAGTGCCAGCCCCTTGCCGCCGCCGAGCAGCGCCTCAGCGGCCTGCGGGTCCGTCGCGACCTTGAAGAGCCGCGCGGGAGCCGCGTCGACCAAGTCCGCGACGACGTCGGCCACGACGTACTCTGTGCCCGGCGGAAGGCGGTCGGGTTGCGTGCTGCGTTCGGCTTCGGTGCGCAGGTCGTAGACCGAGCGGATGCCCAGCGCCGCGAACGCCGCCATGTCCGTTCCCGCGAGCCTGCCGAGCTCGGTCGAGCGGTAGAGCAGGCCCCAACGTACCCGGCCGCCGCCCCGCGTCGGCCAGCCGCCGAGGTCGCGGAGGTTCGGCACCGAGGCGAGGGCGACGCTCTGGCCGGGCGTGCGCTCCGCCGTCATGCCCCAAGCCGGCTGAGCTTCGCCTGCATCTCTGGGCTCAGCTGCACCACGAGCTCGGCGTTGTACGAACCGGTGGGCATCAGGGGCAGTGGCGGGAGCGTGATGTCCCCGAGTACAGTGCCCTCATCCATCTTGAAGAGCTTGAGGGCGCCCACGCCGTAGGCACGCGAGATCGCGGCCGGCGACCCGTCGGCGACCGCCGGGTCTACGTCGGTCGCGAAGATCGAGGCCGTGTCGTCGCTGTTGCGCACGATCTCGAACGTGCGGAACTGTTGGGGGAAGTCCCGCAGCGACGAGGTCTCGACCTCCCAGAAGCCTAGCTCCGGGCGAGCGGGATCCGGTGACGGCAGCGCGGTGATCGTGTTGACGTGACGGTGCCCGGCGATCCACAGGATGAGGTTCGGGTAGCTGTGAAGCTTGGCGAGGAACTCTTCTTCGGTCACGCACGCGATCGGGCTCCAGCCGAGAAGGGAATGGGGCTTCTCCACGGCGATCGGCACGTGCGCGCCGATGATCATGAGCTTGCCCTCGGCCTGGCCCTTGTCCAACTCGCCGATCAGCCAGTCGTAGCGCTCCTGGTCGACGAAGGCGTGACCGCATCCCCCCTTGCCGGGATCGTCTGGACCCGTGTCGTCGAGCGCGATGAACTTGAGCGGCACGTCCGGCTTCGGCTCGACGGCGTAGCAGGCGAACACCTTCTCGACGTCGGCCTGCGAGAAGCCGTGGCCCTTCGGCTCGGAGGCGGTGTCGAAGAACTGCTGCATCCACTCCTGCCGAGTGAGCACGCGGCGATCCGGATCGGCCGAGGGCACCGTGGGAGGAGTCGGGAAGGTGGCCTCGGGCCCCGCCCCGACGACGTCGCCGAACGGCGTCGAACCATCGATCACGCCCGTGTAGAAGCCCGTGCTATCGGCGCCGCGGGGGTCCTTCAGGATGTCGCCCATGCTGAGGATCTCAGCGCCCAGGTGCGCGGCGCGGATCTTGTCGTTCACCGGCAGCGAACCCATCCAGTAGTGGTCGTGGTTGCCGCGGACCTGGTACCAGGGGATCGACTTGTCCAGCCCCGCCGCCTTGAACTCATCCTGATAGTCGTTGAGCGGACCCGGGATGGGGTCGTCCTTGTCGCCTGACTGGGGGCTGACCGTCTTGCCGTCGAGGGCGTCGATGTACCACCTCAGCTCGTTGTACTGGGTGTTGTCGCAGGCGTCGCCCAGGGAAACGCCGAAGTCGATCGGGTCTCTCTCGTGGAGGGCGTTGATCGTCTGGACGGCGGCGTCCAGGACGTGGGGCGTGTAGAGCATGACGCCCGAGTAGACCTCGGGAGAGCCGCCCTTGAAGCCGAAGACGACCAGCTGCGCCGGAGACTCCTTGTCGGTGACGTGGATGTCGGTGATGACGAAGAAGCGCAGGAGTCTCGCGACGCTTGTCGCCGCGCTCGCGCTGTAGGTCGAAGGCATGAGGTCGAGGCGCTTCTCGGCGGCGAGGCCCGGCCCGTAGTGCCACTTGCCGTAGCCGTTCCGCTCGTACTTCGCCAGCTCACAGGGAAAGATCTTCTCCGCGCTCGAGGGTATCGGGATGGGCACGACTGTCCTCTCGCGCGTCGTCTGCACGTCCGGCGCGATCGGGTAGCCTGCCGGCTGACGTTCATCTCCGCCCACGTTCGGCTTCACGGGAGTCCTCCTCGGTCTTGGCAAGTGGTCGGATCAGCGGACCGTCGGAGCAGCCCACAGTCCCTGGCGTCTTCATCGGCTTCAGGCGGCGCCGACTTGACTCGCGGGCGCGTTCTACGCTCGGCGCCACACCTCTTGGCGACCGCGGGTGAATCGCTTGCATATCCCTTGCGCTTGCGTTTTCCTTGCGCTACGCTCGGTACATGACCACGCTGACCGTGACCGTGCTGGACGTCGCCGATCCTGAGGCGGCGGTGAAAGCGATCGACGCCGCCGCCCCGGGGCTGAGGCGGCGGCTCAGCGCGTCCCTGCGGGACGCGCTGCGGGGCCGCCCCGCCGCTGCCCGCCGCTACGTGGCCGCGCACCGCGAGCTCACCGAGCGGCTGCTCGCGGCCATGCACGAGGCGCGGCCCGACCTGGTGGTACGCGACGACGCTGGAGAGTACTGCGTCGCGCACGCAGACGGCCGCTGCTCGCGCGCCGGCATCGAGCTCCTCCGCGGCTTCGCCGCCGACGCGCCCTTCTCGCCGTGGGTGCAGCTCAAGGGGCCGGGCACGGGCGTCGCGCTCGACCTGCTGGCGCGAGCGCGAGCGCTCCTGCCCGGCGTCGAGCCGCTGGCGCTGCCGGCCGGCGCCTCCTTCCCGCGTCTCGACGATCCGGACGCCCTGCTGCGCTTCACGCGTCTGGTCGCGGTGGCCCAGCAAGCCGAGCAGTCGGACCTCGAACGCGTCCGCGCCGTCTTCGGCCTGAGCGTCACCGAGCTGGGCGGCCTGTTCGGCGTGACTCGTCAAGCGGCCGGCCTGTGGCTCGCCGACGGACCGCCGGCCGCCCGCAGGGCCAAGGCGGCCACGGTGGCCGCCATCGCCGACGTGCTGGCGCGCCGGCTCAAGCCGACGCGCATCCCCGGCATCGCGCGCCGCCCGGCGCCCGAGTACGGCGGCAGGACGATGCTCGAGCTCATCGCCGCCGACCGCCACGACTGGCTGCTCGACGCGGTGCGCCGCTCCTTCGACTACGCCGCCACGGCGTGACCCCGCTGCTCGTCACCCGCGGCGGCGTGTACGTGCGCGTCGCCGACCCCGACTGGGACGACCCGCTGAGCGGCGAGTACGCCCAGGCGCGCGGCGGCCGCTGGAACGCGCCGGGATCCTTCCCGGTGGTCTACCTGAACGGCGACGAGCGCGTCGCGCGGGCGAACCTGCTGAAGCGCTTCGCCGGCCTGCCGTACGGTCCCGAGGATCTGGAACCCTCGGCGGCGCCGGTCCTCGTGAGCGCCAGCGTGCCCGAGGACGACTTTGTCGATGTGGTCAGCGAGGCAGGCTGCGTGGCGGTGGGCCTGCCGGCGACCTATCCCCTCGATGAGGATGGCTCGCCGGTGCCTCACGGGGTGTGTCAGCCTGTGGGCCGGGCAGCCTGGGGCGCCGGCCTGCCGGGCATCGCTTGCCGCAGCGCGGCGCCGGCGGCGCCGCCCGGCGGCGAGGAGCTCGCCCGCTTCGGCAGGGGCGAGCCGCTCACGCCGCTCGAGACCCGCCTCTTCGCAGACTGGTTCTGAACGCGATCGCGCGAGGTCGGCGACGCTCGCGACCTTCGCCGCCGGCGCGGTCTTCTGCGCGACGCCGACGATCTGCACGTCGCGCGTCTCCTGGCCGAACGCGATCGTCACCGCGAGCCCGACCAGGCCGACGCCGGCCATCGCGAACACCATCGCGGCCGTGCCCAGCTCGACTCGAGGATCGGCAGCACGAAAACGCCCAGGGCGGCGCCGAACTTGCCCGCCGAGGCGGCGAAGCCGTGGCCGGTGGCGCGCAGTCGCGTCGGGTAGATCTCGGCCGGCGCCAGGAAGGTCGTCGAGTTGGGGCCGGCGTTGATCATCAGGTTGAAGAGCGCGAAGCCCAGGATGACGAGCCACATCGGGTTCCCGTTCATCGCGGCGACGCCGAGCAGCCCAAGGCCGGCGGCGGCGCCGAGGAAGCCGGCCTTCTGCAGCGGCAGCCGGCCGACCAGCAAGATGGCGATGACGAAACCCGCCACCAGCAGCAGGTCGAGAAGCGCCGTGCCCGCCGTGGATCCCGTGTCCTCGCGGATGAAGTCCCAGCCTTGATGCTTGGCGAAGCCCATGCTCGCCAGCAGGATCGGTGTGAACAGCCCGATGCCGTACATCATCACGTCCAGGAGAAACCAGGCGCCGGCGCAGAGCGTGGTCTTCATGAGATTGACGCCCCGGAAGAGCTCACGCAGCCGCGCCGGCGGCTCGGGGTGAGCTTCCTCGAGGTGCGCCTCCCAGGCCGGCGTCTCGGGCACACTGCGCCGCGCCCACATGATGACGATCGCCGGGATGGCGCCCACCGAAAGCATCAGGCGCCACGTGTCGTCCACGGGGTGAATGGCCAGCAGGATCAGCCCGGTGACGGCGCCGGCCAGCAGCCCGAGGGCCTGGAAGCTGAAGCCCGCGACCAGCCAGCGGCCGCGGACCTGGCTCGGCAGGTACTCGGCCGAGAAGGAGGCGGCGATGGGGTAGTCGGCCCCCACAGCCAAGCCGAGCATGAAGCGGAAGACGATCAGCGACCACACGTTCCAGGCGAACCCGGAGGCGATGGCGAACACGACGAAGGCGACGAGGTCCCACATGTAGAGCCGCTTGCGCCCGAAACGGTCGGTGAGGTTGCCGCCGAAGAGCGCGCCGATGATAGCCCCGATGATGGCGGCCGAGGCGATGAGCCCCGTCTGCCAGGAGGGTCCGGAGTACCGCACGAGAATCAGCGGCAGAGCCACGCCCATGATGAACAGGTCGAAGCCGTCGAGGGCGACGCCGCCGGCGCTGAGCAGCCATGCCTTGAGCTGCAGCGGCGTCAGCTTGATCGGAGCCGTTTCGACCGTGTCCACGTCGTCGCTCTCTCCGCGATCGAGCGCCGGCGGCGCTCAGCTTTGTGTGCCGGCGCCCGCCCGCACTACCGCTGTCAGTATCGGCGCGGCGGGGTCGGGACTGAAGCCCGGGGCGCGGGCTGTGGGGGCGGTGGCGCAAACAGCGGCCGGGGACAGGCATGAAGCTCCGCGTGGTACGCTTGTTCTGATGTCGTCAAAACGTCGACAATAGAACGGAGGGGTTCAGTCATGAAGACCATTCCGCTGCGAGAGTTCCAGCGTGAAGGCGTGAAGGCGCTCGGCCCCGGATTCTCCGCCGAGCCGCTGCTGCTCACGGGCCGGGATCGCGAGTTCGTTCTGCTCCAGGTGCCTCCCGACGATCGCAGCGCGGTCCTGGACCTTGCCGAGGGTCTCGCGGCGGTCATGGCCTTGCGGCAGGATCAGGAGCGCGCCGTGGAGGTCGGCCTTGAACAGACCTCCGTGGAAGATGTCGAGGCCGAGATCAGCGCAGCCCGGAAGAGCATCCGGCAGCGGAAGCGCACCGCATGAGTCGAGCCGTCGTGCTGGATACCAACATCCTCGTCTCGGCGGCTCTGAGACCCGGCAGCGACATCGCGCGAATCCTGGAGCGGGTGCTCCTCCGGCAGGCGCCCGTCTACGTCTGCCCCTCCATTGCGGCGGAGTACCGGGAAGTGCTGAACCGACCGCGATTCAGGCCCAAGGGTCTCCCCCCAGCGTGGCTGCCCAGACTGCTCCAGATCGCTTTTCATGAGCCGGAACCTGAGCCCTGGCCGCTGGAGGGGCCGGATTCAGACGATCTCGTGTTTCTCGCGCTGGCCAAAACGATCGGGGCGGTGCTCGTGACTGGGAACCTCGCGGACTTCCCAACCGGGATCCGTGAAGGCGTGATCGTCATGGGTCCGTCGGCGTACTTGGGACAGAACCCAGAGTAGAGACGGAGACCTGCGATGAGGCGCGCGGGTCACGCCCGCGCCGTCAGTAACCTCATATGCAGTCGAAGAGGGTGTAGTCGTCAGCGCCGGCTGAGGACTGGCCGCCGCAGGCGCCGGCGGCGACGCAGTCGCCGCCGGCCGGAGCGGCGGCATCCCGCGCGGCCTCGACGTCCGCCGCCAGCTCTTCGAGCATCGGGCGCACCAGGTCGCAGTAGGGGAACGGCGCCGCGTAGCCGGCCGGCTGCTCATGGGCGCGGGCCGCGTAGTGCGCCTGCACCCAGCACTCGCCGCCGCAGGCGTCGATGACCGGGCAGACGAGGCACTCGGCCCGGTCGCGGGCGCGCGCGGCGCGCAGCAGCCGCAGGCTGCTGGACGTGCGCCAGATCTGCTCGAGCGGCTGCTCGCGCAAGGAGCCGGCGACAAAGGCCGGGTCGCCGGCGGTGATCACGCAGGCGTGCACCTGCCCGTAGGGGTCGATCGCCAGGTCGCGACAACCGGAGGCGCACAGGTCGTTGCGCGCGCCGATGCGTCGCTGCCAGCTGGGGATGTTGTCGACCACCAGGCCGACCTCGGCGGCGGTGACCAGAAGCTCCTTGAGCGCGGCGAGAAGCTCTTCGCCGGACGGCGTCAGATCGGGCCGCTCTCGCTCGGCCGCCAGGCCCCCGACCCCGCCCGCCTGGTGCGGCAGGATGAGGTGGAGCCGGCCGAGCCCGGCGGCGCGCAGCTCGCGGGCGAGCTGCGTCAGGCCGGGCAGCGCCGGCCGCACGAGCACCGTGTTGGCCACCGGCTCGAGGCCGACGGCCAGCAGGTTTGCCATCGAGGCCATGATGTCGTCGTAGCTGCCCGGGCCGCGGAGCTCGTCGTTGATGGCGCGCGGCCCGTCGATGCTGGCCAGGGGCCGAAGGAGGCCGCGCCCGGCGCGGCTCAGCTCGGACGCCATGGCTGCGTCCACGTAGCTGTTGAAGAAGAAGCGCGCATGGGCCTGGTGCATTCCGGTGATGTGGTCCAGCAGCTCGACGAAATCGTCGCGAAGCAGGGGGTCGCCGCCGATGAACACGAAGCTCGAGGCGCTCAGCGCGACGCATTGATCGATCGCGTCCTTCCACTCCGCGGTCGTGAGTTCGCCGGGGTCCCACGCGGCGTCCTTGTTGTAGCAGTGCCGGCAATCGCGGCCGCAGCGGTGCGTCACGTGCAGGTAGATCTCGCGGAGGCCGATGGCCGGCTCGCCGCGCAGCGGCGCGTCACCGTCGAGGCGGGCGAGCACGGCGAGGTCGGCGGGCTCGTCAACGTCCATCCAGAGCGGCAGCTGCACCGCCTCGAGGCCACGCCCCCGCGCGGCGCGCAGCGTGTACGTGAGGAGCGATGCCGTGCTCATCGGTGACGACGCGAGGAGGGCAGTGATGGCGTCGCCGTGGGCCTTCCAGGTCGCCGCATCGAGCCCAATGAGGTAGTAGCCGCCGTCGGCGGCCGGGCCGAGGACGAGGCGGCCGGGGGACGGAGCGTCCGCCAGGCGCGCAAACGGCTGCTCGAGGTAGACGACGGGGATCGCCGGGCTGTCGCTGTTGACGGCGACGACGCACGCGGCGCCGGCGGCGAAAAGGTCGCTGAAGACGCCGGCAAGGCGCGCGCCGAGCGTGTCGCCGCGCTGCGCGAGGCGACGCCAGTGCGCCGCACGGCCGGCCAGCGGATCGGACGGCGGTGCCGCGAGGTCGGGCGGCGGGCTCACGAGATCGGGCGGCGCGTCCTCGGCCGGGCCTGCGGCCCGGCCCACCCCGCCGCCGTCCGCGCGCGCCTCGGCCAGCACCAGGTCGGCGCCCTGCACGAGCTCGGCCTGCGCGAGCGTGCCCAGCAGCAGGCGCTCGTAGACGGCCAGAGCCTCGTCGTCGCCGAGCTGCGCGGCGAGGCGCGTCTTGACCGCGCCGCGCACGAGCGGCTTGGCCATCACGGCCAGGACGCGCGCGCCCTGCTGCAGCCGCGGCTCGAGGCCGGACGTCATCTGCGTTGTCTCCGCCCCATCGTGCGCTCAGTATGGGGCACGGCGCCGGTGGCGGCTACTTCCGCGCCGGCGCGCCGCCAGAGCCGCCGCCATACCACCACCGCGCCGAGCTGCCGCCACAGCGGCGTCTGCACCAGCCAGCGCCCGACGAGCGCGTTCGGGAAGGGAGCGGCCGACCCGATCACGACAGGCAGCCAGATGCCGGCGGCCAAGCCGAGGGCCAGCGGCGCGAGCCAGTACCAGGCGTGCACCACGGGCAGGCAGACGATCAGCAAGGTCATCGTCCAGGCGAAGGCCGGCGCCGTGCGCGCCCGGCCCCGCAGGGACCCGGCGATCCACACGGCGCCGAACAGGAAGACCGCCAGACAGAGGAGCCGGGCGACCTCGGGGTCGACGATCTTGGCGAGCAGGGCGAACAGCAGCGCCCCGCCGGTCCAGCCGGCGCCGCTCTCGAAGAGCGCGCCGAAGGCGCCGCCGCTCAGCAGGTACGGCACGTACGGCAGGACCAGCGCCGGGAGGAAGCCGGCGAGGAAGCGGGCGGGCTGCGCCCGCCCGCCGAGCAGCGCCGGCACAAGGAGCGCCGCCGGCGTCACCTTGAAGGCGGCGGCCAACCCCAGCAGCACGCCGGCCTGCCAGTCGCGGCCGCGCAGCAGCGCCGCCGCCGCGAGCACGACGAGGCTCACGGCCACGATCTCCAGATGCGCCGCTCCCCACGTCTGCACGATGACGGCGGGGCACAGCAGGTACAGCACGGTCGCCTGTCTTCTGCGCTTGGCGTCCGCCAGCCACCAGACGGCAGCCGCGGTGAGCAGGTCGAAGGCGCCGAAGAGGAGCTTGAAGGCGAGCACGCCGCCGCCGGCCGCGGCGACGCCGTAGAAGGTCGCCTCGGCGAGCGGCGGGTAGACGGTCCTGAGCCGCGGATGGTTGACCAGCGCCCGGTCGGCGTAGCCCACCCGGTCGAGTCGCGGATCCCTCGGCGCGTAGCGGTACGGGTCGATGCCGGCCTGCTGCACGCGACCGTCCCACTGGTACCGGTAGAAGTCGTCGGTGAGGCTCGGCGTGCCCGGCAGGAAGATGACGCGCAACGCGACGGCGGCGACGAGGGCGCCGCGCAGCGGCAGGATCGTCGCCGCCGTCGCCAGCAGGGCGAACCCGGCCAGCGACAGGCCGTAGAATGCGACGAAGCGCTCGATGTGAAGGATCAGGTCGCCCGAGAGCGCCAGGCCGCAGAGTCCCGCGGCCAGCAGTCCCAGACCGAGGTAGGCGCGCAGGCGTGGACGCTTCATCACAGAGCCCAGACTACTTCATCGTCGTGCCTGTGCTCGACGAGGCCGCGGCCCTGCCGGCTTTGCTGGCCGAGCTGCGCGGCCTCGACCTCCTGGGCCGCACGCTCTTCGTGGACAACGGCTCGTCCGACGGCAGCCCCGAGCTGATCGCCGCGGCCGGCGCAGCCCTGCTGCGCGAAGCGCGGCGCGGCTACGGATACCCCTGCCTCACCGGCGCCCGCGCCGCCGCCGCCCGCGGCGCCCGCGCCGTCGTCTTCATGGAGGCTGACGGGACCGACGACCCGGCGCAGGTGCGCCACCTCGTCGGTCCGATCCTCGCCGACGAGGCCGACCTGGTCGTCGGCTCGCGCCGCGCGGCAGTGCATGGAGCCGCCGCCGGCCGGATGCCGCTGCACCAGCGGCTGGGTAACGACTGGCTGGCCCTCGATCTCTTCGTCTTCTTCGGCCTGCGTCTCAGCGACGACGGGCCGTTTCGCGCCGTCCGCCTCGACCTTCTCGAGCGCCTGCGCCTCGAGGGGCGCGCCTACGCCTTTCCCACGGAGATGGTGGTGAAGGCGCGCCTCATCGGCGCGCGCATCACCGTCCGCGACACCCGCTACCGGCCGCGCGCGGGGCGCTCCAAGATCGCGGGCACGTGGCGAGGCGCCCTCGGCGCGGTGCGCGACATCTTCTGGTGCCTGCTCCGCCTGCGGCTGTTCGGCTTCCGCCCGCGTCAGTAGACGGGCAGCCGCGGATGCGGTCGGCGCTTTGCGAGGAGCGCATCCACGCCGAGCGTCCGTCCGGACTGGCCGAGGGCGATGGCCACCAGGAGCACGAACATGATGATGTAGGTGCCCGGCCAATCGGTCGTGCCCGACGTCGCGACCAGCAGGTTGAGCTGGAAGCCGGCGGCCAGAAGACCCGCTACCGGCGTGAAGACCCCGAAGACGAGGAACAGGCCGAAGACGACGAGCTCGATGGCGAACTGCCCGTAGGCGAAGAGCCACGAGTTGGGGATGAGGTAGTCGTTGAGGACGGTCGCGTAGATCCCCACCTTGGTCGTATCGGCGTAGTGCTGCACGAAGTCGGCCCAGCCGCTCGGCGAGTAGAAGCCCTTGATGAGGTTGTCCGACCACACCGCCAGGAAGATCGCGCCCATCATGATGCGCAGGCAGGCGAGCAGGAGCTCGTTGCGGCTCTCCCTTGTGCTTGTCACGCCCATGCCTGTCTCCCCCCGCTGGTCCGGTGGCGGCTGCTGGACGCGCGGCTGCCGTTGGGGGAGCCTACCCCTCAGGCGTGGGATTCATCCTTGACCGCCGGCTCAGCCGCCGGCGACCGGCGGCATGACCTCGACGCGGTCGCCCGCGGCCAGCACCTGATCTTGCGCGGCGGAGGGCGCCAGGTGCCGACCGTTGAGGACGACGCTGACCAGGAGCCGGTCGTTGAAGAAGACGCGCTGCGCGTAGCGTGGCGCTTGCGCCACGGCGGCCCGCAGCGCCTCGGCCACGGTGCCGGCGTCGCAGTCAAGGACGACCGCGGGGTCGGGAGAGGTGAGGGCGGAGGGGAGGCTCACCTGGATGCTGGGCACGTTGTCGCTCCGTTCGTGGAGGTAGTGGACGCCGCGATCATCCCACGTGTTACGCGACCGTCGCCTTTGGCGCTCTGAGGCCGGGCCGGCCGCTGCGCAGCCCCGGCGCCGCCTACGCGATCATCCGCTCGACGGCTTGCAGGGCCTTCAAGCGGGTCTGCTCGCCCACCGTGACCTCGTGGTCGAGCACGTCGTCCCATTCGTCGCTGAGCGTGGCGATGCACTTCTCGAGGGTCGTGAGCTTCATGTTGGGGCAGATGGCGCGGCTCGACGCCGGGATGAACTTCTTGTCCGGGTACAGTACGCCGAGGCGGTAGAGCAGGCCGGTCTCTGTGGCGACGATGAACGTCGTCGCGTCGCTCCCGGCCGGATAGCGCAGCATGCCCGACGTGCTCGTCACGACGTCGGCGTTGTCGAGCACCTCGCGGCGGCTCTCCGGATGGGCCATGAGGACGGCGCCGGGGTTGGCGGCGCGGATCGTCTCGATCTCCGCCGCGCGGAAGTCGTCGTGCACGTGGCACCAGCCCTGCCACATGATCATCGTCTCTTCGCGGCCCGTCTGGCGGGCCACGTAGTCGCCGAGGTTCCTGTCGGGCACGAAGACGATCCGCTGATCCTTGGGGAAGCGCTCGACGATCTGCACGGCGTTGGCACTGGTGCAGCACACATCGGTTTCCGCTTTGATGCCGGCCGAGGTGTTGACGTAGGCCACGACGACCGTGTCCGGGTGCCCGGCCTTGAGCTTGCGCAGCCCGTGCACCGTGACCATGTCGGCCATTGGGCAGCCGGCGCGCTTGTCGGGCATCAGCACCGTCTTCTGCGGCGCGAGGATGTAGGCCGTCTCGGCCATGAAGTGCACGCCGCAGAACAGGATGACGCTGTGCTCGTCCTTCTGCGCGATGCGCGCCAGCTCGAGCGAGTCGCCGGTGTGGTCGGCGGCGTCCTGCACGTCGGGGCGCTGGTAGTTATGGGCGAGGATGACGACGTCGCGCTCGGCGGCGAGGCGGCGGAGCTCTCGCTGGAGCTCGTTCAGCTCGGGCATGGAGGCACCCCTGGAATGGGTTCTGACAGTGATGGATGAGTATACGGGATGGCGGACGGCGGCGGGGTCCGCGGGCGTCCCGCGCAACGTCACCCTGCGGCGCGGTCCGTCACTCTGTGCGGCCTCATTCTGAACGGATAGGGTAAAGGCCGGTCAGGTCTCGCAGTCGCCTCCGACCGGGGTGAGCGTAGGATGGTGTCGATGCCGCTTCGGCCAAGCCGATCCGCTCGCACTCGGCCGTCTCATCACGCGGCGCCGGCGCCGGCCGTCCCGTCTCGCAGGCGTGAGGGTCTATCGCGGCCTCCCCGACGTGTCCTGCCGGCCGCAGGCGTGTGCGGCCGCCAGGCGGCAGGTCGAGGCGCAGATCGAGCGAGGCGCAGGTCTCGTCACGGTAGTGACGCGCCCCCTGCGCTATCCGCGCGGCGGCCGTCGGCGCACAGCCCCCTACTTGAGGTACTCGCCCGTCTTTGCCCTGAGTGCGATGATCAGGCGGTCGGCGTTGCGCTGCGTGATGTGCACGCCGTCGTAGAACCAGGAGGGCACGCCGTTGAACGACTGGATGCGGGTGAAGTCCACCACGGCGATGTCGAGCGTCTCCGTGAGAGCGGCGAGGTACTCGCGCAGCTGTTCCCGCTCGCCGCCCATGCCGTGCTGCTTCATCACCCGGAGCACCCGGGGATGGATCGGCATGAGGACGATCACCGGCGTGGCGCCGTGGTCGTTCAGAAACGCGACGGTCTTCTCAAAGTACGAGGCGGCCCGGGAACCCGCTGGGAGTGGCGTGCGGCGCGACTCGTGCAGCATGTCGGCGATGTAGGCGTCCAGCGACTGGCCGAGCGTGTAGCCCGCAGCGCGGCGGGCGTCGTAGGTGTTCCAGAGCAGAAGCCCGAGGTTGGAGTAGCGGTTGCGCAGGAACCCGTAGGAGCGCGGCATCTCGGCGACCGATCTGGGCAGCAGCCGTCGCTGGCTCTCGAGCAGGTCATCGGGGAAGTAGCGGTAGAAGCGCGGGTCCTGGAGCAGGGCGGCGTCGAGGTCGCGGTCGATCATCATGGGCGCCTGCATGCCCCAGACCCAGCGCAACTTCGCGTCGGGCCAGCGCTTGTAGAACCAGTGGGCGAAGCCCCAGGCGACCTCGGGGCGGGCACAGCTGATGGAGATGTTGACGGAGCGCAACCCGAAGCGGCGGCGTGCGAAGGCGGGGTCGAAGCGCTGGCTGCGCGAGCCGCCGAAGAAGACGAGCTGCGGCGACCCCCCGAGGTTGCGGCCGATCAGGTCGGCCTTCAGCCGCAGCTCTGTCTTGACGACAAGCTCCGGCGGGTACGGCGGGCCGGAGACGACGGCGGCCGCGACCGCCGGCGCCGCGGAGGCCGGCGCGGCGACGAAGCCCAACGCGCCGAGCCCGCTCAGCGCGGCGACGGCGCAGAGCGCGACGAGTGCTCGCGGCGCGTGACTCGCGGCGGAGACTCTCACGGTGTCAGGCCCCCTTCTGTGATGGCCGATCTGCGCCGGATCCCGGCAAGACCCGGCGACCGGCACGGCTCGCGGCTGATTATACCGGTCGTGGGGCGTGATGGGTCGCGCCCGCGCGCACAGCGCGAAGCGCCGGCGGCGGAGGGAGTGCCCCAGGGAGCTCGACCGGTGAAGGCGCTGGATACAGTACGATAGCTCCCGACACGGACTCTCTACGAAGGAGCGGCCGTGCAGAGCAGAGGCGCCTGGATGGCGTTGTCCATCATCACCGGCCTGCTGATGATCGTGCTGGGCGGGCTGTTTCTGGCCAGCGCGCCTCGCGGACTACGCGGTCGCTGTGCGCGTCCTTCTGGGCGATGGGCGCCGGCTCGAGGGGCGTTGGCTGCGGATGGCGAAGACTCCGAGAAGGTGCGCGACGACACCGGTCACAACGTCGGCGCGACATAGCCAGAAGAGCTCCTTCGATCCGAACCGGACCTCTTTGACCTTGACCTCTCTGACCGCCTCGCGGCGCGGCGGCGCGGCTCTTGTCGGAGGGCGCTCCGTGCGGTCGTCCACCCGATCGTGCGAAGGCCGGCGGTGGCGTGATTCTCACGCCCGCGGATACACTGGACGTTCCAGCACGTAGTCGCCAGGGAAGGAATAACGCATATGTTGCACGACATGGGTGTCCGGCCGACGCAGCCGAGTCTCCGGCCTGCCCGCCTGCTCCTGCTGCTCGCGGCTGTGGTTCTCGCGATCGCCGCCGCCGGCTGCGGCGGCTCCGATACGCAAGCGTCCCAGGAGCCGACGGCGACGGTGACGGCGACGGACACCGTGAGCCCCAGCGCCTCCGCGGTCGCCGCCGCCGAGCCCAGCGCCACCGTCATGGCCCTGCAGTCGGACCTCAAGAAGGCGGGTTACTACAAGGGCAAGCTGACCGGAGTCTACGACGCGGCCACGGGTGCGGCCGTCAAGAGGATGGAGCTCGCGCTCAAGGTGCCCGGCGCCGACACGCAGTACGGCGCTCAGACCTACGCCGCCCAGAAGGCCGCGGGCCAGCAGGGTCTCACCGCGGGGTTCATCGTGCAGGTGCAGATCGCGATGCAGCAGCTGGGGTTCTACTCGGGCCTCATCGACGGCGTGTACGGCGCGAAGACCACGGCCGCGGTCAAGGCCTTCCAGACCTCAGTGGGGCTCACCCCAGACGGCGTCGCGGGGCCGAAGACGATCGCCGCCTACGAGGCCGCCATCAAGGGCGACTCCTCGGTGGCGACCCTCCAGCAGGAGCTTAAGAATCTCGGTTACTACCAGGGCGCCATCGACGGCGTCTACGGGCCGTCCACCACGGCCGCCGTCAAGGCCTTGCAGATCGACCTCGGCGTGACCCCGGTCGATGGCCGCTTCGGGCCGCAGACCGCCGCGGCTCTCGACCATAAGCAGAGGGGCAAGGGCACGGCCACTGTGGTGCAGCTGCAGTCCGACCTCACGACGCTCGGCTATTTCGTGACCCGGATCGACGGTGTGTACGGTCCGGCGACCACGCAGGCGGTCAAGTTGTTCCAGCAGAACAACGGGCTCACCGTGGACGGCGTGGCCGGGCCGAAGACCATGGCGGCGATCGAGCAGGCGATGAGGTTCTCGGGTACGTGACGCTTCCCGCGGCGATCGCCGTTCCACCTGTGAGGCCGCTGGGTACGGTACGATAGCGATCGACACGGACTCTCTACGGAGGAGCAGTAATGCAGAGCAGAGGCGCCTGGATCGCGCTAACCGTCATCACCGGCCTGTTGATGATCGTGCTGGGCGGGCTGTTTCTGGCCAGCCCCGGCTTGAGCCTCGCGAGCGTGATCCTGTTGTTCGGGATCTTCGCCATCGTCTATGGTGTGGGCTTTGCCGTGGCAGGGTTCATGGGCCATGCCGAGAGCCGCTGGGGAGCGATCGTCGTGGGCGTGCTGGCGGTCATCGTCGGCATCATCGCTCTGGTGTGGCCGGGGCTCACGGGCTTGGCGCTTCTCTACATCATCGCCGCCTGGATGATCGTCAGCGGCATCACCGAGATCGCCGGCGCCTTCATGAGCGGCGTCGGCGGCGGTCAGCGGCTGTGGCTCATCGTCCTGGGGATCCTGTCCATCATCGTCGGCGTCATCTTCTTCGTCTATCCGGTGGACGGGGCGCTGGCGTTGCTCTGGCTGATCGGTATCTACCTGGTCGTGCTCGGCCTGATGCGCATCATCGACGGGTTCACGCGGCCGTCGCAGGCGCAGGCCGCGTAGCCGGCGCCGGCTGCAGGTCTCAGACGGCGAAAGGGCCGGGTGGGGCAGCGCCCCACCCGGCCCCTGCGCCGTGAAGCGCGCCTCGCGGATCACGCCGTCGCTGTGCGCATCCTTCTGGGCGATGGGCGCCGGCTCGAAAGGCGTTGGCTGCGGATCGCGCAACGTGAACCGGCCTGCCCATCGTCACTCTCCCCTCTCACGTCGCCGTGGCCAGGGTGAGACCCGATCGCGATGTCGCGATCGATGGTTGATTCCTGATGGGGTGAGGATAGAATGTGTCGCCAATGCTCCCCGTCGTCTTGGCTTCGGCCCGGATTGGCGGGGTTTATTCATCGCGAGACGAGCAGGGCTTCGCCCGCGTCGTCGTGTTCCTCGCCAGTCAGAACGTATATATGGGGGCGCGCGAGGAGTACGGCCTCCGTGGCGTCCCCAGCCGTTTCGGCCAGACGTATCCGCTCGCCCTTGCGCGCCTCGTCGTTGCGAAGCGGCGCTACCCGTCGCGGCTGGCGGGTGTGCGGGTCTATCGGGGACTGCCGGATTCCGCACGCCAGCCGGAGACGAATGCTGCGAATCTGCGGCGGACCGAGATCCATGAAGCGCGTGGCGGTGGGCTCGTGGTCGTCGTCACTCGGCCGCTGCGCTATCCGCGTGGTTGGCCATCCGTGCCGGCCGAGGAAAAGGGCATCGACGTCGCCCTGGCCGTCGACTTCGTCACCATGGCGTCGTCATGCGCCTACGACGTCGGCGTCCTGATGTCCACCGACTCCGACCTGCTGCCGGCGCTTGAATCGGTGGCCGCACTGGGAGGGCGCCCCCACCCGCGCTGCGAAGTGGCTGCGTGGACGCGTGCGGGAGTCGGCGCGCGTCGCCTGCGTCCCCACGGCGCACATGTGTGGTGTCATTGGCCCGATCGCGACGACTTCGAAACGGTGCGGGACGACACCGACTACAACGTCGGCGCGCCATAGTCAGACGAGCTACTTCGGTCCTGCGTCCAGCTCGCCCTCGCCGCGCACCGCGGCCAGCCTCTGCTTGAAGCCGGTCTCCTCGAAGATCGTCTGGACCTCCTTGACGACCTCCTCCGGCGGGTACAGGTCGCCGAGGCCGAGCTCCTCACGGATCTCGAGGAGGTGAGACATGTAGTCGGTCCACTTCTCGCCCCAGGCCTCGCCGATGGCGGGGAACATGAGGTGCGGGTCGCCGCCCATGCCTTTGTCGTAGAAGGCGCCGCACCACTCGGCGAACATCTCCACATGTGGGCGGCCGCGGCCGCTCTCGACCTGCATCCCGCGCACCACCTGGTTGATCACGGCGACGCTGTTGTGGCGCGGGCAGCGGCTCTGGCAGGTGTAGCAGTAGTAGCAGTACCAGAGCGAGTCGTCCTCGAGCAGGGTGACGTCGCCGTCGAGGGCGCGACGGGCCACCTCGCGCGGTGAGTACTCCGTGAAGCGCGCCGCGGGGCAGCCCGAGGTGCAGACGCCGCACTGGATGCAGCTCTGAAAGCCGTCCTTGTGGTCGTGCATGCGCGGATCCTCGAGGATGCGCTTGACGAGCTCGGGGTCGCGCCGCGGGGTCGCCGCGAACGTGTCGTCGGCGATGTGGGCGTAGGGGTTGTCGGCCCGCTTATCGTCAGTCATGTGTGCGCTCCTCGGGGGCGTGCTCCACGGCCCGGAAGTACTCGGGCCAGAAGTGGACGGGGACGTCGAGCTTGAGCTCGCGCGCGGCGGAGCGGAGGTTGTCGCGGCAGAGCACGCAGGTGGTGACCACCGGGGCGTGCTTCTCCGCGGCGAGCTCCAGGAGCCGCGCGCTTGCCTTGGTGGCGCCGCGGTACATGCCGCCGAGCGCCCCGCAGCAGCCGTTGTGCAGGGTCGGGTAGTCGACCTCCATGGTGACGCCGGCCTGCTCGGCGGCGTCGCCCAGCGCGGCGAGGGCCGCGTCGCGGTCGGCGAGGCAACCGACGTAGGGGACGAAGCTCTCGGTCGCGGCGCGCAGGGCGATGCCGGAGCTGCGGCCGGCGCGCTCGGTGAGCGCGGCCCAGAGCGGCACGGCCGCGACGCCGGTCTCCTCGAGACTGGCGTCGCAGGCCGGGCACGCCGTGTAGACGCGCTCCGCGCTCGAGAACTGCGCATCGACCGTGCCGCGGCTGGGGTGGCCACAGCAGCCGGCGTCCTCGGCCTCGTCGAGGCGCACGCCGAAACCCGTGGCCACCTCGTGTACGAGGCGGTGCAGCGCGTGATCCTGCGGCAGGGCGCACCCGGCGTAGAACGGCAGCGTCGTCGTGCCTTCGGCGGCCGGGCCGGCCGCGCCCGCCGGCCGCTTTCTGCCCAAGGGCAGCATCTGCTTCGCGATCTTGATGCCGGTCTCGGCGGCGCCGACCTTGTCTTTGGGGAAGTGGCCCTTGGCCATCATCGCCACGCCGAACTGCATGTTGTCGATGCGGGGGTGCTTGCGCAGACGCACGGCGGCGAGGTCCGCCGCAGTGCGCTCGGGGCAACGGATGGCGCCGCCGTGCTCGCGCTCGAGCTTACGCAGGCGGCTCAGGACCGAAGCGACGTCGATGTCCATGCGGCACACCGTCGTACAGGCGCCGCACTCCGTGCAGCGCCAGAGGTCGTCGCTCTTCAGCACCGCCTCGATCTCGCCGGCGAGAATGAGGCGCACCAGACGCCGCGGCCCGCGGTACAGCTCGCGGCCGCTCGGGCAGCTCGAAGTGCAGGTACCGCATTGGTAGCAGATGCTGCACTCCTCGGCGAGGCGTTTGAACTCGTCGATGACGGCTTGCGGGTAGGCGCCCGTATCAGCGGCCACAGCCACAGACCTCACCTCCTGCGCAGGCGGCGCCGGTCGGGGCGCCGGCAAGGGCGCCGGCTCCGGCGCCGATCAGCTCCATCTCGTGCTCGAGCAACGCCGGCGTCAGCTCGTCGCCGATGGCCCTGGCGTGGAACATACGGATGCGCCGCCCCACACTGAGTCGGTCGACGGCGCACAGGCGCCACAGCTCGAGCGGCAGCGGCGTGCCGCTCGCGGCCAGCACCTCCTCGGCGATCGTCATCTGCTCGAGCGCGCTGGCGTCGCCGGTACGGTACTGGCAGCGGCCTTCGGCGCAGCCGGCGAGAAACACGCCGGCGGCGCCCAGGCGGGCCGCCTCGACGATGTGCAGGGCGCTCACCCGGCCGAGGCAGGGCAGTTCGATGAGGCGCACGTTCTCGGGGTACTTGTCGCGATGCTGGCCGCTCAGGCCTATGGCGGCGCCGGCGCACTCCTTGCAGTAGAACCCCACGACCGGCTTCTCGACGCCTTCGGTCATCAGCGCGATGCGCCCGAAGAGCGCGTCGTCGCTGAGGTTGTGGGCGATCGCCACCTCGGGGCAGTTGGCGGCGCAGATGCCACAGGCGCGGCAGCTCTGCGCGTCGATGACCGCGAGCTTGTTGTCGTCCTTGACCTCGGCGGGACGGGCGGCCGACTCCGGCCGGTCGACCAAGGTGATGGCGCCGAAGGGGCACATCGCGGCGCAGGTGTCGCAGCCCACGCACTGGGCGGCATCGACCTGCGAGGCCGCCGTGCCGCGCCGCCCTGCAGAGGTGAGGAAGTTGTGGATCTCGCCGGCCACCGCCGAGGCCTCGGTGTTGACCTCGATGAGGGCCTTGGGGCCGGCGGCGGATCCGCAGACGAAGATGCCTTCGCCGCTGGTCTCGGTGGCGCGGTTCTTGCGGTCGAGGATCTCGACGAAGCCGTCCTGGTCGCGGTCGATGGCCAGCGTCTGGGTCAGCTTCTCGGTGTCGATGGCCGGGACCATGCCCGTGCTGAGCACGACCAGATCGGGGCGCAGCACGCGCTTGCGCGCCGCGGTGACGTCCTCGACCTCGATCACCGGCCGGCCGTGGCCGTCGAACTGCACCTCCGGCGGCGTGCCGCGCAAAAACTCCACGCCGGCCTTGCGCGCGTCGAGGAACCAGTTCTCGTAGCCGACGCCGGCGGTCCTCATCTCGAGGTAGCAGATCGTGACCTTCATCTCGGGGAAGAGCGTCTTGAGGCGGATGGCGTGCTTGAGCGCGATCATGCAGCAGAGACGCGAGCAGTGCGGCAGGTGGCGCTTGTCGCGAGAGCCGGCGCACTGGATCATGACAAGCTCCTCGACGGGCATGCGGCCCAGCGACGCCCGGGCGGCCCAGTCGTCGAGCATCTCGGCGAGCTCCACCTGGGTGACGACGCCGTCGTGGCCGTAGCCCAGGTAGTCGAAGAACTGCGACGGCGCCGGCTCGCAGCCCGTGGCCGTGAGGATCGCGCCGGCGTGCACCGTGGTGCGCCGCGGCGATTGGCTGAAATCGATGGCCTCAACGGGGCACTCCTCGGCGCACTTGCCGCAGAAGGTGCAGGTGTCGAGGTCGATGGTGCGGATCACGCGGCCGTCGTAGAACTCGCTGAAGATCGCCTTCTTGCCGGGCTCCGACGAATCGACCTCGCAGACCGTCTCGCAGGAGCCGCAGTTGACGCAGGCGTCGGTGACCATGTTGGGCAGGGTGCGGATGCTGACCTGGAAGTCGCCGGGGTGGCCGCTCACGGCCTCGACGGTGGAGCGGCGGCGGATCGTGAGGTCGGGATGGTCGATGGCGACGTTGCGGTGGAAGCACTTGCGCGTGCCCGCCTGCGCGTCGGTGGTCGGCAGGCACTGGCCGCAGTCGTTGGTGGGGAACACGGTGCCGATGCGGGCGGCGCGGCCGCCGAGGAAGGGCCGCCGCTCGACGAGCTCCACGTGATGACCCATCTGGGCGAGCTCGGCGGCGGCCTGCGTGCCGGCCACGCCGCCGCCGATGACGACGACGGTGTCGTGGCGCTCGGCGTAGCTCATGGTGTCGGCGGGCGCGTCGGGGTAGGCGATCGACGAGTCGATGATGCGCGCCGCCTTGGCGGTGACGGCGGCGACGTCGCCGCCGTGTACCCAGCTGCAGCCCTCGCGGATGTCGGCGGTCTCGAGCTGCAGGCCGCGCGCCATGAGCTTCTGGAAGCGCCGCGCGGCGAAGTCGGGGGAGCAGCCGGCGAAGACGAGCTGACGCCCGTCGCCGGCCTCGCCCCCGGCTCCCGCGTCCATCAGCTCGCGCATCTGCGCCTGGCCGACGCGGCTGCACCAGTGGTCGCCGCGCAGCACGTCGGCGTGCAGGCCCACGTGCTGCTCGAGCCGGTCGAAGTCGATGTTCTTGAGCGTCCCGGCGCACTCGCAGAGGAGCACGAGCGGGCGCTCGGGGCCGTGCCCGTTCGGGGAGGTCATGCGCGTACCTCCCGGGGGGCCGGCGCGCCTGCGACGGCCGGCTCGGCCGAGCCCGTCGGCGCGGCGTCCGCCTGCGGCGGCCGCGCCTCGATAGCCGCGGCCGGGCAGCCGCGCACGCAGGCGCCGCAGCCCAGGCACTTCTCGTCGTCGTAGATGATGGTGCGGTACACGGTGACCCGCTCCGGCACTTCCACGAGGCCGTCGGGTGCGTGCTGCACGAGGCGCCGGAGCGCGCCGCCGAGGGCGCCTCGGCGGCTGTCCGCCGGCGCGTCCAGCAGCTGGTTCACGTCGAAGAAGGCGCCGCGCTCGGAGGCGCCCGACGGGCAGTTGGCGGCGCACTTGCCGCAACCCACGCAGAGCTCCTCGTGGCGGACGATCTCGCAGCCCACGCCGACGGTGCTCCGCAGCGTGCCGCCGGGCACGCGGCTGAGGATCTCGCGGCCGCGATGGGTGAGCGGCATCAGGCGGCCCCCCTTGCGGCGGCGGCGAGCGGGGCGCCGGCGGCGAGCGGGGCGCCGGCGGCGATCTGCGCTTCGGAGCCGGCGAGCGGGGCGCCGGCGGGGGCTACGCCCCCGGCGCCCCCGGCCTCCGACCGCGGCAGCGGCGGCAGGCCGCCGATCACGCGGTCCATCTCGCGCACGGCGGCGACGAACCTGGGCGGCTCGCCGGCGCTCATCGTGAACATCCGGCAGCGCTCGGGCGCGACGCCGACGCTCTTCAGCAGGCGCTGCACGAACGCGACCCGGTCGACGGCGTGGAAGTTGCCCTCGCGGTAGTGGCACTGGCCGAGCAGGCAGCCGGCGACCATCACGCCGTCGGCGCCCTCGGCCAGCGCGCTCAGCAGGTGCAGCGGGCTGACGCGGCCGGTGCAGGGCATGAGCACGAGGCGTACCGTGGGCGGCAGCGGCGTGCGCGCGTTGGCGCTCGCATCGGCCGCCGCGTAGGCGCACTCGCGGCAGCAGAAGGCGACGATCTTGCGGTCGGCCGTCGCGGCGGGCGCCGCGGAGGCTGCCGCAGCGGGTACGGCGTGGGTCGAGCCGGCGCCGGCCGTGCCGGCGCCCGTCGTGCTGATAGCGCCGGCCATCAGACCGTCGCCTCCGCCAGCACCTCGGCGTCGCTGAAGCCGCCGAGCTGCATCGCCCCCGTGGGGCAGTCGGCGGCGCAGATGCCGCAGCCGCGGCAGATGTTGGGGTCGACCACGGAGTGGGGGTCGGCCCCGAGAGTGAGCGTGATCGCCGTCTGCGGGCACGACGCCTCGCAGACGCCGCAGCCGATGCACACGAGGGCGTCGCTGGCCGCCACCTGGGCGGGCGTCATCGCGAAGCCGGTGCTGAGCATGCTTATGGCGCGCGCCGCGGCGGCCTTGGCCTGGGCGATCGAATCGGGGATGCTCTTGGGGCCTTGCGCCGTGCCGCACAGGAACATGCCGGCGCGCTGCGTGTCGACCGGGGCGAGCTTGGGGTGGAGCTCGCGGATGAAGCCGGCGGCGGCCGTCTGCACGCCGACGACGCGGGCGATGTCCTGCGTGCCCTTGGAGCCCTCGAGGCCGGCGGAGAGCACGACGAGGTCGTAGAGCTCCTCGCTCTTGCTGCCGGTCATGGTGTTCTCCATGCGCACCGTGAGGCTGCCGTCCTGCTCCTCGAGGATCTCGCCGACGCGGCCGCGCACGTAGCGCACGCCGCGCTCCTGGATGAGGCGGTAGTACTCCTCGTGCCCCTTGCCGGGCGTGCGCATGTCGGTGTAGCCGATGGTGATCTCGGCGTCGGGGTAGTGCTGCTTGATCAGCGAGCTGTGCAGCGTCGCGAACAGGCAGCAGATCGCCGAGCAGTGCTCGTTGCCGCTGCTGGTGCAGTCGCGCGAGCCCACGCACTGGAGCATGAAGATGCGCTTTGGCGCCTGGCCATCGGAAGGTCGCTTGAGCTCGCCCGCGGTCGGCCCCGAGGCCGACAGCAGCCGGGCGAGCTGGCTCTGCGTGAGCACGTTGGGGAAGCGCCCGTAGCCCAGCGGCAGCTTGCGCGTCGCGTCGAACTCCTGGTGGCCGGTGGCGAGGATCACGGCCCCGACGGTGATCTCCTCGTCCCATGCCTTCTGGCCGAAGTCGATGGCGTCGGCCGGGCACGCCGTGACACACGACTTGCAGTCGGAGCACACGGCGCAGTCGAGGCAGCGCTCGGCCTCGGCGCGCACGTCCTCCTCGCTGAAGCCGAGGCGGACCTCCTCCCAGGTGGTGCGGCGCGCGACGCCGTCGAGCGTCTTCATGATGCGTCTGGCCTGTGGCTCGAAGGGCTCGAGCTCGGTGTGCGGGATCTTGACCTTGTCGGCCTCGGAGTCCCACACCGGCACGAGCTGCTCGCCGCGCAGGAAGTCGTGGATGGCGCGGGCGCCGCGACGGCCGGCGGCGATCGCCTCGATCGCCGTCCAGGGACCCATCGCGGCGGCGTCGCCGCCGGCGAACACGCCGCTGCGGCCGGTCATCATGGTGTCGGGGTCGACGCTGATCTGGCCGCTTTCCACGGCCACGCCTTCGGCGCCGGGCAGAAAGTCGTCGACGATCGCCTGGCCCACGGCGAAGATCACGGTATCGCCGCTGAGCTCCACGTACTCGCCCTCGACCGGCACCGGTGGCCGCCAGCCGCGCTCGTTGGGCGCGCCCAGCGTGCAGCGCTGGAACTTGACGCCGCTGGCGACGCCGCCGCCGCCGAGGATCTCGACGGGGACCAGCGAGTACTCGACAGCGACGCGCTCTTGCTTGCCTTCTTCGATCTCCTCCGACGAGGCCGGCGCCGTGCGCTCGTCCTCGATGCAAGCCAGGGTGACCTCGTCGGCGCCGCAGCGGAAGGCGGTGCGCCCGGCGTCGTAGGCCACGTCGCCGCCGCCGACGACCAGCACACGCTTGCCTGTGGTCGGTCGCTCGCCGAGCGCTTGCGCGCGCAGGAATTCGACGGCGCGCAACACGCCCTTCTGGTCGAGACCGGGGATCGGCAGGACCTTGCTCTGGTGCAGGCCGGTGGCAAGGAAGACGGCCTTGTGGCCGTCGGCGAACAGCGAGTCGATGGTGAAGTCGCTGCCGCAGCGCATCCCCGTCTTGAGCTCGACGCCGAGGGCGGTGATGCGCTCGACCTCGCTGTGCAGGATGTCGCGCGGCAGGCGGTACTCGGGGATGCCGACGCGCAGCATGCCGCCGGCCACCGGGAGGGCTTCGAACACGGTGGCCTTGTAGCCGAACCGCGCCAGCTCACGCGCGGCGGTGAGGCCCGCGGGGCCGCCGCCGACGATGGCGATGGGCTCGTCGTAGAAGACGGGCAGCGGTGCGGGCGGCTCCGCCGGCGCGCCGTGATCGGCGACGAAACGCTTGATGCCGGCGATGGCGATGGGGTCTTCGACGTTGCCGCGCGTACACTCGGTCTCGCAGACGTGGGTGCAGATGCGACCGCAGACGCTGGGGAAGGGGTTCGGTTCGCTGGCTACGCGATACGCCTCTTCGTAGCGGCCCTTGGCGACCATCGCGACATAGCCGTGGGCGGATGTGTGTACCGGGCACGCCGTCTTGCAGGGGCTCCAGCCCTTGCGCTCGATGGCGAAGGTCGCCGGCACCGCATTGGCGAACGGCCGGTGGATGGCGGTCCGCTCGCTGACCCCGAAGTCGAAGTCGTTCGGATACGTCACGGGGCACACCGCGGCGCACTCGCCGCAGCCGACGCACTTCTCGCTCACGTAGCGCGGGCGGTGCCGCACGGTCACGTTGAGCTCGCCGGGCGGGCCCGTGATCGCGGTCACGTCGGAGAGCGCGTGCAGGTGGATGCGACTGCTCGTGGCCGTGCCGGTGAGACGCGGCGCCAGGGAGCACATGGCGCAGTCTTCGGTGGGGAAGGTCTTGCTGAGCCGGGCCATGTAGCCGCCGATGCTCTGCTGACGCTCCACGAGGTGGACCTCGATGCCGGCGGCGGCGAGCTCCTCGGCGGCGGAGATGCCGGCGATGCCGCCGCCGACCACCAGCACGGAGCGGTTGAGAAAGGTGCGCTGCCGCGGCAGGTCGCTCATGTGGTGCAGGCGGGCGACGGCGCCCTCGACGATCTTCCTGGCCTTCTGCTGGGCGCGCTCCGGCTCGTGCCCGTGTACGTAGGAGCAACCCTCGCGGATGTTGCCGAAGGCGACGGCGTTCTCGCCGAGGCGCAGCTCGCGGGCGATGCGCTCGAAGGTGGGGCCCTGGAAGCGCGGCGAGCACGAGGCGATCACGAAGTGGTCGAGGCCGCGCTCTTCGACAGCCTTCTCGATCAGGGCGCGGCCTTCGGTGCCGCACATGAACTGGTTGACGTCCACCTCGACGACCCCGTCGAGAGAGCGCACGTGCTCGGCCAGCGGCTCGAGGTCCACGACCCCGCTGATGTTGCCGCCGCACTCGCAGAGAAAGACTCCGGCCCTCATCGCGCACCCCCCGCGGTCGCGGTGGGCGTCCGCCGGGCGCCGATGCGCTCGAGGAACGGTTCGACGTCCTGGGAGTGCGACTGGACGCCGACCACCTTCTCGGGGTCGGCGCCGAACGCCAGCGCGAGGAGCTGCTGCACGTGCAGGTGTACGAAGGGGTACTCCTCGCCGGCGCTCGCCGAGATGATGTCGCTGTAGCGGTCGAACTGCACGTGGCAGTTGGGGCACATGTGTACGAGGACGTCGACCCCCTCTTCGGCCAGCCGGTGCAGCTTCTTCTGTGTCACCGCCACCGAGATCGACGGGTTGACGAAGCGCTGGCGGAAGCCGGCCCCGCAGTGCGTCTGCTTCTCGTTGTAGGCGCCGGTGCAGACGACGCCGGCGGGGATCAGCATCTCCTCGGGCACCATGAAGTTCTCGTTGTCGCCGAGGGTCTCGTCGGGGAACACCTTGCAGTAGTGGCAGGCGGGGTGCGTGGCGACCTTGATGCCGTCGAGGCGACGGCGGATGAGCCCAGGCACGCTGTCGTGGGCGCCCCAGAGGATCTCGAGGGTGTGCTTGTGCTGCACCGTACCGGCCACGCGGTCGTCGTACTCGCGGCCGATCTTGCCGAGCACCGCGTTCGTCTCGGCCCGGTACTCGGGCACATCGAGGATGTTGCGCGCCTTCTTGTTGACCGCATAGCAGGTGGAGCAGAGGTAGCTCATCACCGGGTGCTCGTCATCGACCACGACGCAGGCGTTGCGCGCGGCGATGCCGACGGTGGTCTGGATGGGCATGAGGTCGGAGTAGTAGCCGAGGCCGGTGCAACAGGTCTGATCCGGGTTGACCGTGTACTCGATGCCGAAGCGCTCGAAGAGCCACTTGGTGGACGACTCGACGCCGGGGTACTCCGCCGAGACCAGGCAGCTGCGGAACAGCGTGACGCCCTTTTCGGTGCGCGGCACGTCGGGAGTCTTTGTGAACCGTTTAGTCATGGACACCCTCGCGGTAGCTGACGACCCCGGTATTGTCTATAAGAATAGCTGTTTCTGCAAATCAGCAATGCTTATAGATAGCACGCCGGGGATAAGAGGGCGCGGAGATCGAGCCTGACCGGCCCCGAACGGAGGGCGTCGCGGCGGCCACGGCGAGGTTACGAACCGCCTTCCGAGGGGCAGTACATGGATATCGGATCACGGCTCCGCGAGCCCCGCCCCAGGAGCCGCAGCCGCCTCGTCACGGGGAGGACCGATGGGCCAAGTCCACCCACTGCCGCAGGCTCCGTCCACCGACGAGCCGCCATTCCAGCAGGCCGGCACAGTGCGATCGATCGACAGCGCCCACTGCGGGTTGTGCGGGGCCAAGCTGAGCGCGCGCGCTTCGGTACCACGTCGTCTCGCCGCAGTCGTGCGACGCCACGCTCACTGTCTGCCACACCTGCCACAAGGCGGCGCTGGGCGAGGGGTACAGGCCGGCGCAGTGAAACCGCGCCGGCCCAGCTTCTCGCCGCCGACGGGAGCCTTCGGGCTCCCGTTTGCTACAATGACGCGCCCGACGACGCGGCCCGCCCGCACGACCAAGGGATGACGATGCGCCTTCTCGATGCCTGTTCCCGCGTTCCCGTCGATGCGACGCCCGTGTGGCTCATGCGCCAGGCGGGCCGCTACCTGCCCGAATACCGCGCCATCCGCAAGAAGCTCTCGTTTGTGGAGATGTGCAGGCGCCCCGACATCGCCGCCGAGGTCACGCTGCAGCCCCTGCGCCGCTTCGAGCTGGACGCCGCCATCATCTTCGCCGACATCCTGCTGCCGCTCGAGCCCATGGGCATCGGCTTCCACTTCACCCCTGGGGATGGGCCTGTGATCGAGAAGCCCATCCGCAGCGCCAGGGACCTCGAGAGCGTACACGGCATCGACGCGGCCGCCGACCTGCAGTACGTGATGGACGCCATCCGCCTGGTGCGCCACGAGCTTGGCAAGGACACGCCGCTCATCGGCTTCTCCGGGGCGCCGTTCACCCTGGCCAGCTACATCGTCGAGGGCGGCCACTCGCGCAACTATGCGCACGTCAAGAAGTTCATGTACGACGACCCGGCCGGGTTCGGGCGCCTCATGAGCCTCATCTCGGACGTTGTCGTGGGCTACCTCCTTGCGCAGATCGCCGCCGGCGCCCAGGTGGTGCAGCTGTTCGACTCGTGGGTGGGCTGGCTTGGCCCCTACGACTACGAGCTGCTGGTGCTGCCGCACGTGCGCTACGTGATCGACAAGGTCAAAGGCCGGGGGGCGCCGGTGATCTACTTCGGCAACGGCGCCTCCGCCATGCTCCACCACGTGGCCACGGCCGGCAGCGAGGTCATCGGTGTGGACTGGCGCATCGAGCTCGACCGCGCCTGGGATCAGCTGGACGGCGTGGCCATCCAGGGCAATCTGGACCCGCTCACGCTGCTCGGCCCGCCCCAGGCCATCGAAGCGCGCGTCGCCGACATCATCGCCCGCGCCGGCGGCCGCCCCGGCCACATCTTCAACCTCGGTCACGGCCTCATCCCGCAGACCCCTCCCGACAACGTCAAGTACCTGGTCGATGCGGTGCACCGCCTGTCCGCAGCGCCTATCTGAAAGGTCGGCCGCCGCCATGACCGAGAGCCTCATCGACGTCGCCCTGCTCGCTTTCGGCGGGCCGGGTAGCACGCAGCAGATCCCGGAGTTCCTGCAGCGCATGACCGGGCGTCCCGCGAGCGCGGAGACCCTCAAGGTGGTGGAGTCGCGCTACGCGCTCATCGGCGGCGCTTCTCCGCTGCCCGACATGACGGCGCGCCAGGCGCTCGCCCTGCAGGCGCGGCTCATCCAGGAGCTCGCCTTCCCCATTCGCGTGCGCCACGGCTTCCTGTACACCGAGCCCACCGTGGCCGACTGTCTCAAAGAGCTGGACGGCCACGAGGTGGTGGCGCTGCCGCTGAGCCCGTTCTCGTCGCGCCTCACGAGCGGCAAGTACCGCGCGGCGCTCGACGCCGCCGGCGGCGCGGAGATCCCGTTGCTCGAGGGGTGGTACGCGAACCGCGGTTTCGTGAGGGCCATCAGCAGGCGCGCCGCGGCGGCGCTCGACGGCTGCGACGTCAATGAGTGGGCGGTGCTCTTCACGGCCCACAACGTGCCGCTCGAGACCATCATGGAGGGCGACCCCTACGTCGAGCAGTTGCAGCAGACCATCGCGCAGCTCGTGCCCGCTCTCGTGCCGGGCGACTGGCGCTTCGCCTTCCAGAGCAAGGGCCGCGGCGGCGGCCAGTGGATGGAGCCAGAGGCCGACGACGTGGTGCGCACCCTGGCCGAGGAGGGCTGGAAGAAGGTTCTCGTGGCGCCCGTGGGTTTCATCAGCGACAACGTCGAGACGCTCTACGACCTCGACATCGTCCTGCGGCAGCAGATCGAGGGGCTGGGCATGGAGTATCGCCGTTCGGCGGCGCCCAACGACTCGCCGATCTTCATCGAAGCGCTCGCCGACGTGGTGATCGACTACCTGGCGCGCCGGCCCGTGGAGCATCAGCTGCACCGCCCGGACGGGCCGCACACGCACGGGTGACGGGCGTGCCCGCAGCCTCCCCGTCGGCAGAGGGCCGGGCCCGGCCGCAGAGCGGCCCCGCCCGGCCCCTGCGCATCGCCGTCGTCGGCGGCGGCATGGCCGGGCTGGGAGCGGCGCGCGCCCTCGAAGACGCGCGCGCCGCCGACCCGACCATCGACTGGCGCCTCTACGAGGACGAGCCGCGGTTCGGCGGCAAAGTCCACACCGTGCGCCGCGACGGCTTCGTCGTCGAGGGCGGCCCCGACTCGGCGATCATCGAGAAGCACTGGCCGATCACGATGGCCCGCAGGCTCGGCATCGGCGACCGCTTCGAAGACTCCAACGAGGGCATCCGCAAGAGCTTCGTCTTCACCCGCGGCCGCCTGCACGAGCTGCCCGAGGGCATCATCCTCATGGTGCCCACGCGCATGGTCCCGTTCGCCCTCAGCAGCCTCATGACCTGGCCGGGCAAGGTGCGCATGAGCATGGACCTGGTGCTGCCGCGCGGCGGCTCGGCGCGGGGCGCCGGCGAGGACGGCGGGGGCGGCGGGGGCGGCGACGAGAGCCTCGGCGACTTTGTGCGCCGGCGCCTCGGGCGCGAGGCGCTGGCGCGCATCGCCGAGCCCATCGTCGCCGGCATCCACGCCGGCGACCCGGAGCAGATGAGCGTGCGCGCCACCTTCCCCATGTTCCTCGAGATGGAGCGCAAGCACCGCAGCCTCATCCTGGCGATGCTCAAGCGGCGCAAGGCGCGGCAGAAGGCGGCGGCCGGCGGCCGCCCGGGCGGGGCGCCGCGCCCCGAGGGCGGCCCGCGCTCGTACTTCTACTCGTTCAAGGGCGGCCTGCAGGAGCTGAGCGACGCCCTCGTCGCCTCGCTGCCGGCGGAACGTCTGCACGGCGGCTCGGCGGTGCGCACGATGGCCCCCTGCGGCGCCGGCTGCGGCGCCTCCGGCGCCGGGTCCGGCGCCTACGCCCTCCAGCTCGCCGACGGCAGCCGCGTGGTCGTCGATGCCGTGGTGCTGGCCACGCCGGCCTGGGCGAGCGGCGACCTGCTGCGCACGGTCGCGCCGCTCCCGGCGGCCGATCTCTCGTCCATTCAGTACGTCAGCACGGCGACCGCCTCGCTGGCCTTTCGCCGCGACCAGGTGACGCACGACCTCACCGGCTTCGGCTTCGTCGTGCCGCGCGCCGAGAACCGTCCGGTGATGGCCACCACCTGGAGCTCCAGCAAGTTCCCCGGCCGCGCTCCCGAGGGCCACGTGTTGCTGCGCAGCTTCCTGGGCCGCGCCGGCATCGAGGCCGCGGCCCAGCTCGACGACGCGGAGATGACCAAGGTCGTGCGCGCTGAGCTCCGCGAGGTCATGGGCATCGCCGCCGAACCCGAGCTCGTCGAGATCTTCCGCTGGCCGCGGGGCATGCCGCAGTACCGCGTCGGCCACATCGACCTCGTCGACAGGATCGAGGCCGGCGTCGCCAGGGCGCCCGGCGTCGAGCTCGCCGGCGGCGCCTACCACGGCATCGGCATCGGCGATTGCCTGCGCGAGGGAGCGGCCGCGGCCGAACGTGCTCTCGAGCACGTCCGCGGCCTGCCCGAAGACGCTGTGCCGCCGCAGCCCTCGGACGTGCCGGCCGCCAACGGCGTCGCGGACTGACCGGCGGCGGCTCTTCCGGCCGCCGCCAGGCTCACCGCACACTGATCGGCGCAGCGCTCCCCGCACGGCGCGGATTCCCGCCCGGCCTGAGCATGCATCCCTGGGCGGACGGTCTCCTCAAGGTGCGCGCGGCATCTGACGATAGTGAGGGCAAGTGAATGGTTGGGCCGGCGGGAGTCAGGCCAGGCAGAATCAGCGAAAGGAGTCATCGTGAGTGGTAGTTCGGTGTACATCTGGGCTTTGGTGAGTGCGGTCGTGTTCGCCGTCGCCTGCTACTTCGTGGCCAAGGCCAAGGGTCGCAGCGTCATCATGTGGCCGATTCTCGGGTTCTTCTTCAGCTGGATCCCTCTGCTGATCGTGGCCGTCATGCCGCGCAAGCAGTCGACGCCGTAAGTGACCGCTCCGCCCGCGGCCTGACGGCCCGGTCGTTCGAGGGGAGGCGGGGCGCTCGTGAGAGCGCTCTTCCTCCCCTCGCCGCGTACGTGGACGGGGCGGGCGGCGGCTCTTCCGGCCCCCGCCCGCCCCGTCGCTCGTGCGGCGTTCCCGCGACGCCTCAGCCGCGCGTCAGCGCAGCGGCACGTCGTTGTAGCTGCCCGTGTAGATCGCGTTCGCGAGCAGCCTGAAGGTGCCCTCCGTGCCCGCCCTGAAGGCGGTGACGGGCCCGAAGTACGTCACGCGCCCCTCGCCGTAGAAGCCGTGGACCACGATGGGCTTGCCGATCGCGTCCGTCAGCGGAGGCTGGCCCACCCAGAAGCCGGCCAGCATGAACGGATCCTCGTAGGCGGCGTCGATCGAGACGCCGGCGCCGAGGTCGGTGAACCACGTAACGGGGAAGGCGAATGTGTAGCCGGATCCGCCGAGCCCCGCCGCGTTGAGACTGTCGTCGGCGTAGTGCGTGGCGCCCAGGGTGTTGTTGGCCCAGTAGAAGTCGGAGCTCACACCACCCTGGCCGGTGACGGGGAGCAGACCATCGATGACGCCGTAGGGGCCGTTGGCGATGTATGTACCGCCCGCCTTGACCCACTGCATCACGGCCTGGATGTCGAGCCCGCTCGTGTCGTCGCAGACGAGCACGTCGTACTCGGTGAGATCGCTGTTCTCGTCGATGCGGTCGGCGAGGAAGAAGAGGTTCTCGAGGGTGTACCACGTGGGTCCGTCGTAGTAGACGGCCACCTTGGGCAGCCCCGTGATCGCGCCACTCTCGTCCTCGTGGTACAGCGGCTGCGTCTGTGCGGAGCTCGCATCGACGGTGGTCAGGTCGATGCTGAAGAGCTTGGCCGCGGCGACGAGCGTGTCGCGGACCCGCGGCTGCGAGGGCGTGATGAGGAAGGCGCCGAGTGGCACGCTCGCGCTCGGCGAAGCGACCACGCGGTCGACCTTGACCGCGTCGGAAAGCAGCGCGTTGACCGCCGCCACGGCGTCGTTGCTGGTGTTGGCGATCATGTAGGTCGGGCCGTTGCCACTCACCGTGCCGTCCGGGTCGGGCGCGGAGGTGACTGACGTCTGGGGCGCTGAGAACGCGTCGTCGACCTGGTAGCGCGTGAAGCCCCAGCTCTCGGGGAGCTGCCAGGCGCAGGCGTCGTACATCTCGGTGGCCTGCCCCGAGACGTCCTCCCCGTACCAGAGCATCGCGTTGGCGATGCCGCGCAGGGGCTGCCGGAGCGGCACGATGTACGAGCCGGCGGGGAACTGCCGACCGCCGGGCGCCGAGAAGGGCGCCGTGGCCTTGAAGACGCGGATGCCGTTCTGCAGGAGATGGCGCACGGCATGCCGTGCCTGGAGGGCATCGGTCTGGAGGCTCGGGTCGACCGGGATCACGTAGGCGAACGGGTAGGTGATCGGCGCGGGCACGTCGGCCGTCACCGGCTGCGAGGCGCCCGACTCGGCGCGCAGGAAGCGGTCGATCTGGTCGGTGAGCATGCCCACCCGGTTCTCCGCGGCGTACTTGGCGCCCTGGAGGATGCCGTAGTAGTGGGCGTCCACGCCGTCCTCCGACTTGAAGGACGTCTCCATGGTCGAGCCGACGAGGCCGTAGAACATGGCGAACTGCGGCGTGTAGTACGGGCTGTAGTCTTCAAAGCCCTCGCTCTTGCCGGTGCTCGGATTGATCCAGTCGCGGTACGGGATGTCCACTTCGACGACGGTGTTGTCTTCGATGGCCGCCTCGATCGACTCGGCCGCCGGCAGCGCCCACTTGATCGAGAGGTCCCACTCGTAGTTGGGGTCGTGCGGGTTGGTGGTGGGATCGATGATCATCGGGTCGTAGTACCCGTGCAGGTCGAGGAACATCGCCGGGTGCCACTTCACGATCTGCTTCACCATCGCCTCGATCTCAGGCTGTGACTGCGTGACCCAGTCGCGGTTGAGGTCGAAGCCGTTGTCGTTGCGGCGCACGTCCAGCACGCGGCCGTCCGGGTTCTGGCAGGCGTTGATGAGCACCACGTCGTTCTTGAGGATGCTCCTGGTGACGGCGTCGTTGGAGAACGCCAGCTTGCGGATCAGCATGAGGCCGGCATCGACGCCCGTGGTCTCGTTGCCGTGGATGCTCGCGTTGATGAACACGGGCAGGCGCAGGTCGCCGCCCTTGGCCAGCATGGCCGCCGCCGCCGCGGGGTCTTTGAGCTGCAGCCTGACGAACTTGAGCCAGCGCTCACGGGCCGCCGTGGAGGCCCACTTGTTCTGGATAGTGACCAGGTACAGTGGGCGGCCGCCGGCCGAACGGCCGAAGACCTTGACGCTGACGCGCTCGCTGCGCGCGTCGATGGACTTGAGGATCCCGCCGAGCTGCGAGTAGAAGGTGTAGCTCGGGTACGGCTTGATGGGGCGCTCGCCGGGGGCGAGCCGCGGCGACGCGTACGTGACGGCGCTCCTCAGCGGGCGATCGACGCTCATCGCCTTGGTCAGCGGCGAAGCGAGCGCCGGCGCGGCGCCGGCGAGGAGGATCCCCACGGCGAGCAGGACGACGGCGAGCTTCTTCATGGACTTCCCCTTGTCGGAGTGGCGGGTCAGAGTGGCGGGACTGTGTCAGTACTTGCCGACCAGCTTCCAGATCCAGCGGTGCGGCGCGTGCATGCTGAAGCCGGGCTTGTTGTACATCACGGCGCAGTGGCCGGTGATCACGTGGAGGCCGCGTTTCTCCGCCTCGGCCAGCGCCTCCGGCGTGTCGGTCATCTGGTGGATCCAGATCTCCTTGACGCCGGCGTCGGCGGCCTTGGCCACCCACGCGGCCGTCTCCTCCTTGGGAAGCTCCAGCACGGCCGCCTGCACCGGCGCCGGCAGGGTGGCGAAGTCCGGGTAGGCCTTGTCGCCCTCGATCTCGCCGCCGCCGGGGTCGATGGCGTACACAGTCTTGCCTTTCTCCTTCAGCGCGCCGTAGGCGATCTTGGGGAAGGGCTTCTTGCTCCCTTGATGGCCGACGACCGCATACGTGTCGCGCTCCCAGAACCGTTCGCAGTCCGATGGCATCGCTGAACCTCCTACGCTGGTTGATCTTCGGGCGCGCCGGCGGGCTGCACGGCCGTGAGGCCGTAGCACTGGGCCGGCGCGAGCACGTCGGGAAAGCGCTCGCGAAGCGCGGAGCGCACTTCGTAGCAGAGGTGGCACTCGTCGGCGTAGAGCGCGCGGCGTGGCGTGTGCCGGTAGGCCTGGGCCAAGGCCCAGGGGCCGCCGGCCATGATCTCGGCGACGACGGGCCGCCGCGCCGGGTCGTAGCCATCGAGCACGGCGGCCAGGCCGCCGGGGCGCGGCGCATGCGCCGCGCCGTCGGGCGCGCCCGCATCGACCGGCGCGCCATCCGCGCCTGCTCCGCCTACCCCGCCGGCGAACACGTTGCCGGCGCTGATGCCTTGGCAGAGCTGCAGCTCGCCGTCGCCGCCGAGATGGGCGCGGCCGGGCGCGGCGAAGTCCTCGTAGGGGCAGGCGACCAGCGTCTCGGGCGGCCGGGCCGCTCGCCTGGGGGCGAGCTCCACGGCCGCCCTGCCCTTGCACATGATCTCGCCGACGTCCTCGCCGAGGCACAGGCCCGGCACGTCGAGGCAGGCGGCGGCGCCCACCTCGAGCACCGCCATGGGCAGGCCCAGCTCCTGCGCCGCCAGCACGGCGTTGCGCAGGCGGTCTTCGTCGGCGTCCTCGACGAAGTAGGCGTAGGACGACAGCGAAAGGTCGCTGATGCCGAGGTCGATGAAGGGCGCCAGCCAGACCTTGGCGTCCTCCACCGACGTCGCCCAGTAGCAGTTGCTCACCATGCCCCACTCGAGGCCGCGGCGCCGGGCGTGCGCGGCCGCGGCCAGCACGATGGGGTACGCCAGCGTGGGCTCGCCGCCCTCGAAATAGACCGCTTCGACGCCGCACGCCGCCGCCTGGTCGATGACGCTCGTGAGCTGCGCCAGCGTCATCGTGCCCTCGGCGTCCGGCGAGCCCCAGACGAAGCAGTGGTCACACGCATAGGTGCAGCGGTACGTGACGAGGAAGTGGATGCCGTCGAGGTGGATGCTCATGGGCGGATTGTACGCCCGGCGCGGCCGGCTGCGAAGCCGCGCGGCCCAGCAAGGAGGCGCCGGTCGGCCGCGCGGCCGAGGTTCGAGCCTCGCGCTCATGAAGGGTATTCGTGAGGAGTACACTCAAGGCCGCGTAAACGCTGTGGCGAGGTCGCGGTGAGTGCGCGCACGGCTATTCGAGCCCAGAGATATGTACTCCGCAGGAACTGATGGGAGCAGACGAGAATGGCTGATGAGATCATCGAGGAGCTCTGGAGCATCAAAGACGGCATCGCCCGGGAACATGACTACGATGTGGACGCTCTCGTCGCTTATCTCACTGCCTTGGCGCCGTCACCGGGACAGCGGGTCGTGGATCTGCGCGCGACAAGAGCTGCCGAACGAGAGCGTCCAGTGGACGTGGAGAGAGCTCCGCGTCGCTGATGCGCCAGGCGTCGGCCGGAGCCGACTCGGGTGAACACGGCCCCGGACTGCCTGAGACAGGCTCAGGCGGGTGACGACTCCCGTCGTCCTTGCCCGCATGACTCACGACCCCGCCGAGATGGGCGCGCGGCCTCGGTCGCGTCCCCGTGGCGCGCTTTTCCGTCCCCTTTCCGGATTACGATTTGCGGTCCCACCGGCCCGCGTCTCCCCCGCGTGAGACCCGGCGATGGGGGCGGTCACGGGCCCCAGCGCCGGCGCCGCCACTCTCGAAACTGCGCAGGAGGAGGGACGGCAGATGGATTCCCCGGAGCGTGTCGCGGAGGCGGCGTGGATCCACAAGTTGGGGCCCGAGGCGGAGGCGTTGCTCACGAAAGGCAGCGAGCCCGAACCCTTCGTGCGCAGCGCCGTGGTCGATCCCATCGTCGCCTTGCTGCGCGCCGGGCAGAGCGTCGCCCTGGTGGGTCCCGAAGGGGTGGGCAAGCGCTCGCTGGCGCTTTCGCTGCGCCGCTCCGACGCGTGGGGCGACGAGGCGCAGCCCACCCTCGCCTTCGATGTGCCCACGGCGCATCCGCGCTCGTGGCCGGTGTACTGCACGACCACCCGGCACTGGATCGCCGGGTCGTTCTACGTGGGCAATCTGGAGAACCGCATCGACATGATGCTGCGCCGCGTGAAGAAGCCCGCGATCGTCCTCTTCGAGTCGGTGCACACGGCCATCGGCGCTTGGCAGGGCCGCGGTGACAGCCTCGATCTCGTCGACCTACTCGTCAGCGTGGTCACCCATCCGCGCCTGCGCATGGTGGTCACCGCGACGCCCGACGGCTGGGCGCAGCTTCGCGAGCGCAAGGCCGACTTCGCCACGCGCTTCGTGGTGGTGGAGACGCACGCGCCCAGCGACTCCGAGTCGCGGGTCATCGCCGCCTTGGAGCTGGCGCATCGCGGCGTCGACGTCCCTACCGCAGACAAGGCGATCGCCGAGGCCTTCGCCCTCGCCGGCCGCCACTTCGGCGCCGAGCCCCCGCTCGGCCCGGCCCTGCGCCTGTTGCGCGGTGCGCTCTCGGGGTCGGCCGGCGGCGCCGGCGTGAGCGCCATCCGCGGCGCTTGCGCCGCACAGCTCGGCCTGGAGAGGTGCTGGGTCGGCAGGGACGTGGTGCCGGGCGCGGCGTCCATCCTCTCCCGTCTTGAGGAGTCGGTGCTCGGGCAGCGCGACGCCTGCGCCGCCGTCGTCGACGACCTGATCGCCTCCGTGTACGGTCTCGCCGCGCCGGGTCGGCCGCGGTCCTACGTCTTCGCCGGGCCTCCCGGCATCGGCAAGACGAGTCTGGCCTGCGCCTTCCAGCACGTGCTCGGTGGCCCCGGCAGCGAGCCGCTGCGCTTCGATTGCACCGAGCTCGTCTCGCCCAGCGACGCACTGCGCCTGCTCTCGACCAACGAGCCCGACTCACTGGTCGTGGGGCTCATGGAGCGTCCGGGCGCCGTAGTCCTCTTCGACGAGGTTGACCGCGCGCACCCGTTCGTGAGGGGCCTGCTGTACCAGCTCCTGGAAGGCAGGATCACGACCCGCGAGGGCGGGCTTGTCTCGAGCGCGAACGCGACGGTGATCATGACCACCAACGCCGGCGACGGCGCCTGGATGCGCGCCCACATGAACGAGGCGCAGAAAGAAGAAGCGCGGGCGGCTACGCTGCGCGCCTGCGCCGAGGTGCTCGGCGACGCCATCACCTCGCGAGTCACGCGCCTGCTCGTTTTTCCGCCGCTCGCGGCGGCGGCCGGCCGCTCCATCGTCGAGCTGGAGCTCGAGCGCTTCGTCGAGCGCCCCGACCTCAAGGAGCGCGGCGTCACGGTGAGCGCCACGCCACGCCTCGTCGAGGCCCTCGCCCACAGCGGCCTCAGCAGCAGGAGCGGCGCGCGCGGCGTGCAGAAGGCCGTCTACATCGCCGTGGCGATCCCCGTAGCGCGGCTCATCAACGAGCAGGATGTGAGGCGCAGCCGGCTCGTGGTCGATGCGCTGACCGGCGACGAGGAGCTCGAGGGGGTGCGTATCGAGATCGAGCGCTGGAACTGAAGGGGGCGGCGGGCGCAGGCGCCCGACAGGCGCCCGGCCGCCGGGGCCGCTGCGGCCGCCGGGCGGGGTAGTGCGAAACGGTAAGATAAGGAAAGGCCCTTTCCTTATCTTACCGATCCGCGTGCGCCCAGACAGTTGCAGGTGACGCCCTTGGGGTGAACCGACAACGACAAGCTCGTCGTCGCCTGCCTGCGTGAGTCCGGTCCGGGTAGCCGCCAGGAGGCCCGGTAGCAGGCTGGCGGCCGGGCCGGGGAGCGGGCCCGCTCGAAGCCCAGCGTCAGAAGCCCTTGCAGGGGGAGCGACTGTCCGCAGCGTCAAGCGAAGTCCGCCGCGTCGTCAGTGGTCCCGCCTGCAAAGGCGGGGAAAGGGAGCGCCGAGCCCGGATGGTCAGGGTGAAGGCCATGGAAGCGGTGAAGAGCCTGGACGTGCAGCCGCGAA
>Ga0247842_10000332_pt1 | contig 102049 bp, 106 predicted proteins | sample LaCruzMarch2015__3_FD_192411 | JGI IMG/M metagenome (GOLD analysis project Ga0247842, IMG submission 192411) | Freshwater microbial communities from meromictic Lake La Cruz, Castile-La Mancha, Spain - LaCruzMarch2015_19m | ecosystem: Environmental > Aquatic > Freshwater > Lake | place: Spain... | reverse complement strand
AGCCATCCCCGGACCGACCGTGTTGATCACCGTGAAACCATCCGCACCCGCTGCAGCGCATGCCAAGGCGATGGCACCGATGCTATCCACATTGGGAGAGAGCTTGATGAAGACGGGAATTTTCCCGCTCACGGCTTTGACCGCCTTGGTCACGGCGGAAGCATCACCCACGGAGCAGGCAAAGGGCCTGCCGAATTCGTCTTCCACGTTGGGGCAGCTGATATTCACCTCCAGGAAATCCGGCTTGAGCTTGGCGATTTCCTCCGCGATGAGTCCGTAATGATCCACGGTATCCGCGATGATATTGGCGATGAGCGGAACCCTTCGGCTGCGCTCAGGGCCTTCGGCTGGCACCTTCATGTAATCTCCAATCTCCGCGCGCGCTTTCTCCACGCCCGCATCCGGAACGCCCACCGCATTGAGTGTGTAGTGATCCGTGGAGATGATGGTGGGGTTTGGATGCCCTTTGTGCTCCTTGAGCCACAGGGACTTGGTGGTGACTCCGCCGGCTCCATTCCGCGCGACCGCACGCCAACTGGCCGCCGTGATGCCCCAGATGCCGGAGGCAAGGATGGTGGGGTTTGCGAAGGTCACTCCGAGGACGGTCTGCGAGAGCTTCATCGCGCTACAGTGTACATCAAGGAAAGGGCGAGAGGAACGCATGAAATAGATGTAAACATGTTAGAATGCAAAGCATTCCCCCTTTCTCAAATGCGCAAGATCCTTGCCGGTCTCCTCCTGATGATGGCCCCCTTCGTCGCACAGGCTTCCTTCAGTGATGTTGCCCCCGACCATACCAACGAACAGGCCATCAGCTACGTCCAGGATCAGAGCATCGTCCAAGGTTATCCCGACGGCACATTCCGGCCGGATCGTCCGGTGAATCGTGCGGAGTTCCTCAAGATCCTCATCCTTGCAGTCTCCGCCGACTTCAACCCCGCAGAATGCCAACACACCCGATCCTTCCCCGATGTCCCGCTCACGGAGTGGTTCAATGATTATGTGTGCATCGGGAAAGATCGCGGTTATGTGAAAGGATACCCCGATGGCACATTCCGTCCGACGCAGACCATCACTTTTGTGGAAGCGGCGAAGATCATGACCAACGCCTTTCAATTGGATTCACGGTTCGAAATGATCACCGACAGTGAAATGGCTCCCCCGTGGTTCGCGCAGTATGTGGCCGCATTGGACGATCATCATGCCATTCCGCTCACTATCGATTCTGCCGGCCATTTCCTTACCCGCGGAGAAATGGCGGAGATGATCTGGAGAATCATGGCCAATGTAACGGACCAGCCGTCAAAAACGTACCAAGATTTTCAGGGTGCGACTGCTCCGACAGTGTTTGAACAAATCAAACAATGGACACCGGGGATTCAATGGTCTGGCGTGCAATCCGAACTCTTCCCGGACTCCATCGTAGTGGATGATAACCGAACGATTCCGGCCCGGTCCATTGATTCTCAATTCATCTCATTCCCCCGAAGGAATGTCGGCAGAGCATTGCATCAAAACATCGTGCAGAACGGATGGTCAACACACATCTACCTTGATGCTGACGGGGTGACCGGATCGCAGTGGGGATACCAGAAGAGCGAAGGTGATGCGTTGCGCTTTCTGATCTTCAGGGAGATTGCATCGCAGTGCACAGCTAATGTGAATGCACCCGGAGCGACCTGTGCTTCCCATGAAACCCGCGTGTACGCAACCGAACCCGTGAGCGCTGCGGCCTCCTCTATCGGTTCGGCCTACACAAATACCCATGACGGCTACAGCATCGATCTTCCGAGCGGTTGGACCGCACAGGAAAATATGCAAGTGGACGATAGATTAAATGGAGCTATCGGTAATGCCACTGGGACGAAGTTTTCCGCTGCGCAGAGCGACCAACCTTTCATCTTCACCGCCATAACGCCTTCCTGCCCGGATCTCTCTAAGGGCTTTCTTCCCACGCCCCATACAGTCCCTCCAAAAACCGTCACCATCAATGGCAGGACATTCTTCACGCTCTACCTGACCGATGGAGCGGCGGGAAGTGTTGGGGAAGTTATTTACTACACTTCACGCATGGATGCGACGCACTGCTTTGTCATGGCAACGCTCTTCTTCCACTCCACCGGCGAAGCCCTGGATGAGCCGATGCGTTCGCAAGTGAAGGCGCAGAATGCACAGATGAACCAGACGCTCAGTGACATCGTGCAATCCATTCGTATGATCGGGCAGTAATCGCGCTTTACCCCGGTTGTGTCATCCCCACAATTCAAGTCCGTTCGTTACTTCTCTTCAAGCAATGTGCTGTTCCAACAGAGATCAAAGAGAACCCGCATCGTATTGGCAAGTTCCCGGCTCTCAATGAGTAATCCGAACTCCCCTTCAAATGACATGATGCTCACTTTATTCGCATAGATAAAAATCTGGTTCTCCAACTGCATTTCTTTGGATTGAATGATTCTGTTTTTCCGCAAACCCCGCATCTGATCCTGCATGAGCAGCCGCGCAAGGGAGGAATCCGGCGTGATGCCACGAATGGGGATCTTCCGATGAATGCGCTTCTCAATGAATTGCTCCTCAATCCACTTACGCGTGAAATATTGCTGGAGTTTCTCCGGATTGTATATGCAGCGTATTTCCGATTCCGCAGTGAGAACATCCAAATACAGACGCTTGAGATTCTGCCTTCCCTCAAAGAAGCTGACATGCGGGTGGTACACATCGCTGCGCACCACGGAAGCAAGAATAGGCAGTTGCTGTTCCAGAGAGACAAGGGTTCCGGCGAACTTCTCGTAGAGGAGACGAGGAGAGAGCACGGAGTAGAAGCGCGTTCGTTTCTTCATAAAGCACTCCGAGACGCCGCGCATCGCAAGCCTGCGCAATACCTCGGTGACGGTGGTCCGCTTCATGCCAGCGCGGTCGGCAATGGCGCTCGCAGGCGCAGAACCAAGTCCAAGGCAGGTGAGATACACACGCGATTCTCTCTTTGAGAAGCCCATCTGTTCCAGAGTGCTGATGCTATCTTCCATATGACGACATTATTTTCGTCAGATTGGATTGTCAAATATTATCTATTTGAAGCCAAAATAATGATTCTATGAACGAATATATTACAAATGAATTGTCAGTATAATCCTCATGCCTAGGATACAGGCATGAAACTTCCTCTTCCAGAAGCAGCCACTGCGCATGAAACAATTGCCCACATGGAAAATCTCCAACGCCTCCTGGAAGAGCTGAGGCAGATTCCCGTAGATATCATTGTAGAATACCGACAAAGACTCAAAGAGCGACTGCGACTGCCGGGCCCAGGCCCACATCACATCGACCCGAATACGTTCAGCCTGAGAGAAACCCCATCAGCAGATGGCGGAGAAACCTTTGAAATGGAAGCCGTGGGTAATTTTCAACCTTTTGATAGAACTGGTTTTCTGGATCCTGCAGTCTTCGATCGTTCTGAACATGCGGCACATCCACGGGTGAATACCAGTTCTTTGGGATTCATTCTGTGGAATTTGATATACCTCGCCGCCGAACAGCAAGGTATGAGAGGTGAATTCCGATCCGCTGAACTCACTGCAATCACGCGGAAAGGAACGATCCCACCCAAGGAAAATCTCGCGCTCAAGGCAATGATTCATTTCAAACCCAGAGGAGGACCAAGGAGCCACCATCGCGAATTATTGGGGATGCTCACCTGTACATTCCACAATGCAGCGGGAAAGGAACTGGCAAGTGAGACGTGCAATTTCATGATCGCAAGAGAGCTGCGCAATCCAGAGGGTGCTGATCAGGAGCGTTAAATCATCCACTTGGGATTAAGCGCTCGCGCTAGCTCCTCCGGCGGCAACACCTTCTACTCTGTCATTCGTCACACAACTGATGACAATACGTGATCATGGCTTCCGCTACTGCTTGAATGGCGGCAGGTGAATGATCCATCCCATCGGCCGCCACCCTGCCAACCATGGCATGAAGCATTCCGATGTCCCCTCCTGTGAGAGGCAGTAAATTTACTCTGTTATGAGTCGCCTTCGTCATCTCCTGACGAAGCAACGCGGCAATGCGAACGATGATTCTCGGATCGGCCACAACATCCATGTGATCGGCCTGAAAACGAAAACGGCAACCAGGTCCTGTTCCATCAAACTTATCCAAATGATCCAGGACATCGAGGAACGTTTTGCAATCAGGTAGTCCGGAGGCGGAGGAGGCCATAAGAGAAGAGGAAAGTACGTCATTCTAACGGCACGCACAGCGGGATCAAATCCTTTGTGAAGTTTCTGTCTCGTGCAGAGACGAGGTATTACGCATACCGAAATCTCTACCCCGGCTGCGTCATCCCCCGCGGATCCAGCGCTCGCGCAAGTTCCTCCGGCGGCAGCACCTTCTGCTCCCTGCAAAGCTCTCGAATCGTCTTGCCGGAAGCGAATGCCTCCTTGGCCAATTTGGCAGCGCGCTCGTAGCCGATGATCGGAGCCAACCCTGTGACCATGGAGAGGCTTTTTTCCACGCCTGCCTCGCATATCTGACGATTAGGTTCAATACCCGTCAGGCACAGATCTGTAAAAGCGGATACCGCCGATGCAAGGAGCCGGATGCTCTCCAAAAGCTTGGCACCCATCACCGGCATCATGATATTGAGTTGGAACTGTCCGCCGCTTGCCCCGGCAAAGGCGATGGTCTGATCATTGCCCAAGACGGTCGCACAGACCTGCATCAGACTTTCGGCCATCACGGGGTTCACCTTGCCCGGCATGATGGAGCTGCCCGGCTGAAGATCGGGAAGGATAACCTCATAAAAGCCGCACCGCGGGCCCGAGCCGAGCAAGCGGATGCTGTTGGCCACATTGAAGAGCGTCACGGCGATCGCCTTAAGTTGCCCATGGCACTCCACCAGGGCATCACGCTGCGCATTGGCCTCAAAGTGATTCGCGGCTTCGCGGAAGGGAATCTCCGTCTCCTGTGCAAGCAATGCGCACACGGAAGACGCGAACTGCGGATGTGTGTTGATGCCCGTGCCCACCGCCGTTCCGCCGACGGGGAGCTCCAGAAGTGCAACGAGCGCCCTCTCCGCGCGTTCGCAGGAAAGCGTGATTTGCCGCGCAAAGCCGGAGAACTCCTGCCCGAGTGTCATCGGCGTGGCATCGGCCAGATGCGTGCGACCGATCTTCAGGATGTCCTTCCATGCTTCAGACTTCTGCTGAAGAACCTGCTCGGCATGGCGCAACGCGGGGAGGAGGCGTTCCTTGATGGAATGCGCCGCAGCCACGTGGATCGCACTGGGGAAGATATCATTGGTGCTCTGGCCGCGATTGACGTGGTCATTGGGGTGGATAACCTTGGCCTCGGCAAAGCGATCGCCGCCCAGAATCTCCATGGCGCGGTTGGCAATCACCTCATTGGCATTCATATTGCTGGAGGTCCCCGATCCGGTCTGGAAGACATCCACCGGGAACTCAGCATCGAACTTGCCCTCGGCGACCTCCTTGGCCGCTGCAATCAACGCATCGATGTATTCTGCAGAGAGTGGCTTGGCCCCTTTGGCAAACACGCCGAGATCACGATTGGCGCATGCGCAAGCCCACTTCATGAATCCCAGTGCGGCGATCAATGCTCGGGGAATCGTCTGGCCGGAGATCGGAAAATTGACGACCGCCCGCTGCGTCTGCGCTCCGTAGTACGCCTCACGCGGGACGAAAACTTCCCCCATGGAGTCATGTTCAATGCGAAAATCTGTCATACGTGCATGGTAACATGCTACAAATGATTCGGAATACTCTTTATACTCTCCATAAGCGATAGCATCATACCCACCTTACCTTCCTGAACATGCTCGAGCACCTCTCACTTCCATCGGGCCTTGCACTCGAAAAACTCCAAGGAATCGATGGATGGCTCTCTGCCAAAGAAGCCAAACTCCTGTACCGCCTTGCAAAGCGCTGCACGGGAAAAGGCGTCATTCTGGAAATCGGATCTTGGAAGGGGCGCTCCACCATCTGCCTGGCGCTTGGATCAACCGCAGGATCCGGCACACATGTCTTTGCCGTCGATCCCTTCACGGGATCCTCGGAACACGGAGAAGTCTTCACGTTACCAGAATTTCAAGAAAATATTCGCAGGGCAGGAGTGACTGAACAGGTCACTGCGATCCCGAAGTTCTCCAAGGACGCGGCAAAAGACTGGAAGACCCCCATTGAGCTTCTCTGGATCGACGGCGCTCACGAAGAGGAATTCGTCCGCGAAGATTTTGCAGTTTGGTCTCCATTTTTGGTGGAAGGCGGAACGATCGCATTTCACGACTCAAGCATGCCAGGTCCGGAGAAAGTGATTAAAGAAAAACTCTATCTTGGAACAGACTTTCATGCGATCGGCTTTGTGCATGGCACGACCTACGCTCGCAAGGGCCGCGGCTCCCCTCTGGCAAACCGCTTTATGCTTCTGCTGAAAGATATGGCATTCGTACTCTGGAAAATCAAACGCACGCTCCGACCACACAGAAAGACCGCCACCGATACCGCTGGTTAAACTTCCGATGCATCATCTCACAACCGCCTCCATAAACGCCCTGAACAACGGATGCGGCCGATGCGGCCTGCTCTTGAACTCCGGATGGAACTGGCTCCCCAGCATGAAAGGGTGCCCCTTTATCTCCACAATCTCCATAATCCCCTGCTCCTCCCACTCACCGGAGAAGACGAGGCCCTTCTCCTCCAGCTTCTTCCTGAGCGCGTTGTTGAACTCGTAGCGATGGCGATGTCGCTCGGAGATTTCTTCGACTCCGTATGCATCGAACGCCTTGGTTCCCGGCTTGAGCTTGCACTTGTACGCACCCAACCGCAGCGTTCCACCCTTGGCACGACCGACATGCTGCCCCGGGAGGAAATGCACAACGTACTTGGAACGAGGAAGCTTGCCCGCTTCGTCGAATTCCTCGCTGGTAAGCTCAGAATCTTTGAACATGGCTCTGGCGAACTCAATGGAGAGGATTTGCGCCCCCAAGCAAAGCCCCAGATACGGAACCTTCTCCAAGCGCGTGTAATGTGCAGCGGCAATCATGCCTTCAATCCCGCGTATGCCGAATCCTCCGGGCACCACGATGCCCTTGCAGGATTTGAGCTGCTTCCAGGTCTCCTCGTCTTTATCACTGAGCTTCTCAGAATCGATCCAGACGATTTGTGCTTTGCGACCACAGTGCACCGCGGCGGACTTTACGGCTTCAATCACGCTTAAGTAGGCATCTTCCAGATCGGTGTACTTACCCACGAGTGCGATGGGAATTTCTTTGATGGCTTCTTCGTGACGCTTGCGTCCTTCCTCCCACTCCGACATATCCGGAGAGAGAGTGCCTAACTTCAACTTTTCGCCAATCAGGCGAGCAACGGAATACTTCTGGAAGTTCAGGGGAACGTCATAAATGGAATTCACCGTGAGCGCGGGGATCACCGCCTCTTCACGCACGTCGCAGAACCGTGCGATCTTCTTGAGGAGTTCGGGCTCCACGCGGTAATCGGCACGCGCCAGGATCATATCCGGCTGCAAACCGTGACGACGCAGCTCCCCCACCGAATGTTGCGTGGGCTTGGTCTTGAGCTCTTTGGACCCTTTGAGATACGGCAGGAGCGTAAGATGCACGTGGAACAGGCGCTCGGGACCAAGTTCGGACTTCAGCTGCCTCACTGCCTCCAGGTAGGGCTGACCTTCGATATCGCCCACCGTTCCACCGATTTCGATCATCATGATATCGGCATTACTCTTCTCCGCCGCCTCAAGCACGCGATGCTTGATGGTATCCGTAATATGCGGCACGACCTGAATGGTCCCGCCCAAGTAATCGCCGTGACGCTCTTTGCCCAACACCTCCTGATAAATCTGACCGGTAGTCACCGTAGAGAGTTTGCTCATGGGCTCATCGATAAACCGCTCGTAGTGCCCCAGATCCAGATCCGCCTCCGCGCCGTCATCGGTTACAAAGACTTCGCCGTGTTGGAACGGACTCATAGTGCCCGGATCCACATTGAGATAGGGATCAAGCTTCTGCACAAAGACCTTAAGTCCGCACGCCTTCATGATCGCTCCGATGGAGGAAATCGCGATACCCTTTCCGAGCGAACTGCAGACGCCTCCGGTCACGACGATGAAGCGAGTTTCTCCTCTCCTGCGGGAAGGAGACTCGGAGGAAACGGCCTTGGGAGGTGTACGTGGCATCATGGAAAAAGTGGGCAATCCTTCCGGTGAACGGGGGAGGAGCCCGCCACTTATCCTACTCGATAATTAGCTCAGGGCAAGACTATTGACAGAATATGTTTAATCTTCTATAAGTACTACATGCTCACTATAGAGCGTATTGGGGAAATCGCACAGAAACAGACAGAAGGTGCTCCGGCACAGATTCGGCAAATCGCTGCGGATGTGTTAAGTGGATGGGCGAACGGCCATATTCAACGAGCAGAGTTATGTTCAATTATTGATGCGCGAATCGCACAGCTCCCTCAGTCGCTGAAAAATAGAGCTGAATCGATCCGAAAAAAAATTCGCTCCTCTCTTTCGGATGCTGCTGTGGATTCCGCACAAATTCATGCAGGACACCGCCGCACAGCAAAGGAAATATTCCAGGAACTCAATATTGGATTTACACATGTTGAAGCTAAAGGAAGAGGTATTGTCTTCTTTGGATCAGCACGCACAGAGGCAGGTAGTCCTTTCTACGAGCAAGCACGTGAACTGGGGAGGGAGGTCTATCGACTCCTGAAATCCACATCGTGGTCAGGCGCAGGCCCAGGCCAGATGCAGGCGGCACTCGAAGGTGCCAAGGAATTGGGCGGAAACATCGCAGGAGTCAAAATCCATCTCGATAGGCATCAAGCCGCAATTGAACAGGATGTTTCTCCTGTGTTCAATTCTGTCGATGAAGTTGTTACATGCGATCACTTTGATCCGCGCGTCACCTCGCTCACCGATGCCGGATGGCCGGAGAAAGATCTTGGAGAAAAAGGTGCCTTTATCTTCTTTCCGGGAGCCATTGGAACACTCCATGAATTGTTCGTAATCTCCGTTATCAAACAATTATACAAATCGAGCGATGGCAAAGATCCTCATGTGCCCATCATCATTATGAATTACGAGGATTTCTACCGGCACCAATTAATGCAGCTACAAACCTGCATCGATTACAAAATGGTAAGAAAGGAGGAACTGGAACGGATTTTCCGTGTCTGCCCGGATAATCGAAGTGCCTTAGATGTTCTGGCAGATCACTATCGCGTCCCTTCAGAAAAACGTGATTACACTCATCGAACACTCCTCCCAACGGGGACGCTCGATGATGGCGCAGGTATCTGATGACAATACAAAGATGGAGATTCTTTCATGAAAAAACACCGCCCTTTCGAGCGGTGCCATAATTCATGTGTAGAAAAATCTTTTACCGATTCACCGTGGCCTGAACGCGGACCACGTTGGCCGCACGCGTCAGAATACGAACCGTTCGACGACTGGTGCGAGAAATAACCAGAGATCCCTTGGCCCCGGTTTCCACCAAGATCGAAGGGAGCTCAAGCATCGATTCATCCGCCTGATTGATGATTGCACGTCGGCTGGGACGACCTACTTTCCAATATTGACGAGCCTCGGGGGTAGAACCACGGATCGTGCGAATGCGTGTCGTAATCTGGGAACGGCTTAAATCGGCACGGCCCGTTGTGTCCTTCTGCGCTTCCTTGCGCTCGCGCAGGAGCAAATCCACCGCCATGGCGCCCGAAGGAACCCGATGCTTGAGGATAGCCTCGCTGCGAACAAGACGACGTGAAAGCTTTGTGATTTCCGTCGGAGCGGAGTAGGCAAGCACAGGAGCCGCCACAGAGAGCGCTACAAGGGCTGACGTGGCCTTGAGGAGGAATGACTTCATAGAAGCAAAAGGGAAAAGGAGATGAAATATACCTTCCCAGGGTACTGAGGGAAGGGGTCAAGTCAAACGGAAAATCGATCTCTTGGCAAGAGCCATTGAATAACGCAAGTGTGCATCAGACAAGACGCCGCACCTTTGTCTGCATGCGATGCGCAGCTTTCTTGGCATTCTTCACGGCACGGAACGCCGAAGCTTTCACTGCTCCGCGTGCATCTTTGGTAGCGTCCATGGCTGCGTCCTCGGCCTTGGATACCAATTTGAGCAGTTCCTTGCGCGCCGTGACAAAAGATTCCTGGGCATACTCCTTTGCCTTCTTCCAATTCTGCTGCACCTCCGTGCTCCCGATGAAGTCCTGCGCCTGTTCGGCAAGCTTCATGCCATCATGCTGCAGATGCTTACCAAGGAGCTTTGCTGCGGTCTCCGCATCTTTAGCCTTACTCAAATCGTCACGAAGTTTTTTATTACTGAAGAGATACCCCGCCATTGCGCCACCAAGCGTACCGATTAAGAGGGAAAGTTTTTTCATAGGATGTTGAGGGAAAATGAGAAGGCAATTGTAGCATCACAGCATGCTGTGATGCTACACGGACTAGAAATTCTAGTTGTTCCCCTCAGTACGCCTTGGCGTAGAGCGCCATGCTCACTGCCGATGCACCGGATATCGGATCTTTGTGCCCCTTGGCTTTTGCGTCGTCAGGATCGAGCAGGCGAATGGACGCTTTAACTTCGTTCTGGATTTTTTCCGCAGTCGCCAGCGTACCATCCCACGGCGCCCACACGAATCCCCCGTCGCCATCGATCCGTTCTTTGAGCTCCGCGTAGGTCTTGGCTTGGAACGTGTGATCCTTGAGAAATTGTTCCGCTTGCGCAAAGAGCCCATCCTGGACCGATGTAAAGAGTGTACGAAAACCATCTGCAGTGCACTTGGCCAGGGGCCACGGCTCCTTGGCGGACGTATCCCGCCGGACCACCGTCACCTGACCGGCAGCCAGATCCCTGGGACCGATTTCGACACGCACGGGGACCCCCTTCACCTCCCACTCATTGAACTTGAAGCCGGGCGACTTCTCCTCGCGATCATCCAACTTCACACGAAATTCCCGAAGGCCGACGACGAGCGTGCGGCATGCCTCAAGTACATCCTTCTTCTCTGTATCCGTTTTATAGATCGGGACGAGGACGATCTGAATGGGCGCAAGGGACGGCGGAATGCGCAGACCTTTCTCATCCCCATGCGTAACGATGAGCGTACCGATGAGACGGGTGGAAACACCCCAACTGGTCATCCAGGGCAACTGCTGCTTGCCTTCCGCATCCAAGAACGAAACATCGTAAGATTTGGAGAATCCCTGACCCAAATTGTGCGAGGTTCCCGCTTGGATGGCCTTGCCATCACGTGCGAGCGCTTCGGTAGTGAGGGTGTAGAGGGCTCCGGCAAACTTCTCATGCTCCGGCTTACGACCGGTGAGTACGGGAAGTGCGAGCATCTCGCGATCAAAATCCGCATACATCTTCAACGCCGCTGCCGCCATGGTATCCGCTTCTTCCTTGGTTGCATGACAGGTGTGTCCCTCCTGCCACAGAAATTCGAGCGTGCGCAGGAACGGTCGCGTACGCATCTCCCACCGCACCACATTGGCCCACTGATTCACCTTGAGCGGCAGATCACGGTGCGAGTGGACCCACCGGGAAAACGCGGAGTAGATGATGGTCTCACTGGTGGGACGCACGTAGAGCTTTTCGGTGAGTTCCTTGCCTCCCCCATGTGTGACCACCGCGCACTGCGGCGCAAATCCTTCCACATGTTCCGCTTCCTTGGCCATCACAGATTCTGGAATGAAGAGAGGGAAATATGCATTCTGGACACCAAGTTCCTTGATGCGACGATTCAAATCGCTCTGCATCGCCTCCCACAGCGCATATCCGTAGGGCTTGAAGATGATGCAACCACGTGTCTCCGCGTTCTCGGCCAGGTCGGCCTGGGCGATAACGTCTAAGTACCATTGAGGAAAATCCTTCTTGGGGTCGGCGAGGCGGGGCATAAAGAGTGGGAACACCGCTATAGTACACGAATTGGCACTCTGCGAAGAAAGTCTCTGAAATACTGAGCGCATATTTCCGATTGGATATTTGCGATTTGCGATTGGATGCACGGCAAAATGGCAAATCGCAAATTTGGAAATAGCAAATCAGAAACTAGCTCATCCAAATCCCGACGATCGTCACCACCGCACCGAAGGCGATCCCTGCAAAAACCTCAGAGAAGGAGTGTCCCAGCGTCTCCTTAAGCCGATGGAAGTGCTGCAACACATTGAGCACGCGCGCCTGTTCGCCAAGCACGGCCCGCACCCCGATGGCGTCGTACCAGACGATACAGGCGAATACGACGGCAATCGCGAATTCCACCGATTCAACGCCCATTTTGCGCCCGACGATGATGAGAAGCGACGTCACGAACGCGGAATGGGAACTGGGCATCCCTCCCTGCTGAAAGAGATGACGCTGACCGTTGCCGGTGCGGAATTCCTCCACCACGTACTTGGTGATCTCGCAGAGGAAGAGGACGACCAAGGGGATTAAAAACAAGTATGTCCGAAGGAGATTGGAGAGTGTGAGCATGACGAGTGACAGAGTATTAGAGTATTAGAGTATTAGAATAATAGAGTATTAGCGCGAGAGAAGGGAGAGTGCGATAAGAAACCAATACTCTATTACTCCATTATTCTAATATTCTCATTCGTTAAACAGCCGCCACATCGCACACTCCCCGGTACGGGCACCGCTTACAAGCTGACACGCTGGGCGTTGGCCGGAAGTCTAAGGCATCCATGCGCTCGCGGATGAGCTTGATTTGCGTGCGGGCATCTTTGAGCTGCGAAGGTGACCGTGCCGTAGAACGTTCGAGTACACCCTCCTCCGAGAGAAACAGAAGTGTCAGTGCCGTACAGGGTTTACCCTGAGCAGAGTCGAAGGGCTGCTCAAAGAGCTGCTCCGCAGCCAGGGCGTAGAGTGAGAGTTGCAGATCGGCATCGGCTTCCTGTTGGGAACAGGGCTGCCCGGTCTTGTAATCCAGGATGTGTACTCCCCCTTCGCCCACCTCAACTCGATCAAGCCGACCCGCAACGACCAGCGAATCGATTTCCAGAGAGAAGCTCTTCTCCACCGCAATAACTTTGCGAGGAGCCTTGGCCCACCACGCATAGAACTTCCGCAGGAGGGCATCACCCCGCTGCCGCGCAAATTCCGCCTCAAAGCGCGTGGGATAGGTATCAAAGACGAAGCACCGGTGCCAAATTTCAATAAGCTTTTCCTCTGTAAGTTGTGCCAATACATGCGCCTCGCCCTCCACAAAGAGAGGAATCTGATCCTCCCGTACTTGTTCGTTCTTCTTTCTTTTTTTCCCTAACCCTTCACCTATCCCTAGCTCCAGCTCGCCCCACTTTTTCAGTGCGACATGCACACTCGCCCCAAAGCTCTCTCCTTCGGAAATTCCCCAGGGAATCTTCTTCACGTTCGAAAACTCGAACTGCCGGGGGCAGGTTCTATACCGCCGTAACTGAGAGTAACTCAAAGGCATACAAAGCATCCGAGGCCCTGAGCGAAGCCGAAGGGAGAGTAACTCAATGCCACATCAGCATCCTAAACCCTAGAAACTCACGAAGCGAGTGCGCTCGGAGCACTCTCGGTACTGTCTGTTGCTGTTTTCTGCTCAGGAAGAGGAGATGGCTTATCGGCAAATCCCTGCTCAGGTTTTGGCGAGTTTTCTGCGGGAGGTTCTGCCTCACTGCCATACGGAAGTACTGTGGTATCGATGTGGACCACAAGACGCTCATTCTTCAATTCCGAGGTGAGGATCATATCCTGTACGGATCCGACACCTTCCAGATACTTACCCTGGATCATGATGTGGCGCCTCCCCCGATCGTCATTGCTGATGTCGAGGTATTCCTTGAGCTTTTCATCGGCCGGAGCGAACGCTTCTCTGCGCGGTGACTGATTGCGATACTGGGGACGGAAGACGAGCTCCACTTGCTTGATCGATGCGGGGTAGACGAATTCTCCATCAAATGGATTCCATGTCCGTTCCACAGTCGGTCGCTCCTGAGTTGTGAACCACTCTCCCGGCCGCTTGAAGCCGCGTTCATCCAGGGATGTCATGTAGAACTTTCCAGGTGCATCACCTTTGAAGTTCCACGCGTATGTCGGGACGGACTTGCCTCCCTGCGGCTCTAAGCGCGCAGTGCAGATGAATATTCCAAGACCGGGAACCGCATGTTCGCTGACTACCGGAACACCGGAAGCGTCACACGGCTGCGCGGTGAACATCGTCTCTTGACCGTTGAAGAGAATGGCGATACGGCTTTTGTCGACTTCCGTGGGCGTACGCTCCCCGATGATGAGGGGAACGGGATTGACGGGCATCTTCTCAGGATCAGAAGGACGAAGTTCATTCTGGAATTGCTCAGCCGCGGCAATATTCTGCTTGATGGCGGCACGCGCGGCCTTGAATGCCTCTTCGTGCGGACTCACGCCGATGGCCACCGGCTGCCAGTTCGTCCCCGGGAGGCGCCAGATCATCTGACGGATGCGCGACTCAGGGTCGAACGCGGGATAGGTATCTAAAAGTGCAGCATACTGAAGGAGCTTGTCGTAGTGCGACGGCTGAACCGTGAAGGAGGCGGATTCCCCGCGCTCACGTAAACCCTCTCCTGCATGCTCGATCTGCGCAAAAATTCCCTTCGCGGTCTTCATGAACACGTCATAGCCCTGCCGCGTATTCTCGGGACTTGCCATGAGGTCGCTCTTGGCACCGTAGTAGGAATCAACGAACGGCGCGAGTTCTTTGACGGTCAAAATCTTGAACGCATCCGGACCGTTGGTCTCATCCACTTGCGAGGCCAGATCGAGGAGAGTCACTGCCTGACCCCCGGCATCCTTGAGCTTCATGTCATCGTAGACCTGCAGCAGAGGCATACACTCTTTCAGTTGCTTCTCGAGTGTTTCGAACTGCGCCACTTTCTGGTCCCGCTCACGCACCAGAGCCGAAACATCTTCGCTCTTGTCGCTCGCTCCAATGCGCTGCTCCAGTATTGATATGTCCTGCATGAGCTGAGGAGAGGATGTTTGAGCCTCTCGCACTTTCCACAGGAGCATCCGGCAATCGCGAATATCCGCTGCAAGGTTGGCATAGAGATCAACATCGTGGAGCGTGCTCTCCAGCCCCTTTGATCCCCTCTCGATCGCCGCAAGATTATTGCGCGTGCCGAACTTCTCCTGCAGGTATTCCATGCAATCCGCCATGTACCGATCCATGACCTCCTTGCCCTTCTGCTTTTCCGTACCGTCTTCATTGAACGTGCGCAGAGCAAGGTTCGTAGCAAAGGGATCGCCCACTTGCGCCTTCTGCAGGAGATGATGGAAGAGGTAACCCTGCATGTGCTTCTCTCGCACCGCATCGCTCTCGCGTTCCAGCTCTGTCCAGGAATCGCCACGGATCCATCGCGAGGCAGAATAATAGCGATGGAATTGCCCCCAGTTGCCGCGCCGTCCCGGCTCGTATTCCTTGAGCTTTCGCTCAAGTTCCACCTTGGGTAAACCGCGGAGCTCCTTCTGTCTCTGCTCGATATCGGCAATGTTTTCGCGCAGCGAGGTGAGGATATGATCCGCTTCCATCCGCACCGCCTCCACCGCCAAAGGAACGAGGAATGCGCCCCCCACACCCGCAGTCGCCGTACCGGTGAGTGTGCGCGAGAAGGTCATCTGCGTCAGCTTCTTCTGCGCGTAGTAGTACGCGATACCCCCGCCGACATCGATGGGAATATCCACGTAGAGACGCTTGTTCTTCTCAATGCCATGCAGAGCGGCCAGTTCGGGCTTGCCCTGAGCGGCCGCTGCCTTCTCCATATCGGCGGCATGCCACCATGCGGGAATATCCACTCCGAGCGCTGCAATGGCTCCAAGCGCTTGAAGGACAATCGGAATACCATGTGATGCCAAGCGATTACGGAATGGGTGTGCCGTGAGGCGGATGGCCTCCCGTGCCGGTGCATTACTCGACTGAATGAGTTGATCCACGTTATCTTCAATGACCTGGATAGTAGTCAACTCCGAGCCGGTTCGACCTACCTTCTGAATCTGAACAAATTTCCGATAATCGATCCAATGTTGATCCAACGCACCATTTTTGAGACAGGCGATCAGTTTATCATTGAGTGCCTTTTTTAAAGTCGCATTTCCCAGCGTGTTCGCTTTATTAGCAATTTCGCCAAGCAGATGCCCGGCCCCCGAATACGCTGTAGAAGGCATACGCATGCGCAGGAATGCCTTCACACTATTCGCTGAATTCACCGTGCCTCGTCCAGTGAGCGTCTTTGCTAATTGCGTTGGCGCCTGACGCGCCACCATCCAATCGCGCATGGCGATGCCGATATTAAACGGTTGCTTGAGCAGATACAGGGCGAACGGCGCTGCAAGAACGGGGTGTTTCTGCGCAAAGGCAATGGTGGGCTCCAGAGGAGCCAATGCCGTCATAATGGCCCCCTTCGTGGCAGTATCCACGGCGGTAGGTGCGATATTCCATACCATGTTCTTGATCCGCAGCATCATGGGCCCATCAATGCCGTAGAAGACATCTGCAAGAGTTTGGAGGTACTCCTCCTTGAGCATGCTCTCTGCCACGTTCATGCCGGCTCGCCAGGACTTGGTCTTGAGCATGCCGCCGGCAAGACCTTCCTCGCGCTTGCGGATGAAGCGCAGAACATCGAACTGCATGAGCGCGACTCCCGCAGGATTCCCCTGCTCGATCATGCGTTTATAGAGCGAAAAACGCAGGACTTCGTGAAAGGGCATGGTATCAATGTACTTCTTAATGGTGCGCTTATTCTCCGGCGAGATACGCTGCCCCTCTGCGGGCGCCACCCAATCATCCGTGGGAAAGTACTCTTGAAAAAACGGTTGTAACTGCTCGGGAGTAGGAATGTTCTCGATCACGGATTCGATGAGCGCGAGCGCAATGGCTTCATCGGGGGTTGCCGCAGCTTTCCTGTTCTCTATGGACTGCTTCACTGCCGGAAGCTGCAAATCCGGATTGAGACCCAACGACGCAAGCAACGTCAACGCATCCGTGAGGGAGAAGCTCTTGAGCTTCTCGCGCACGCGCGCGATATCCTCTTTGCCAAGCTGCTGGACGTGGCTGCTCTTTTCTATCAGGAGAAACAGATCTTTGCTGAGTAAGGGGTTCTTCTGCAGAAGTTCACGAATCGCCTTGTAATCCCACTTGGAAGGATCGAGCCCCTGCGTATCAATGATGTCACGTACCTCATCCACGATCCGCGTGCTCCCATGCACACCATCCAAAAATTCCTTGAGAGACATGCCTTCGGCACCTTCCCCATGAAGGCGCTCAATATTGGCCCGGTGTTTGCTGCACGCACGGACAACCGTTTCCGCTGCGGCGATGTATGCCCCAAAGGTCGGATCCGCCTGAAGAACGGGTGGTGTGTACACTGCAAGGATCTTGGACTTGTCGACCTTGCCGAATTTCAAACACTGGAAGATATCATTCATCTTCAAGGATTCTTTGCGCATGAGCTGATTGATGACCGCAGCGAGTTTCCCTTTCTGATCCTCTTCGCTCATGCCTTCCGGCCAGACGACATCCGGGTGGCGTTCAAAGCGCACCAGATAACGCGCAAGAAGAGTTTCTTCTGCGACTTCCGCACTCTCTTTTACCAGCTCCGTTGCGGCAGCCTGCACCTCAGGATTGTGGACGACTTTTGCCTCATTCTTTTTTGTATCGGAAGGTTGTTCGCCTTCAGAAGGCTCCGATTCCTCTGCGCTGGTCTCTTTCATTTTCTTCTTGTAATCATCAATCTTCTCCGTAAGTTCTTTTTTCTGCTTCTTCAACTCTTCCAGCTGCTCCCGTGCAAGGTTCCCCCCATCTTGGAGTGCTGTTTCCACACGCGCGAGTTGCTCCTCGGCCAGGCGCTTTGCTGCAGCCAAATTCTCTTCAACCGCACCCTTCATACCTCCAAAGAATTCTTTCATTTTATTCTCCAGAGCTCTGTAACCGGCGTAGCCCGCAAGGCCGGCAAGAGCCAAACCGCCAGTCGCAATGAGCGTCTTGCCGAACCATCCCATCCCCTCCTTGGTTTTCTCCGCAGCTTTCTTGGTCCCGCCCCACAACCACCCGAATAATTTGTATGCGCCATACGCAACAATCGCAACCGCCGCTCCGGCGCCCAGGGCCTTTGTTGTCGGTGAAGCCTTATCCCAATATTCTGCAGCTTGTTCCCAACCGCGTGCCAACAGTCCCTGCTCCTCTTTTTTGGGGGCGGGAACTGCGGGCACATCTGTGGATTTCCCCCCAAGAAAAGTGCGCTCTGGAAGTGGGGCGGCTTCTGGCGCAGCTGTTGCCTCCGGTGACTCGACCTTCTTAGGAGTGATAACAGCTTTGGACTCTTTCTGGGGCAGCTGCGACTCTGCGGCGGGGGTAGCGGTGAACTCTCTGCGGATCCGCTCGATTACTTCTTGCTTGTCTTGCGGCGTTTCTTTTGTTTGCGCTTTCAATTGCTCCAAATTCTGCGTGATGATGGCCCGCTGCTGATCGTTGAGCGTCTTGCTCTGCTCGAGCGCCAACTCAAAAACATTCGGATCCGCCCCCAGAACATGAACGGCCAGAGTGACATGTTCGGGTGTTGCATTTTTTTGGGTAAGGTCGGTCAAGGCATCCGATGCCAGTTTTCCGGGTTGTTCGGTATGCTCGAAAGGATTTTCCGGGGGAGCATCATGGGTCTTTTGAACGCAGATCAGCCTCGCCTCGCGGAGCGACTCAGTACGGTGCCGAAAATGAAGAAGAGGAATGAGCATCAGGAACGGGAGAAAACAGATCGAAGGAATGCTGCGGATCCACGTGCTACGGTATTCACCGTGCTTCCCACCGCCGACAAACCGCCGACAACAACGGGCTCGATGAGGTTATGAAAAGCATGGCGCACCAGCTGGACCGTACGATCAGAACTACTCTCAAAGGCAGATTCCGGATTCTTTCTGTAGGCAATCAGACGCCTCTCATGGAGTGGTATAGGAAGCCGACGAGGAAAATGTGAAATATTCATGGATTATTTTTTTCCGAAGAGAGTATGGAAGTATGAACGAACGGTTTTGCCCGTTGCGCGCACCGCACTTCCGGCAACCGTCCCTGCCACAACCCCCGCCGCATCGACCCCTCTGGTGATCACCTTGCCTCCCACAGCCGCAGCCACACTGGCCCCATTCAATACTCCATCCACGAGTCTCGAAACTTTGTGTTGCATGTGAGCGACAACTTCTGAACTTCGCTTTGGCTCGAATTCCCGGTCATGGAGTGCGATTTCCATCGTGATAAAGTAGAGAAAAGAAGTGAATGGACTCTTTAGGCTGCTTGAACACCACCGACAAACGGACGCCCGATTGCTCTTTTGAAATATGTCCACGAAATGGATGCCGGCGCAACCACGCCGCGTGCCATCGTCTTCAGGATTCCACCCGGCTTACTGCCTCGTACTTTTTCATGCCAGCGACCGAGTCCATAGAGCGCACCGCCGACACCGGCCGCAATCCCTGCGCCGGTGAGCATAGAAGTGGTGGCTGCAGCCGTTGTCATTGCCACGGCTCCCGCGTTTAAGCTAAGAGCGGTCTGCCCAACCGCAGGCAACGCCCAGAACGTTCCTGCCATGCCCGCACCGGCACCGGCAACGGCGCCCGCGACAGGATGGCGAATTTTCTTCCCAAGGTAGAACCCGACAGCGGCTCCCGCGGCAGGCAATCCAAATGTCACCCCCAGCTGACTGGCTGCAGGCATTGCTCCGGCTGCAAGCAGTTTTGCAGTGGGCGCAATAACCGCGGCATTGAATGCCGGCAAGACAGAGGCCACTGCGGCGGTCCCCAGCGCAGCCGTCGCGACACCCGCGGCAACGGATTCCCGAGGGGCCGCATGAGACTGAGGAGCAAACGAAGGAACGGCATCTACCCTGAACGGAGCGGATGCGACGGGATCAGGATCCGGAGCTTCACGAGGTTGTTTTCTTTCTGCCAATACCCGCGCCTCCTCTTGCGCCGTTTCCGCGGCATGATCATTTGCAATTTGAAGAGCAGGGCTCATCTCCCGACGCATGGCGTCTACACCGCTGACGATGTCCGGCAGAGTCTGGCTGCGGATAGTGAGCGCCCTTGTCTCTGGTGATTCCGGGATGAGTGATGTGGATGTGAGGACAGACATGAAAGAAGAATGATAATAAATACTTATGAAACAGGAGAAAGCTCAAGGTCAGCGGTCTTCGATTGTCCTTTCTCATTGACATACGCAATGGTGATCTTTTTTTTGGATGAAGCTCCCTGCAGTTCTCCAACAATGCGTTCAAGCTCTTGGTTGGATATGGTGGAAGTGCCGGGGATATCTACAGATGCCCAACTCTTACCGATGGTAAGGATTCCCGTGATCGCAACGGATTTATCAGAGAGTAATTCAATCTTGGAAACGCTCAACGATGAAAGCGGTATGCTGGCTTCGATACTGAATAGCTGTTGACCAAGTTTCAACAATTTATGCCCATCACGCTCTTCGGTGGCAAGGTTAATGCCCTTCACTGAGAGTGATTGGACTTCAACTCGCGTCTGCAGCTGAGGAGAGGCCGCGGCAACCGCCTGAGCCGGTGCAGCACCCGGAGTTGCAACAGGGGCAACACCAGGAGCCGCAGGAGGAGTTGCAGGCATCGCAAGCCGCTGCGCCACAACCTGATCCGCCGCCTGCTCCAGCTGCGCCTGCGTGACTTTAAGGGGACCTGTCCGCTTGTTACGGGCGGCGAGCGCGACGTCCTTACAGAAAGCATCGAAGAGGCCGCCCCTATCATTATCAGAGAGGGAGCGGTACTTTTCCATCAGCGCCTCGAGTGAGAGCGGTTGATCGGATGCATTGGCAACAATTTCTATGCGGTACTTGGCAAAGTTCTTATAGAGCACGCCGTAATCTCCCATTATAAAGTTGAGTGGTTTCTTCACCCAATCGGGAAGATATTCATCTACCGAGGCCGCAAGGGACCCGAACATATGGGCTGACTTTTCGCGCAGCCACGAGAACCCCGTTCCAATGGCGCCCACGGCCGCCGTGAAGCCTTCTGCAAGACCCTTCCAACCGCTTCCGGCCTTACCTTCCGTCCATTTCCAAGCACTCTTCATCCAGTCGAGTACCGTATTCGTTCCGCTTTTGAGTGCATCGCCGGCTTGCGCCATCCAACCTTCAGGCTTCTTCTCGCCCGCTTCAATTTCCGCACGCAGCGCCGCTTTGCGATCATCGGTCAGATCCAGAACGCCGATGAGGTCTTCCAGAAGCTCGCGAGGAATCCCGGCCTGCCGCCCCTCCACGCGCTTGCTCAGCTCTTCGCGCTCTTCCTTATTCATCTGATCAAAACACAGCTTCACCAGCTTCTTTTTCTCTGCAGGATCCGCCTCCTTGGCCACATCCGCCTTGAGCTTTTCCAAGTGATTATTCACCTGGGTAGCGATCTCCTGGGGAGTCTGCGGGGAATCTTTTAGGGCCTCTGATGGTGTTTCTGTTTTTGGGAGCATGGAATGTGACTACGAGAAACGGACTTATGAGACTGATATCTTTTCAAACTTCATAGCCTTCATCACAATCGATGCATTCCCGGCTGCTGCTTCAGAGAGAAGTCTCTTCGCTTCATCCAAGGGAATTATTTCCGGATCCGGTTTGGCGAACTCACCCTTTCCCCCTTCAAATTTCAATTTCGCTTTCACGGCAAGACCCTTAGGATCCCGCTTTACCTCATCCACGACGAGTGAAAAAGTGCCCGGTTTTGCCTGCAAACCATTTGTAAGAAGTGCGATCTGATCTTCAGCAAGATTTGGAACAAGCTTGTACATTTTCTTTCCGTTGATTGCGAGTCCATCGGGCAAAACCTGAACTGCCAGACCCTGATTATTAAAGTTGATTTTTGTCACCTGCATCAGATCCGTCCCCGCTGCCAGCGTATCAATCGTGGGCAGACTCTCCGGCTTCTCTGTGATGACTGCAGCGGATTGCGGAGCCTGCTTGGGCGCATTCGGATTGATCTTGGGCACATCCTTGGCCGCGTCGATCAGATCATCCACGGTGCAGGGATTCTTTTCCGGATGGTCGGTCGTGAGCTTCTGCACCACGATTTTGAAGAACGCCACCTTGCTCGGATACCCCTGCGAAGCGGTGTAGAAACCTCCCAATTCCTCCACCTTTGCATCAAAGGCATCCACTTCCTTTCCGAATTCCTTGGCCGCGACATCCGGATCCTCGGAATCTTTACTTAAAATCGGCTCCGTGACCTTCAGGTTTCCGCGGGCGGACTTGAGCGCTGCATAGTCACTGGTCGCCATGTCCTCCAGCCACAGTGCGGCTTTCACCCACCCCATGGTTCTGAACATCTTGGCCATGGAATTGAGCCCGGAGGCCCCGTAGCTCTGTACCTGTTTGACGATCTGCTTGTAGAACTTTTCAAACATCGCAAAGCCCTTCTGCAGACTGTCACCGAACTTGTCCCATCCGGTTTTCTCTCCATCGACTTCGTCCTCCGGCTTGGCTGAAGCAGAAAGATTCCCCGGCGCTTTTACTGCGGCAGCCGGTGCGTAGAGATGATGTTCATGCGCATACCTCTCAGCTTTCAGCTTGTCACTTGTACTCAACCGAGCGTATTCAAGCTGCACCTGCCTTCTTGCCTCGATTTCTTCGGGGGTAGGCGCAGGAGAAGATAGCTGAACGGGTTGGTTCACTTTCGTATTAATCTGAGCCTCAGGCGAGTTATTCGGCTGATTTGGAGGGGTCATGTTTGTTTTGGGAATTTACTACTATTCTACCACAAAAACCGCATTTCTCGCAACCTATGGATGCACGCTACAGTTGATCTGTTTCTTAACCTTAACCTTTATCCTTAACCCTCTTGTATGAACATCCAACACTTCGAAAAGAACTTTGAGTACACCGGCCGGGAACTGCCCACCGTGGCCCGCAAGATCGGCAAGATCGCAACGTTCTGCAAGCGCGTGAAGAATGCCGACTCGGCTATCCGGGTGGAAGTGGAGCGTCAGACGACCAAGAAGGAACGGGATCAGATCCTTATGACGATCACCGTGGAGCTGCCGGAAATAAACCTCCGCGCAGAGTCACGAAAGCCCGACGTGATCCAGGCCTTGGACCGCTGTATTGAGAAGCTGGAGCCGCAGGTGAAGCGCTACAAAGAGAAGCACACCGTGCGAGCCAAGATCAGGAAAGCACGATAACGACTGTTGCAGCGAATACGAAAGCGAAATCTCGCCGAAGCCACGCGGAGGAGGATGAAGCGATACAAGGATAAGTGGCTGGGCAAGACAAAGGCCAGGAAGGCACGGCTTGCAAGTGCGAAGTGAAATCGCTTGCGCATCGGAATGCGAGATGCGATATCTCAAAGCGCAGAAAATTTCCTGTGGTCTTTCTGGTTATCGTTGAAATCAAACAATCTGTCCGAAGCGGTGGGTGGCTCTGACGGGCCCCACCGCTGGAGGACAAACCTATTGAGGAAGGGTGGGTCCGTGGGAGGGACACCAGGGGTGGCCCTTCCACGACTACTCCCACTTCACCCGATCCAAGCTCGGAAGCGACGTCACCCACGTCTGCCCGGGGGCAAAGACAAATGTGTCTCCGCCATCGGTCTCAAAAACGAAGGAACTTAAGAGATCCTTCTTGCTCCACATGCCCTCCTGCACCAATCCGCCATGAAAGAGCAATGCGCGGCCTTTCCCAAATACGGGAATGGTAAGGCGCCCCATCTCGCCAATGCCCGTTACCGGCATTTCCAGAATGAGCACATTGCGCGGATGGCCCTGATCTTCCACGGAGCCGCTGGAACGAATATAGGCATCGCGCATCCGAGAATAGCGATAGACCACATCATGATTGGGATTATGAAAGTTAAGCTTCACCGTGAGCGCCGCCGGAGCGATAACCGGAGTACCGATGGCATACGGAGGCCACGGCGTTCCGGAAATGGATGGACCGGGAAGTTCGGCGATGGAAGCGCTGCGGACAAAGAGATTGTGCGGCTCCGGGATACCGGTATCACGCTCCGCATTGCCGTAGTGCGCCAGGAGATTCAGGGCCGTGATGTCACCACGCGAAACACGCGCGTAGGCCTCCGGACTGCCACCCGCATGGATCACGGTAGAAACCCACGGCTGCAACGCATCCACGAAGTATGGCCTGAGCGAACGCACGGGCCCGATTCGCTCCGGCAGATCATCGGCATTGAAGACCGCCGCAAAACGTGAGATAAATCCCTCCACGGGGAATTCCCAGATGAGCAGGGCATCGAGCAGTCCTTCTTGGTGCGGCCGTGCACTCTCGTGATTCTCGATCATCACGGCGAGCAATCTCTTCTGTGCGGTATCACTCAAAATGCGCATGCGCGAGAGAATAGTGGAATCGTCGATTTTGTTTCCATGCTGTAAGCGCGGAGCGGAGGGCACCCATCCGACAATGGGCGCGGATGCACCCGGAACGACGATGCGCGAAACGAGCCCGCTGCCCACAATAACCGCACACACAATAGCCACGGCCAAGCCGACGGAACGAATCTGCGGAGAGGAAAGAAGGGGTCTTTGCATTGGGCAAAAGAAGACGCAGCACTATAGCACTAAGAGGCTTCCGGGAGCGAAAAAGACTGCTATCTGCCTCACCCCCCCCTGACCCCCTCTCTCCTCCCCTACAACGACTCCCGCAAGGAGAGGGGGTGAGGGGAGTGAGGCCAAACAAACAACATACAACAAATAACCATCGTTTATCCTCGCAGTCCCCGGACTTAGTCTTCCTTTCCCTTCTTCTTGGCTGAGGCCTCCGCAGCAGGAGCGGCGGCACCCTCGGCGGAAGCGCCCTCCGCACCGGGAACAGCCGCAGAAGCAGCTGCGTCCACTGCCCCAGCAACAGGCAGAACCTCTTCTTCCTTGCGTTGTTCCTGCGCCGTCACCAACACCGTCTCAGGGTTATCCTGAATTTTGACTCCCGCAGGAACCACAAGATCGGAAACCTTGATCACCATGTGTACCTGGACCAATTTGGCAAGGGAGACTTCAATATCGCGAGGCAGGGCCGTGGGCAGACAACGCACTGTGACGTGGTTCTGGACAGTGACGATGACCGCGGAGAACTCCTTGACCGCCAGAGCCTCGCCCGTGAAGCGAAGCGGCACCGGAGCCTCGATCTCCTTCTTTAAGTCCACCGCATAGAAATCCACATGGGTGATCTTGCCCGAGACCGGATCGAACTGCAGATTGTGGAAGAGCACCGGGATCTGCTTGCCATCGATATCCAATGCAACGAGCGTGTTGGCACCTGCCTTGGTGTAGGCCTTCGTGATCTCCAGAGACACACATTCGACAGAGGTATTCTTGACTTCATTGCCGTACAAGACGCACGGAACGCCATTGGCACGTCGAATGTCATTGGGGGTGCCCTTGCTCCTGGCCGTTGCTTTGAGTGCGATCATCTCCATAAAGCTGCAAAAGGGTACGGGAGAGAAAGGGTGTGGTCAACTTCTTTAAGAACGCTTTTCTTCCTGTTTTTCTTAGAAGAGAGCTCATTGGAGGATGCTACAGTGCTTTGCTATGCCTCCAAATCATTCTGATCCGATCCGTAAGGAGGATATGGAAAGAGATACCACCTATCTTCTCTGCCCGGACCCCACCTGCAAACTCTTCTGGGATGAATCGCGGCCGACACCCTGCGAGAGCCATTGCCCCCGGCAAGACAGGCTGGTGAAAATGGTCCGCTGCCTGTGCGGCGAAGTGCTTGAGCTCCCGGGCAATCACAAATGGTACGAGCGCGTGGATCATCGACACGCTGATGGAGAAGTTTCATCGGTTTTTGCACGAGGATCCGGAAAGTATGTCCTCCTCTATGAACGACCGGTGTGAGAATTCAGGGAAGACAATGAAGTGCCCAACCATGAATATCGAATTTTCAGCCGAAACCTTTCAGGCTTCCCCCTTCCATTTCCAGAAGTATTTCAGAGCGCTCGCAATGTGCGCCCTCCCCGTGCGCTTGGTAAGCAGCGAGAGCACGCCGCCTCCGCTCAGGCGCTTCTTGCTGTCGCGCGCGGTGATCGCCGGAGCAAAGATCACCTTCTTGCCCGCCTTCTTGCAGCGTCTGCAGAGATCCATATCTTCAAAAAAGAGGAAGAACCGCTCATCGAACCCTCCGAGTTCCCGGAAAAAATCCAGACGCAACATGAGCACCGCTCCCACCACCCAATCCACTTCCTGAAATGGAGCGGAGGGAACGTCGCTGCGCAGGTACCACCCCAAACGACGACGAAAAATGTGCTGCAGGAACGTGCGCTTGATGATCACATCCCAGATCGTGGGAAATCGCCTGGCCGAAGCGCGCGCTGATCCGTCTTCAAAAACCAGTCTGGGCGCCAGAATCCCGATCGAAGGATCGCGCTCCATCGTCTGCACCATCTGTTCAATGGCCTGCGGCTCCGGTTCGTTATCGGGATTGATGATGAGCAGGTATTTTCCGGTGGCGTAGCGCGAGGCAAAGTTATTGCCGGTCCCATACCCGCGATTTTTTGGCGTTTCGATGAGCCGCACGCCCGACATCCCCTTGAGTCGCGTACGGAGGATCCCGATGGAGTCATCTTCGGAATGATTCTCCGTCACCATGATTTCGATCTGATCCGCAATGGTCTGCGCCTTCAGCGCCTGCACGCAATGCAAAGCATCCGCGGAAGTCCACGTGGTGAGAATGACGGCCGAAACGAGTGGCTGCTTATCCACGAAAACATGATAGAGCAAAACACTCACAGAAACAGAAACACCTACAAATCAGCATACATAAACAAACACACACAGATACAAAAACAGAAACAGCACACAGTCTGGAAAGGAGGGACCGGAGGGGAGGAAAACCCGCAGGTTTGCCTCCCAGTTTGGGTTAGGAGGGTGACGGGGGTGTGGGGGGCTGAGGGAACCGAACAAGGTTCCTTAAGCCCCCCACGAAAGAAACAGGCTCATACCTCGCTAGAGAGAAGAAAAGATCACTCCTCCTCCGGCCACGACAATGGCATGATAGAGTCGTGAAGAAAATGAAGAAAAACCCCAGAGAGGCTGAACTGAAGAAGCGCGTGGCCAAACTCACCACCAAACCCGGTGTCTACCGCTGGCTGGATGCCCGCGGAACCGTGCTCTATATCGGCAAAGCAAAGAACTTAAGGAACCGTGTACGCACGTACCTCTTGCAGGATCCCGCGATGGGGCCGTGGAAGCTCGCGCTTATGAAACAGGCCGCCGATCTTGAAGTAACGGTCACCAATTCGGAACTGGAGGCGCTCATTCTGGAGACGAATCTGATCAAGCAGAAGAAGCCCAAATACAACGTTCTGATGAAGGACGATAAGAACTATGTCTACGTCAGGATCTCGCTGGCCGAGACATTCCCACGGATCGAACTGGTGCGCCGCCCGCTGAAGGATAAGGCTCAGTACTTTGGCCCATATTTAAGCGCCACGGAAATCCGTGAAACACTCGGAACCCTGCGCAGGGTCTTTCCGTACAGGAACTGCAAGATGGAGATCGAATGTGTTCCCTCCCCCACCCCTAGCCCCTCCCCCGGAGGGGGAGGGGAAAAGCTCGTGGCACACACCCTTCCACCGCCGGGGGAAGGGACGGGGATGGGGGAGAAAACCCCCGTCACCGTCACCCACCGTGACCGCCCCACGCCCTGCCTGGATTACCACATCAAGCAGTGCTGCGCGCCGTGCATCGGCAGCGTGGCTCCGGACGAGTACCTCAACATCGCCATCGAGGGAGTGGTGGATTTCCTCAAAGGCAAGACCGAGGACGCCGTCGCACTCCTGAAAACGCGGATGATCGCTGCGGCATCGGATCGCAAGTTCGAACAAGCGGCCAAGATCCGCGACGCGCTCAAGATGATCGAGCGGCTGCAAGAGAAGCAGATTGTTTCCGATACCTCGGGTGAGGATGCCGATATTTTTGGTGTGGCGGTGGAGACCAGCCGCGCGCATGTCGTGCTCCTCAAGGAGCGCAACGGCAAAGTCATCGACGAATCTTCCTTCACGCTCCTCAGTCACGAACAGACCGCCGCCGAAGTGCTGGAACAATTCCTGCCGCAGTACTACGCCGATGCGCCGGAGGTTCCCCCGCTCCTGATCCTGGCCGAGGAACTGGAAGAGCGACCGCTGTTGGAACGATGGCTGACGGAAATCCGCGGGACGAAGGTGATGATCCATGTGCCCGAACGCGGCAAGAAAAATAAGCTCCTGGAACTTGCCGAGGAAAACGCGCATGAGAAAGTGCAGCAGTACGAAACCAGCTGGGAGGCGGCGGCGCGCAATGTGGAAGATGCGCTGAAGGAACTGAAAGACCGACTCGTCCTCTCCGCGGCTCCCAAGCGCATAGAAGGGTACGATATTTCGCACTTGGGAGGCACAGAAACCGTGGGAAGCATGTCCGTTTTTGTTGATGGGAAGCCAAAAAACGACCAGTACCGATCGTTCACCCTCAAGACCATCGCCGAACACGACGTGGATGACTATCGGTCACTTCAGGAGGTGCTCAAACGACGGTTACTGCACCTCACCACGGACCTTGGACAGGAGGAACGCGAATGGAAGAAGCAAGGAATCACATTCGGCAAAGTCCGCAAAGCCGAACAAAAATCCATCCTGCAGATTCACAAGGAGCATTACCAAGAAATCAACAACCAGGATATCGATTTCAAGCGCTACCTCGTCGCACGCAAGGACAATATCACCATCATCGGATTCTGCCGGATCGTGGAGCATATCGGCGGCTACAAGGAACTCAAGAGCCTGTGGGTACATGACGATGAGCGTGGACAAAAGCTCGGCCAATTCTTGGTGAGGAAACTTCTGAGTCTGCAGAAGAAAACGAAGAAGATGTACATCGCAGCCAAAGCCGCACTAGTGGAGTATTACAACGAAATCGGATTCCGCGAGATTCAGAATGCTCCGAATATCATCCTCAAAAAACATCTCAAAGCTGCAAAGAAAAAAGGTGTTCCGCCGGGCGTGATGATGGTCTATATCTTTGCGGAGCAGAAGAAGGACGATGTCTCCCTGGGTGCCCGCCCCGATCTCCTCCTGATCGATGGAGGCAAAGGCCAACTGAGCGCCGTCGTCTCCGTTCTCAAAGAACTCAATCTCTCCATTCCGATTATCGGACTGGCTAAGAAAGAAGAGGAAATCTTCATCCCGGGACGTTCCATTCCCCTCTCCTTCGCAAAAGATTCTCCGGCACGGTTCCTCCTCATGCGTCTGCGTGATGAAGCACACCGCTTTGCCAATGCGCACCGCGAATCCAGATTGAAGAAGCGGGCCGTCTTCTCCGCCTTGGATGCCCTGCCCGGCGTAGGACCCCAGACGCGCGTCAAACTGCTACGGCGTTTTGGATCGCTGGAAGCGGTAAAGGCCGCTTCGGATGAGGAGCTTTCCAAAATACTTTCGCAGGCACAGCTCAAGACACTCCGAGGGCAGATGTAAGCCTGTAGAAGCCATCACAATCCACAGCGCTATTCCGATTCTCAAGTTCCCTAACCCTACTCCTAACCCTCCGTTGGCTGATGATCGTTGCGCTGATACTTGGTGACGACTTCGGAAATCTTGGCCGCCACCTCCTGCGCACGCGGGACGAACTTCTTGATGATCCGGTCCCCGCCCAGCCCCTCTTTAAGGTGCACACTCACGATCCCGAACGGAAAGATATTCCAGTACTGCGTTTTCACACTCACGCCGCCCACGTTCTCCAAATTGAGCGGCTTGATCTCCTGACGAAAAATGGAACTTTGATCCACGAAAATGATCTTATCGGTAGTAACCAAGATGAAGTCGTACGCCCAGTCGATGTACGCCTTGAGCAGATTAAAGAAGACAAAGACGAACCATAGGATCGCCAAGACTCCCACGGTCCATCCTGCCGGAGTCCCCCACCATACCAACCCGATCCCGATGGCGATCAGAAGGATAGTAGTGCCGATCTCTCGCAAGCTGGCAAAGAAGAAGGAAAGTCCGTGGTAGTACGTCGTGAGCACTTCCGTTTCTCCTTCCGAGAGGAACTTCTTCTTGAGCTTCTCGGTATCGGTCTCCAGAGCAAAGATGCGCATGCGCACAGTATAGTCCAAAAATGAGATTCAAGCGTTCTTGTGCTACGCTCACAATAATTTCTGCATGGCATCGCACTGGCTCCCTCCTTCCGCGCCTTCTCAAGCCCCCGATCCGGATCAATCCATCCGCCTGGATTTGTTGGTGCAGCGTCCGGCCTCCGCACCTTCTCCGCTCTCCTCAGCTTCCCCTCCCGCATCGCAACCTCCTTTCCCGCACGGGACTCCATCTACTCCACGGAAGAAGCACCGCGGGAAACGCACGCTCTTTGCGACACTGTATGTCATGGGTTTGATCGCCCTTATGGAGGGAGCGCTCTACGCATGCTGGCCTCTGATCGACGGGGAATCCTTCTCACCTGCATCCATGCGCTCCAAGCGCGCATCCATCACCCAGGAAGTGGCGCAAGCTCTTCCGGCTGTCCGTTCCGGATCAAAACCGGAAGAAACCCCCGCCTTTATGGAAGGCGAAGAAGTGCATCCGTTCTTAGGATACGTCCGGGATTCCATGGTCAGCTCCAGCGGATCGGCCGTTGGGGAATTCCGCGATCTGGTCTACGAAGCTTCGCCTGAACGCATGGTCATCGGCATCTTCGGCGGCTCCGTGGCCATGCACTTTGCCAATAACGCCATTGATACCCTGGAACAAACGCTGCGCACCCACCCGGCATTTGCGGGCAAGGAAATCCGCTTTATCTCCGTGACCGCAGGCGGCTACAAACAGCCACAGCAACTTCTGGCCTTGAACTATTTACTCTCCATCGGAGCGCACTTCGACGTCATTGTGAATATCGACGGATTCAACGAAGTCGCTCTGGCCCCCATTGAGAATGTTCCCCAGGGCGTCTCGCCGTTCTTCCCACGCTCATGGTCCATCCGCACGCAATCCCTGCCGGATGCCTCCCTCATCAGGCTGGCAGGAGAGGAAATGTTCCTGCAACAGCGCAGGTCGCAGTGGGCACAATTCTTTGACGCTTCCGTCTTGAACATAAGTCCCTCGGCAAACTTTTTGTGGCTTGCCTATGATCGCATGCTGCAAAAGGATCTGTACCGGACGCAGATGAGCATGCTCACTCCCGCGCACGCCGATACGCTCTCCGGATCTGTTCTGCCCCCACCCGATGCGCGTTCGCAGGAGGAGCTGATGCGTTCATTGGTGTTGAACTGGCAACGCAGTTCCCTGCAGATGAAGGAAATCTGTGCCGCCAATGCCATCCGCTACTTCCACTTCCTGCAACCCAACCAATACCTTCCGCTTTCCAAAATTCTGACCGCGGATGAAAAACGTTCCGCCTACAGCGAAGAAAGTCCCTACCGCCCCTGGGTGGAACGCGGCTATCCGTTACTGCGCCAAGCGGGAAAGGAGCTTACGGCGCAAGGAGAGAACTTTGAAGATCTCACACAGCTCTTTGCGCGGACACGCGTCTCCATTTACAAAGACAACTGCTGTCACTTCAACGCACTGGGGAACGACGAGCTGGGATCCGCCGTCGGCCGCTTTCTACTCCACAGCTGGGAGACGGCTGCCGTGAAACAGAAGTGAACACCCAAGAGATCTCAACAGAGTCTCATGCAAAAATCCCCTCTCCACCGCAATGGATGGGAGGGGCAAAGTTCCTGCCCGGTTGCCCGGAGGTCGGTCAGTTACACTTGATGGAGCCGTTCCCTTCCGGCGGCTCCACTTTTCCAAGCAGCCGATCGGCTGCGCGCTGGGCGGCCTTGATCCGCCACATGAGGAGCGCACCGACCCAAAAGGGAATCGAACAAACGCTGATGAGCAGTAAAGACTGCTCCGGTGCGGTCATTCTCCCGGCGATTGCTGCCGGGACCATGATCCCCAATATCATCAGCAACCCGGCGACTCGTTCAAGATTTTCTAGGTACATAGACTTCATTCGGACCTCCGTTGGTGTGAAAGAAGTGGACAGAAACATCTATTATTTTATTATATTTGATATGCGTATACAAGGAGCAAATAGCACTTTGCACTCATACTTTACGAAAATAATCAAGGGTCAGGGCAAAGTTTTTCCACCTGAGGTAGAATGAACGACCCATTCCCCTCTACTCGTATGCGTCCACTCATCTGGGTACTTGCTGTCATAGGATTATTCGCGGGCATCCACGCCACTGCATCCGCAGCAAAGGTACCGCCGACCGGTGCGCGCTGCAGGCCGTATGTTTGTTTTGGCCGCGTATATCCCACATGCACGCAGCAGGGCACACCGATCAACTATTGGCGCAACCCCTGCGTACCGCTACCGCGTAGGTAGGCTGCCGGAAAGTCCATCGCAGAGAGGATCACTCCTTTGAAGGAAACCCAAACTCCTTCTTTGCGCTATGCACGACCAACCTTATACTGACATCATGGCCCCATCGTCTAACGGTTAGGACACTTGGTTCTCATCCAGGAAATCGGAGTTCGATTCTCCGTGGGGCTGCCATCGCCGTATCACCCTTCTTCAAATCCGAGATCGCCTCGTACACTGGCGATATTTTCGGAGTTTGCTTACCGGTAAGCGCGTCATAGGAGATTCCTTCGGGGAAGATGAGCGACTGGAGGCGGAAACGCTCTGCGGGCTGCGCTTCCTTCCAGAGTTTGTGCGCGTGGAGGAGGAAATGAGCGCAGTAGTCCACGACGACCTGTGCCTGCACCTCCTCGGTGACCCTCTCGCCGCGCTTCACGTTGGCAAGAGAGTATCGCTTGCAGACCTCTTGATACCTTTCCGTAAATCCCTTGAGCAATTCTGGTTTATCTGCGTTCTTCTGCATTAGGCTTATGAGAGTCTGCTGATCATCGCGGATAGCGTTGAGTTCCTTTTCGACCTCGGACGCGCTGGCACATGCGATCTTGTGTCGTTCCGCAAACGATTCCAACACCACCTCTCGGAAGAGCTCTACCAGCTCCGGCGACGGTGTGATCTTCTGCAGATAATCCTCGAAGAGAGAATGGATTTCCTTCGTCTGGATCATAAAGTGGCAAGCCTTGTTCTTGCAGTGGTAGTACCAGTACGGCTTCTTCATCTTACCGGTAGACCGTGATCCCCTGACCTTGCTCCCACAGGCGGGGCACAGGAGGAACTGGCGGAGTGGGAAGTCGGCATGGCGCTTCTTACGAACGGACGGCATCAGGGCTTTTGTACGCCCGTCCAGTACGTCCTGCAATGCCCTCCATTCGTCGGGGAAGAGCGGGCCATCGAACTTCGCACGCACATACTGGTTGTCCGTCCACTTCTCGCAGAGGAGACCGCCGTAGATGGGGTTCCTGACGATCTTCGTCCAGCTCTGCTGCGTGATTGACTGGCTCTGTCTCTCTTTCTCTCCTCTGCGTCTCACCGCCTTTGAGCGGAATCCTTTTTTCCGCAGATCCTCGGCCACCTCCATGATCCTGTATCCGCCCAGCAAATGCTTCCTGAGTCCGTAGCAGAGGAGATCCCATTGATTCTTGTCGGGTGTGGGTTTCAGGATTGGCTTTCCTTTTGGATCATCATTCTCTCTTGCGTTGATGAACCCTGTGGGAGCGGAACGGCACCAATATCCTTGTTTCGTCAGAATCTTCTCAACACCGATCGTCCTGTCCGTCCTGAGCCGATTCTCAAAGCGTGCCATGACCGCCAGAATGCCCTCCATAAGTTCACCGGTAGAGGAATCGTCCATCTCCTGCGTCGAGAATTCGATGCGTACTCCGACCTTTGCCAAGGCCTTCTTGATGGCGTAGTACGCTCCGATCCCGCCGCGGGTGAATCGGTCTACCTTGTAGAGCACCCAGACGTCTATCTCATCCTTGTGGGCGATGGTGTAGTTGATGATGTCCTCGAATCCCGTCCGATCTTCGCCCTCAGCGCTCTCAGCCAGCACCTCTTCCTTTACCAACCGGTACCCTTTGCGTTCGATGTACCCCGCATTGTGTCGGCGCTGATTCTCGATTCCTTCCCCTTCGGTCATTTGCTTGCGCGTGGAGACACGCAGGATGGAAAGTGCACGTAGTGGTGAATTCACAGTTGTGAATTTTTTCCCATCCTGCCGCAATTCGCACCTTTTTCCGTTCATGCGTCCTGTGGTGGATCGGATTCGCTCTTTGCGGAGAGATATTGCTCTATAAGCGCACCGGCGAGGGCGTAGAGGGCATCCCGTTGCTGGATGACCTGATCATCGGTCATGCCCTCCGCGCGCCTGCCAAGGATCCGCCGACACTGCTCAACGGTCAGCATCGGCGCGAGTGGGAACGGATATTCTTTCGTCTGGCGGCGTGTCCTTTCTTCCGAAGTTTGGCCTTCTTTGGATTCCTCTTCTTCGCCTTCGGTCTGCGCGGTTGTCGCTTTCTCTTGACCTTCTTCGACTTCGACTGATCCGGTTGCTCCGATTCTAAGAGGGCCAACTGTACGGGAGCGTCACTCTTGGCCTCCTTCGGATTCGGCTCTGTAGCGATATCCGAATCTAAAGAGGGCCAAGTCTTTGTCTCCTCAGGGTTGGCCTCCTTAGAATCCGTGAGAGCCCAAACCCAATATCCATTGGTACCGCCGATGCGTTCAGCTTTGACTTGGATCTCGGCATGCGCTCGCTTGAGCGTGCGTTCCGAGATACCCTTCTGCTGGGCTTCGGCTTTAATTTCCGTAGCACGCCGAGTGCCACTGGCAAGCGCCGTCGTCAGGAATTCCTTGGCGCTCTCTGTGGCGGATTTCCTTCCGTCCGCATCGTTCTTGAGCAACGATCCAAGGTTCACATCCGTCTCCCCTTTCCACGCGAATTTTCCATCGCTGATCTCGAACGCAAACGAGGGCGGCGGTTGCACGAGATTGTTCTTGATGCAGACGATGACTCTCTCTGATGGATTGTGAGGACTGATGCCGACAATGTGCGCGACTCTGGCGGCGGCAAGGTACGCTATAGAGCCTTGGCCACGGTACATGCCCTTGTCCCGCTTGCTTTTCGTCAAATGGCGGATGCAGACGACGGCCACGCCATGCTGATCGGCCAAGCGGGAGAGCGGCGTGAGCAGTCCCCGCATATCCGCATCCTTGTGCGAGTCCACGCCGCCAAGATAGGCATTGAGCGGGTCTATGATGAGGAGACCGTACCCACCCTTCGCAAGTTCGGCTTCTATCGCATCCAAATTATCCTTGAGAGACAGATGCCGTTCCTTCCCCTTTGCATCACGGACGGCAACAATAATATTTACGAATGCTAAGTCGGCTTCCAGCGATTCGAGACGCGGGCGAATGGTGTCTGCCGCTCCGTCCTCGGCTGCGAGCAGAAGTACCTTTGCGGGATCGAGTTGTGATCCATCGTTACCCGGCAACGCTGAGCCGCGCGTGACGTGCGAGGCAATCGCAAGCGACAACCACGACTTTCCTTGTCCGGGGTCGCCGTCGATCATCGTCATTTTTCCTTTCGGAATGCGGTGCCACCACAGCCAGTTCACTTCTTCGGCAATTACGTTCGCCGCGTTCAGCAACACCAACTCCGATGTTCCTCCCAGTCCGTCTGTGTGTTCCTGAGTCACAGGATACCGCGCGATGCTTCGTGCTATTCGTACCACCTCGTCTCCGCTCAGAGAGGGCTCGCACGCACGGAGATTGATTGCCTGCAGCGTATCCAAGACCGTTCCTTCGTCTAAGCCTTTATGTCGGAGCGACCCCGCGATGCTCGTGAGTGTGGTATTGCGTGAACCTACCGGTAGGCGACCAGTTGTGGCATGATTCGGCGTGACTTGTACCGTTACATCCACTCCCTTCGCTTTCAGATATCGTGAGAAGAAATCTTTGAGGATTGCAAGCTCATACAGTTCGCGAGCCAGATCATCATGAATCAGCTCGCAGACAAAAGGCTCCGCCGGATTCTTCAGGTGCTTGTAACCGGGAAGCCGCAACACGCGTCCGAGGTCTTTCGCGCCGGGATCCGCGCCAAAGCAGCGGATGATCATTTCCTCTGTCTCGCGGAAGAGTTTGATCGCCTCCTCGCCACCCACTGGCTTCACGCGCCATACAGGTTGGATACCGTTCTTTGTTCGAATAATGCAGTGTGGCGAGCATTCCAGAGCACGAAGGGTTACTGCGGTCTCGATAATCTGCTGATTCACCTTGGAGCGATCTTGGCCGTCGCCTTCTTTGGCAAGATCAATGTCTGCGAAGACGGACTGAATGTGGATCAGATTCTCCTGCTTTCTCCCGCCCTCGAATGCGTTGGGAGTGAAGTAGACACCGCAGCCCTGCGCCTGCTTCTTCGTAGCCTCCTTCGGATCAAAGTTACCAGTGCAAAGCGCCTTGCGGCTGTCTTGCTTCGACGAATCATCGAAGTACTGGATGAAGCAGTCGGGAAAGTATTGCAGAACTCGAATCGCCATCTGGGGCTCGTCCGTCGGTGATGTATTGAGGTTATGAGGCATAACCGCAGTATCCTTTTCTATGGCTCAATTACAGCTGCTCTGATCCTTCCATAAAGCTGCCACTAAACTTCCGTCCGGCAGATGGTCTCTCAATTCCCCTTTACGGGATCGAGATGCACGTTGCCACCCTTTACATACAGAATTCGGAAGCCAGTCTTTTCTTTCCAGATCTTGTTCATCTTGGCAATGATCGTATTGAGTTCTTCGATGCTCTTGCGGAAGTACTCACAGGGGACAATGCCGCTACCGGCGGCATTGGGAGCAGTGCATCGGCGTATGATCTGCCACGGTAACCCGACTTCATCGTAGCGCTGCGTGTGACTTTGAAAAGTCACCTTCTGCCTTGTGAGATTCACCGTCACTCCGTTCACAATTTTAATCTCATCCTCCTTTGCCTCGACCTTTGATGGCATGCCTCGGCTGATCCCAGTCGGGAGGTTACTCTCAATGCGGTCTGTATATTCTCGCTCGGAGATCGGCTTACTGCGAATATAAGCTGCAAGTCTTTCCATCCTACTCAACAGCCAGCGGTAGAGCCACTTGCCCCACCGTTCAATGTCCATCTCCACATCGGATGCTCTTTTTGTAGGCATCTTTGCCGTTGGGTTTGCATGTGATGTGTCGCTGTCTTTCATGTGCCAATTCAGATTACAGACAATCAACAGCAATCGTCCATGCAATACGTACGTGTACCATTTTCCGCAGCCCCACTCAAATTGAGACGAATATTCGCTTTTGCCGACAGCCGAAGCGTCCTGATCCGCTCCCACTTCGGCCTCTCGATCCGCATGGCGATCCTCCGCAGAATCTCGAAGTACTCGACGTACGCTTGCAGGTACTCAGGTTTGATTCTGCTTTTCGACACGGCAGACGAGGGCGACGAGGCCGATGATGTTACCGGCGTACTCGCGGGCAGTTGGGAGGTCGATGTCCTTGCCTGTTTCCTTCTTCCAGAGAACTTGAAACTCGCGGAGATCGTCATCGGTGAGAGTGGGGAGCATCAACGGCAATTGGAGGCTTTGCGCCAGCCCGCAGCTTTCGCCTCCGTTTCTGTGCAGAACCATCGCTCACCGGTCGTCGATGTGATCACCGTCTGCTTGTAGTTCCCGCAGGATGGTAGATGGTAGATCTTCTCTCCGGTTGCCGATATGTTCCCCTTGATCGTGCAACCGGCCTTGCTCGCGACGCTGGAAGAACTGGACGTTCGGGTCGTGGAAACGGCCTTTGCAGGCTTGCTCATGTCTTTGGAGTCACAGGAGCTCCACAATCCCTTGCCGCCCTCTCTGGCCTTCTTCTCGAGCTGGTTATAGGCATCAAGACGAGTATGTGGGAAGACCTTGTAACTGAAGGCATAACCGTCCCTGATCATCTGCGCGCCGATATCGTTGCCGTTGAGACTCACGTACCGGAGAAGCCGACCGTACTTGTCCTTGTCCTCGGCGGGGTTCTTCTCCAGCGTGACGGTCTTCGCGTTTACGAGCCGTGTCATTTGCTTGGATGCCTCAATGCCGAAGCACTGCACGGTCTTGCGGGGGTCTACCGTCTCCGGTGTGTCGATGCCGATGATGCGGACTTTCGTGGGGGTCGTACCGATTTGAATGTTCAGCGTGTCTCCGTCCACAACCTTCACCACACGGCCTTTCTCCGTCGAGACCGTTGTACCGGCGACGGATAAGGACGGTATTAGCGCGAAACTTGCGAGTAGTAGCACGGCGACGATGCTCTTGCGGATACGTGTACCCATAGGGAAGGGAGGGGGGAGATATAAGGAGCTACTGTGGGAATTCACAATTTGTGAGGCACGACTGCGTTTCAGGTTTTACAGTCAGACTGCAAACGAAATTTGTCCGCAGCATTGCTCCGAAGCTGTTCTGCGAGTCCACGTATCCGCCGATCTTGTAGCTGAGGTTATCTGTGGTCTCGATCTGCATATCGATGTTGTGTTGGAATTCGGCGGTACTTGGAGATTTCAGCTGCTGACGGACTTTCTCCTTCACGCAAGCGAAAGCAAGGGATTTGTTTGCATACTTCGGGTCTGGCTCGCCGTTAAGCATGTAGACACATCCTGCTGGCAGCACGAGAAATAAAAAGACAGCCGTGAACAGTTTGGCCTTTAGAGAGGGGGGCGGGAGCGCCATGATGAGGGGGGCAAGGAGGAGCTACTTCGCACCCCATCGCTTAAGGGGCGCTCTGTTTTCCGTTGCACCAGTCCCCACAGGTGTGACCCTGCGAAGAGCTGAACGGATCAGCAGCGCCCCTCTAGGGGCTCTTCTATCGCAGGGACGCACGATGACGGGCGTCACGCAAACCGGTGAGGACTGGTGCGTGTCAATTATGCACTACCCTTCGATACCTCGCAATTAGTGGGCCGTCTGAGCGGCCACTGCTTCTGCTTCTCCTGCTCGTCTATTTGCGCCACTCTGTGCGTGATCGCCTCGATCAGTGCTCGCGTAGGATCGAACCTCTCACCTTCTTCCTCCTTCAGTTCGACGACAGCCTTCATTGTGAACTCGTCGCGATACCGGTGTTCAAGGATCCACGCCATTGCTCGCCAGTTCTTCTGACCAGCCTTGTGGATGATTTGAACACACGATTGTCTGAAGTAACTTTCGGCCTCATCACATTTCCTTTGTAGGGTGCAGTTCGTGCATAACCAGCAACGCCGATCACGAAGCGGAAGCGTGGCATCGCCACTCTCCTTCTCGCACTGCCGCCACCGGCGGAAGGTAGCTTCGTCAATGTCTTCGAGTCGTGGGGCATCGGAGAAAGATGCGCCTTCGTGGATGCGTTTGATGATCTTGTCTTCCAGCGACCTGCTTCGCTTATAGGGCGTTGGTCTGCTCATGAAAATATTCTGCTATAAACCCGGTTTTAGAAATTTGTAATCAAAAGTTCGACGATGCTCCTACTCTGTGAGTTGAGATTGATCTCTCTTCTATTCTCGACAGAGTGAATTTTGAATTCTCCATACAAATCTCGAATGAAGGCAGTATCGCTATTACTCAATGCCCAACGAATGCCACGAACAGCAAGCATTCTACAAACGTTTGCCAACCGCACCTGATCATTTTCATAGAATTTCTGTTCGGTGTAGCGGTTGAAATCTGAATATCCTCCTTGCTTGTGATACGGAGGATCAAGATATACAAAATCTTCTTTGGTGATTCCTTTCATCCCTTGCTCAAAATCACCAGTACGAATCTCAACTTGTTGAAGTGCTTCGGAAACTGCTTCCAGATTTTCAGGATCGTAAAAGCGACGGTCATACTGACCATAAGGCACATTGAAGCCGCCGCTTTTATTGACTCTGTACAGACCTCTGAAACCGGTTTTATTTAGATAAATGAAATGAGCAGCCTTTTGAAACAGATCGAGTTGAATGTGTGGGATACAGCGGATTTTTAGGTATTCCTCCTTCGTGTTCTTGAGTGAATCCAGAATGGATGCCACTTGCCTCCAATCGTCTCGGATAGCCAGATAGGTATCAATGAGCCATATATTTTGGTCACAAATTACTGCCTCGTTTGGCAAGAGGGTTAGAAAAACACTTCCTCCGCCGATAAACGGTTCGTAGTACGCCTGAAAATCAGAGGGGAAATATTCAACGAGTGTCGTTGCGATTGCCTGTTTTCCTCCAACCCATTTTATGAAGGGTTTAGCTCGCAAAGCCATCAAGCTTGCCCCTCGATTATTCTTACTATGCATTCCAGCATATCTTCCACTATTCTGTTGAAGATGAGTGATCGAAGCCGTTGGCAGAATCTTGGTTGGCACCATCCAGTGTGGAACTTGGTACGTTATTACTGTTCTTTACGATCCGAAGCGAAAAAGAGTGAATGGCTAAGACAACTCACGGATGAGAACTGTATGAGCGTAGTAGACAGTGAAAGGTTTCATATGGAGAAGGAACATGTGGATCTTCTCATACAATATCTTGATTTTCGTCAGAAGGAACTCAAGAGAGTATTTGACCTTTTGCGTAATGAAAAGCAGGCATTGAAATTTTGTAAGCAACTGGGGGTAACCGTGAGTAAAACCAAGACGCGCAATCAGGATCACCATCAATCTTCCAAGGCACTTATTGCTGCTGTCACTGCGATAACAAGATCTGTTTGCGAAAGGAAGGTAGTTACTTTTAACTCCAATCCTCAAACCCGATGCGTTTGGTGTTCTAAAAAGGGGCTTCATGTGACAGCGAGGAATTTGGATGGGGCAATACCGGCGCTAGCAAACCCGACTGTAATATGGGAGATTAAAGAATACTGGGGTTTGACCAGTGGGGGCAGCAAGATGAGTGATGCTGTATACGAGACGAACTTGGTAGGAAGCGAATTGCGCGAATTCGAGGAGCACACAGGCACTAAAGTGGTGCACATTGTTTTTTTGGATGGGCAACAGCAATGGTCTGTCCGAAAGTCGGATTTGCTGCGATTTGTTGATTTGATGCACCAAGGTCTCATAGACTATTTATTGGTAGGGAGAGAAGTAGAGACTGAGTGGGAGAGCATACTGGTGTCGTTTCTAACGCCAAAAAGAAGCTAATTTCATAGATTTGATTTTGCCTTGAGATGATCCAAATAAGAATTGTTTTGTGATGCGAAGAGGGTGCATATATGTTGGTGTACATATGTACACCTTAGAATAAGGTAGAAAAGGGCACCACTATTGAAAATATTATTTCGGAGCGGAGATATATTTTAAAATGCCGGGTCTCTTTATTGCGATAGCAGCTTCATTTGCTGTGACAGCGTAGCGTTGTTGGATCTGTAATAACGAAGGCTTGGTCTGTTTACAGAAGATGAGCAAATCGGATTGTGGTATTAGCAGGGCTCCAGCGAAAGCCTCCGCTTCCTGCTCCTGATGCGCTGGCAGTTTGCCGATTGGCTCTCCAAACGAACTGACATGCCCCATACACCAGTGGCCAATTTCGTGAGCAACTACCCATTTCTTAGATTGAGTTGAGCCTTCTTTGTACGCAATACCTCCCATACCCGGTTCAATTTCAATGCAAATACCTCTCACGTATACAGGGAGCGCTGCAGTCTTGAGTCTTTTTAGTCCGATGGACTTGATGATTTTTATTAGGTCGACGGGAATACTTTTCTCCCCCTGCTCCTTCCAAACCTGTTCCGCATTGTGACGCGCTTCCGTGAAACCAGCTGCGGCCTGCACGTCGTCGAGATCAAAGTGCGTCATTATTGGACTGGGGAGCCTTTGGCCCGTCCTTCATCTTGTCGATTAGTAGAGTTAAGAACTTTTTGTCAGAAATCGACAGATCTTTATCTGCCTTAAGCGCGAAACGAATATCCGGTGTTATCCGTTCCTCTTCCCCAGTCAGAAAAGACACTGTCGTTCCAAGCGCGGTTGCGATCTTAATAAGATCGGCCGTGCTAACGTTCCTGTCGCCATTTTCTATTAGGGCAATATAAGTAGCAGACTTCTTTTCTGCCTTCCTCGCAAGGTCTATTTGGGAGATGCCTAAGACATCACGGCGGTCTTTTATTCGCTTACCGATAAGGTTTTTTACTTGCTGGTTGTCCATGAAGGCAGTCTATCCCAGAGAAACACCCAATGCAATCCCCTTGAAAACATTTCTGTGAGATGGTATACTGTTTATCGTAGAGATTTCCCCCATAACCATGGCACAAGACGCTGAAGGCATGAAAGGGTACCGTCCCCGGAACAAAAGCGGCGAGCTCCGCGACAAGCGCGATGATACGCTCATGCGCACCATCGAGAAGCAATATGATCGAAACTTCGATGTCCGCGGCGACATGAAGCTAGGCAATTTCCTGAAGAGAGAGAGGTTCGCCTCACTCAATGATCTCCTTCATAATGAGCGGAAGTGACTCTGCCCTCCTCCCATACTATCCATGACACCCCTCACGACATTAGGAACAACCGCTGAACTCGATCAACTTCTGAATGACGTTTGCATCGCAATCCAACTCACTGAAACGCAGTACTCCTTGGCGGAAGAGCGCTACACGACGATAGGAAAGTGGCTGGCCGAACCCGGCACTTCCATTGCCCTCTTTCGACCGAATATCTTCCCTCAGGGATCCGTGAGGCTCCAAACGACGGTCAAACCCCGTCCTGATGTAGTGGACGAGGAATATGATGTTGATCTTGTTTGTTTGCTGGAACTCCATCCAAGTCTTTATCAAGATCCTATGATGGTGTACGGAATGGTAGAGAACAGACTAAAGGAGAATGCCAATTATCGAGGGAAAATCGAAAGGTTCAAGCGCTGTCTCCGCATAAATTACGCCAATGAATTTCATCTCGATATCACGCCTGCCTGTCCCGATCCCATAAAAGGAGGAACCTCTCTTCTCGTGCCGGACAAGAATCGCCGGGGGTGGGTAGCGAGCGATCCGCTGGGATTCTCTCGTTGGTTCGATGCTCAGGCCCGGCGAATCCACCAAAGGTTCGTGGAAAAGAAAGTCCAACCGTTCCCTGAGCAGGAGTCGGCGGAGGAAAAGGCTCCGTTGAGGCGAGCTGTTCAACTGTTGAAGCGTCGTCGCGACGTGGTATTCGAAGGCGACGACAATTCACCCCGGTCAGTCGCGCTAACAACGCTCGCAGGGCATCACTATCAGGGCGAGGAAAGCGTCAGCGACACTCTCGCCGGTATCCTCACTAGCCTGGTTTACCGCGTGAACACCACGACGGGAGTTCTCTCCGTTCCGAATCCCACAAATCCCTCCGAACTCTTCTGTGAAGCATGGCGCAACGACTTGGCAGCCTATGGCGCTTTCATCTCTTTTGTTCGCAACTTCGAGGAGCAGTTCTCCACTCTCAAGCAAGCGTCAGGTCTGACCCAAGTAAGGAAGATGCTCGACCAAATGTTCGGCGAAACCACCACACAGCTTGCCTTTACTCGCTATACAGAACGCATGGCAAAACAACGGAACCTCGGGCTCTACACCAGCGGCACCGCTGTTGGCCTCACAGCAGCCGCAGTTCGAACCTCTCCTATCCCGAAGAACACGTTCTATGGAGTATAGGTTCAATCGTCACCGTCGCCTGGACATCCGCCAGCAATCCGCTTGCCTCATGAGTGAGTATCCGGATTTTCAAACGGTGGTCAGGGGCGGAATGTTGTTTTCCAAAGGAACGGTGCAGCCCACACCATTACATACAGCTTATCGCGTAAGGATCGAATATCGGGTTGGACAACCTCCACGGGCATGGGTAGAGGAGCCCCATCTCCAGCGGAGAAATCCTGATGAAAGAATTCCGCACACGTACGATGGAGATCGGCCTTGCCTCTATCTTCCGAGGAATAACGAATGGTCGTCAGACAAGTACATTGCGCATACAATCGTTCCTTGGTTGTCGCTTTGGCTCTTCTTTTATGAATCATGGCTTGTGACCGGTGAGTGGCACGGTGGTGGCATTCACCCTTCTTCCCCCAACTCTGATGGAACCCAATCCCGGTAAATTTCGGATTCTGAGTCTAGACGGTGGAGGCATCAAAGGTGCTTTCAGTGTTTCCTTCCTATCAACGATTGAGGAAATGACGGGTAAGAATATCATTGATCACTTTGATCTCATTACGGGCACATCAACGGGCGGAATCATCGCAATTGCTCTGGCAATGGGCATCCCTGCTGTCGACATTCTCAGATTCTATCGAGAGAGAGGGCCGCATATTTTTCCAGTGACGGGTCTTCATCGCCGCCTTGGATCCTTGATGCACTGGATGATTAAATCGAAATATTCGTCCACAATCCTGAGGACGGAGCTGGAATCAATACTGGGAGACAGAAAATTCGGAGAGGCAAAATGCCGACTGGTCATACCTTCATTCAACGCAGACAACGGCGACGTATACCTTTTCAAAACTGCTCATCATCCTCGTTTGAAGCAGGACTACAAATTGCCTGCAGTCGACGTTGCTCTCGCCACCTCCGCTGCACCAACCTACTTTCCCGCCTTCACGGGTCACAATGGATTGACCTACGTTGACGGGGGTGTGTGGGCCAATTGTCCGGTTACAGTCGGTATTGTAGAAGCAATCTCCTTCTTGGATATGAAGAGGGAAAAACTTGAAGTATTGAGCATCGGCACAACGTGTACCCCCTTCTCGCTCTCCCAATTGCAACGAACTCTTGGGGGTCTCCTTTGGAACACAGGTATTATTGGTCTCCAAATGCAAGCACAAGCAGCAAGTGCTATTGCACAGGCAAAAGTACTTTCCGGCGGTAGGCTAGTGCGAATCGACGTGCCTGCAAAGCCTAAACGTTTCAGCCTGGATGATTCCCGCAAGATTGGAGAGTTAGTTGCTCTCGGAGCAACAGAAGCTCGGCACAGAGAGAATGAAATCAGTACCAAGTTCCTTGGTTCACCAGCACCGCAATTCATTCCGATCTATAAGTAGTATGAAAAAGCGTTTTCATAACAATCGTGTCTCGGCTAATGGCTTCTCACCAAAGACGAACCGGATGGTAGGAAGTTTTGTCTATAGAGTCTTATTTCTTATCGTGCTTGTTATCTCCTACAAGATTTGGGGGGTGCAGGTGCTCACTGAAATCGGCTTTTGGATTATGTACTTGTTCTCGTATTGGTTTATTGGCTTCCTATTGAGAACCGTCGGCTTCTGGGTTTACTAGGAGAAGCTAGGTGCGACAGTTGCGATATTTTTCAGGACTTGGAACCAGTGGATCATGGCGTCGAAGAGTTTCGCTTGATGACCGCCTCGGGCTGCCATCGTTGTACTCACATCAAGAAATTCTCTCCTGTAAGCCATATAAGCGGGTTCGCTTGCCGATACCCACAACTGCTCATATTTTCGGTTTTTCGCTTTGTTCAAACGAAATCCCGAGTTCGATTCCCTCTTGGTTGGGCCCGTATCCGTGGTGCCTTTCGAAGATTTCAGAACACTTTCAGAAGCAATCAGGTCTGGATTCTGCTACAATACCAGTATGACTTTCGGCTCAGGAATCCCTCTCCGGCAGTTCTCCATTCATCTCCGCAACGACACGGTGCGACATCAGATGATTCTCAATTGTGTCGAACGAAATAGTGTCATCGAGGGGTTGCCGCGATTCACGAAGCAAACAAGAAACGAATGTCTTCAGGAGATCAAGAAAGTCTCGCGGCATTGAGCGCCTCGCGTATGACTGCCGTCATCGGATCGTACTCTTTCACCATGGCTGCCACTACGGGCACCAGACCGTGGTGCCTATACGCTACAAATTCTTTGAGCAACGTTTGAGCGAAATCATTCATAAACGAAAGGAAGAATTACGAGAATTAGAATCCCGACTCAACACTGGAGACTTATCGCCAGAAGATGCGAAGACACTTGAGGAGAAAATTGCAGATCTCAAGACAGGTATCAGGGCAGATAGGCACGAGAAGGGCGCAATAAAATATGTGGGTGTGCAGTACACCTCCTATGAGACTGTGCGCTTGGTTATTTTGCGATATCGATCTGGACAAGGTGCAAAAGATGATCCGCGCCGGAGGCGATCCCAAGAAACAGAAGATCTGCCCCCATGACTACGACAGTCTTATCGGCGACTTGCTCCACGGCCCGTGCGTCTGCGCGGAGTGCGGAAAGGTGATTGCGGAGTAGTATCGGGAAAGTAGAAGTCTCTGATATCAGGCCACGCTGCAAACAGTGAGCCAAAGAGCCACATGGAGAAAGCTATCAAAATGCGAACTAGTACTCTGGTCTGCACGTCGACCTGGTGGGTGCTCCATGTAGGCAGATCAGGATTGGATCCGATGATGATTAAGGCGGAAGCCAGCATGCAGGTGGTGATGCCGATGATACGATGCATGGAAGTTTCCGAGGTGGGGTGGCGCATGCTCGGACTCTACATCACCAAATAATCAGAGCGTCATTGTCCTTGGGTGTAGGCAAGACAAATTCCCCCATAAACAATGGAAACAATGGAGAAATGCCATATCAGTAATAGAGGAATGATGGTGTTTTACGTGAATATTCCCTTCTCTCGAATATGCTCCGGCCCCGCTCCGCAAAGTAAATTCCTTCCTCTGGATAATGCCGACAAGCCTCTGCATCATTGCGCCAACCGAATCACAGTAGGCAACGCCGAGTAACAAGTTTTTAAGGAAAATGTGATTGGGCTGCCATTCGGCTCGGCGACAGCCAAGTCGAATACCCTGAGTGACGGCAAAAGAGCACAGCAACTCAAGAAACACTTCATCAGATATACTTCCGGACAGTGCCCCACTATTTCTACCTCGCCCGTTGCGCAGATGCCTCCCTCTACGCAGGAACCTGCGTGAACGTTAAGGAGCGCGAGGCTAAGCACAACGACGGATCCGGAGCCAAGTACACGCGCTCACGCCGGCCGATCCGCATAATTTATGTCGAAACTCTCCGGTCGCTCTCTGCTGCACGCAAACGCGAGGCCCTGGTGAAGACATGGAGCAAATCTGAAAAGGAAAAACTTGTATTAAAGAAGAGCAATCAGAAGATCCGGAAGAAATAGGAGTTTCGAGCCCGTTGTGAGCACGGCATGAGACTTCTATGATCGTCATCATGATGGCCACGTTCCTATCGCTGCATCCCGTAGCCCAAGCGGCGCTGGCCACCTGTTTCACTTGGGGGGTGACCGCAGCGGGTGCTGCCATTGTGTTCTTTACAAAAACGGTCAGCCGCAGATTTTTTGATGCCTCATTGGGGTTTGCCGCGGGGGTGATGATTGCCGCGAGCTTCTGGTCGCTGCTCGCACCTTCCATCGCTCTGGCGGAAGAAATGGGATACCGACCTTGGCTGCCGGCTGCCCTGGGATTTCTGGCGGGAGGAGCCGTGCTCTGGGGGGCGGATCAGATCCTGCCGCACCTGCACCTCTACGCGCCCACGACGGAGACCGAGGGGATTCACACCCAGTGGCAGCGCAGCATGCTGCTGGTGCTGGCAATTACGCTGCACAATATTCCGGAAGGCCTGGCAGTGGGCGTGGCCTTTGGCGCGGCGGCGGCGGGATTGGGCGGCGCTACGGTTCCCGCAGCGATCGTACTGGCATTGGGAATCGGTTTGCAAAACTTCCCCGAGGGCGCAGCAGTCGCGCTCCCGTTGCGGCGTGAAGGATTTTCACGATGGAAGAGCTTCTTCTACGGACAGCTCTCTGCCGTAGTGGAACCCATCGCCGGCATTCTGGGAGCCGCGGCCGTCCTGATGATGCGACCGCTTCTCCCCTACACACTCTCTTTTGCGGCCGGCGCGATGATCTACGTCGTCATTGAAGAAGTGATCCCCGAATCGCAGTACGGCAAGCACGCGGACCTGGCCACCATGGGCGCCATGCTTGGATTCGCGATCATGATGACGCTGGATGTGGCACTCGGATGAGTAACCGATGAAAGAATTCCTTTGCGATACTATGCGCTTCATTCACAATGTCACCATGAATAATACATCGAATACAACTTGGTACGGTCTCTCCGCTTCCGACGCGATTGCGACACAACGCAGCAGTCTGGAAAACGGCCTGAGCGGACAAGAAGTGCAGGAGCGTGAAAAAATGTACGGACGTAATGAACTCACAAAAGTCGATGGCAGTTCCCCATGGGCCATCCTCTTTGAGCAATTCAAGAACGTCCTGATCATCGTGCTGCTCATCGCCGTGGGGCTCTCCGCTGTGCTGGGCCACGAACTGGAAGCAATCACCATCGGCATAATCGTGCTCTTTGCCATCATCCTCGGTTTCGTTCAGGAATACCGCGCCGAACGGGCGATCGAGGCGCTCAAAAAGATGGCTGCGCCCACTGCCTCTGTGCTGCGTGACGGAGAGGAACGCGAAATTCCGGCAGAAGAACTGGTCCCCGGGGATATTGTCTTTCTTGCTGCGGGGGACCGCGTTCCGGCCGATGGCCGCATCGTGGAATCGGTGAACCTGCACGCCGATGAGGCGCCGCTCACGGGCGAATCGGTTCCCGTGGCCAAGACGAGTGATGCGCTCACAACGGTAAACCTGCCCGTGGGCGATCAGAAGAACATGCTCTTTGCAGGCACGGCTATCACGTACGGCCGCGGAGGATTGCTTGTGACCTCCACGGGAATGCAAACGGAATTCGGACGTATTGCCGGAATGCTGGGCTCCGTGGAGAAGATGGAAACACCGTTGCAGAAGAACCTTGACCAAGTGGGCAAACGCCTGGCACAAGTGGCCTTCGTGATCGTGCTCCTGGTGGCGGGGCTGGGTGTCGCACGTGGACAACCGCTTTTAGAGATGTTCATCTTCGGTGTGGCGCTGGCAGTAGCCGTGGTGCCGGAAGCGCTCCCCGCAGTCGTCACGATTTCGCTCGCAATCGGCGTGCAGCGAATGGTGAAGCGTCATGCGCTGGTGCGCCGGCTCCCCGCCGTGGAAACCTTGGGGTCGACCTCGGTCATCTGCTCGGATAAGACCGGAACACTCACCAAAGATGAAATGACGATTCGGCGGATCGCCGCGGCAGGGCAGATCTTGGAAGTAACCGGAAGCGGCTACGACCCGCACGGTGCATTCATGCTTTCGAGCAAGGAAACGACGCCGGCAGAAGAAGTTTTGGAGCTTCTGCGCACAGCCACGCTGGCATCGGATGCGCGTCTTAAGGAAACCACGGCAGGAGTATGGGATATCAAGGGCGATCCCACGGAGGGAGCTATGGTGGTCGCCGCAGCCAAGGCAGGAATCCGCAAAGATCAACTCGACGAGGAATTCCCCCGCCTGGCGGAGATCCCCTTCACTTCAGAGACCAAGCGCATGATCACACTGCATAAGAGAGGAGACGGAACGTTCGTATGTGCCAAAGGCGCACCGGAAATGATTGTGGAAGTCTGCACGCAAATACGCACGGCGCAGGGCGTACTCCCGTTCACCGCGGAAGAGAAGGCGCGTGTGTTGGAGGAGGCGCGCCACATGGCGGATGAAGCGCTGCGCGTTTTGGCTGTTGCCACCAAAGAAGCTCCCTCACTCGCTGAGGCGGAACACGGACTCACATTCTTGGGCCTTATGGGGATGATCGATCCGCCGCGACCGGAGGCCAAGGCTGCGGTGCAACAGTGCGCCGACGCGGGGATCCGCGTCATCATGATCACCGGCGATCACCCGGTCACTGCACGCGCCGTCGCACGGGAACTTGGAATCCTGCACGGCAACCGCGTGCTCACCGGCTTAGAACTGGAAGCCATGAGCGATACGGAATTTGCAGGTGTGGTGGAAGAGATTGATGTCTTTGCCCGCGTTTCGCCGGTGCATAAGCTCAAGATCGTCACTGCGCTCCAGGCTCGCGGCCACACAGTAGCCATGACGGGGGATGGTGTGAATGATGCTCCCGCCTTGAAAAAAGCAGATATCGGCATCGCCATGGGAATCACCGGAACGGATGTGAGTCGCGAGGCAGCCGAAATCACACTCACGGATGACAACTTCGCCTCTATCGTGGCGGCAGTGGAAGAGGGACGCGGCATCTTCGGCAATATCAAGAAGTACCTGATGTACCTGCTCTCCTCCAATATCGGCGAGCTTTTTCTGATGGTGGGAACTACGCTCCTGGGTCTCCCACTGCCCTTGAGCGCCGTGCAAATCCTGTACGTGAATCTGGCGACCGACGGGCTACCCGCGCTTGCCCTGGCCGTGGACCCTCCGGAACAGGGACTCATGCAGCGCCCTCCGCGCTCTGCCAAGAGCGGCATCTTCTCCCGGCCTGTTGTCTTCCTCATGCTGCTGGGGGGGCTCTGGTCCGCCATCGTCAATGTGAGTTTATTTGGGTGGGGACTCACCTCCGGTCGACCGCTTGAGGAAGTGATGACCATGACATTCCTCTCGCTCGTGCTGATCCAGTTCTTCAAGGCCTACTCCTTCCGCTCGGACCGTGATTCCGTCTTCCGTCGGCCCTTCGCCAACCACTGGCTCAACGCCGCCGTCTTCTGGGAACTGCTGCTGCTCCTCTGTGTGGTCTATGTGCCGTTCCTGCATCAGCTGTTCGGCACCTATTACGTTTCACTGCAGGATTGGGGAATCATTCTCGTCCTGGCCGCCTCGGTCATTCCCGTGTTGGAGATTGGGAAATGGTTGGTACGGCGCGGAACGCTGGGTCAAGTGATGTGAGGCACGTCCCCACTTATTCCTTCCTGTGTGCGCGCACGCCGATTTTCACGTAGGTGAAACCACTATCCGGTTCCAGGAGATCAACAGAAGGCGAATGTTTGTAGGCATCGCTATAACGAGTATCCGATGAAGGAAGATGTTCACACCCCTCCGCAGGGAAGATGCAAGCATCTTCTACCCGCCACTGTTCGGAGTTGAATGCGCGTTGCAGCATTCCCATATGGTGCACATGGTCCTGGAGAGGGACATCACCTCCTTGGGTGTGGAGCACATGTCGGAAGTGTGAAGCGGAAGGATAGGAAAGGTGCAAGCGTGGATCATCGAATGCAATACGCTGCTCTTCCCATGTCTCCGGCAGAGCCCCACTGGGCACAATGGCGTTACTGGTGAAGAAGAGCGGAGCCCCGCTCCTCAAACAACGACCAATGGCCGTAACGGGGATCGCCGGATCAGAGAAGCACACCGCGTTGAAGCTGCTCACCCCTGCATCAAATCGAAAAGATTGCTCTCCAAGGAGAGGCAGATAATGTTGCAGGTCGGCCTCAATGAAGAGGGCATTGCGCGCACGCAACTGCTCTGCGAGTACATCGGCACCAGCCATTCCTATAACGGCACCAGCCGCTTCACCTTGGAGCGGGATGAGATCGAGCATCGCACGAGAGGAATCCACTCCTACCACTTTGCGCTGCTCCCCGCATAAAGCCGGAAGCAATCTTCCGCTTCCGCAGCCGAAGTCTCCCACCACACCCTGACGAGGCAACGACTGCAAGAGCGCTGTATAGAGCCATTGATTCACCCCACGTTCCACCTGCTCCTGAGTATGATCGACTCTCCCGACGCGTGTGTAACGCCTTGCGGCATCGTCACCATAATCCTGAGTAGTATTCTCCATAAATATATTTAATACCAACTAAGACGTAATTGTCAAGTGCCTCTTCCTCCCTAATGATGGTACCCGCTCCCCCGCATAATTTCCCCCGCCCGGTAGAGCTGCTCTAGGAAGAAGAGACGGCACAGTTCGTGTGGCAACACCATATCGCTCAGACTGAGTACCATCGTCGCTCTTGCGCGGACATCATCATTGAACCCGTACGCTCCGCCGATGACAAAAAGAAGCGGCGACCCATGATCACGCGCTTGAGAAAACAGGGAGGCGAATTCCTTTGACTGCATGCTCTTTCCACGTTCATCCAGAACAATCATCGGACCGGTATGTTTTTCCATCACTGCCAACAAGCGCTTGGATTCATCGAAACATTGACGTTCGGGAACCTTTTCCCTGCTCGCAGGAAGTTCACGAATATCCATGGAAACCGTATGGCTCAATCGCTTGAGGTAATCATCACATCCGGCTTTTGCCCACGGTAATTTGAGCGAGCCGACACAGAGGAGGGTGATGCGATGCATACGTAAGAGAGTGTTAGAATATTTGAATATTAGAGTAATAGGGAACTGTTACGAACTTGGTCGCCCAATAATCCATTACTCTATTACTCCAATACTCCTCCCCGCGAACACTCACTTCCTCTGCAAGAGCGACACAGCCTCAATATGCGCCGTATGCGGGAACAGATCCACCGGCTGCACGGTGCGCAATTCGTAGCCATTCTTCAGGAACTCTCCAAGATCGCGAGCGAAAGTGGCCATATTGCACGAGACATACACGACCTTGTCCGGCTTGTGGGCGATCACCGCCTCGCGCGCATCGGGGTGCAGCCCGGCTCGGGGAGGATCCACCACGATGGTATTGAACTTGTATTTGGATCCCGCTTTGAGCTGATCATTAAGAACTTGTTCCACCCGCCCGCGGTAGAAGCTGATATTGCCGATACGATTCTTGCCGGCGCTCTTGAGAGCGTCTTCTATGGCCGTGGGATGACTTTCTATGCCGACGACTTTTTCGCAGTAGCGCGAGAGGTACTGCCCGATCGTCCCCATACCACAGTACGCATCCAACACGGTATCGCGCGGACCCAAGTCCGCTGCCTGGGCAATGGCCTGATAGAGCTTCTCCGCCCCAAGGGTGTTGGTCTGAAAGAAGGAGAATGGAGAGATTTCGAACGTCAGATCAAAGAGCTTCTCGGTAATGGAGGGCTTGCCCGCCAGACAGTGCACCTTGGGCGTCTCGGGCTTGTCATTCAGCCCCAGATGTTCCACGACCAAGAGCGACGCCAATCCGGAACGACCGGCGAACCGCATGAAGTGCTGAAAGAGAGGCTCCAGTTCCTTCTTACGGGCATTCACCAGGAACGCGATCATCTGCTCTCCCGTATTGATGCCGCGCCGCAAAAGGAGAATCCGCAGCATGCCACGATGTGTCTTGGGATTATGAACCGGGAGCCGCGTTTCTTGCATGAAGCGTCGAATATCGGAGAGAAGCGACGGCAACTGCTCATCGTACAGATGGCACTCATTGATGGGCAGGATGGTGGACCACTGGTTAGGCAGGTGGAAACCGATCGATGGATTCTCATCGATGAACTGGCGCTTACCGTTCTTCTCCTCGTTACGCATGGATTCAAATCCAAAGGAGAGCTCCAACTTATTGCGATAATGAAAGACCTGCGGGCTTGGAATGATTTTGAGGACGCGGCCGGCCAGAGAGGCCCGCACGGGAGCATCCACCGGAGTCAAATGCGCCAACGTCTCGCGCACAATTTCCTCTTTGTACTCGATCTGCTTGATGTACGACAGCTGCTGCCACACGCACCCGCCGCAAGCATGACAGTGGGAACACTTAGGCTGCACTTCATCTTTGGAACGCTTGAGAACTTTCTCCACCCTGGCCTCCAAGAAGTTCCCACGGTGCTTGATCAGCATAATTTCGGCCTTCTGACCGGGAAGGGCACCTGTCACAAAGACCGGCAGCTCCTGCAAATGCGCCAAGCCCGCACCTCCATGCGTGAGCTTTTCGATCGTCACCGTGTGCTTCTGACCGGCAGCCAACACCGAATCAGAAGCTTGGCCCTTTGCAGAAACACTGACAGCAGAAGAAGGGCTATCGGATGCCATTCCTCCAGGAGAATGCCCGGAGTCCTCTGATGCGGGAATAGTTGACATTCCTAACAAATAATAGTATAAATAACACCTTTTTGCCTTCACGTGCGAGGAAGAACCCTTTCCATTCTCGGCGTTCTCCTGACGCTTAGCGCTGCGTCTGTCTCCATCGAAGCTATGCCAAGCATAGCACAAGAGAAGCTTGCCGCAAGCAAGGCGGGGCTTCCTATGGCCATAGAAAACAAGAAAGTTGTGCTGCTTCCTCTGAAAAATGAAGAGGTTCATGAAGCACGCCGCACTCCGCGGCTCATCGGCAAACAGACCACCTGGCGCCCCATTGCCGTAAGCGCACGCACTGTCGTCACTCCTCCCCAACCCATCGTGGAGCGACAGATTCTGGCCGTTCTCGATCAGCCGGATATTCAAGAGCGCCACAAGATGATTGCCAACGATGTGCTGCGGCTTCTTCCTGTTCGCTGCCAGCAAAAAATCAATAACTTCTACGTCCGCTACGAAAAGCCCGAGCGCAGGGGCCTTGCCGGCAAAGACACGATCATCCTGGATGGCACGTTGCCCGATGACGAATTCCGCGCAGTTCTGATTCACGAAGCCCTAGGACATGTCTTTGATCTGGGGTGTCTTCAGGGATCTGCCTTGGCGGGACAGAGCGCCTTCTTGGACGGCAGCGATCCCATCTTCAACGATGATCTAAGTGTTTCCTTCTATCGCATCTCCTGGCTCAATGCCAAAGCGCAGAAGCCGAATACGCACCCGGAAGACTTTGTCACCGGATACGCGGAAGCGGACCCCTTTGAAGATCTGGCCGAGAGCGCCATCTATTACATTCTGCAGAACCAAACCTTCACGGAACGCGCTCGATCGAACAGCATATTGGCCACCAAGCTCAAGTGGTTCCAGACATTTCTGCCGGTGACACCCATGCCGCACGATGCCCTCACCGCAGCGTGGGATGGAGAGATTCCGTGGGATGCGACGAAGCTGCCGTACGAGTGGAAGAATACTGCGATCGTCGCAAGGCAATAACAATCCGTGATCACCGCGCACGCATGGGAAAACGCAAACTTACCTTCGGCTGCTCAGAACAATTTTGGGAAGAAGCGGATCAGTGGATTGCATCGATGTTTCACGCACGGGACGTGAACGACTTTGTGGGGCTGAGGATGCGAGAGGTTTTGGGAGCAGGGCTGCGCCTGAGCGATTTTAGGAGTGCTGTTGTCAATCCCGTGAGCCGGAATGTGGAATTATTCGGCATCGTCGTCGATGACGATGGATCCATCGACTTTGATGGAAGGATCCGCACAACCCTCAAAGACCTCACGGCATTGCTCGCACCCATGGGGCTCACGCCGAGCGCGGGGGGGCTGGCGGTGGATCAGCAGGAATACTTAAATCCGAAGGACTGAGCGAACGGCAATGCATAGAAGGTCTGACAACATTTCTACAGGCCTGAGATTGACGTATCATAATTATAATTTATTATAACCTTATGGTGAGTCAGCGAACTCCGAACGGCCCGTGGGATATTCATCATCCTTTTCAAGATATCGTTGAAACGGCAAGCAATAGGGAAGTACCTCCGGCCGAAAAAGCGAATGCAATGTTGGCGATTCTCAAAAGAGTCTTTCGAGACAAGGAAGTTGAATTGTTCGTTGGATATCACGCACAGGAGAATCATCGATTGGCAGTGGTGATCGATATTGCCAGGCAGATAGGGATCAAATTCCATATCGTCTTCACTCCTCCGGAGGAAGGAGGGCAATGGTATGAGAAAGAGGCGATGGTGGAAGTGGCTCCAATGCAAACAGCCATGGGTAGCGCGGGAGAAGACGAAGTTGGCGATGGGCAAATCCCCTATCCACATCAGATTCTGGCAAATGAAACCGTGCGCTATACAGCTGCAAATAACCTGGAAGTGAAACGTTTGTACCAGTGGCTTGATGAATTCCGTCACTTGGAAGCTCCGTATTTCATTACGGGAGTGGAGACGCACCTGCCCGGAGAGAGCGCCAAAGAGTGAGAGACGCGCGCAGCGCAATATCGCTCCTCCAAAGAGCTACCAGCTATAAGCTAAAAGCTATAAGCTACCAACGACATGCGCCCTCGACTCCTCTTAGGCCTCTGGCTTGCTACCGATCTCGCTCTCTTTGTGGGCTTCTACTGCCTGGCATACTTCCTGCGCGTGGGATTTTACCTCTCCTCCGACTTTCCCTTCCGGCCCTTCTTCTGGTCGGTGCTCACAGTGGCACCGGTATGGCTCTTAGTTCTGGGGACCACGCGCACCTTCGCACTCATGCGCAGCCAACGCACACTGCGCAATGCCTCGTACATCGCCTACTCCGCACTCGTGGGCGTGGCGCTCTTCACGCTCGCATACTACTTCGAATTTAAGAGCTCCTTCCAGGGCGTGAGCCGGCTCCTGCTGCTCCTGGCCTTCGTCTTCACCTCTATCGGTATCTGGCTCTGGCACTTGCTCTTCCACAGTTTCCGTCGATCGCTCCTGCGCAGATCACCCGCAAGCTACCCTACTCTTATTGTGGGTGCCACGCGTGAAGCCGCCGCTCTCATTGGCAAACTCAACCTGCACAGAAATCCCCTCACCCCCGTCGCTGTCTTGGATGGACGCGGCACGAGCGAGAAGGAACTGAGCGGTGTCCCCGTCTTTGGTAAGCTCGATCGCCTGGAGGAAATACTGGAAAAGGAACACATCACTCACCTCATCCAGTGCAGCAACTTGGAGCAAACTTTGAACCTGCTCAGCGCCTGCCGCAGGCGCTCCATTACATTCTTGCTCCTCCCTTCCGTCATGGGAATCGTGGAGGCAGACAAGCAGGTGGAATCGCTGGAGGGGCACCCCGTGACAGTGGTCCGACCGGCAGGACAGCCATGGGAAGAGTGGTTTTTCCGATAGCTCTTCTTCCCCTTAACGTACTGCATACTGCATACTGCGTGCTGCAATGCGTGCATTCATTTTAGCCGGCGGCTTTGCCACTCGCCTTTGGCCCCTAACCGAGAAGCGTGCCAAGCCGCTCCTGCCGCTGGCCGGTAAGCCGCTCGTCGATCACCTGATCGATCAGCTGCCCAAGGAGATACCAGTCACGGTGAGCATCAACGCGGCCTTTGCGGAGAGCTTTGAGCGCTGGAAGACGACGAACAGCCACAGTCGCGTGGAGATTGTGGTGGAAGAGGCGCGTAAGGACACAGAGAAACTCGGAGCGTTGGGGGCAGTTGCCCAATGGGTAACGGAGCGGAAGATCGACGACGATATCCTCCTGCTCACGGGGGACAACTACTGCGGCTTCCCGATCAACGATGTTCTCGCCGCCTACCAACCGGGCACGCCGATAATTGCAGCGCACGCGCTTAGCGACATCGCCATGGCATCGGCATTCGGCACCATCATTCCCGCAACGGATGGCAAGACGGTTCAGGCATTTGAGGAGAAGCCGGCTCTCCCAAAAAGCGCACTCGTGAGCACCGGCATCTCCATCATTCCGTCCAGGCACTTGGCCGTCTTAGTGGACTATGCCAAAACGAAACCGGATAACATCGGCGGAATCTTCGAAGAGTTTCTGCGCCGCTCTATCGCAGTGGAATACCGCGCATTCACGGAACCATGGTTCGATATCGGCTCGTTCGAGGCATATCTGGAAGCCACTCGGGCAATCGTAGGCGAGCACGTTCACTTGGGGCAGGAAGCGATATGCGTCACAACCAAGACGGAGGGATCCGTAGTCCTGGGCAACCGCTCATCGGTGCGCAATTCCACATTGGAGAATGTCATCCTTTTTGAAGACTGCACCGTGGAAGATTGCGTCTTGAGCGATTGCATCATCGATGACCACTGCAACTTGAAGGGAATCGACCTTTCGAAGCAGATGCTGCGGGAGGGGACGGTATTACGGAAGGCATAATTGGAGCTAGGAAAAGAAAACAACAAACAGCATACAAAATCCCGGAAACGCGCCGATGTGGCGGCGATAGCGGAGGGGGTCATCGGCGCAGCGCTTTCTTTCGTCCTTTCTTTGCCGCGCTTGGCAAAGAAAGGACAGATGAAACTGGTTCTTACCTCCCGACGAGGAAATGATGACTCTTTGTCATAAATCAAATATTAACGAAAGAACCCAAGAACGTGTTTGCGGCCCCTCATCCGCTTCCCTACACTCAACGGGCTATGCGACGCCTCCTTTCCGCTGCCCTGCTGACTCTGGTCCTCGCCGGATGCGGTTCTCCGACGGTACAATTGACCCTCACCTATGATACGAACGACGCAGAGAAACAGAGCGAGCTTTTGCAGGCCGCCACGCGGGTGATCGGACGCCGCTTGAGCCGATGGGAAGGAGTCATGCCGGAGCAGATCACCGCCAAGCAAGAGAGCGGATCCACGCTCCTCACCTTTGATGTGAACGATACCGAAGCCCGCACGACCTTGATGGAAGAGATGCTCAAGCCCTTCTCTCTTACGGTTATGACGTTGAGCACGGAAGAGAAAGGTGACCTCTATGTGGAGGAGCAGGGATGGTTCAACGAAACCGGCATCACCCAACAGCACATCGGTTGGGTGGAGGCGGGTACCGATCAAAAGGGCAAGGGCAGCGTACGACTCAACTTCACCCAAGATGGGCTCAAGCTATTGAACACAATCCTTCAGGCAAATCCCAAGGCAGTGGTGGGGCTCTTCGTCCGGGGAAGACTGATGTCTAAGATGCAGATGGAAGGCGTGGACCTCCGCCAGGACATCCTCATCCAAAATATTCCCACGTTCGAGCTGGCAAGTATCTTTGCGGATGACGTGAACGTCGGAACACATGTGATCTTCTCTCAACCTCATTCCTAATATTCCAATCCCCAATCCCCAAAATGGAATCCAAGCATCCCTACCTCTGGCCCAGCATCATCGGAGTTCTCGGCCTCCTGATGATCTTTATTTCCTTGCCGGACTCTGCAAAATCATGGGCTCCCGGCTTTCTGCGGGGCGCGCAGTTCCACTTCGGCTTGGACCTGGTCGGAGGCACGCAACTTGATTTTCGTATTTCAGAACAGGAGATGAACGATCAGATGATTCGCCTCAAGGCGGAAATCGCACAATTGAAGGATCAAGGGGCAAGTGCGGACAAAGTACTGATCCTCGAGCGTCAGCTGCAGAGTACCGAACAACAGAAAACCACGATCGTGGAATCCATCCGTACCGTGCTGGAGCGCCGTATCAACGCCCTTGGCGTAAGCGAGGCAGTGATTACACCCTCGTACATGGGGGACGAGAAACACCTATTGGTGGAATGCCCGGGTGTCGTGGACACACAGAAGTGCATTGCCACTGTAGGGAAAACTATCCAACTGGAATTCAAGGAAGAATTCACTGAGGCAACCGCTGAGTTTGAAAAGAGTGTCCGCATGCGCGCCGATACTGCCATGCGCCGTATCACGGAGAGCGGAACAACACTCGCCATCGTGGGCCAGGATTTAGGCTCAACATTGGGAGTCTCTTACTCCGACAAAAACTGGTACTTCAAAAAAGACCTTCCCAAGGGTCTGGAAGATATTTGGTCCGTGCCGCGCGCCAAAGTGGTCAAGCGTGAAGGTTCCATCACAATTCCCCAGCAGGATACTCAAGGCAATACAACGGAACAGGTCATCACCGGCATCTTCCTGGTAGAAGTTCTCACTCCGCGCACACAGACGGGATACGTGGTCCAAGAGGCTCCCACTGCTTTTGCGATCCTGTCTAAAGACCGCAGCGCTGTCTACACGCCGCACTCCGAAACTGCAATAGATGCTTCCCTGCCTCCCCCCATCGCAACCGCGTTGCAATCCATGGCGCCCGGCGACCTGAGAACGACAAGCCTGGGGGACCAAGCGGCCTCTCTGCTCTTCCTGCGGGGACGAACGCCCGGCCAGGAACAAATGTCCGCCAGCCATATTCTGCTTGCCTACAAAGGCGCCTCCGCAGCGAGCGAAAAGGTCGCGCGCAGTAAAGAAGAGGCCCTCACCCTGGCACGCGATATCAAGAAACAGCTGGATGGCGGTGCGGATTTTGCCGCACTGGCCAAGAAGTACTCTGATGACGGCAGCGGACAAAAAGGAGGCGACTTGGGAACCTTTGTCCGCGGAGCGATGGTCGCCCCGTTTGAGCAAGCGGCTTTTGCACTCCCCCAAGGAGGAGTCAGCGACCCTGTGGAGTCACAATTCGGCTACCACATCATCCGCGCGGACCGTGCGCTCTCGCGCTCCTTTGATACCGCCACATTCGATGAACTGCGCTTTACGGGTGCCAACGCTAAGACCGACGCTGATATCGCCATGGCCGATCTGCAGGCGGGCAAAGTCACCCAGATCGCTGACGCCATTGAATTGCGCACGATCTTCTTCTCGCTCAAGCCCACCGGATGGAAGGATACGGATCTCAACGGAAAGCACTTCCGTACCGCCGGCGTGACTTTGGATCCCACAACGAATCTTCCCATCGTGCAGATCAGCTTTGACGATGAAGGAGCCAAGCTCTTTCAGGAACTCACCAAGAAAAATATCGGCAAGCGCATCGCCATCTTTGTGGGAGGCGAACTGGTCTCTGCTCCCACCGTACAAACGGAGATCGCCGGAGGATCGGCCGTCATCACCGGAAGCGGCAACTTTGATGAGGCGCAGCGTCTTGCGCAGGATTTGAATACCGGCGCCATTCCCGCTCCGATCTATCTGGCAGGTCAGAACACTATTGAAGCAACTCTAGGCGGCGAGGCGCTCCGCACCTCTCTCAAGGCGGCTTTGGTGGGTGTCATCATCCTGATGCTCTACATGATCCTGATTTACCGATTCCTTGGGGTGCTGGCAGATATCGCGCTTTCGATCTATGCCCTCCTCTTCGTCGTTATCCTCAAGCTTCCGCTCTTCCTCTTCACGAGCCAATTTATCGTGCTGTCTCTGGCCGGTATGGCCGGTATCATCCTCAGTATCGGCATGGCCGTGGATGCAAACGTGCTTATCTTTGAACGTATCAAAGAAGAACTGCGCAAGGGCAAGCTCCTCACGTCTGCGGTGGAGATCGGCTTCAAGCGCGCATGGCCCAGCATTCGTGATGGCAACGTGTCCACCATCCTCACCTGTATTATCCTTTTCGTCATCGGAACCTCGATTGTCCGCGGATTCTCCATCACGCTGATTATGGGTGTGCTCCTCTCGATGTTTACGGCCATCATCGTGACACGCTGGCTCATCCGCAAGACCGCCCACTTCGCCTTTGCACAGAATCCCCGATTCTTTGTGGGCATTCGTCTCTCGCCAAGGCCCGCGGAACCTCCGCATGCGTGATCTGCTCACCATCGAAGATCTGGAACTTTCGACCCGGATCGGTATCGCTGCCGAAGAACGGAAAGTACCACAACGCGTGCTCGTGACCATCACGATGGAACTTGCCGTCTCTCGACCGCACAGCGATGACCTCTCACAGAGCATCGATTATGCTGCTGTGGCCGGTGCCGTACAAACATTGGCAATAACCGAACGCAAGACCATCGAATCTCTGGCCGAAGAGATTGCCTCCGTCGTTCTGAAACAGTACGGTGGTACGAGCGTACGCGTGACCGTAAAGAAATTTGCGCTCCCCGGGTGCGCCGCCACTTCCCTCACTCTGGAACGTCCATAGTCTTCATTGGAATCGGCTCAAATATCGACGCAGAGCAAAATCTGCACCGCGCGAGTGAACTTCTGCAGCGACAATGGCCAAAGATCCGCTTCTCTGCGGTCTTCCGCTCTTCTCCGCAAGAAATTGTCAACCAGCCGTTCTACCTGAATGCCGTGGCATGCGCAGAATCCGCAGACACCCCCGAGCAGATTCTTTCGATATTGCGCGAAAGTGAGGAACTGCTAAAAAAAGCCCAGCCCTACCGCTTCGGTCCGCGAACAATAGACCTCGATCTGCTGCTGATTGACTCGCTCATCCTCAAAACCCCCGCCCTGACCATTCCACATCCCCGCATGCAGCGGCGGCGCTTTGTCTTGGAGCCGCTATGCGAACTCATCAACCCGGAAGCGCAGCACCCTGCGCTCAAAGAACCCTGGAGTAAGCTCCTTCTGCAAACAAAACATCAAGACTGCGAGCGAACGGAGATCGTGCTTTGATGGCATTGCTCTCTCTCTGAATCGAAGAATGTGGGAATTCGATTGAATGCGCAAAATGCCTGCAGTACGCTCACAGTCTATGCAGAAGCACATACGCACTATTCTGGAGCTGGTAGGAGAGGATCCTGACCGCCCGGGACTCAAGAAAACGCCTGAGCGATGGGAGAAAGCCATGCAATTCCTCACCTCCGGCTACGCACAGACATTGGAGCTCGTAGTGAACAAGGCGCTCTTTCCGGCGGACTCTGACGGAATGGTGATCGTCAAAGATATCGAGTGTTATTCGCTTTGTGAGCATCACCTGCTCCCCTTCGTGGGCAAAGTGCATGTGGGCTATATCCCGGGCAAACATGCTATCGGCTTGAGCAAGATCGCACGGATCGTGGACATGTTCGCCCGCCGTCTGCAGACCCAGGAACGATTGGGGCAACAAATCTGCGATGCCCTTTGGAAGACGCTTAAGCCACGAGGCATCGGAGTCGTCATCGAAGCCAATCACTTCTGTATGATGATGAGAGGCGTAGAGAAGCAACACTCCACCGCAGTGACCAGCCACGTCTTAGGATCCTTCCGCAGCGACGCACGCACGCGCGAGGAGTTTATGCGACTGATCCAAAGCTAAGCCGCTAGTGCTTCCGTGCCATTCATCGCCGCTTCCAGCTCGCGGAATCTTCCCTGACGCACCAATGAGCGGTGTTGATCGTTCATCTTCACTTTGGCGTATCCGCGGTACTTGGTAGAGAGGAAGTCAATACGCCTTTGTACGCTCACTGCGGCGATCTCCCGCACCTCTCCTGCATCCCATGTATCTGTTCCGATCGTCACCTCCTCTGCGTCCGCCTCAGTGGATTGATGATTGTGTTCCAGCTCGTGATTGCGGAGATCCGTGGCAATGACCTCATCCACGACTTCCCCCTCTCCTTGGGCAAGCTTGAGCGGATCCACCTGCATCTCCGTGCTCTGCAACCGAGCTTGCGCCGCCGTATCACCGGGGAGCTTTTTTGCAGTGGGTGCGGCGTTTCCAAAGACCTTCTTGAGCAAGGCAGCCGTATCCTCCAGCTGATCAGCCACGGCCTCTCGTTCCTCGGGCGGCGTATCTGCAAGGACATCGGCGACTTCGCTGCGCACTTCACCGGTCCCTTGCTGCAGGTCTTCTTTGATCTGCCCTTGCCGGACCTGATCGGCACGCTTTTCCAACTCTTCCGCCAAGGTTCCCATGGCCTTGCCGTCGGTCACTTCCGCTGCGTCTTCATAGAGTGCCCGTGCGTGCTGCGTTGTTTCCATGCCCGCAGTCTGCGGGAGGAATCCACCAAAACCAATCACTTAGTCTGCGAAGTGCTGTGACATGAATTTTTTGGCTTATGGAAGCCATTAATTTGTGTTGGTGTTTGTTGTTTTCTCCCCCATCCCCAACCCTTCCCCCGGAAGGGGAAGGGCGCACACCAAAGAGTTTCCCCTCCCCCTCCGGGGGAGGGGCGAGGGGTGGGGGTTAGAACCATTTTCACTCCTTCCGTTCATACACCAAGAAATCCATCGCATACGCATTCTCCCGATCCGTCTGAAACTCCTCGCGCTTCACCTCCTTCCACTCCTCCGTAGGAAATGGCGGGAAGAACGAATCCGCCTGAGGAGAAACATGCACCCGTGTGAAGTACACACGATCCACCATCGGGAGCATCGTGGCATAGATCATCCCGCCGCCGATGACGAATGCTTCCGTTTCACCCGACGAACGTGCGACATCGATCGCTTCCTGCGGCGATGCCACAACCGTGCAGCCTGCGATCTTCAGGCCGGGAATATTGGAAACAACGATATTCAGGCGTTTGGGAAGCGGACGGCCAATGGACTCGTATGTGCGCTGCCCCATGATCACCGCATGCCCGCTTGTCGTTGTCCGAAAGTGCTGCATATCGCGTGGCAGATCCCATAGGAGTGCGTTCTTGAGTCCGATGGCGCCGTTCTCGGCGACGGCGACGATGAGGGATAAACGCATGAAGAATAATGGAATATTGGAATAATAGAGTATTAGTGAGCGTGAGAAATAGCTCTTTTACGAGAAGAAAGAATGAGGCCAGAAAGTAATCTTCCTGTCTGATCTTCAAGGGCAAGCGCTCGATGAATTTCCTGGGGAGACAAGAGTTGAACACGAACGGCGATCAGAAGATGGGCTAACACCTCAGAACATTCTCCGCGAGCAATTGTGAAATGATGGGCTTTATCGCAAAACGTATATCGACCAAATCCTTCTGCGATATTGGCAACGATACCCGATGAGGAGCGCTTCAATTGCGAACTCAATCCAAATACTTCATCTTTCGGAAGTTTACGACATAGTCGATACACCTCTTCCACAAGATCCATCGCAACCTGGGCCGCCTTCAAGTCCATAAAGTGATCCATCCTATTCAGCATGGCACGTAGATAGTCGAAGGACAGATCCATAATTAAATTCATGACGAGTGACGTCGATAAATAGCTTCTGTAAGCCAGAATATCTGTTCTGCGCCAACTCAGAACGCCCATAAATTATCCTCATTCCCCAATACTCCAATATTCTAATACTCTATTAATCTATTTACTCTCGTTCTCCAATACTCTCACACCGCAATCGGCGCCTTGATCGCCGGGCAGGGATCATAATTCAGCACCTCGATATCCCCGAACGTGAAAGCGAAGATGGAGCGCACTGCGGAATTGAGCTTGAGCTGCGGGAGTGCGCATGGAGTACGCGTGAGCTGCTCGCGGGCCTGCTCCAGATGATTACTGTAGAGGTGCAGATCACCAAAGGTATGAACAAAGTCGCCGACCTGCAAGCCTGTCACCTGCGCGATCATATGCGTAAGGAGTGCATAGGAAGCGATATTGAACGGCACGCCAAGAAAGAGATCGGCACTGCGCTGGTACAGCTGACAACTTAATTTCCCATCCACTACGTAGAATTGGAAGAGGCAGTGACACGGCGCCAACGCCATTTTCCCCATGCGCACGTTCTCCTGCGGCTTGAGCGCGCCATCGGGAATGAACTCAGGATTCCACGCGGAAACGATGAGGCGACGCGAATCGGGATTCCGCTTGATCTCGTCGACCACCCATTGGATCTGATCCACGCCGCTGAAATCCCTCCACTGCTTGCCGTAGAGAGGACCCAGGTCGCCTTTTTCGTCGGCCCACTCATCCCAGATGGAAACGCCGTTATCTTTGAGATACTTGATATTCGTCTCTCCGCGCAGGAACCACAGAAGTTCATGGAAAATGGAACGCGTGTGGAGCTTCTTGGTGGTAAGGAGCGGAAATCCTGCCGTGAGATCAAAACGCATCTGTGCCCCAAAGATCGAGTACGTGCCGGTACCTGTGCGATCGGCTTTTTTGGTGCCGTTTTCCAGGACGTGCCGAAGGAGATTGAGATACTGCTGCATGGACCTCCAAGCTACCCGTTCGACCCCGCTCAGGGCAAGCCAGCTACAAGTCTGATCCCCGAGGGGATAGAATGGAGACATCTTCCCCCTCTCTTCAATGCCCATCCTCAAAGACTTCAAAGAATTCGCCATGAAAGGCAACGTCATGGATATGGCGATCGGCGTCATCATCGGCGGTGCATTTGGCAAGATCGTCTCCTCACTTGTGGGCGATGTGCTCATGCCCGTGATCGGGATCCTCTTGAGAGGTGTGGACTTCTCCACACTGTCCATCGGCTTCATGGGAGCGCAGGTGAAGTACGGGGTCTTCCTGCAGACGGTCTTGGACTTCGTCATCATCGCCTTTGTGATCTTCATCCTGGTCAAGCAGGCAGCCAAACTCAAGAAGCCCGCCGCGCCTGCCGCCGCGCCCGCAACACCGGAGGATATCGTGCTCCTGCGTGAAATCCGAGATGCCTTGAAGCGGTGAGAAGGGAATCCTAGTACGTACTCTCCGATCCTGGCACCCTAACAAACCTGCATCCGAGCGTCTGGGCAATCTGATCCAAGGTCAAATTGCACTCCGCAAGGATGTCATCCAATTGCCTGTCGTATTCAACAAAGATTTTCCGATGGAATTCCCCGAAGCGATCTTGCATCGGGGTGCCAACTTCCGGACCAAAATTCGCCATTGCAGCCACCAAATCCCCTCCGCAAGCATGATGCTCCGGTAGATGAATCTCGCAGATGCCGTCAGCGTCAGGAAAGGAAACTGGCATAGCGCCATAGAGTATGGTGCTATTGCGCTGTGGCAAGCGAAATATCTACTTTTTCGCACTGGCTGCGTATCGCCACGCCATTTCGAAAATCTGACGCTGCGTTTCCGCCACTTCCATACTCTCGATGATCACGCCAAAGACATGATCGGCCGAACCGAAGGAGCAGATCGCGACCTTGTGATCGTAGATATTGATCTCGTTGCCAAAGTTAAAGTCTTTGGAAGGGACCAAGCGGATTTCACGCAGGCGCTTGCGATCCTCGCCATGAACGGTACGGCCCGCGGTATCATCTGGAGCTATGCCTCTCAGTCGAATCTTGCGATGTACGCGTTCTTCCACATACTCCCGGTCATATTGGGGCCAAAAATGGCGAACCACAGCCGAGTTGGCAAAGTTCAGGAGCTCTGACTTAGCCGTGAGCGTGTCTTCGTATACACGACGCACGCCCTCCCATCCTTCGAAAAACCGAACGACCGGACGCCGCCGATCCTGTCCTTGAAGCGACCGCAGTTCCGGCAGCACACGGCTGAGCGCATCGGCATTCTTGCGCGCCTCGATCGCCAGGTGCTCCGGTTGCACGGGAATGTACCACTTGGCGCGCGCCTTGCGTGAAACAGTAAGAAGTCCCCTGCGCGCCAGCCCCTCCAATGTGTTATAGGCGGTAATACGATTGAGCTTGGAGGCCTTGGCGTACGCGGAAGCCGGCGCGGACCCCAGGGAGAGCCCGGCGAGGTAGAGTGCGGATTCCTTCTCATCGAGCCCCACGGACCTCAGGATGTGCAGCAAGTCGGCAGCCATGGAGTAAGCCTATCAACGTTGTCTAAAAAAACAACACACAGCATACAAAAGAAACACAGAAACAGAACAGCAAACAGGGGTTGGATACCGCCGCCACAGGGGGGTGTGAGGGGAAGGCCATGCCTATGTAGGGTTTCAGCATGCTGAAACCCTACATGCCGACGAATCGGATCCGAAGCCTTGGAGGATCCGACGAGGAGGCACATAGCCGGGCAGCGAGGAACTGGCGGCGCAGCGCTTTCTCTTGCCCCGCATTCGAGCGAAGCTCGTAGTGCGGGGTTGATCCTTTCTTTGTCGCCCTGACAAAGAAAGGACAAATGAGAATCAGAGCAACCATCACTCCGCCCGATCCCCTTTTCCCATCGAAATTGACGACGGACACCCCCGCTGAAACACGCACCGCTCACACTTCCTATTCCTCGCGGTGCACACCGCTCTGCCATGACTGATGAAGAGCGCATTCATCCTACCCCACTCCTTGCGCGGAAAGAGCTTCATCAGGTCATGCTCGATCTTCTCCTGCGCGTGATGTTTGGAAAGACCGAGCCGAAGCGCCAGACGCATCACGTGCGTATCCGTCGCGATACCCTCGTTCAAGCCGAATGCACCATACAGCACGATTGCCGCAGTCTTGCGACCCACTCCCGGCAACGCCGTGAGTGCCTCCATGGTTCGAGGGACTCTTCCGCGATGTTCCTCCCGGATCTTGCCACAGAGTCCATGGATGTACGTGGCCTTACTATGGAACGTACCGCAGGAATGAATAAGGCGTTCTAACTCCTTTCTGGGAAGCTCCACATAATCTTGCACTGTACGACAACGCGCGAAGAGTGTGGGCGTCACACGATTCACCTGCGCATCCGTACAGCGCGCACTTAACACCGTTGCCACAAGCAGATCCAAAGGCGTGCGCCACCGCAGGAACGAGCGCGGCGGACGGTAGAGCTTCTTGAGGGCACGGAGGACGGTGATAGGCAAGGGATGTTCCACGAATAAGAATATTGGAATATGAGAATAATAGAATATCAGGAAAACCAAGTCCGATGCAGTTCCCCCATACTCCAACATTCTAATATTCGAATACTCCGTATCACGTCCCGAGCACTCCCATCACAACGTCAAGATCACTGTCTGGCGCAGCCGCACTCTTCCGCTATAGTCGGCTCCCATGCTTCCTGCATTCACCGTTTTCGATGTCGAAACGACCGGCTTGGACCCCCGCCAAGGGCATCGCATTCTGGAAATCGCCGGCGTACGCGTGGAGAACGGAATCATCCGACAAGAGAGCGCTTTCTCGCAGTTTGTTAATCCGGAACGGACCATCCCGTGGGAGGCCAAGCAGGTGAATCACATCAAGGACGAGGACGTGACAAGCGCCCCCACCATCGATCAAGTGCTTCCTGCTTTTCTTCGCTTTGCGGAGGGATCGGCGCTTGTGGCGCACAATGCCGCATTCGATCTTGGATTTCTGGAATGTGAGAAAGAATGCTGCTGGGGATACATCGACCTGCCGGAGAGTTTCTGCACCATGAGACTCAGCCAGTCGATCTTTCCACATGAATTCCGACACAACCTGGATGTGGTTGCACAACGGTTGGGTATCACTCCGCCGACAGACAGGCACCGCGCGCTACCCGATGTCCTTATGACGGCACAAGCGCTGTTGAAAATGTTGGAGATCGGCAAAATCCAAACACTGGAAGATCTGCGAAAGCGCTCCGGAGCCCGGCAACTCTCACGAGCCTGAACATTACGCAAGCCTGCGTACGCGACTGCGCATCTGCCATCCGATCTGTCGCAAGCGCGGCAAGATCATGGAGCTGTGCTTCTCCTTTGGTGGCAACGACGCCATGGTGATGCGCACCTCATTGCCATCCACAGTCCCCACGTAAACAGCCGTGCTCCCCTGCTGACGGCGGATGAAGCGATCACCATGAACCGCATGGGTCGCACTCCTGCGAGAGGAACGACTTTCACCGCGTGAAGACGATGAAAAAAATGATCGAGATGCCCATGCGAATCTCCGTTTTATCCAAGGCGAATCCTTGGAGGTATGCCCTCCATACGAAACTACAGGCTGCTTAATGATAATACGCTCCTCATGCCGATCCTCTTGAGGCACAGTGGTCGTGACATTCTGACGGCGCATGAAAAAGCGATCACCATGAACCGCATGCGCAGCACTCCTGCGAAAAGAAGAGCTCTGATCGTGAACGGAGGAAGAGGATTGGAATACCCGTGCGAATATCCTTTTTCTCCAAGATGGGCGTGACGGTTCATGCCGTTCACGAAAAGACGTGAACTCCTTGGAGTTACGCATATCATTTTTATTCTCCTGACGGGCAGAATGAATCATAGCATCCTCACGACGCGCACTCTCTCGCTTGCGATTCTCCAAGTACTCAGTGGAGCGCTTCAAAGAGCGAGATTGCGCACCCCAGCGCACTGCTGCCAGAGACGGAAAAATGCGCGCCACCCAACGAACAATGGCCCGCAAGAGCGAGAGAATGTTCCTGACTACAGAAGAAAGAATTGCATCAAGAGCACGCAATATTCTGAAAGTTGCAGATCGCATTCCTCTCAAAAGATCTCGGAGCACAAGCCCGATACCGCGGAAAAAAAGCATACGAAGCGATTTCATTGCACCGGCAAGCACGCGATTAAAAGCTGCAAGACCCTGTCGTGCGAGCAAACGTGCTGCTTTTAAGATATGCCTCAGAACGGAGGCGGCACCTCGAATGGAAATTCGTCGGAGAGCGCTGATCACTTGTATGACAATTTTTGCGAGTGCGTCCAGAGCCGATCGGATAAACGTGACGACAAGACGGACCAATGATGCAACGCCCAAACGAATACGCTTAAAAAGTGCGCGAAAAGCCGGCAAGAACGATCGAAACGATGATCGCAGAGCTTTGAAAACATGGAGCAAGGTCAAAGAAAAAGATTGCCCCAGGCGACGAAGGGCATCAATCGCATCGCTGAGTATCGAACGCATGTTCTTCAGAAATCCGAGGAGCATGGAAGATCGCTCAAGTGACCGAAACCCGGAACGTACCGCTTCACCCGCGGAGCGCAGAAGCGAGCGAACGGCAGAGAACGCCATCTGCAAGAGATTGGCGCAAGACACAATGACAAATAGGGCCAATGGACCAATTGCGATAAGGATCTGAAAGAGAAAAACCAGCAGCGCTCCGATCGCCAAAAAGGGAGCGATAAGCAGCCCGATCAAAGCGGAGAAGAGCGTATTTCCATCACCATCGTCATTATGGGACTTCATGTCACCGGACCCCGGATCACTGACAAGGACCCAAACAATGACCGCAAAACAGCTAAGGGAGAGGACCTGAAACACTTAATAATAATACAATATTATATATATTTGTCAATTATCATCTCCTTCTGTAGAATAGGCTTGCTTTGGCAATTCTCCCCATCCTGACAGGCGCAGAGAACCCCATTCTTCGCCGTAAGGCATCAAAGGTGGAAAAGGTCACCAAGGAGATCAAGAAGTTGATCGCCGACATGCGCGAAACCGTAAAGGATGAGGACGGCGCGGGCATCGCGGCTCCGCAGGTGGGCCAATCGCTGCGGCTGTGTCTGGCGATGATCGGAGGGAAGATGATCGCACTCATCAACCCAACTTTTACATGGATGAGCGCAGAGACTTCTACCGATGAGGAAGGATGTCTGAGTCTGCCGGGCATCACCGTCGCAGTCACGCGTCCCGTGAGCCTGATTCTCACCTACACCGATGAGAAGGGCACCACGCAGGAGCGCAAGCTCTGCGATATGGATGCACGTGTGGTGCAGCATGAAATGGACCATCTGGAAGGGCGATTGCTCGTGGATTATCTTCCTTCGCCGTTGTCCTCGATTCGTCAGCCCGCTTGAGGATTTCTCAAAGAGGAATGTTTCTCTCACTCCATATACTCCACAACGAGAGAATCAGCTTGTTTTTTGAACCTTTCTGCAAACCGTTTACGTGCAACCCATAACCTGCGTTTTGCCGTTCCCAGAGGAATGCCCTCAGGATGTTTTTCTGTCTTTATAGCAGCGGCTATCTGCAAGTCAGTCATGCCATCAATATATCGGAAGGTAAGAGCTTCTTTGTCCATGGGATCGAGCGAATCCAATACGGCATGTACGGCACGTTGCCGCTCTGAATTCAAAATATGACTGACGGGATTTCCATCGGGTGCAGGGGCTAAGTCCGGCCGTTCGTCAAAATCGACATACGTTAACCGACTATCGCGACTTCTATGATCACTGACAACCATATAGAAAAGCATCTTCCAGAGCCACGAACGAAAGCGGCGCGGGTCCACGATGGTCGTGGATTTTCCGAATACTTTTTTCCATGCCTCCTGCGCAAGATCCTCCGCGCGCGCATAGTCCACCCCGGAAACATGCTGCAGAAAATAACGCAAAATGAGCGGCTGGTATTTCTTCACCAAGCCTGATCCATCACCGGACTGAAAGGCGGCAAGAAGCCTGGCATCCTCCTCTTTGCCATCCAAGACCTCAGCGTGCCGATCGGCAATTTCGCAGTCAGGAACCATCTTTTAATAAGATACATCATTTAATGATATAGTCAATTTGTTCTCTTCCATTTGCCTACAAGCGTTTTTGACCGCTACTCTGCTCCCATGCCAACATTGGAAGTTATTATCGGACTGGAGGTTCATGCTCAAATGAATACTTTGACCAAGATGTTCTGCGGGTGCAATAACGATGCCTTCGGCAAGGCGCCCAACGTTACGGTCTGCCCGATCTGCATGGGATTCCCGGGAACGCTCCCTGTGCCCAACAAGGAGGCGATTGCCAAAGCCGTGCGCGCGTCGCTGGCGATCGGATGCACAGTTGCTTCGGATTGCCACTTCGATCGCAAACACTACTTCTACCCCGATCTCCCCGCGGGGTTCCAAATCTCGCAGTACGACTTCCCGCTCTCCAAGGGAGGAGCAGTGGAATTCGACCTCACCGATGCGAGCGGGAATGTGACCGGCGAGCGCACGTGCCGCATCACGCGGCTGCATATGGAGAACGATGCCGGCAAGCTCACGCACCGCGGAGATCGAACTTTGTGTGACTACAACCGCGCGGGGACCCCCCTCATGGAGATCGTGACGGAACCGGATCTGCGCTCGGCCGAAGACGCCGTGGCATTCGCCCAGGAACTGCGACGCATCCTCATCGCCGTAGGCTCCAGCGATGCCGATATGTTCAAAGGCATGATGCGATTTGATGCGTCGATTTCGCTCAGGGAAAAAGGAACAACCAAACTGAATCCCAGGAGTGAAATTAAGAATTTGAACTCCTTCAAGTCACTGGAGAAAGCACTGCAGTATGAGGAGAAACGTCTGCGCACCTTATGGGAGAAGGATGGCGGCCCGCTCAAGCATGACATCACCGTGGGCTGGCTGGATGATGAGGAGAAGACACGCTTGCTGCGTGAGAAAGAAACCGCCGACGACTACCGCTACTTCCCCGAACCGGATCTGCCGCCGCTGCACTTTGAGGCCGCTGAGATTGAAGAGGTGCGCAAGACGCTGCCGCCGCTCCCCCGCGCGGAGAAGAAGAAACTATCCGAGTTGGGGCTCACGCAAGCGGAAGCTGAGCAACTCAACGCCAATGCCGACCTCAAGGAAATCTACGATGCGGTCCTTGCGCGCATGAAGGATCCCAAGCGCACCTCAGGGCTCGTGATTACGCAGCTCACCGGTTTCTTAAACGCCGCTGGGAAGACCGTGCGCCAGGGCCCGGGCAAGCAAGCCATGCTCGATTTGGTGGAGGCGATCGAATCCGGAAAGATTTCCGGCAGCAAAGGGAAGGAGGTCTTAGAGAAGATGGTCGAAACAGGGAAGTCGGCCCCTCAAATCATCGAGGAAGAAGGACTTGGCCAGATCACCGACGATTCCGCACTGGAAGCACTCGTCGAAAAGGCAATCTCCGCCAATCCCAAGGCCATCGAATCCTTTAAGAAGGGAAAGACACAGGCTCTGGGCGCCATCGTAGGATGGGTCATGAAGGAGACAAAGGGCCAGGCGCATCCTGAGAAGGTGAATGGGATCCTCTTGAAGAAGATCGCATGAGCACGCAGGCTCGCCGCCTTGAGCGCAATCTCCGGCTCCTCAAGTGGCTGAGCATCGATGAGACACTCTTCGCCTCCGCAGTCATCATCGCGTTCGAGCTCCATACCGTGGGGCTCTCACTCGCACAGGTGCTTCTGGGCGAATCGATTTTTGCGCTCACCATCATCCTGGTGGATATCCCCACGAGCGTATTTTCCGATCTGATCAATCGCAAGGCATCTTTCATCATTGCGGAGTTGTGCTTACTCATCGGAGTAACCGGCCTGGCCTTTGCCCAGAATTTTCTCTGGATTATCGGCACACAAATTGTGTGGGGCATCGGAGTGGCGGCTCTCTCCGGCACGGATTCCGCCATGCTCTACGACACATTGAAATCCCTCAAGCGCGAAGAGGAACATCGGGCGATCCTGGGGAAAATCGAGGGATTCTCCCTGATCGCCATTGCGCTGGGGCAGATCCTGAGCGGATTCATCGGTGCATGGGATCTGCGCTTTGCGGTCAAGCTCTGCATTCTTGTGCCTGTCATCAAGCTCATTCTTATTTTGTTCCTGGAGGAACCGCCCCGGAAACCGCATCCAAATGCCCATGAACCTTTCACACATCTCTTCCGCACTCTGCGTTGGTTTGGAACCCAGAGAACGCTCGTGCTGCTTGTCCTGGCAAGCATGACCGCCTCACTCGGTGGCAAGATCGCCGTCCAAACGTTCAATCCGTACTTGGAATTGGTCAAAGTTCCAATCATCTACTGGGGATTCCTGATGGCGGGCTTCAATGTCTTTGGAGCGGTGATCGCCCGCAATGCCCATACGATTCAAAAGAGACTGGGGTCGCTCAGATCATTCATTCTGATCTTTGCCACGGAGGCCGGAGGATTCTTCTTGATGGCCAAACTCCACCCGTTTTTCTTTGCGGCGCTTCTGCCCTTTGCATTCTGGAGCTTCATTTCCTTCCGCAAAATTTTCTTTTCGGATGAGATCAACCGCCGCACGGAATCTCACCGCCGCGCCACCACACTCTCCGTGGAGAGCTTTGGCATCCAACTGCTCCAGATGTGCTCGCTCTCCTTCCTAGGCCTCTACGCCGATCAGGCGGGTCTTCCGGCCATGTACCTGCTCCTGGCGGCCGTGCTTGCGGTGGTGGGAGTGGGGGCGGGGGTGGGGTTGAGGAGGGCGTTTGGACTGAACCGGACATAGATGAAAGCAAGCCGAATCATCACTGATAGAATCCATCTGCTGCAACGAGATATTCATCAGCCCCTATGAAAAAGCTCCTCTCACTACTTGAAAAAGCGCTACGGGACAAATGCCACCCCGTTGTATTCATCTGCGGACACGGAGGTGTGGGCAAGACCACTTTTGCTCATGCCATCGAGCGCCTCCTGCCGAGTATCGTGATTGAATCAGATTGGTTCCTAACGCATCCGTCGCTTGTTCGGAGAAAGAAAATCGCCGATGCGCTCGCATCCAAGGATCCCGCTATCATCGAACAAGAAGAGAACCCCCAACACTGGTATGACTGGAACGCATTTACGAAAGCTGTACGAACATTCCAAATAAAGGGATCTCTAACTCTTCGAAGCGCCTGGAATCAGAAGAACGGAAAGAAGAATCTCCGCATCCGGCTGCGTTGTCCAAGGGGAAAGAATTGCCTGATTCTTTGCGAGGGTATCTATCTGCTCCATCCTCCGATACGCGCACTGGCTGATGTGGTGATTCTTCTGCACCATCCACTCACTGCTGCCCGCCAACGCGCCGAACAACGAGATGCTCACCGTAGCGATCCGGCGTATCTCTCCTGGAAGGCAACGCTCCTGAAGAAATACGACATTCCATACTTCAAGAAATACCAAGACAAAGCAACGATCCTGCTGAAGACGAACGAGATACCCAGTACCCCCTAATCCCCAATACACCAATCCCTAATCCCTCATCAGGCTTTCTTCATATACTCCCCCGTCTCCGTATTCACCTTCACACGATCCCCCTCCTGCAGGAAGAGCGGAACGTTCACTACAAGCCCGCTCTCCAGCGTGGCCGGCTTGGTACCACCGGTGGCCGTATCGCCCTTCACACCGGGAATGGTCTCCACGATCTTTAAGTCCACCGTGGAAGGCAGCTGAATGCCGATGGGGTTCTCTTCGAACATCAGGGCATCCACCTCTCCCCCTTCGACCAGGTACAGCACAAGATCTCCAAGTGTCTCTTTGTTGATGAAGAACTGATCGTAGCTCTGCAAATCCATGAAGGTGTACTGCTCGCCATCACTGAAGAGGTACTGCACGTGGCGATGGCCAATGTCGGCCGGCTCCACCTGCTCACTGCCCTGGAAGTTCTTCTGGATCACCGCACCCGTCTTAAGGTTCTTGAGTTTACACTGCATGTTGGCCTTGCTCTGGCTCTTGCGACCGAACTGCGAAGAAACAATGAGGTAAGGAATCCCATCGAGTTGAATGGCGCGGCCGGGCTTGAGTTCGGTGATGACGTACATGGAAGCAGTGTGTCCGACGAGGCGTGATGTCGTCAAGGATGGGACAAAGAATATTGGAGTATTTGAGTAATAGAATATTAGAACATGAAGCCATTTCTTGGTTCCCTAATACTCCAATACTCTAGTATTCCAATACTCCAATACTCCAAAATCAACACCCTCACTCCACCATCAACCCCAATACGCTCACTGCTCAGAAGCCCTCTGCCACCCGAGCTTCATAATCTCTTGCCGTACGCGCTCAGGGAAATTCTCCGGCCCTCCGGGAAGAGCAAAGTACAGACGTCGCAGGATGCGGCCATGGTCGGGGTTATCCTCCAATGACTTAATCTCTTGAGAGAACTGATTCAGGCGCGCCTGGGTGAGATGATAGACAAAGATACGCTGCTTGATACCGGCAACCAAAATCTGAAGATCTTCCTCGTTTAAGATCGGTGCAATATCTTCCGCAGGCAGGTAGGACATGATCTGCTGCAGCAGGATGGGATCCACCTTCTGTATCTGCCCCAACACCTCTTGCTTCTTCATGGAAAGAGAAAGCGCTGCTAGCATGGCAGCGGACTGCCTGCGTACATCCGGCTTCAGTTCCAGAGCCTGAGCAGTCTTAAGAATCTGAATCTGCGGTTGCAACTGAGCCCATACCTCGGACAAAGCCTGAAGATTGCCGCTGTCGATGGTTTGTGTGAGCGTGGTGAGAGCATCCAAAAGGAGGCCTCCACGCACATCCTCGCCAGCCACCACTCCATTAGAAAGCTCCGTACTCGTCTCGAGCACGGCCTTTTTAAGGATATAGCCTTCATCACTCGGCAGCATCGCCGAGATATCACTGGTATTCTGCGCGACAACTTGCTTCAGAAGGAACTGTGCGAGTGTGGCATCGCCCGATCCCGTGGCCAGCGCCACAAGCGTGGAGCGATATTCCTCCAATGGAACGGCAACTGCCCCCGTCTGCCCGTTGGCCAGAAGAGCGGCGGCTTCCGTAAGACGGGTATCGGCTTGCTGGATTTGCTTCTGAATCTTGGCTTCTTCTCCAATGGTAAGGAAAAGATCCACTGCTTCCACCGCGCGCTTGACCGGATAGAGCGTGGAAGTGGGAAGAATCCGCGCGCGTTGGGCCATCCGCGCCTGCTGCAGGGCTGCAATTTCCTGACGATGAATGGCATCCAGTGTCAGGTTGCCCTCAACCCAATCGGAACCATATTCCTCTCGCACAATCTTGAGCACGGCAGAAATACCGGACTCCCGAAGCGTCATCGTTTCTCCTGCCACAAGAGTTGTATCACCTCCATCGCGCGCGACCTGTGCGCGACGATCGTAAACCTGCACCTGCATAGACTTCTCTCCACTGATGGAAACGCTCCCCTCCTGCACGGTGATCAGCCCCACGGGCGAGAAAACGGTGATGCCGCGCAGAGAGGCCGGAACCAACCCTTGCATCCAAATGCGTCCGGTGTAGACCGAAAGCGTGGGGACGATCTCGCCTGCGGGCTCCGCCCGATCAGAGAGATCGACCAAGTCCACCATCGTGGAATGATCCAGACGAACGACTCCGTCGTCTCCCAATGTGATGCTGGCCTGACCGTCGGCTCCGGTGCGAATACGCATCCCTGCACGGAGCGATACCTCCTCGGTTACCGGCTCCCAGACGGAATCTAAGAGAATAGAAACCTCTCCGTGCGGAAGAAGCATCGATTCCGAACCTGCCACAGTTTGCGGAGTCATTAAAAGGCGCGGACTCAGCTGCATCACAAAAACGACGAGCACCGCGGCCGCTACCCACTTCATGCCCCAGAATAGGCTGCGGCTGCGCTGCATAGGTTGGAGCTGAGGCGAAAGCCGAAACCACAACGAACGATCCAGCCCCTCGGGGATCACAAGCCACGCACGCAGAGAAGTAAGAACGGAGTGCGCCCGCGTGGAAACAAGGGAGGCGGAGATCCGCTCCCAGATGATTCGCTTGGACTGCGTAGTTGGTGTGAGGAGTGCCTTGGTAGCGCGCAGTGCCTCCGGCGCCGCAACCCTGTTCTGCAGGCGCATACGAATACGATCCCGGGCGCCCGGGGAGGGCGTCAGGTCCTGCTGGAGCCTGCGAAGAAGATCCTCAGAAAGCATGTCGCATCAGGTAAAACGGGGAAAAGGCGCTTTTGTTACAGCAAACGCCCACGCATTGTGCGTACTCCTCTCCACCCACCGGGGGGAGAGGGCTGGGTGAGGGGGGCAGGGCAAAATTACAGCATTCCACGGGCTTCAGGGGGAAGGAGGGATTCCAATTTTTCCAAGGCGCGGAACTTGAGCACCCGCACAGTGCCTTCGCGCATCTTGAGTGTCCGGGCGATTTCGCCGATCGGCAGATCCGCCATGTACGACAGGAGCAAAATGTCGCGATAACGCTTGGGCAGGCGATCCATGGCCTCGCGTACCACCCGGAGCACGTCTGCGCGCTTGGCGCCGGTATCGGCGTGATTGAGTTCGTCGGGATCGCGAAGATCCTCGGGCACTTCCACGGTCTCGCGCTTACTGCGGTACGCATCGATCACCTCATGGCGCGCAATGCGGAAGAGCCACGCTGCAAAGGGAACGCCCGCACGCTCCTCGTACGTCGCGAGCTTCTGCCACACTTTGACGAAAATATCCGCCACCATGTCTTCCGCCATCTCCTTCTCAAACCGGAACGCGGCATAGCGGTACACTTGCGGAAAGAAGTGATCGTAGAGCGCGCTGAACGCCTGCGTATCGCCGTCCTGCGCCTTGCGGACCAGGGAGAGGATTTCGGGCTCGGTGGGGGGGATCGAATCAGACACGGGAATACGAATGGAGACTGCCAGTATAGTAGGGAATTGAAAGCAAAAGTTTGACATTGAATGTTTTATACTTAAAATATTATTATTCCCATAACAAGGCAATGGTATCCCCTCGTTGCGTTCCACCGGATCCCAGTAATAGAAACGAATTGGATGTTGTACGTCTCGTACTGCAGATTGAAAGTGGTGCGTATGACTCGCGGGGCCTTCCATCGAACGAGCGCATGCAAAGCATCATTGAAGATGATCTGCTCAACTGTCGTCCTGAATTTCGCAAAAGTCTGATAACCGTGTTGATCCCTGATTATGAAGCCGAAGCGAGAGAACAGCCAACGGTCACGACGGGGGTTGATAGTATGAACGATGAAGGTCAAATTCGTCACGATCAGAAAGCTTCGCGTGCCTTCGATGCATCAACACGACGAACAAAAGGGATGTTTGCCGCATTGCTGCGACAAGCAGCCGGCCCATCGAATGAAGACCCATCTTCCTGATCCAGCCCCACCCACATCCAAATCGCAAATAGCAAATCAAGAAATCGTAAATCTTCTCTCACTCCCACTCAATGGTCGCCGGTGGCTTACTCGTCAGATCGTAGAACACACAATCGATTCCTTTGAGCTGCATGATGCGCTCCGTCATGCGTTTGAGCACATCTTCCGGAATGGCGGCGGACCGCGCCGTCATGGCCTCCTGCGATTCCACCGGACGCAGCACAATCGATTGGCCACCGGAAGTATGTCCAAAGGGGAGAAGGACCACCGGGAACTGCCAGATCTTCTCGTACAGATCGGCGCGGCGCATTTCCTCAGTCACGATGGCATCGGCTTCCCGCAGCAGATCGGCGCGCTGCCGCGTGATGGCCCCGGGGGAGAAGACAAACGGGCGCGGTTCGGACGCCGACGTGCAAAGGAGCACGCGGTTGAACTCGCGACGGCGATTGGGGATTTCCGTGGCGAACCTCCAGAGTTGATCCTCCACGCGCAGAGGTTCTGACGAGTAGAGGGCAAGCGCATGCCGATACGTGCGGCCGTCGCCCTGCACTCCCACGCTCCTCACGGGCAGCACGGCCCATCCCCCGCCCCAGCGCTTGATGCCCACATCGTCCACCGTGAGGACATCCGGTTTGTCCGCACACAGAATCCGCACGCCCAAACCCGGCCCCGGGAAGGGATGACGCCAAACGAACGCGTGAGGTAACCCCAGCTCCTCACCCAATGCACGCACTTCATCTTTATAGAGCTCCTTGAGCGGCTCAATGAGCAGCCCCTTCTTCATCATCTCTTGGATGGCAGGAACGCGGTTGTGGTGCGTCTTAATATGATCGGCGTGCTTGGTGCCCTTGGATTCGATGGTATCCGGATAGATGGTCCCCTGCCCCAGCATCCACCCCTCAGAGGATGTCAGCCCCAGGTCTTCACTCACGCGCTTCTGCACGGCCAGGAACGTATCGCCGATGATGCGGCGCTTCTGTTCGGGATCGATGACACCCTGCAAGTTTTTGAAGAACTCCTCGGATGCATCCTCAATGCGTAAATTGGAAACGCCCAATCGCTCGAACGCCGTGCGAATCTCCGTCACTTCTCCTTTGCGCATAAGACCGGTATCGATCAAGAGCCCCTGCACACGGTTGGCTCCCAATACTTCATTCAGGAGCGTGAACGCCACGGTGGAATCCACGCCGCCCGAAACCAGCATGAAGACACGCCGATCCTTCACCTGCTCCATGATTTCTTCTCCAATGCGCTGGGCGAAGCCTTCGACGGACCAGGGGGTGGCGGGGCAAAGTGCGACAAACCTCTTGAGGATATCCATACCGTGTTCCGTGTGCGTGACCTCGGGGTGAAACTGCACTGCAAAGAACTTGCGCACCGGATCTTCAAAGGCAGCATGGGAACAAGTATCGGACGTTGCGGTGATTGTAAATCCGGCAGGCAATGTTTCGGCCTCGTCTCCATGTGACATCCACACCGTGCACCGCTCGCCGCAATCCTGGAGCAGCATTCCTCCTTCCTTCTCCGGGTGGATCTCGGTTTGTCCGTACTCCTTCACCGTTCCCGGCTTCACTTGGCCTCCCAGCGTCTTGGTCATCCAATGCAAGCCGTAGCAGATACCAAGCACCGGAATACCGAGTGTGAAAATCTTGGGATCGGCAGTGGGGCTTCCCGCATCGTACACACTCTGCGGACCGCCGGAGAGGATAATGCCAGCTGCGTGCTTAAGAGACTTCGCCGAAGTGGCCGGATCGCAGATTTCCGAAAATGCTCCCAGGCTGCGCACCCGCCGTGCAATCAAATGCGCGTACTGTCCGCCAAAGTCGAGGATGACGATGGGGCGGCGTACGGCGTTCTTCGGCATGGAGACAGCATAACTCGAGTGCCGTTGACAACCAAATGCCTCCGGAGGAGCATTGCAGACCAATGACAAGAAATACCCCCTCCGCACCCCCTGAGGCACCTCATCAGGCTCCAGCCAGAAAAAGCCACAGAGAATGGCTGGAGGATTTTATTCACTACGCTGCCTTTAAGACAGCCGAGTTGTGTGACACAACAAAGGCAACTGAGGTAGAACAAAGATTAAATCTCTTCGCCCAGGGACTGAGAAGTTGCTTTGCACATTTCAAGGTGCCCGTGAAAGATGTTGCACAGCGGTCGCAGGATCCCGCTCTATTCAAAGTATCCGTCTTTGAGTTTCTGGATGGAGCTGAGCCGAACGACGCAATCATTGCACGTATGCGCGGCATGCGCGATTACGCCCGTGCCCTGCTCGCTCATTTGCGAGAGCAAGACCAAAAAGCCGGCGACACCCGCATCACTCAGACAAACCAGGCTGCTCAAGAAACCGATGGAGCAAGTGATGGCGGTTCAGAAGATGTGCGCGCACCGGAAAATGCCACGGATGACTTCATCACGGGGTGATCTTTGGCTGAACGAGGGGAAGCGCTACAGCTGCAAGCAACCACACTGTGACCGCCACGGCGCTGTCTTCCCAGGAATGCAACACAAGCGCGGCGATGCTGATACCAAGGAAAGCGAGGAATACCACCGACGCGAGTTCCCGAGTTCCCGAGTTCTTAAGTTCCCGAGCCAATCGCAGAAGAAGGAACACCGTCAGAGCCACAAACAAGATAAAGCCCACAACACCCATTTCGACGCCGATCTGCAAATACCAATTCTCCGGCAAAAACGGGCAGCGGCAGACGTGATCCAAGGGCTGAACCTGCGTGGTCCCCAGGAATACACAGAGCGTAGGGGTGGTCTTGGCCCAACCGGGATCATCTTGAGGGCGCAAAAATACGCACGTCTCACTCACGCGATTGGATGCGGGACCCGCAGACCCCAGCCCCATGCCGAGCGGATGAGAGATCATGCGCCCGATCGCCTGCAGCGGACGGACCAAGTGTCCGCGCGAAGAGGAGAGGCGGAAGAAGACGGAGGGGAAGAGCAGCGTCACGATCACCGTAAGGAACATAACGATAAGTGCACCCCCGAGCATCGCTCTCTTAAGGAGATGACGAGGAACGCTCCCGCTTACTTTTACAAAGACCATTACCACCGCTGCGATCCACGCCGAACGTGAAAATGATAAAAACAAAACAGTAACAATCAAAAACATACAAACAACCAACAGCCAACGGGATGGCACCGCACGCCATCCCTCGACTGCGCTCGGGACAAGCGGGGGAAGCGGCCTGCCCTGAGCGAGCGCAGCGAGTCGAAGGGAGCGCTTCTCTTTGCTACTTTCTCTTGTCGCCCTGACAAGAGAAAGTAGAAGGGCAAAAGGAATGAGCATCCAGAGCCCCAACTGATTCGGCCCACTCATCGTGCTCTGAACCCGCCGCAACGCCGTTTCACTCACTTGCTGGAACGCCGCCAGGGGGCCCGCGGCAAAGTACAGGGAGTGCGCCGGTCCGTACCCCAGCCACTGAAAGAACGCCGTCGGCAGAAACACGGTGAGAATACCGTACGCGGCGACAAGGGCGCCGACCGCGAGAAGGACGTTGACCACCGCGTGTTGAAATCGCTGCGACCACTCCACTCTTCGGGCGATGAAAAAGCCGACGATCGGGAGAAAATCATACTTGAATCCCAGCGCAGCCAGTTTCCAATCCCCATGCGCGAACACCGTCACCACCGCTCCAAGGAGCAGCAAGAAAAGAACCAATACATCAATGGCATCCGTGCGTAATACGGAATACGAAATACGTAATACGCGCTCCCGGGAAGTAAATAATTCCACAACCATCAACAAAAGAATCACTCCCAAAAGCCCCTCCTTCCACACTGCCAAAACCGCAAGAGGCGCATGCCCTTTGCCCGCAATAAGCTTAGTTGAAACGGTGACCAGAAACGCATGGAATGGCAGAAGGGCCAAGAGGACGAGCGTGAGCCGTTCGCGGAAAGTTTGAAGCATAGGGGAAATCATGCGCATTGTAGTGGATTTCTACCCGCTGAGGTTACAGAATGTCGCTCCTATGGAAACCGCTCCCCCAACAACACTCGAACCGCAAACAATGGATTGCTTCCTTTTTGAATTCAGCGACGCTGACGAGCGAACGTTCGAAGAGCGTTTCCAAGAATTCCGACAATCTCTCCAAGATGATCCGGAGAATAGATTGATCCATGCAATGCGAAGGGACCTATACGATCGTCCGGATTTACAGGAAATCCTCACCCCTGCTTTGGAACTTGGATGGAGCCGCATGGTTACCGCGTTGACATGTGAAGATTGGAAAGAAGCCTACGATGACCTCCCGCGATTATGTCGAGAGGCACAGGAGAATCACAAGCGCATAAAGATCGAAAGTGCTGCAGATATCCGTCACTTCCGTTGGCAGCAGGAGAATCCGTACGCGGCACGCGTAAAGAGGATGATGGTATCGCCCATTGCCTACCTGCGTGAAGTCCTGGGCGGCTCAGAGCGCTAAACGCTCTTCATCGGACCGGAACACCTCTCCTTTTTTGAGGACCTGCTCCACCGCATCGATACACTTGGCACTCACATTCTTGCCATAGAGCTTAGACGCCTTGCGCATCTCTTTGTTATCCCACGCATACTCGATCAGGCTCTTCACCATCTTCGAATCGATCGGCGGCGCGATGAGGTTGCCTCCCGCCATGGCCGATTCGCTGCGATCGGACCCAAAGCGCAGCGTGACGCACGGAATACCCATGGCATTCATTTCCTCCTGCATGGAGCCGCTGTCCGTGGCGCACACCGAGGCCTTGGTCATGGCAGCCATCACATCCACGTACTCGGCCCAAACGGGAGAGTAGATGAAATTCTTGTACTTCTTGGCCAGAGCTTCCACATCCTTCTTCATGCCCAGACGCTCGAACGCCTTCTCCGTCTGGATCATGGTGATGAGCAAGACGTTGCGACCGTCTTTGATGAGCGAAACCATGGCATCGTAGAGAGTCATGAAGCGCCGATCCGATCCGCAATTTTCCCTGCGATGAATACAGAACCGCACGAAGTCGCCCTTGGCCAGGAGCGGGAAGCGCTCGAAAATGGCGGATGTCTTGATGCGCGATTGCGCCTCATTTACCGCGTCCACCACGGAATTGCCCACCATGAAAATGCGATCCTCGGGGAACCCCTCGCCGAGCATGAACTCACGATCCAGTTCCACGGGAGCCAGATGCACACCCGTGGCGGCTTCGCTACAGCGCGTGTTGAACTGCTCGGGATACGGCTCCAGGCTCCCCCGTTCCCAGTTGTTGCGATCCTGAAGAAATTGGTGCCATTTTTTCACATCGAATGAGCCCGTATCTTGTATATCGAATTTCGTATTACGTATTTTCTTCTTGCTGGATACGAAATACGACATACCGAATACCGAATACCGTGGTGTTAAGGTACGGATGCCAGCCTCAACATGAACGGATGAAAAGCCCTGGCAGAAACCGGCATTACCGGCCGCCATGGCCGTGGTCGTGTCGCCATGAATGTAGGGGATCACGACCTTGCCCGCTTTTTTAAGCTCGCCGATCACAAACCCCAGCCGCCCGATGATCTGGCTCACGATCTCGTGCATCTCTCCACGAACATTGAGATTGAAATCAGGCTCCGCGCCGTACTCCTTGAGCATGCCACCGCTCAGATTTTCACTGTAATGCTGTCCCGTATGTCCGAGCAGGACGAAGTGCCCGCGCTTCTTCAATTCAAAGTAGAGCGGCAGCTGTTTGATGATATCCGGCTTGGTGGCGATCATGATCAGGTGCACGTGGCGCTCCGTGGCCGCAGCCAGATCAGCGAAGAATGTCTTGGACCGGTAGGTGATCTCTTCCATATGCCCTGCAGCATAGCGGTCAAGGACCACGAAAAAAACCGGAATAGCCAAGCGGATGCACCGCCTCCGTCACCGCATCTCCTTAGGCACCGCTATCCCCATGATCTTCAGACAGAGTGGGGCAATGTCCTTCAGTCCTTTCATGCCCTTGAGATCCCCGGAAGATGTGACGGATGCGGTATGCACAAAGGTCTGCACGGGGCTGGACGTATGGCTGGGATTGGCGGTGACGCCGTCTTCCAGGAGCATGATCTCGGCATTGCCGTGATCCGCCGTGACGATCCAGTCGTACCCCGCCTGCTCCAGCGCCGGCAGAACTTTGGCCAGATTCTGATCGACCGTCTCACACGCCACGATCGCCGCATCCAACTTGCCGCCGTGTCCCACGAGGTCGGGATTGGCATAGTTCACCACCATCAGATCGTACTTCCCCAGGTTATCGATGACGGTCTTGGTCACGCCCTCCGCACTCATCTGCGGGGCCGAGGCGAAGTTGGGAACCTTGGGTGATTCGATGAGGATGCGATCCTCGCCGGGGTACGGCTCATGGCGCTGCGCGTTAAAGAAGAACGTAATGTGCGCAAACTTATCGGTCTCGCCGACTCGCAGCTGTTTCAGGCCGGCCTTGGAAACCAATTCCCCGAGCGTGTTCTGCACTTCCGTCGCAGGGAACGCCACAGGAAGGTGATCGGAGTACGGACCCATGCAGGTGACATCGGTCACGCGGACGGGGCGGGCGAACTCGTGAAAGTCTTCCTCTTCCAACGCACGAACGATCTGAATCTCACGATCGGATCGGAAGTTCACGATCACTACGGCATCCTCCGGACGCATGGGCGCAAAGTCAGGGGTCTTGAGCGGACGGATGTAGTAGTCGGTCTTCTCTTTATCCGGCGCTTTGGCGTACCAATCCGCGGCCGCCTTCCCCAAATCATCCACCGTCTCGCCCGTGCCGAGAGCGAAGAGATCATAAGCGAGCTTGGTGCGCGCGACGTACTGCCGGTCGCGGTCCATGGCGAAGTAGCGGCCCACGAGCGAGGCAACTTTGACGCGGGGAAACCGCCTGAGGACGCTCTTGAACCCCTCGTAATCTTTAGCAAACTGTTGCTCGGGCACGTCGCGACCGTCGCCGACCAGGTGCAGGAGTACGCGCGGCACCTTGCGGTCCTCCGCCATCTTCATCATCGCCACCAGATGATCGATGTGCCCGTGCACGCCCCCGTAGGAAAAGATCACCTCCAGGTGCAGGACGGATTTCTTCTCCCGCGCACGATCGCAGGCGCTCGTGAGAACGGGATTTTTGAAAAACGACTCGCTCTTGATGGCCTGATTGATCTCTTCCAGCGGCTGCCAGACGATGCGCCCCGCACCGAGCGTGAGGTGTCCCGGCTCGCTGGCGCCCTGCTGCCCCTCGGGCAACCCCACGGCATTGCCGGAAGCCTGCATAATCACATTGGGCACTTCCTTCTCGAGCTTCGTCACTGTAGGCATCTTGGCCAGCGTGCGCGCATTGCCCGGTCCGGGCGGCGCCACGCCGAATCCATCCAGAATGATGAGAGCAAGACGTTTCATGTGCTCCAGCGTACCCGAATCCGACGCAACGCACGAGGCGGGAGGGTACGCACGGCATCCACTTGCGCTCTCATGATTCATTCGGTGTACAATTCATTCAACGTATGGACTTTCACCACGTCTCCTCTTTCCGCTTCTTCCACACCATCGGGTGGGCGGTGCTGCTGTGCGCACTCATCGTCGGCATCGCCGCCACGCTCGGCCGCGCCACATTGAACCTAAAGGCCGCGCTCACCGATAAGCCCGATATCGCCATCTACCTGCTCTTACCCGAGGAGGAAATCGGCAGGACAATGCTTCTACGTGATAAGGGGGAAGAACGTGATTACCTGGCGGAGACAAAGGATGGGCCCAAGTTGGTGCGGCTCAAGAAAGGAGAAGATCAGTGGTATGTGGAAGAGGTGCAGAAGTTACGAGAGTGAGAGTATTGGAATATTGAGGATCAAGCCTGGCGTTCATTCACTAATACTTTGATATTCTAATACTCTACTATTCTCCCTCGCATGTCCCGCGTCTTTCTCCTCGGCGTTCCCCTTGATTCCGTCACTCGGACGCAAGCTCAAGAACTGATCCGCGGATACCTGCGTGAAGAAACACAGCGGCATGTGATGACGCCCAACAATGAAATGTTGGTGGAAGCGTTCCATAATCCCCCTTTCCGAAAAATACTGAACGAGACCGCACTCAATATTCCCGATTCCGTTGGGCTCCTGAAGATGGCTCAATGGACGGGACAATCCCTTCCGGAGCGCGTGACGGGGGTGGATACCGTCACGGAACTCTGTGGGCAACTCACCGAGGAGACTCCGATCTTCCTCCTGGGAGCTGCTCCGGGCGTGGCGGAGGCTGCCGCCGAGAAACTCATGAAGAATAATCCTCGACTTAAAATTGTGGGGTGTGCAGCTGGAAGCCCACGCGATGAAGACGCACCGGTACTTCTGAATTCCATCCGCGCCGCTGCGCCGCACCTGCTCCTTGTGGCCTACGGCGCCCCCGCGCAGGACCTCTGGATCGCGAAATATTTGAAGGACTTACCCTCCGTGCGCGTAGCGATAGGCGTGGGCGGTACCTTCGATTTTCTAGCAGGAACGCGCAAACGAGCACCCAAATGGATGCAACATCTGGGATTGGAGTGGCTCTTCAGACTCATCCGAGAGCCCAGTCGCATCGGGAGGATTTGGAAGGCGGTGGCAGTGTTTCCGTGGCTGGTACTGCGCTTTGGCAAGAACACACCAAACAAGAACATCTAACAACCACAAAACAGAAACAGAACAGCCCACACATACAACACACACACACAAACCTCACGCGTAGAAGCAATATGTAACTTTTGGCGAATTTTCTGTTAGAAGTTATGCGCTGTCTGTTAGGAGGGTGACGGGGGGCTGAGGGAACCCTTCGGCTTCGCTCAGGGCGAGCCGAACAAGGTGCCTTAAGCCACCCGACAAAAAAGAGGCAGGTTCATACTCCTTAAATGAGGTAAAGATGGAAAAACTCATTCGCCTCCCACCCCATCACTTCGCTATAGTGGGCTCCCTATGCGCAAGCCACTCCTCACCATAAGCATCCTCTTCGCACTCTCTGCCTGCACTCTCCCGGTGCGCCCCACCGACGATTCATCCGCAGATTCTTCCGCTGCAGCTCTGTCATCCGCCACAAGAATTTCTTCCGTTCCTTCCGCAATCGAAGGCGAAGAAGTAGGCGAGGGCGCCCCCGCCACAGAGGAAGCAACAGAGACCGGTGCACTGATGGAGCGCCTGCTAGGAACGGGAGTCGTGGAGGTGGGATCCGCCTCCGCCCCACTCACACTCCTGATCTTCACCGAGCACCACTGCAGCTACTGCCGGCAATTCATGACAGAGCTCTTCCCGCGGCTCAAGACCGATTTCCTGGATAAAGGCACGCTCAAGATGAATATCGCCATGCTGCCCCTGCAGAAGTACCCCGCAAGCCGCGAGGCGGCACTGGGCATGATCTGCAGCGCGGCACAGGGGCAAGGCCTGGCCATGCATCAAATTCTTTTCATAAATCCAAACAAAGGCACCGATGCCATCCTCTCGTACGCCACAGAACTCAAGCTGGATACCAAGATCCTGCGAGAGTGTTTAGGGAGCGCTCGCGCCAAAGCACTCCTCGAGACGCAGGAAACCTGGGCGCAGAGCCTGGGCGTTTCCGTGGTGCCCTCGTTCTTCCTCAGTGGCGAGAAATTCATCGGCCTGCCGTACTATCCCGATCTGAAAGGAAGAATTGAAGAGGCACTGAAGAATATTGCGGAGCAGAGGGGGTGAAGCTCCCAGGTTTTGCGGCCGGGGCATCACTTGTAAACGCCTTCGGCGAACCCTCGCGGAACCCCGCACCGAAGGTCTTCTCGACTCCTGCACCATGACAATTCATCTACGAATTCACGCCCGTGGCCTTCTGGTGCGGGGTAAACTGGCAGCATAGCAACGATCTTCATCTTCCACGGCGTGGGCGGCTCGCCCGAGGAGAACTGGTTTCCTTGGCTGAAAGAAAAACTGGAGGAGCAAGGCCATCGTGTCATCGCGCCGCAGTTTCCCCATGCAGATAATCCGGAACTGCAAGAATGGCTGGAAGCATTTGAGCCACATACAGATCTTTTGAAGGAGGATGCAATTCTGATCGGACACAGTCTCGGCGGCGCTTTTGCCCTGCGTATTCTGGAACGAGCAACGCAACCGATCCGCGCAACATTCCTTGTGGCATCCGTCTGGGGCGTGATGGAAAACGAATTCGATCCGCTGATGGCAAGCTTCACCGCGGCCCCGTACGATTGGCCGAAGATTAGGGAGAACGGAGGAGCAATGCATGTATTTCATGGGGAGAATGATCCGTACATCGCACTCGATAAATCGCAGGAGTTGACCAAGAACGTGAAGGCCGACGTGACTCTGATTCCCGACGGAAAACATCTGAATGCCACTGCAGGTTTTGTTGAATTTTCGAAATTGCTGGATGCGGTGAAGAGCTGCTTGATTGGTTGACTGATTCCCCACTATTCCTGAGTCTTTCCCCCCGGAAGAGGGTTTGAGGAGCGGAGGGATAAGATAACAGCGATAGTAAAGAATAGGATGAGCAATATCATCAGAATTGGGGTGATCTGGTGCATTCCTTGCATATTGACTTTATTAAAATTATATTTTATAATATTAATATGAGCACCACTCCAGAATCACTTCCTCCTCAAGAGAAAAGAGTATCGTCATCGATCGTCCACAGGATGGCGACCGGGATCACCACGGGCTTCAGGAATATTATTGGAGCATTGCGGCATGAAACCCCGGCACAAATCAGGACGCCAGAAGTGCGGACGCAGGTCACTGAAGGAGACGAGGAGACGGAAGCCACGAAAGCTCGGGCGATCGCCCTCGTCCATGAGGGAAAGCTCAGAGAAGGACTGAAGATGTTGCAAAATTTTATCGATCAGCGATGCTGTGATGCCGAAGAGTGGGAGACACTCGATATCTATAATAGACCGGAAACGTATCTCGACAGGATCACTGATCCTGCAGAAGCAGAGAATGCAATAAAACAGGCATGGGTGCCGCGGCAGCCGAGCTCGACGAATACGCGCAGCTGGGCAAGGCAGAGGGCACTGGAAATATTGCACAGTACCGATGGAACGCCGTCCGAAGCACTTGCATCGTTCGCTTCAGACATCACGAAAACTGATCTTTCCGGTAGCGTAAAAAGGAATATTGCCTATAAAACCTTTCACTACCAAATGGCTCTCAGCAGTCAGCAAGATCCGGTCAAATACGTGGAAAAAGCAATCGAGGCAATGGCCTCGGGCAATTCGTTTCGAGCGTAACAGCCTATTCGATGAAGGATCGCATGCATGTGTGTGGACAGATTGGATCGGTCAGTGCAATCGTAAACAGCCCCTCATGCATCAATCCCTCATTCCCCGTACCCGCACCATTTTTGTCCGTGCCATTTGGCCCTTGACCACCTCCACATGCGACCTGGGCACTTTGAACTCCTCCCCCAGAAAGCGGGTCAACTCCGCATTGGCTTTGCCATCTTCCGGTACCGCGGCAATATCCATCTTTATTGTCCCGTCGGCCATGATTCCCTTTACCTTGGTTTTTGAAACGCCGGGATGCACGCGGACGGAAAAGGTGACAGTCCCCTGAAGTTTGAGCACTCTTTGAAGCTCGGTAAGCATGGTTCCATTGTATGAGAAAACCCACAGCAACGCTCCTGCGTCCTGTGGGTCTAAGGGGTTGGTCTGAAAGCACCAGGCTGGCCTAGTACTTCTTGATACTGCTGGGACGACGGTCGCGGGCGGCCTTCGCGGCCGCTTTCGCATGCCGCCCTCCGCGGATAGGAGCCCAATGGGGCTTCTCAGGTCGCGGAATACGCACGGCAGAAACGGTCATCCCGAAGAAACAAATTGTTACCAGTGGAATCGAAGGCATGGGCACTCCTTTGTTGCAGAGCTTACTGAAGCGGGAAAGACCAACGCGCAGAGAATATCATTCTCTGACAATCTGTGGAGTAAATCATCGTAAAAATCACTGCATATTCTTCTCGCAACATCTTATGCTCCACTTACAGTGATGCCCCGAGAACAAAATATCCGGAATTTTGACCCCCCTGAATTCCTCCGGACGCGTGAAGTGCGGGTATTCCTTCTTGCGGCCAAGAGTAGACAATCGTCCTGCTTTGTAAGAGACCAATCCTTACCGAAGAGTCCGGAAATATCCCATAAGATTCTGCACGCTTGGCCCATTTCGTGAGAATTGTTCTTATAGGTATTTTATTGTATAATAGCAACATACCCATTTCACTATGAAATATCTTCTGAGCCATTTCTCTGAGGCACGGCTGATCTATAGAAACGCCGAACAGCCTGCAGAACCTCAAAAAAATATCGAATCAAAGAAAGAGTTAACGGAACAAAAACCAACGAACAGCCCAGATGATCTGCATAAGTTGGAAATGGATCAAGCAAAGAGAGATTATAACAAAATAATAAATATTCATGAGAAATATAATTCAATCCGTTGTCCCAGTGGCAAAACAGTGGGTGAAATACGATCTGCATTAGACAATACACTTGAGGGAATGAGGCAATCTCGAGCAGATGCAAATACTCCAGAGGAGAAAATCAGGATTGAGAAAAATATATGCTATTTGATTACAAAGGATCGAAAGATTATGAATCTTGCTATTCGAGAACACTATTCAAATCAATGCGATAAAGCAGTATCGGGAAAGGAGACGATTCCCATTCAAGAAGAGCTTGCTCTCTACCGAAATTCAATAGAATTGGGTGCATATGATGGTAACGATCTAGATGCGTGGGTTTATAAGATGATTGAAAGAATTGAAGGTCTGAATGAAAAGAATCTCGTTCCAAAGTCTTTGGAAGCAGAGGCAAGGGATCTTCAATCGGAAGCAGCACGTATACTCGTGAACTTTTCGAAGCCGAGATGATGGGACAGCATGTTCTGCGGTCATTTCCGCACCGTTTCCATATCAGCGAAAGAGCCTGATGCATCGTACCCACTGATAGAAGATTCAATATCTTCTACTTTGTGTTATCCGCTCTCCATTCCTCTATTTTTTTGTGATGCCCCGAGAGCAGAACATCAGGAATCTTTAGCCCTCTGAATTCCTCCGGCCGCGTGTAGTGCGGGTATTCCCTCTTGCGACCAAGGGATTTGGAGAAACTCTCCTCCGCCGCAGATTCATCTTTGCCCAGGACGCCCGGAATCTGCCGCGCCACGGCATCAACGAGAACCATCGCCGGCAGCTCTCCTCCTGTGAGCACGTAGTCGCCGATACTGATTTCTTCGTCGATCCAACCGCCGTCGATGATACGCTGATCGATCCCCTCGTAGTGCCCGCAGAGCAGGATCAGCCACTCGCGCTTGGCAAGCCTTTCGACCTTTGTTTGCTTAAGCCGTTTTCCCCGAGGCGAGAAGTAAATGCGCCACGGTTTTCCTTTCTGCCCTTTCTTTTTTTTCCTTCCTCCCTCTCCTTCCTGCACAACAGCTTCCAGCGCCGGCACAATCACATCGGGTCTCATCACCATCCCCGCCCCGCCGCCATAGGGACTGTCATCCACCTGGTGATACTTACCGAGTCCGAATTTCCGCAGATCATGAAAGTGGATATCAAGCAGTGCAGCTCCGTCGGCGCGGCTCTCTTGCGCACGCGCAAGAATGCTCTCCGTCAGCGGGCCTGTGAACATGGCCGGAAATAACGTCAGAATGTCGATGCGCATCGATGAAAGTGTAGCATGCACCGGGTAGAAGGCCTCCCTACGGTTTACCGTGGAAATTCCTGTTTGTGTTGCGTGGATTGTCGCCTTCCCTCAAATAGCTGCGGTATGTTCCCCAATGCCGCCCGGCCTGTTTGGGGCGAAGCACCTCTCCCAAGACCTGCTTGAATCCGGCAAATATCTCTGCATCTCCATCTATCTGTCGCGTTCGTCCTTCCAAAATTTCATTGTAGGCATTGCGAATGCGGTGGAGCTGGCCATGAATCTCTGATGGAAGTTCTGATGATCTCCTGAGTATTTTTTGCGCATGTGCAATAGCCTCCCGTGCGATTTGCTCAATTTTGGGGAGTGTTAATCGTTCCAATTGCTCCGCTGTTGCCGTTTCAAAATCCAAGGATTTGCGCATAAGAAAGAGGAAAGAGCGGCATTCTAGGCGCCCTGCACGACGAGGCAAGGTGAATCACATAAAACCCTTCTCCCACACACTGGTATCCACGATCCGCACCTCCTCCACCGGAGTGGTCTTGAGCCCCTCCCGCGCCTTGAGTCGTTCGTGGAATGCCGGGGCGTCTTCCGTCTGATAGAGGATGCCTGTGGCCACGCGTTTCTGCGTATCCACCGCGAGTGCGCGTGCTTTCTCAAAATTCTTGGGATCATGCCCCTCGGCATTGGCATCATAACAGCGTTCAAGAAGCCACTCATGCGTGGCGAACTTGTTATAGCTGGGGCATGCCTGCAGCATGTCCACGTACGCAAACCCGCGGTGGCGGATGGCTGCGGTGAGGATCTTGGTCATCTGGCTGATATCCCCGCTCCATCCGCGCGCCACAAATGTGGGCTGCAGGGAAAAGACGAAATCCATGCTGTTGAGTGTGGATTCGGGCATGCCGTTGGGCGAGGAATTCATCTTTTGATCCTGCCAGGTGAGGGCGCTTGCCTGTCCCGTGGTGAGCCCGTAGTTGGCGTTGTTGTGCATCACAAAAGTCATCCGGTAATTGCTCCGTATGGCGTGAACAAGGTGGCCCACTCCTTCCGAGAAGCTGGCCCCATCGCCACCGAAGGCCATCACCGGAATCGAAGGATTGGCAAGAGCCGCACCGGCTGCGAGCGGGATCACACGTCCGTGCAATCCGTGAAAACGGTAGCCGCCGATTTTGTCGGACATGTTTCCATGGCATCCCACGTCGTAGCACAGGAGCACCTGCCATGGCTGGAACTTCAGTTCCACGAGTGCCCTCTTCACCGCCGTCCAAATGCCGTAGTCGCCGCAGCCATCACACCAGGTGCAGGGATTTGCCGACGCGTAGTCGTGCATGGATGGGCCGGAAGATGCGGAGGGGTTCTTCATGACTTCAGCGCGGAAAGAACACGATCGCGCAGTTCCTCATAGAAGAACGGCCGTCCGTCAAATTTGAGAATGTGCTGCGTGGCATCGCGCCCACTGGAAAGTTTGAGGAGCTCCGCCAGCTGCCCACCATGATTGCACTCAACAAAGATCGTCCGCTTGGCCGTGCGCGAGAGCATCTCGAAGCTCTGTGTCTTGATTGGCCAGAGGTATTGATAGTGGAGATAGCCGATCGATTGCTTCTTTATCTCCGCACTCTCCAAAACATCCAAGATTACGCCACGGTTGCTCCCCCAACTCACCAAGAGCGTCTCCGGATTCTTGGGGCCGATGTACAGAGGTTCCGGAAGTGCCTGCTTCAAGGCTTCGATTTTCTTCAGTCGCTTTTCCATCTGAGAGCGCGCGTTCTCCGATTCCTCACTGACCGAACCATCCGCACTATGTTCGTCTCCTTGAGCGCAGAACACCGCCGCCTGCATGCCGGGGACCCAGCGCTTGGAGACGCCATCGGGAGCGGAGGGATCATAACGATCACTCGATTGCAGTGACGCAAGCTCTTTGAGGCTCGTGACCAGCGCGCCACGACGCAACTTGGCAACGGCCTGATTGAACTTGGGCTGCGTGAAGAGCGCTTCTGCTATCTGCTTATCGGTGAGGACAATCACGGGGATCTGGAATTCCTCGGCGTAGTTAAATGCTTCCGGCATCAAGTCAAAACAATCCTGGGCATCGCTCACCGCCAGCACCAACCGCGCAAATTCCCCGTGCCCGCTTCCCACCGCCAGCAGAAGATCCCCCTGCGCCGTCCACGTGGGGAGCGCAGTGCCGGGACCCGGCCGTTGGGCCAAGACAAAGACAGCGGGCGTCTCTGTGATGCCGGTGAGTGAGAGTGTCTCCGTCATTAAGTCGAATCCCCCGCCGCTGGTGGCTGTAATGGCGCGCGTACCCATGTGCATGGCTCCCACCATCATCTGTGCCGCCGTAATCTCATCCTCCGCCTGCTTCACTGCCATCTTCGTTTCATTCTGCATATCCGCAATGAACGTGAGAAGCGGACTGGAGGGCGTCATGGGGTAGCCCACGTACACGCGGCACCCCGCATGAATGATCCCGAGCCCCATAGCCTGGCTTCCCGTGAGAAGTAGGCGATCCTTCCACTGCGGATCGGTCGTGGAAAGCGAAAGCGCAATCCCGGGAGCAATAACTTTGCAGGCGGCAAAGCCCTCTGCAATGCAGGCAAAGTTCATTTCGAGTAAATCCTTCTTGTGTCCGAACTGCTCGCGGACGAGTTCATGCAGTTGCTCCTGCGGCTGGCCCAAAAGCGACCACACCACGGACGTGATGAGCACGTTACCCAGGATCGGCTTGGCCTTGAGCTTTTTGAGGATCGCCTCCGTCGGCATCTCAATTACGCGGATTCCCTGCTCGGCAATGAAAGTCTGATCCTCCGCATTCCTGAACTTCCATTGCGGTGTTTGATGGAGCAGGATGCCGCCCTTCTTCAAGTCCCGCAGATTCTTCTCAAGGCCGTGATGATTGAATGTCACAACAATGTCTACGCGTTCAGCAGAGCTGCGCACGCCATCCGCACTGATATCCAGTTGATAACTGGAGTGCCCGCCCTTGATGAGTGACATGTACTCGCGGTAGCCGAAGACGCAATACCCGCTGCGCTTGAGTCCCTTGGCGCACATCTCGCCGACGGAGTTCACGCCTTGACCCTGCGCCCCGACGATTTTAAGAGCGAGACGCGTCATGAGACGAGTATAGGAAGCTTGGTGAGAATCTTCTCCACCCACTTCTCCACTTTGTCCTCCTGCCCATACGGCTCATTGATGATGACCAGGGAATCCGCCACCATGCCGTTGTGCTGAGTGACGAAAGTCATGAAGTGCTCCATGGCGCGCGCGGTGTAGTGGTAGCGGCTGTCTCCCAGCGCCATCAAGAGGCAGGGCTTCTTCTGTAGATCCGTTGCCGCAGCGCGCTCCTTGAGGAGAGCGTGCATGTGCACATTGAGCTGCCCCTCGCTGCCGCCGGTGTTCCACGTTCCACAGGCCAGAAGCAACACATCGCCGCGACTGAAATCCTCCGGTTTGACCATCTCCGCGCGCTGCTTCTCCACCATCAGAGTGGGCACCTTAGTCTTCAAAGCGGCGATGAGCGTATCCACCACATGCTCCGTATGGCCGGTGGATGTGGAGTAGATAATATGAAGCAGGCTCACCGACACAGTGTAGCGCTGTTTCGCACGCACGGGGAATAATCGGAAGAAGGTTCTGTCTCACCCCGACCCCTCTCCCTTGGCCCTCCCCCGCAGGGGGAGGGAATACGCGTATCTGTTTTCTTAGATTTTCTCTGCAATGAGTTCATTCAGCAACATAACGCCACCCTCTCCCTCCGGGAGAGGGTGGGGGGTGAGGGGAAAGGGGGTGAGGCCCCCTCATATAATGCATCTATTAGGCTATCTAGCTTATTTTCTTGTAGAGGAGACCTCCGCACGCGTATCCTTTGTACATTATGAAGCTCAACAAACTCTTCCACTCAGCTATCGAACACGGCATCGATGCCGATCCCCGCGGCCGCACGACGATCGAGAAAACGCTTAAGAAAAAGAAGGAGAAGTTTACCAAGCTGGAGGGAAGCGAAAAGGAGTACTTCGATGAAGAGCGCCTGTGGAACCCGTATGCCGACAGTCGGATTATCTCCGGCACTGGCGAAGAGGACATCAAGACGGTGATGGTGGGGATCGATATCGAGACCGCGGAAGTGCTTCTGGCCGATCGGCTCCGTGAGCGCGGCGAGAAGATTGATGCGCTCATGCTCCATCACCCGGAAGGTCGCGCCTTGGGAGACTTAGAAAAGGTGATGCCCCTGCAAGTGGATCTACTGGCCCTGGTCGGAGTACCCGTGAACCTGAGCGAAGGCCACATGGGTCCGCGCATGGATCGCGTGGCACGTTCGGTGCATGCCGCCAACCTCTTTGCCACGGAACGCGCAGCCGAGCTTCTGGGGTTCCCCGCCTTCAACACGCACACCCCTGCGGATAACCAGGTGTGGAAGTTCATCGAGAAGAATATCTGCAAACATGAGTTCGATGACCTTGGCGAAATCATCAATGCCCTGATGGAGATTCCGGAATACAAGTACTACGCCAAGAAGGGCTCACCCCCCATCATCGTCAACGGCGGCAAGAGCGGCCGCCCGGGCAGGGTATACGCCACCGAATTCACAGGAGGTACCAACGGTCCGGAGGAATTCTTAGAGGCACAGGCCCACGCGGGGGTCGGAACCATCCTCTCTATGCATGTGACGGATAAGGCGCTCGATAAGGCCAAAGAGAAGCATGTGAATATGATCCAGTGCAACCACATGGCCTCCGATGCCATCGGCATGAACCTGCTCTTAGACCTCCTCTGCAAGGAAGAGAAAGCACTGAAGACGATCGATGTGGCAGGGTTCGTGCGGGTCAAGCGAAAGTAGTTGTTCATTTCGATATGAGACTTCATGCAATCATATCGGTCATTTTCCTTTACACATGCCATTTTTGCATGATACAACACCCGCATGGATCAAATGCATCACGTCAACGAAGCACTCTATGGAATAGGTGAGCGAGATATCAATACGGTCCTTGCCTCCTTAAGGGGACCAAAGAGGCCGCGCTCAGCCGAAGGCCGCAGACTGGCAGCGCAGCAGGCACTCACCATCTTCCGCACAAATGCCGCCATGCGACGAAGAGCGGATCAACCCGTCGCGAATCTCTACAGCCTGCATGGGACACTGGTGAGACAGCTCAAAGAAGAAGGTCAATTCCCAAACTGGTCGGATGTTGCTTTGGGCATCCATCCGGGTGAGGACCCTACACCCGTCTTTACTGAAATGGAGCGTGTATCCCAGGAAGCCTTACAAAAAGTATTTGGGGAACGAGAATAAGAAATACAAAAGTAAGAGTATGTATTCGGTATCCGATGAGTGGCCTGCCTACTTGGTCGCCTGGACAATGGCCTCAAACACCTCTGGGTGATGGATCGCGAGCTCGCTCAAGACCTTGCGATCAAGCTCGATCTTCTGTTGCTTTAAAGCGGCGATGAACCGCGAGTACTTGACACCGCGCTCGGCCAATGCGGCATTCAGACGCACGATCCAAAGGGACCTGAATTCGCGTTTCTTGCGGCGGCGATCACGGAAAGCGTGCTGCCCGGCCTTCATTACGGCCTGCTTGGCCTGAGCAAAGGCGGTGCGATTCATGCCACGGAAACCCTTGGCGAGCTTGAGCACCTTCTTGTGTCTGCGATGCCGAACGACACCTCGTTTTACGCGCATAGTGTTCTAAACGTAAGGGGCAAGAGAAGTGAGCATCCGCACGTTGGTGGGATGTGCCAACAGCGTGCGAGGCAGTCCCTTCTGACGCTTATTCTTCTGTTGGAGCAAGTGACCGCGTCCGCGTCTCTTCATGGCTATTTTGCCACTACCGGTACGAAAGATGCGTTTCTTGGCGCCGCTGTGTGACTTGATCTTGGGCATGACCGGGACACTATAGAGGGAAGAGAGGCTGAATCCAAGGAAATCTAGAGAAAAAAGCCGATAGCTCCAAGATGCTCAATGCCCGCATAGCGGTATCAATGTTTGCCTCGAAGAATCACATGGAACAACGGACCCTGTTGCTTGAGCTCCTGTTCCACTTCGGAACATTCCTTCAGTCCCTCCACAATAGAGAGAAGTTTTGTTTTGGCATAGTCCTTATTACTGAGCTCCCGCCCACGCAAGCGAACCACAAACTTCACCAGGTGGCGCTCAAGAAAGAACTCACGCGCACGATCCATCAGACGCTCCAAATCATGCCGCTCGGTGCGATAGCCGAATCGCAGCATCTTCACCTCCGTCTGCTTGCTGTGCACGCGCTGCTTACGTTCCTTTTTACGAAGCTGATAAAGATACTGACCGAAGTTCCCGATCTTCACCACGGGAGGATCTGCCTTGGGGGAGACTTCAATCACATCCATCTCCTGAGCTTTGGCTTCCGCCAATACCTCTGCGAAAGGACGGACTTGCGCACCCTCATCCCCTACAAGGAGCACATTCGTCGCACGGATTTCATCGTTGATTCGAGGACGCTTCTCTTGGCGGAGAGGAATACGAGGACCGTGGTGACGCTTCTGCAAGGAGAAATGGGGGGAAGGACAGGTTCAAGCCTAAGACAAGGCGACGAAGTCAGCAAGCGATTCGTGCTTCAGAAACACATACAAATACAACAAACCAATAGAAGGAAAGCGAGTGGGAAATAAAACAACATACAAAATCTATGGAAACGCGCCGATGTGGCGGCTTAAGCGCGAGGGGGTCATCGGCGCAGTGTTTTCCCTGCCCTGAGCGCAGTCGAAGGGTTTCGTCCTTTCTTAGCCGCGCTTGGCAAAAAAGGGACAGAGGAGATACCTCAACACTCGTTCAACAAGAAAATGATCCCTCCGTCGTCGCTCAAGAGAGGTGGAAAGAAGACTTACGAAGCCCTCCTCAATAGCGAAAGTGAGAGCGTCAGCTTGTACCAATCGGGCCCCGCACCCTGCATAATCGCGATCCGATCGATCGCAAGAAATTGCATGGGCCAGTACTTGCCCTTGCTCATGGATTGCCCGACCGATCCCTGCAAGATTGCCTTGGCATCCCTGAGAAGGGAGGATTGCGTGGCCGTACGGAACGCCGTTTGAAAAGCCTCACTCTGCAAAGAGCGCTGCAATTGCTCCTCGAATGGACGCGGCTCTAAGGCATAGACAAAAAGATCGGCAGAAAAGAACTGTTCCAAAGCCACGATTCCGGCAGGATTTTCTTCTTCGGTGGCACGAATGAGGGCATTACGCTCCGAAACAGTGAGAGCATCACCCACCGTGACCAGACCCGCCAGCCGCACGAAAGAAACAACACGCTGCACACCATCACCATGTGCTTTGAACTCGACAGTGAGGGGCGTGGCCACAAAGCCGTCATCGCGGGAATTCTCTTTGCCGATTTCGATCGACGACATACTGCTGATCATCCCCTGTTTCTGCAATTCCGTACGTAGAAGTTCAAAAGAAGCCAATGTTCGGTCTACCTCCGCTTTGGCCGGCAACACAGAGACACGTACGCGCTCCAGTTGTGATCCGGTCTTGAGTGCTTTATCCAACTCCGCCACTTCCACTTGCTCATGGAGGATGGCAAGCCTGCGCTCAATAGAAGGAAGCGATGCCAGGAGAGGAAGCGCCGTCTCTTGCACAGATGTGATCGCTTTCAAGTGCGCCGTGAAGAACATGCTGGAGCATCCCAGCGCGATCACTGCAATCGATCCAAGGAAGAGCGGCGAGCCGATAAGAGAACGGAGGAATCGCATCAATGCTTGAGGTGGATACGGAGCGTGAACGGAGAGTGAAACCCTATCGCGGAATCCTGTTCACGAATGAAGGAGGGATAGTCCACATTTGCAACGTCTGGCATCGCGCGAAGTGCATCCACGAATTGTGCCAGCACCGCCATGCTCTGCAACCCCACATTGCGCACGTCACCGGTGAGCTCCACCACCTGACCTTTCAGTACGATCGTCTGCAGGATAACGACCTGTCGCTTCTCCGGAAGAAAAGACTGCGAGACATTTTTAATCTGCTGAAAAAATGCAAAAAGATCCGGAGTGCTCATCTTCTTTGCCACCAACTCTCCGTATGGGGAATCGGCAAGCGGGAGAATGAGGGCAAGTCTGCGCTCTTCGCTCGAACGAATGGAGGTCGCCACTTCCTGTGAGTACGCTTGCAAGCGCCCGAAATCTTGGGCAACGCCATGCAGTTCCACACGTGTGAACTTGGGCAGGAGTAATAACCAAGAGAGCAGAAGTAACGAGAGGAGGACGACCGCAAAGATCGTCAACGGAAGAAGAATGCGCCGCAGGATCTCGCTCAAGCCAGGGATGGTTTGTGTTGGAGTGGGTGTCATGTGAGTTTCCTTATATTATAGCCAAAATAACTGAATTTATCCAGACCCTTTCCTTGATCGATTCATTCAGCAATATGAATACAGAAACAGAAAAACATACAAATACAAACAACAGACAACATATGGGTTGGGGCGCGCCACGGGGGGTGAAGGGGAAGGCTCTGCCCCGCCGAAGCGGGGAAACGCCGACGAGGCGGATCCGAAGCCTTGGAGGATCCGACGAGGAGGCACAGGGCCGGGCGGAGTGGGCGTTGGCGCGCCTGCGTTTTGGCTCCACCTTTGTCGCCAAACAAAGGTGGAAAAGAAGGAAGGATAAGCTATTCTTCTTGCGTATCTCCTCCCTCCTTTTTTCCGTGGAAGATCTGCTGCAGAAACTGAAGGACCTTGCGTCCGCCATCGCCACGGGAAAGGACTCTCTTTGAGGCCCGGGGCGTTCCGCAGAAGATCGCCGAGCTCACCGCACTGACGGGAGCTGCGGATATTTGGAATGACCAGAAGCGCGCGCAGGGGCTCTTCACCGAACTCAAAGTTTTGAAGAAGCAGTGGGAACCGTTGCAAAATATCGACGAGGAAGTGACTGCCCTACTCGAAATGATTGCCGCTGCTTCTGCGGAGGAACAGGATTCTCTTTCAGAAGACGTAGAGCGTCTGCTCGGCGAATGGGCGGTATTGGAAACACAGCTCTACTTAAGCGGGGAATTCGATGCCTCCAACTGTTACCTCACCTTGAGCGGAGGCGCCGGCGGGACGGAAGCGCAAGACTGGGCAGCCATGCTCATGCGCATGTACCTGCGCTACGCGGAACGACAAGGGTGGAAGACGACCATGCTGGACAAGACCGATGGCCAGGAGGCCGGCATCAAGTCCGCCACAATTCATGTGCAGGGCGAGTTTGCCTACGGGTATCTGAAGTGTGAGAAGGGCACGCACCGCTTGGTCCGCCTCTCCCCGTTCAATGCCAAGAGCTTGCGACAGACCAGTTTTGCATTAGTCGAAGTCTTACCGGAATTGCCCGAGTCCACCGAAGTGGATATCAACCCCGCGGACCTGCGCATCGATACGTTCCGCAGCGGAGGCGCCGGAGGACAGAACGTCAATAAAGTGGAATCCGCCATCCGCATCACGCACATCCCCTCGGGGATTGTGGTGGCGTGCCAGACGGAGCGCAGCCAGCTGCAGAACCGCGCACAGGCCATGGGCATCTTGAAGGCGAAGCTCCTGGAGAAGGAACGTAAGGAACAAGAATCCGCCAAGACGGAACTGAAGGGGGCGCGCCAGAGCGCAGACTTCGGCCAGCAGATCCGCAGCTATGTGCTCCATCCGTACCAGATGGTGAAGGACCTGCGGACCGATGTGGAGACCAGCAATACGACTGGAGTCTTGGATGGCGACATCCAGCAGTTCATTGATGCGGAGCTGAAGAGGGAAAACCGGGAATAGTCGTATCGCAGTGATTACTTCCTTCTACTAGTCTGAAGTCTCAAACGCATAACGCTTGATTTCGGCATCAAGCACCTCTTTTGGCGTACGGAAGTTGAGGGATCGACGAGGACGATTGTTGATCAATACGACGGCTCGATCAAGCTCGAGGGG